>Ga0302229_10001371_pt1 | contig 18534 bp, 17 predicted proteins | sample II_Palsa_N1_3_FD_193518 | JGI IMG/M metagenome (GOLD analysis project Ga0302229, IMG submission 193518) | Peat permafrost microbial communities from Stordalen Mire near Abisko, Sweden - II_Palsa_N1_3 | ecosystem: Environmental > Terrestrial > Soil > Palsa > Peat permafrost | place: Sweden... | reverse complement strand
GCCGCCAGGGCGGTCGGTGTCGACGTGATCGAGTTCGACGTCCGCGCCTGGCGCGGCGAGCTCGTGCTCGCCCACACGGCCGTGCACGCGCACGCCGGCCGGCGGCTGCCGCTGTCGGTGGCGCTGCCGTATCTCGCCTCGCCGCCGTTCCGCGGTATCGGCCTGCAGCTGGACGTCAAGCACACGGGGATCGAGCGTGCCGTGCTCGACGCCCTGCACGGTGCAGGGTTGCTGGCGAGGACGCTGGTGTGCAGTCAGGTGGCGGCGGTGCTCGACAGGTTCCGGGCACTAGACCCCGACGTCGAGGTCGGAATCTCGATCGGCGGCCCGGTGGCGCGCGCGAGCCGCCGCTGGCGCGACTGGCGCCGCGACGTGCTCGCCGGGATCGCCGATCGCCGGTTCGACGCGCTCATGGCCCAGCACCGGATCGTCGACCCGCGGCTGGTCGGCGACGTCTGCGACCGCGGCGGGCGCCTGTATGCGTGGACCGTCAACGAGCGCCACGCGATCGACGCGCTGCGCGCACTCGGGGTCCACGGGATCGTCAGCGGCGACCCGCGGCTGTTCGGGTGACTGCTCGGCGAGCCCTTACCAGGTCTCGATCAGCCCGTGCTTGAGGGCGTAGCGAACCAGGTCGGAGCGCGCCCGCAGGTTCAGCTTCTGCTGGATGTGGGCGCGGTGTGTCTCGACCGTGCGCACCGACAAGAACAGCTGGTCGGCGATCTCAGTGTTCGTGTGGCCCAGGGCCACCAGCCGGAGCACTGCCAGCTCACGGTCCGACAGGCCGTCGCTCGATCCCGTCGCCGGCTCCGCCGCGACCCGCGCTCCGAGCCTCGGGTTCAGGTAGCTCTCGCCGACGGCCGCCAGCCTGATCGCCTCGACTAGCTCCTCGTCGGCCGCGTCTTTGAGGACGTACCCGAGCGCACCGTCGCTCAGGGCGCGGCGCGCATACGCCGGCTCGCTCTGCATCGTGAGGATCACGATCTGGGTCCGGGGGCACTCCGCGCGCAGCTCGTGGATCGCATCGAGGCTCGAGCCGCCGGGCATGTTGAGGTCGAGCACGAGCACGTCCGGGTGCTCAACCCGCACCGCGTCGCGGGCTGACTCAACATTCGTGGCCTCGCCGACGATCTCGAAGCCGCCCTCGCCGTCGAGCACCTGCCGCAGGCCACGGCGGACGACGGAGTGGTCATCTGCCAGCACGACTTTGATCGGTTTGGCGTCGACATCCTCCGTCATCATCGTGACGCAAGAAGCTACCCTGCCCGCGCCCGCACGCCAGCCGTGCCGTGCCACGGGCCGCGTGCGGCTTGACCGAGATCGCGGCGGGTGAAGTACGTAGAGGTCCGCTAGGGAGCACCGCCCCGCACCAGCCCCGCGGCAATACGCTTGGGCTCCCGATGGAGTCGCTCGAGCTCGATCACGTTCAGGTCGCGGCGCCGCCCGGCTGCGAACCGCTCGCCCGGGCGTTCTATGGCTCGCTGCTGGGGCTCGATGAGCTCGTCAAGCCGCCCGGCCTGGCAGGCCGTGGCGGTGCGTGGTTCGCGCTCGGCGCGGCCCAGCTCCACGTCGGCGTCGACGCGCACTTCACGCCGGCGCCCAAGGCGCACCCGGGTCTGCGGGTGCCAGCCGACCGGCTCGACGAGCTGGCGTCGGCGCTCCGCGCCGCCGGACACCGGGTCGAATGGGACGAGGCGATCCCCGAGGTACGGCGCTTCTTCACGACCGATCCCTGGGGGAACCGGCTCGAGCTGCTGTCGCCGGTTGGCTGAGGCTCGCCTCGTCTGGATCTCTGGGTCGGACGGCCCGCAGCCGTCCGCAGTCGCGGCGCTGCGTCGGCTTGCCTTTAGCCGCTCCGGTATGAAGCCACCGCGCAAACTGTGGCGGCGTGGCCGCTCAGCCGATGCCGAGGCCGGCGGCCTCGGCCAACCGCTCGTTTCTGACGCCGACCAGGTAGACGAGCCCGATGCCGATCAGCGTCCCGGGGATCGCCTCGAGCGCCGTCCCCAGATGGGTCGCGTGGCGCCCCGGGATCGAGAAGCCGTTGACGATCAGGCCGAACAGCACCGAGCCGGCGAGGGCGCCGAGGAACGCGCCGACGATCCCGCCCCAGAAGCGGTCGGGCAGCCAGATCGTGAAGTGCCACAGGGCGAGACCCATCATCACCCACGCGAGCATGCCCATCAGCGTGGCCTCCCGTGACGGCGGCCGCGCGATCCCCGCTTCGGCGGGCGGTTCGACTTCGGCACGCGCGCGACCCCGTCGTTCTCCGCGATATCCGGAGCGGGGGTCACCTCGTCGCGCGACGCCGGCGGCTGTGTCGTCGGTGGCGGCGTCTCGGACTCTGGCCTGGCCGCGGGCGGCTGAGCGCTGGGCGGTCTGGTGGCGGCCCGCCTCGACGCGGTCGGGCGCGGCTGCGGCGGTCGGGGCTGTCGCGGCGGCTGGGACGCCGGCGGCGGCGCCTCGGTCTGATGGGCGAAGCGCTTGGTCAGCGTCGATGTGCGGCTCGGCGGCGGCTCCGCATCGAGATCGAGGTCGCGCTTCATCTGCTCGAACTCTTCAGCGGACACGGTCTGGTCGAGGTCAGGCTGTGTGACGCGGCGGCTGCTGCGCACGCGCTCCGGCACCGGCTCGATATCGCCGCCCTCGGCGTATGCCGGGATGTATCCAAGCTCCGCCTCGATCCGCGCACGGCGCAGGCGGTAGCCGTGCTCGCGCTCCTTCCAGTGCGTCAGCACCGGCGAGGCGATGAAGATCGACGAGTAGGCGCCGGAGGCGACGCCGATCAGCAGCGCGAACGCGAAGTCCTTGAGCGTCGTGCCGCCGAACAGGAGCAGGGCGATGACCGGCAGCAGCGTGCACGAGGTCGTCGCCAGCGAGCGGGTCAGCACCTCTGACATCGAGCGGTTGACGATCTGCGAGAACGCGGCCCGCGGCATCCGCGGAATGTTCTCGCGCACGCGGTCGAACACGATGATCGTGTCGTACATCGAGTAACCCAAGATGGTGAGCAGGGCCGCGACCGTATCGACCGTCACCACCCTCCCGGTCAGCGCGTACACGCCGCTCGTGATCAGCAGGTCGTGCATCAGCGCGATCAGCACGGGCACGGCGAACTTCCAGTCGAACCGCAGCGCGACGTAGACCGAGATCACCAGCAGCGACACGATGATCGCGACGACGGCGCTGTGCGCGACGGTCGAGCCGAACGTCGCGCCGATCGTCGTGTTGTTGAAGTCGGCGCTGTTGGTGGACGCGCTCGTGCGGATCCCGTAGCGGCTCTGAAGCTCGGACTGGAGCTTCGCCGACTGCGCGCTGCTGATCGGCTTGGAGGAGATCTGGAATCCATACGTACCCAGCGCCTTGTCGCCCGTGACGCGCTGCACGGTCGCGCCGCCCTGCCCGATCGTCGCCGCGAGCGCCTTGATATCCGAGACGCTCGCCGCCCGGTTGAGCCCGACGGTGATCTGCGTACCGGACGTGAAGTCGATCCCGAGGTTCAGTCCCTTACCGCCGATCGCGAGCGCGCCGATCAGCAGGATCATCCCCGACATCGAGAAGAAGTAGCGCGAGGCGCCCATGAAGTCGAACCGCCACTGGCGCTTCTTACGGCCCGCTCCAAGCGCCGACGGATGCGAGATCAAGCGCGAGCCGCCGAGCGTCATCAGGATCGCCTGAGTCGCCATCACGGCCGTGAACAGCGACACGAACGTGCCGATGCCGAGCGTGAACGCGAAGCCCTTGACGTCCTGGGTGGCGAGCACGAACAGGACGAACGCGGTCATGATCGTCACGACGTTGGCGTCGATGATCGCCGTCAAGCCCTTCCGGTAGCCCGTCGCGATCCCCTGACGGATCGATCTGCCGGCGCGTATCTCCTCCTTGACGCGCTCGAAGATGACGATGTTCGCGTCGGCCGCGACGCCGATCGTCAGGATCAGGCCGGCGATCCCGGCGAGCGACATCGTGATCGGGATCAGCTTGATCAGCGCATAGAAGTAGACCCCGTACACGAGCAGGCCGCCGACCGCGATCACCCCGAGCACGCGATAGAAGCTGAGCAGGAACAAGACCACGACGGCCAGGCCGACGAGGCCCGCAATCAGGCCCTGGTGCAGCGACTGCAGGCCGAGCGTCGCCGACACGCTCTGGGTCGAGATCAGCCGCAGGCCGATCGGCAGCGCCCCGAGCCGCAGTTGCTGGGCGAGGTTCTGCGCGGAGCTGATCGTGAAGTCGCCGCTGATGTCCGCGCCGCCGCTGCCGCCGATTCCATCTGGGTACAGCTTGAAGTCGATGTACGGGACGCTCACCAGCTGGTTGTCAAGCGAAATCGCGAAGTGCTGGTAGAGCGTCTGCTCGCCGATGCTGTCCAGCGAGCCACGCGTTGCGATCTGCGCGGTGACCTTCTGGAAGGCCGACGCTCCCTTTCCGGTGAAGCCGAACGACACGTCTGGCGCGCCCGTCGAGTCGGTGCTCTGCTCCGGGTTGGTGATCTCGTTGCCGAACAGCGCGACGTTGTCGTGCAACACGTAGTACAGGGCGTTGGCGCTGCCGAACGCGGGCCACTTGGAGTAGCTCGCCGGCGAGCCCTCGAGCACGACGGTCCCCGGCTTGACGACCAGGACCTGAGCTTGTGAGAGCTTGACGCCCGCCGGCAGGCTGTTCACCAGATCCTGGTGGACGACCGCCGCGCGCGTGCCCGGCACCTCGTCGGTCGGGGACGAGAGCACGCAATGGACGCCAACGGTCGGTTTCTTGCCCTGCTCGGCCGCCAGCGTCGCGCACGCCTGGCTGCCGGGCGCGCCGAACAGGAAGTACTCATAGCTGTAGCGACCGATCTGGGCGCTCCGCGAGAGGGGCTGCTCCGAGGCGAACTTGACCGCGTCGTACAGGCTCATCGCCCCGGCGAGCGAGCTCGAGGACCCGGACGCCACGCCCGTCGTCGTTCCCTGGCTGATCGTGTCGGCCGTGGTGTTGGACAGCGGCAGCTGGCTGGCGACCGTGACCGTCTTGCCGCCGACCTGCATCAGCGCGTTCGCCTCCCAGTCGTAGAACCTGAGCCGAGCCGTGTTGCCGACCTCGCGGATCGCCTTCTCGGTGTCGGTCACGTCAGGGAGCTGGACGACGATCTGATCGGCGCCCTGTGTGTTGATCTGAGCCTGCGACACGCCGAGCTGGTTGACCCGGTTGTCCATCACGTCGACAGCCCGCTGCAGCGAGCTCTGGTTGACCTTGGACTGCTTGGTCGGAATCCCCTTGTAGACGAGCTCGACGCCGCCCTTGAGATCGAGCCCGAGGAACGTCTTCTTCGTCGCGATCACAACGGCGGAAGCCGCGATCAAACCCGCAACCAGGAGCAGGATGAGGCCGTTGCGCTGGCGGTCGGTCATCGCTGTGGCTGCATCCTAGACGGTCTCGACCGACCCACCGCCGGCTCAGCGATGGTTGTCCGGCGTCAGCACCACGAGGACGCCGCCCTCGTCGTCGTCGTAGGCGGGGAAGATGTCAGCGACCGCGCCGGCACGCTCCGGTCCCGCGCGCAGCTCGACCGGCTTGCCGCTGATTCGCACCTCCCACTCGAGCGCGGTGGCGACGTGGTCGACGCCGTCGGCGAACTGGAGCTCGAGCGCGTCGGCAAGCGACCGGCCGAACACCACCTCGGTCTTCAGGCCGGTCAGCTCGAACGAGCCGCGGCCGCAGTCGACGATCCGACCCGAGGAGTCGCACGCGAAGAAGGCCGCGTTCGGCGCTGGGTAGTAGTCGTCGAGGAGCTCGAACAGATACGCGAACCCGCACTTCTCGCAGCCCCGCGCCTCGCGCCGGAACCCGGCCTGCCGGTCGAGGCCCATCGAGCGGTTGCCGCAGTGGGGACAGATGAAATAGTGCTCGTGCGACATGACGCGCCGGAGGATAGACGGACGCGCGTAAGGGTCCGTGAAGAGCGGGCAGCTAGAGCAGCCTGAGCGGCGCCGGCGACTCGAGCCCCAGGTGACCGAACGCTAGCGCCGTCGCCGCCCGCCCCCGCGGGGTGCGCTCGATCAGCCCGAGCTGAAGCAGGTACGGCTCGTAGACGTCTTCGATCGTGTCCTGCTCCTCCGCCACCGCGGCGGCGAGCGTCGACAGCCCCACGGGCCCTCCGGCGAACTTCTCGCAGATCGTGCGCAGGATCTCGCGGTCGAGCCGGTCGAGGCCCAACTTGTCCACCTCGAGCAGGTCGAGCGCCTCGGTCGCGAGGCCCGCGCTGACGACCCCGTCGCCATGCACCTCGGCGTAGTCGCGGACGCGCCGCAGCAGCCGGTTGGCGACGCGCGGTGTGCCTCGGCTGCGGTCGGCGATCGCGACCGCGCCGCCGTTGTCGCTCTCGACCCCGAGGAGCCGTGCCGAGCGCCGCACAATCCGCGCCAGCTCGCCGGGACCGTAGTGCTCGAGCCGGTGCTGGATCCCGAACCGGTCGCGCAGGGGGGTCGACAGCAGGCCGGTGCGGGTAGTCGCGCCGATCAGCGTGAACGGCGGCAGATCGATCGTCACGACCCGCGCCCCCGCTCCCTGCCCGACCGTGATCGGCAGGCAATGGTCCTCCATCGCCGGATAGAACGTCTCCTCGAGCGCCCGCGGGAGCCGGTGGATCTCGTCGACGAAGAACACCGCCCGCGGCTCGAGCGCGGTCAGGAACGCGGCGATATCGCCCTTGCGCTCCAGTGCGGGGCCGGCGGTCTGCACGAACGGCACGCCGAGCTCCGTGGCGATGATCTGCGCCAGCGAGGTCTTGCCCAGCCCCGGAGGGCCGGCGAGCAGCACGTGATCGAGCGCCTCACCGCGACTGACGGCCGCCGCGATCGAGACCGTGAGCTGGTCCTTGACCGCCTCCTGCCCGATGAAGTCCTCGAGCCGGCGGGGGCGCAGCGAGCGATCCGGGTCGTCCTCGGGCAGCTCCTCAGGGGTGTGGACCCGGACGCTCATCTGCGAGCCGCCCTGAGCGCAGCCGCGATCAGCTCCTCCGGCCGGCGGCCGGCGACACCGTCGAGCAGTTGGTCGGACTCCTGCGGGGTGTATCCGAGGCCGATCAGGCCCTCGCGCGCCAGCGCCCGTGGATCCTCGCTGCGGGTGATCGTGATGACCGGCTCCGGCATCGTCGCCGACACCTTTTCCCGCAGCTCGACGATGATCCGCTCGGCCGTCCGCTTGCCGATCCCGGGGACCGCCTGGAAGCGGGCACTGTCACCGGCGGCGAGCGCGGCCAACAGCTCGGCAGGGGATCCGCCCGAGAGCACGGCGAGCGCGACCTTCGGGCCGACCGACTGCACCGAGAGCAGCATCAGGAACAGCTCGCGCTCGTCCTCGGTCGCAAACCCGTACAACGTGAGCGCGTCGTCGCGGACGATCAGGTGCGCGTGCAGCGCCACCTCGTTGCCGGCGGCCGGCACGCGCCTCAGCGTCTCGCTCGACACCGCCAGCCGGTAGCCGACCCCGCCGCAGTCGATCACCACATGGTCGACCCGCCGGACGGCGACCGTGCCGGACACGAGCGCGATCACGACCTCACCGCCGCGACGGCGCGCGCGAGCGGCGCGCGGTTGACGTCGCACACGGCGACGGCGAGCGCGTCGGCGGCGTGGTCGGGCGCCGGCACCGCCGGCAGACCGAGCAGCCGCGCGACCATCCGCCCCACCTGGCCCTTGTCCGCCCGGCCGCTGCCGCAGACCGCCGCCTTGACCTGCTGGGGCGTGTAGGAGCGCGACGGCACCCCGCGCTGGCCGGCGGCCAGGAGCACGACTCCCCGGGCCTGTCCGACGGCGAACGCGGTCCGGACGTTGGCACCGAAGTACAGCTCCTCGACCGCGAGCGCATCTACCCCGTGGCGGTCGATCAGGTCACCGACGCAGGCGTGGATCTCGGCAAGACGCGCCTCGATCGCGACGCCGGCCCGGGTCGCGATCACACCGGAGCCGAGCGCCCGCATCCGCGAGCCCTCGCTCGACACCACGCCAAAGCCGGTGCTGGCGGTCCCAGGGTCGATCCCAAGCACGATCATCCTTGCGGGATTCTCCGCAGCCGCCCGGACGCCTCCCTGGGCCCGATCCGGGAAGCCCGTCGCGACGACCAAAACTTGTCGACCCCCTCGGTCGAAAAGGGGGGTCGTACCGTGGGGGTGCTCTAGCACCCCTGGGCGTACGACCCCCTCCGCCGAGCGGGGGGTTCGGCAAGTTTTGGTCGTGAAACGGTGCGACCCCTCAGGAGCCGACGCAGGCTGGCAGCGGCTCACCAACCGGCCAGACCTGCTGCAGCGACCAGGCGCTGACCCGGGCCAGGACCCGCGCCTGGAAGTGGTAAAGGACAAGCGGCTCGCCGCCGTCGATCGAATCGTGCGGGCCGACGAACGCGATCCCCGGCTTCGTCATCACGGTCTGGACCCGCGCGAGGGTCGTGCCCAGCTTCCAGGCGAGGGCCGTCTGGAGCGAGTGGTTGATCGTCACGACGCTGGAGCGGCACGGGAGGATCCGCGAGCTGCCGCCAAGGACGCCGACCGCCGTCCCGAGCTCGGCGATCCGCTTGACGGCGATCGCCGCCAGCGGCTCCTGCTGCTTCGCGTATGCCCAGCGGGCCCCGACGAAGTGCGTCGAGCCGGCCAGCACGGCGACCGCGGCCACGCAGGCGACCGCGATCCGCCCAGCCGCGCCACGCGCGACCAGCTCGCCGAGCAACGCGGCGCCGCGCACCAGGCCGTACCCCGACAGCACGCAGATCATCGCGGCGGCCGGCAGGTAGAAACGCTCGAGCCCTGGGTAGCCGTCCTCGGTCATTGCCACGACGATCGCCCACCAGGCGATCGTCGCGATCGCAAGCCCGACCACGATCGGGACCTCGCTCGGATCCGAGTCGAACCAGTGGACGAGCGCCGCCCGCCCCCGAGGCAGCGCAGCGCGACCGAGCCACAGCGCGAGCAGAACAGCAAACACACCAAGTGCCAGCAAAGGCAGCGGCTGGATCCCGAGGCCGCGGTCGAGCACCCCCTTTAGCCGGTCAAGGCCAGCCGTAAGCCCGCCGTTGTAGTCGGCCGCGTGGGTCGCAGCCAGGAACGGCTGGCCGGTGCTGATCCACGGCGGCACGAACCAGCCGACCGGCTGCACGATCCACCCCAAAACGACCCACACCCGCATCGACGGCATCCGCCAGAACAGCCACACCCCGTAGACGACCAGGAACGGCCACGCCTCGGGCCGCATCAGTCCCTCGGCAACCACCAGCATGAACGCCTGCCAGTGGCGCCGCGCGATCAGACGGTCGATCGCCCACACCCACACGCCGATCAGCAGCGGCTCCGAGGCCCCGCGGAAGAAGTAGTAAGTCCACCCGCTCGACGGCGCCGTCAGCACGATCCCGACCGCCGCGAGGACCCCGGCGACCGCTCCCGACCACCACGGCAGGCCCGCGCGCCGACACAGCTGCGCCGACAGCCTCCACGCCCCGATCAGCCCGGCGATTCCGCCTGTGCGCGCCGTGATCACCCAGAGGGTCGGCGCGGCGCCGCCGAGCGCGCCGTAGACGAGCGTGAAGAAGAACGGCAGCGGCTTCCACGAGGGCCCGCTGCCGATGAAGAAGCTGATGTGAGGGTCGGTGACCTCACGCCCCCAGACGATCCACGACCACGGGTCGTAGCTCGGGACGGTCGGCCACGCAGCTGCTGTCAGACCCGCGAGCGCGAGCGACACACCCCACCAGAACGACACCGGGCGGCGTTCGGCGAGCGAACGGACCGCCCGCGCCGCACCCCAACCCGACCCGGCGCCGCCGATCCCGGCGACAGTCGACGAAGGTCGGCCCGTCCTCGGCAGCTCTTCCGCGGTCCGGGCTTCCATCGGCACGGAGGCTAATGCACCGTTCGGAACGGCGCCCTGGGGCAGCCGCTCAGTTCGCGTTCGAGAAGCGACAGCGCAGCAGCGTGGCGACCACTCGCACGCCGTCGAACGCGGTCAGCTTCTTGCCCTCCTCGTTGGAGCGGGCGCGGTAGTGCACGGGCACCTCGAAGATCCGCTCGCCGCGCTGCACCAGCCGTGCGGTGATCTCCGGCTCGATCGCGAACCCCGCCGAATGCAGCGGCAGGCTGCGGAACAGGTCGGTCCGGATCATCTTGTGCATCGTCATGACGTCGTGCAGGAAGACGTTGAACAGCATGTTGCAGACGAGCGTGACGCCCTTGTTGCCGAGCACGAACAGGAACGAATGGCTCGTGTAGCCGTCGAACGCGCGCACGCCGAAGCAGGCGTTGCAGCGCCCGTCGAGCAGCGGCGGCATCAACTGCCCGAGGTCAGCCGGGTCGTACTCGAGGTCGGCGTCCATGATCGCCGAGAACTCGCCGCGGGCATAGCTGAGCGCCGTCTGCACGGCCGCTCCCTTGCCCTTGTTGACGTCGTGCTCGTACACCCGCACGCGGTCGTCCCAGCTGCCCGATCGCAGGAGGTCGCGGGTGCCGTCGGTGGAGCCGTCGTCTACGACGACCAGCTCGAAGTCGGATGGAAGCTCGGTTGCGAGCACCTCGGCGATGGCCTGCTCGACCCGCTCGCGCTCGTTGTAAACCGGCATCAAGATTGAAAGCATGTGTGTGAGTACTCGTTGTCGGTCGTCGCCTGAAGCGGGAGCCGTTGTGCGCTGGCGCCCGCAGAGGGCGGCCGATGGTAGCGAACCACCCGGAGATCCGAGAGGAGGAAGCGATGGACTTCGCCGCCGCTGGCCTGCTCGACGGTCTCGAGGGCCGCGAGCACGACGCGCGGCTCGAGCTCCTGCAGCTCCTGAGCCGCGACGGCGCCACCCTGGATGAGTTGACCGTCGCGGTCCGGGAGGACCGGCTCGCTCTGCTGGTGCTCGAGCGGCGCCTCGGTGGCCGCCACACGGCGCGCGAGCTCGAGCGCACGACCGGCGTGCCCGCCGCGGTGATGCTCAGACTGCGCCGATTGCTCGGCATGCCGGAGGCGAGCGAGGACGACCGCGTGTTCAGCGACGACGACATCCAGCAGGTGCTTGCGACCAGGGAGTTCCTCGACGCCGGCTTTGAACTCGACCGGCTCGCCGAGTTGACCCGCGTGCTCGGCGAGAGCATGTCGCGCCTGGCGGCCGCGGTCGCGGCCGTGTTCATCGAAACGTTCCTCGAGGCGGGTGACAACGAGCTCCAGGTGGCTGAGCGCTTCGATGCGCTCGCGCAGCGGCTGATGCCCGCGATGGCGCCGGTGCTGGTCGCGAGCTTCAATGCGCATCTGCGCGAGACGATCCACCGCGGGCGGCTGCTCGCGGTCGAGCGGGCGACTGGCCAGCCCGAGGGCTCGGTGCAGGTCGCGGCCTGCTTCGTCGACATGGTCGGCTTCACGATGCTCGGCGGCGAGCTCGAGGTGCGCGAGCTCGGTCTCGTCGCCGGCCGCCTCGCCGAGCTCGCGACCGAGCACTCGACGCCGCCGGTGCGGCTTGTCAAGACGATCGGCGACGCCGTGATGCTGGTGAGCGCCGACCCCGCCCAGCTCGTCACGAGCACGCTGGCCCTGGTCCTTGCGGCCGAGGCCGAGGAGCTCCCCAGCCTCCGGGCCGGGATCGCGTTCGGAGCCGCCGTTCAGCGCTCGGGCGACCTGTACGGCCACACGATCAACCTCGCCAGCCGCGTGACGGGCGTCGCCCGGCCCGGCAGCGTGCTGTGCACCGAGCAGGTCCGCGACGCCGCCGCTGACGCGTTCGAGTGGTCCTATGCCGGTCGCTTCCGCCTGAAGGGGATCAGCGACCCGGTGCCGCTGCACCGCGCGCGGCCGCTACCGCCGCCCGGGCGGTTCGCTCCGGCGCAGGGCGAGTCGCCGGACGCTGAGGCGGTTACTTCGAGACCTTCAACAGGTCGACGACGAAGACGAGCGCGGCGTTAGCCGGGATCGTGGGCGGGCTGCCGGTCTTCCCGTAGGCGAGGCTCGGCGGAATGATCAGCTCGCGCCGGCCGCCCACCTTCATGCCGATCAGCCCCTGGTCCCAGCCTTTGATCACCGCACCGACCCCCAGCTCGAACGGGCCGAACGTCTGGTGACGGTTCCAGGAAGCGTCGAACACCTTGCCGTTGGAGTAGAGCTTGCCGACGTAGTTGACCGTGACCTCGTCGCCCTTCGCCGCGGTCGCGCCGGTGCCGGTGATCAGATCGATTTCCTTGAGTGTGGCCGGCGGCGCGCCGGTCGGAACCGAGAACACCGGCTCCTTGGACAGCGGACCGCTGGTCGGCGTGCTGACGGTCGCGGTGGTCGTGGTCGTGGTCGGCGTCGTGACCGCAGCCGTCGCCTGTTGAGAGGTTGCGCCGCCCTGCGGGGCCAGAACGACCCCAGGCGCCTTCGAGCTGCCACCGCAGCCGCCGAGGCCGATTCCCAGAGCGGCCGCTGCTGCAGCCGTGATGACGACGCGTACGTTCATCGCGGGGCGAGAGGCTAGCGGTCTTGGCGCCGGCACGGGTCGCGGTCAGCCCGCGATCCGCTCCAGTACATCCGCGTCGACATCGTAATTTGCGTGCACGGCCCCGACATCATCGTTGTCTTCGAGCGCATCGATGAGTTTCATAAGTTTCATCGCGTCGTCTTCGTCGACCGGAATCCGCGTCTTCGGGCGCTGTGTGAGCTCGACGCTCTCGAGCTCCACTCCGGCGTCGGCGAGGGCGTCGCGGACGGTCGTCAGATCGCCCGGCGCGGTGATCACCTCGTAGACGTCGTCGTCGAGCTGGATGTCCTGCGCGCCGGCGTCGATCGCGCTCATCAGGTCATCCTCCGAGTACCGCGACGCGTCGACGACGATCACCCCCTGCTTGTCGAACAGGTAGGCGACCGATCCGGGCTCGCCGAGGTTGCCGCCGTGCTTGCCCAGCAGGTGGCGCACGTCGGCGCCGGTGCGGTTGCGGTTGTCGGTCAGCGCCTCGATCAGGAGCGCCACACCGCCCGGCCCGTAGCCCTCGTACATGACGGTCTCGAACGACTCTGCGTCGCCACCCTCACCGGTCCCCTTGAGGATCGCGCGCTCGATGTTGTCCTTCGGCATCGACGCGTCGCGGGCCTTCTGGATCGCGAGCGCGAGCGCCGAATTCCCGGTCGGGTCCCCCCCGCCCTCGCGCGCCGCGATCGTGATCGCGCGGGCGAGCTTTGTGAAGTGCTGCCCGCGGCGGGCGTCGACGACGGCCTTCTTGTGCTTGATCGATGCCCATTTCGAGTGGCCAGACATGGGGCTGATGATAGTGCTGGGTAGCATCCGCCCTCATGCGAACGATCCCTTCCGAGGTCTTCAAGGCCTATGACGTCCGCGGCATTCAGGGCCGCGATCTGGATGCCGATGCGGCCGAGCAGATCGGCCGCGCGTTCGTGCGCGTGCTCGCCGCGCAGACGGGCAAGCCGGCGTCCGAGCTTGCGCTCGGGCTCGGCCGCGACATGCGCCTGACCGCGCCGGAGATGGCGGCGGCCTACTCGGCCGGGATGCAAGCGGAGGGCGCCCACGTGCTGGACGCCGGGATGGTGGGGACCGAGATGCTCTACTTCCTCGTCGGTTCTCGCGACCTCGACGGTGGCGCGATGTGCACCGCCTCACACAACCCGAAGGCGTACACGGGCGTCAAGCTCGTCGGCCGTGGCGCGCTGCCCCTCTCGGGCGAGACTGGTATCGGCGACATTCGCGACCTGATCGCCGCGGGACAGCTCGGCGATGACCCCACCCCCTCCCCCCCCGGCAGCGTCGAGCAGCTAGACATCTCCGAGGCGTTCCACGAGGCCGCGATGCGGTTCATCGACCCCAGCCAGGTCAAGCCGCTGAAGGTCGTCGTCGACGGCGGCAACGGCATGGCCGGCCCGATGGTCGGACCGCTGCTCGAGCGGCTCGGCCTCGACCTCGCCGAGGCCTACTGGACGCCGGACGGAAACTTCCCCGACCACGAGCCGAACCCGCTGCTGCCGGAGAACCGCGAGTTCATCATGGCCGAGGTCGTCCGCCGCGGCGCGGACCTCGGGATCGCCTGGGACGGTGATGCCGACCGCTGCTTCTTCATCGACGACACGGGCACGTTCGTCGACGGTGACTTCATGACCGCGCTGCTCGCCGAGTCGATTCTCGCGAAGTATCCACCCCCGCCCACCCAGACAATCCTGTACGACGTCCGCGCCAGCCGCGCCGTCCCCGACACCGTCACCGCGCTTGGCGGGACCCCCCTGATCAACCGCGTCGGACACGCCTTCTTCAAGCAGCGGATGCGCGAGGACGGCGGGATCTTCGGCGGCGAGGTGTCGGGGCACTACTACTTCCACGACTTCTACTGCGCCGACTCGGGGACGCTCCCGGCGCTGCTGCTGCTCGAGCTCGTCAGCCAGCGTGGCGCCACGCTGTCGGAGCTGGTGAACCGGTATCGCTCGAAGTACTTCATCTCGGGCGAGATCAACTCCGAGGTGTCCGACCCGGCGGCCAAGATCGAGGAGCTCGCAGATCACTACGCCGACGCCCGGCAGAGCAGGCTGGACGGGATCTCGATCGACTACGACGACTGGCACTTCAACGTGCGCTCATCCAACACCGAGCCGCTGCTGCGCCTCTGCCTGGAGTCGCTCGTCTCGCACGAGGACATGGAGGCCAAACGCGACGAGGTGCTCGGGCTGATCCGAGCGTGAGCCCGCCCGACGACGATCCCGGCTCCCACGCAGGCACGGGCGAGGACGCCGACGAGACGCTTGCGCGCGCAGCCCGCGCGGGCGTCCACCGACTCGACATCCCGACCCCGTTCCTCGTCGGACGCGTCAACCTGTACCTGATCCGCGACGAGCCGTTGACGCTCGTCGATACGGGCCCGAACTCGGGCACCTCGCTGGACATGCTCGAGCAGGCGCTCGCCGAGCACGGCGTCACGATCGAGGACATCGAGCTGCTCGTCCTCACCCACCAGCACATGGACCACGTCGGGCTGCTGGAGATCATCGCGCGCCGGGCCAAGGCCGAGGTCGCCGCGCTGGCGCCGCTCGCGCCCTGGCTCGCCGCTCACCCGAACAGCGCCGCGGCCGACGACGCCTACGCACAGACGGTGATGCGGGCGCATGGCGTCCCGCAGGAGCTGATCACCGTGCTCGGCGCGGTCGCGGCGGCGTTCCGGGCGTACGGGTCGCGCGGGGAGGTGACGCGGCCGCTGCGGGAAGGCGATCTGCTCGAGCTCCGCCACCGCACGCTCCAGGTGCTGCACCGTCCCGGTCACAGCCCGTCCGACACCGTCCTGTTCGACGAGAAGCGGGGAATCCTGCTCGCCGGCGACCACCTGATCGCGCACATCTCGTCAAACCCGTTGATCACGCGTCCGCTGGCGGCGGTGCAGGCGCACCCCGCAGACGAGCAACCGTCCTACGCGAGCACCACCCGCCCGCGCCCGCTGATCGACTACATCGCCTCGATGCGGGCGACCAGCGAACTCCCGCTGGGCCTCGTGCTGCCGGGTCACGGCGACCCGATCACCGACCACCGCGCGCTGATCGCCGAGCGGCTCCGGCTGCACGAGCGCCGCGCGCGCAAGATCCTGCGGATCATCACCGGTGCACCCTGCTCGGCCTACGAGATCGCCGAGCAGATGTGGGGCAACGTCGCCGTCACACAGGCGTTCCTGACCCTGTCAGAGGTGCTCGGCCACCTCGACATCCTCCTCGCCGAGGATGCCGCGGCCGAACTGGAGCCGGGCGAGGACGGCGTGGTCCGCTTCCGCTCGCGCTGATCAGACGCCCGGGACGGCATCGCCGCCGGCGAGCAGCGGCGACAGCGTCGCCTGCCCGCACTCGGTCACCGCCGCGCTCAGCTTCACGACCATCGTCGCCGTGTCGTCCGGGGCGATGATCGCCAGCGCCGTCGCCGTGCTGCATCCCTGGCTGCCGCCGCCGCCCATGTCGGCGACGACGATCCGGAAGCTCACCTCCTGCCCGGCCAGGACCGTCAGCGGCCTCGCCGGCGAGGACCCGAGCAGGTCGCTGGTCGTGCGCTCAGCGCTCGTCGCCACCTTGGCGCCGCCGGTGCCCAGGAACTGCACCCCGGGCCAGCCATAGGTGTGACACGGGGCGCCCGACCGGTTCCGCAGCGCGAACGACAGCACGACGTGGCCGGTCGCTCCGTTGGATCCGAGGAACACGGGCGTCAGCCGGGCGGCGGTGCACGCCGGGACGCCCCCAGCCTGCTGGGTCGTGGTCGTGGTCGTGCTCGCCGGCGTGGTCGTCGTGCTGGTAACGGTGCTCGCCGGCGTGGTCGTCGTCACCGTCTGTGTGACGGTCTGCGCGACCGTGACGGTGACGTCGTGCGTGACCGTCGAGGCGGAGCTGCCGCCGCACGCGGCGACGACCGCGGCGACCGCAACTGCGAGCATGCCTGTGGCGAGGCGTCCCATCGGCTTCAGGTTCGGCCCGGACGCCGTCTTCTCCTGCTCGGCACGGGGTACCGTACGCCGATGGACAGCGGGCTCGAGCAGGACATCGGGCGCATCGGCCGCGAGCTGGCGGCGGCGTTTCCGGCGGCGCTGCGCAACCCGGTCAGGTCCGTCGACGCTCGCGCGATGGAGCTCGCCGCCTCCGACCAGGAGCTGAAGGCGGCGCTGTTCCGCTTCGTCGACGTCGTCCCGGCCTGCCGCTCGCTCGATGACCTCGCCCGTCACCTGACCGGCTTCCTCGAGGAGGTCGACGGGCCGCCGATGCCGGTCACCGCGGCGATGCGGCTCGCCGGCACGCGCGCCGGCCGCGCCGCGCTCGGCGCTGCCGCCGCCGGAGGTGTGCGGCACATGGCCCACAGGTTCATCGTAGGGACCACGCTCGAGGACGCGAGCGGCCCGCTGCGCCGCCTGTGGGAGCGCGGCGCCGCGTGCTCGGTCGACTTGCTCGGCGAGGCCACGGTCACGAGCCCCGAGGCCGACTCCTACGCCCAGCGCTGCGCGCAGACGCTCGAACAGCTGACGCGGATCACCGCCGGCTGGCCGGCGCGCCCGGGGCTCGAGGCAGACAGCATCGGCCCGCTGCCACGCGCGAACGTGTCGGTCAAGGTGTCGGCGCTGACGCCGCTGCTGCGCCCCGACGCGCCCGAGCTCGGGCGCGAGGACGCCGCGCGCCGGCTGCGCCCGTTGCTGCTGGCGGCGCGCGAGCTCGGCGCCCACGTGCACATCGACATGGAGTCGTTCGACTCGCGTGAGGCGGTGGTCGGGGTAGTGCTCGGACTGCTGTCCGAGCCCGAGCTGCGCGACGGTCCGTCGGTCGGTGTCGTCCTCCAGGCATATCTGCGCGACAGCGGCGAGACACTCGAGCAGATCCTCGCGTTCGCGCGGGATTCGTCCTCGCCGGGCGGGCGGGGTCGAATCCCGCCACTGCAGGTGCGGCTCGTGAAGGGCGCCTACTGGGACCACGAGCTCGTCCAGGCGCGCCAGCACGGATGGTCGGCGCCCGTCTACGAGGACAAGCCCGAGTCGGACCGCAACTTCGAGGCGCTGACGCGCCGGCTGCTCGACTCCCGTCCGCTCGTCCGCGTCGCCGTCGCCTCGCACAACCTCAGATCGGTGGCGCACGCGATCGCCTACAACCGCGCAACCGGCGGCGAGGATCGCGATCTGGAGATCCAGGTGCTCCGCGGCCTCGGCGACGAGCTCCAGGACGCGCTCGCCCACCTCGGACTGCGGGTCCGGACCTACTGCCCGATCGGCAACCTCGTCGCCGGCATGGCCTACCTCGTGCGGCGCCTGCTCGAGAACACGAGCAACGACTCGTTCCTGGTCGCGCAGGCCGGAGGGGTCACGCTCGACCGGCTGCTGTCGGCGCCGTGAGCGCGTTTGCGAACGAGCCAATCCTCGAGCTGCGGCGCGCATCGGTGCGCTCCGGGCTCGCCGACGCGCTCGCTCAGCTCGACGCGAGGCTGCCGCTCGAGGTGCCGCTCCTGATCGGCGCCGACCGGGTCGCAAGCGGCTCGCGCGCGACGCTCGTCTCGACCGATCCGGGCCTCCCGGCGCGCGAGGTCGCCCGCGCGCCGGAGGCAACGGCCGCCGACGTCGACGCCGCCGTCCGCGCCGCAGCGCAGGCCGCTCGAACGTGGTCCCGCGAGGATGCCGGCTTGCGGGCCGGCATCCTGCGTTCCGCGGCTGCGTGGATGCGCGAGCACCGGCTCGAGCTCAGCGCGCTCGTCCTGCGCGAGTGCGCGAAACCGTGGCCCGAGGCCGACGCCGACGTGTGCGAGGCGATCGACTTCCTCGAGTACTACGCGGCCGGCGCGGTGGCGCTCGCGGAGCCGCGGCCACTCGCGCAGGTCCCCGGCGAGCACAACGAGCTGCGCTACGTGGCGCGAGGCGTGTGCGCGGTGATCGCGCCGTGGAACTTCCCGCTCGCGATCGCGTGCGGGATGACGGCCGCCGCGCTCGCCACGGGCAACGCGGTCGTACTGAAGCCGGCCGAGCAGTCGCCGGGGTGCGCGGGCGCGCTCGCGCGGGCACTGGCGGCCGGCGGGCTGCCGCCCGGCGCGCTGTCGCTGCTGCCGGGCGCCGGCGAGGTCGGCGCCGCG
>Ga0302229_10001366_pt1 | contig 18556 bp, 15 predicted proteins | sample II_Palsa_N1_3_FD_193518 | JGI IMG/M metagenome (GOLD analysis project Ga0302229, IMG submission 193518) | Peat permafrost microbial communities from Stordalen Mire near Abisko, Sweden - II_Palsa_N1_3 | ecosystem: Environmental > Terrestrial > Soil > Palsa > Peat permafrost | place: Sweden... | reverse complement strand
CAGAATGATTTACAGCTGGGTCGTGACGGCTTTCACCTCGGTGTAGGCGTTGAGCGCCTCGTGGCCCATCTCGCGGCCCCAGCCTGATTGCTTGTATCCGCCGAACGGCAGCGCCGCGTCGAACACGTTGTAGCAGTTGATCCAGACGGTGCCCGCCCGCAGCTTCTTGGCCATGGCATGGGCCTTTCTGATGTCCTGGGTCCAGATACCGGCGCCCAGACCGAACTCGGAGTCGTTCGCGACCGCGGCGATCTCATCCAGGTCGCTGAAGGGCGCGGCGACCAGGACCGGCCCGAAGATCTCCTCGCGGACGACCTTCATGTCCGGGCGGGTATTGGTCAGCACGGTGGGCTCGACGAAGTAACCGCGGTTGCCGTACCGGCCGCCGCCGGCCAGGGCGGTGGCGCCCTCGGCCTCGCCGGACTCCATATAGCCGGTCACCAGGCGCAGCTGCTCTTCTGAGACCAGCGGGCCCATCTGCGTGTCCGGTTCGATGCCCGGTCCCATCTTGATCGACTTGGCGATCTGCGCCACGCCGTCGACGACTTCGTCGAACCGGCTTTGCTGCACGTAAAGCCGCGATCCGGCCACGCAGCACTGCCCGTGGTTGAAGAAGATCGCGTGCGCGGCGCCCTCGATCGCCTCCGGGCCCGCGTCATCGAAGATGATGTTGGGGCTCTTGCCGCCGAGTTCCAGGGTCAGCTTCTTCAGGTTGCTGGCGGCGGACGCCGCGACGATCAGCTTGCCCACCGCGGTGGAGCCGGTGAACGCTACCTTGTCCACGTCCATATGAGCGGTCAGGGCCGCTCCTGCGGTCTCGCCGAAGCCGGGTACCACGTTCACGACGCCGGCCGGCATGCCAGCTTCGGCGATGAGCCCGGCCAGCCGCAGGGCGGTCAGCGGGGTCTGCTCGGCCGGCTTGAGCACCACGCAGTTGCCCGTGGTCAGCGCCGGGCCTAGTTTCCACGCGGCCATGAGCAGCGGGAAGTTCCACGGGATGATCTGCCCGACGACGCCGAGCGGCTCGCGCAGCGTGTAGGAGTGGAAGTTCGCGCCCGGCATGTAGGGCACCGAGATGTCGATCGTGTTGCCCTCGAGCTTGGTGGCCCACCCGGCCATGTAGTGGAACAGGTCCGCGGCCAGCGGCACGTCCGCCGCCTGCGCCACGGCGAAGGGCTTGCCGTTGTCCAGCGACTCGAGCTGGGCCAGTTCGTCGGTGTGCTCCAGGATCAGGTCGCCGATCCGCCAGAGGATACGGCCGCGTTCCGACGGGCTCATCTTGCCCCACGGGCCCTCGAACGCGGCGCGCGCGGCCCGCACGGCCCGGTTGATGTCTTCGGCGTCGCCCTCGGCGACCCGGGCGAGCGTCTCGCCGGTGGCGGGGTTCGGCGTGTCAAACGTCCGGCCCGACGCCGCGTCGGTCCACTGCCCGTTGATAAACAGCTGGCGCGGGGTGGCGACGAAGGCCTCGACGTCCTTGTCCAGGGTCACAGTCACGAAATGGTCATCTCCCTTGGCGGTGCGGTGAAGGCAACCGCCTGATGGCGTCCGTCAGCACTCGCATACGATGTCTACAGTGTAGATCGTTTGTCTACAGTGTAGATCTACGATTCAACCTACACCGATAACGAGGAGATAACAAGCTTCGCGGTTCCGGCATCCGGCGCGGCATCTCATCTCGCGCGCCTCCTGGCGGGCCTATCCGGTCGGATGATCGAGGTCCACCGGCGGCAGGTCCTGCACCTGCTGCTTGGTGATACTGAGCCCGATACCGTCGTCGATCCCGGTCACGGCGCTGATCGGGATGGCCACTTCCTTGCGGCCCCACAGGTGCCCCTCCTGCAGGAGCACGTGGGTCACGTGGCGGTCGGATGCGTCGATGACCAGGCCCTGGACTCGCCCGATCTCGCCGTCGGCGGCATGGACGCGCTCGCCGCGGCGCACCTCCACTTCGTCCAGGGGGACCTTATCGTAGGTGACGGGCAGCGGGACGTTTCCCAGGCCCACGCCGCCCACCATCCCGACGCCCAGGCCGCCGCCGAGGCCTAGGCCGTAGTAGGGCCAGAAGAGCGCCTGGTCCGGGCTGTAGGCCCCGTAGCCGCCGGCCCCCGGCAGGAATTCGGTCTCCTCGGCGGCCTCAAGCTGGCCGAACTCCGCCAGGGTGCAGTCGAGCCGGATCCCGCCCGGCGCGGCGTCGACGAGGCCGAGCGGAACGAGCCTGCCCAGACCGCTGCGGTGCTTCGGTTCGACCACGAGATGGGTGACCGCGCGGGCCACGGGGTCAACGACCACGCGGCGCACCTCGCCGCATACCCCATCGGTGCAGCTGACCTCGGCTCCGATCGTGAACTGTCTCGGCTGCGTCATGGCCATCCTCCTCGGTGGGCTGGTACCACCTTGGCCGGCCGAGTACGCAAGCGCCAGCGTGACAGGCTTGGGGAGGCTGTCACCACTGTCCGTTCCGACTGTCCTGGCTCTTCTGCCTGGCAAGATGGAGTATGCGCAGCTGGCGGAGGGTTGGCGTCTGGGGGCGTCTTGGGGTCCCGGCGACCTTGCGCGGCTATCGGGTCTCGTGGCTGGGCGCCGACGCGCTGGCCGGGCTGACCCTGGTCGCGGTGGCTCTGCCCGGGCAGATAGCCACCGCCCGGCTGGCGGACATGCCGGCGGTGACCGGGCTCTACGCCTTTGCCGCCGGGTCGCTGGCCTACGCCCTGCTCGGCACGAACCGGCGGCTGTCGGTCGGAGCGGACTCCACGATCGCGCCGGTGCTGGCGACCGGCGTGGCGGCGGTCGCGGCGGGCTCTGGCTACGGCCTGGCGATGGCCTTCACCGCGCTGCTCGTCGGCGCGGCGCTGATCGCCGTCGGCGCGTTCCGGCTGGGGTGGATCGCGGACTTCCTGTCGACTCCGGTGATCACCGGGATCCTGGCCGGGATCGCCGTCGAGATCGCGGTCCGCCAGATCCCGGCCATCCTGGGGGTGCCCGGCGGGGCCACCACCACCATCGGCGAGATCCGCCGGGTGGCCGGCCAGGTGAGCCACGTCAACGGGTGGTCGGTGGGCATCGCCCTCGTCGTCCTGGCCGTGATCGCCGCCGCCCAGCGCATCGACCACCGGCTGCCCGGGCCACTGGCGGGCCTGATCCTGTCCATTGCCGCCGTGCACGCCCTCGGCCTGGCGTCCCGCCACGGCGTGGCGGTTCTCGGCGCCGTCCCTGGCGGGTTCCCGCACGTCCGCGTGCCCTACGTCTCCTGGTCACAGCTCCGCCGCCTGCCCGGCCTGGTGCTCACCGTGACGTTCGTGTGCATCGCGCAGACCGCGGCCACGGTCCGGTCCTCGGGGTCCACGGCCCGGTCCTCGGTCCGGTCCTCGGCCGTCCGGGGCTCGGACGCCGCGGCGCCCACGGACTTCAACCGGGACCTGATCGGCGTCGGAGCCGGCAGCGTCGTCGCCGGGCTGGCCGGGGCGTTCGCGGTGGACGCGAGCCCGCCTAACACGGCCATCGCGACCGCGTCCGGCAGCCGCTCGCAGCTGGCCAACATCATGGCCGCGGCCGGTGTCCTGGTCGTGGCGCTGGTGGCGACCGCGCCGCTGGCTGTCCTGCCGGAGGCCATGCTCGCGGCCACGCTGGTGTTCATCGCCACCAAGCTGTTCCGGGTCGGCGAGCTGCGGACCATCCTCCGATTCGACCGCCTCGAGTTCGCTCTGGCCACCGTCGCCCTGCTGGCCGTGGCCCTGGTCGGCATCGAGCAGGGCGTGGCCGTGGCCATCGTCCTCTCGCTGGCCGACAGGACCTGGCGCTCAGCCCGGCCGAAAGACGCCGTCCTCGGCTGTGAGACAGGCACCGACCACTGGATCCCGTCCGACATCGGCCGCCCGACGCAGCAGCTCCCCGGAATCCTGGTGTACCTGATCTACGCCCCCCTGTGGTACGGCAACGCCGACTACTTCCGGCTGCGGATCCGGCACCTCGTCGACGCCGCATCGAGCCCCGTGCGGGCGGTGATCATCGACGCCAACGGCATCTCCGACGTCGACTACACCGGGCTGCAGGCCCTGCGCGACCTGACCGCCGAGCTCCGGAAGCGGGACGTGAGCATCGAGATCGCGCGGGCGTCGCACCTGGTTCACCACAACCTCAAGCACGGTGCGTTCCTGACGCAGCTCGGGGCCGGCCACCTGTTCGACTCGGTTCAAGATGCGGTCAACGCCGTCGCCGGCCGCCCGTGAGCGCCCGTCCGCGCCGCCGTCGCCGGCTGCTTACCGCCGACTGATCGATTCTGGTGATGGACCGATCTCAGCCAGCCCGTTTCCGCCTCGGCCATCCCGGGGTTGACTGGAGGATGATGAACTGGGTGTGGTCTGCGCTGAGCTGACCTGGTCGATTCGGTTCGGTTCCGCGAGGCCCGGTGCCCGGCCCCTCCGACATAGGAACGGTCATGATAGATCAGACCACGCCGGCGCCCCCTGACGGGACGGTCGCCGTGGCGGTCGCGGTGCCGATGACCGCCGCCGCGGTCACTATGACGGAACCGCGACGGCCGCGCCTTCGGAAAATCTTGCGCACCGCGGGCTCGGCCGTCCTGGTCGCGGCCATATTCGGGTTCGCCGTCCCGCATTTCGCGTCCTACCGCAGCGTGTGGGCCAGCACCCACGCGATGACGTGGCCGCAGGCCCTGCTCGTCGCCCTCGCCGCCGCCGCCAGCATGGTCTCTACCTGGATCATGATCTGCTCGGTCCTGCCCTCGATACGGCTGCGCGAGGCGGCGGTGGTCAATCTCGGCTCCAACGCGGTGGCGAACACGTTGCCCGCCGGAGGGGCCCTGGCCATGGGGGTCAGCTGGGGGATGCTCTCGAGCTGGGGTGTCAGCACCGCGCAGTACGTGCTCTACACCCTGGTGTCGGGCATCTGGAATGTGTTCGCCCGGCTGGGCCTGCCGGTCCTGGCCCTGCTGGTCCTGGTGACGGTGGCCCGGCCCGGGGCCGGGCTGATCGCCGCCGCGGCCGTGGGCCTGTTGTTGCTCGCCGCCCTGGCCGCCGGTCTGGGCCTGCTCGTGCGCAGCGAGGCGTTCGCGTTCCGCGCGGGCCGCGCGCTGCAGTACGGAGCCGTCCTCGCCTGCCGGCTGGTCCGCCGGCGGGCTTCCTTCGACGTCCCCGGGTCACTGCTCGGCTTCCGCCGCCAGGCCGGCACCCTGATCGCCGCGCGCGGCTGGCGGATCACCATCGCCACGGCGGCGGCCAACCTCACCTTGTGGCTCGTCCTGCTGGCGTGCCTGCGCGGCATCGGCCTGTCCCAGGCTCAGGTGCCCTGGCAGACCTCCCTGGCGGCCTACGCGTTCGTCCGGCTGCTGACGGTACTGCCCATTACCCCCGGCGGCCTCGGCGTCACCGAACTCGGGCTGATCGGCATCCTGGCCGCCGGGGCCGGCCACCAGGCCACCGCGCAGATAACAGCGGCCGTGCTGCTGTACCGCGCCGTCACCTACCTGCCCCCGATCCCCCTCGGCGCGATCGCCTGCCTCGCGTGGCGGTACGCGCCCGCGCTGATTCACGCCTCGGCGGATCCGGTTCACGCGACGGCGGATCCGGCTTAGCGCGGTCGCTCCCCTTGAGCACGGCTGGGGCGCCGCTGTGATGCGCCCCGAGCCTGGTTACTATTAAGGTCAACATCGGTGGACTACGGTGAGTGACAACGCTTGCCCGCCCGCAACTTTGCCCGGCCACATGAGAAGGTGCTGTGGTTTCTTGAGCCCAAAGGTCACCCGCGAGGTCGTGCTGACTACAGCGCTGGGGATCATCGACCGCGACGGGGCCGAAGGCTTGTCCATGCGCCGCCTCGCCCGCGCCCTGGACCGGGACCCGATGATCCTCTACCGGCACGCGCCGAACAAGGCCGCGCTGCTCGATGGCGTCGTCGAGGTCGTGCTGGCCCAGCTCAAGGTCGATCCCGCCGACCCGGACTGGGCCGGCCAGCTACGTGCCGTGGCACGGGACTACCGCCAGCTGGCGCTGGCCCACCCGCACGTGGTGCCGCTATTGGTTACCCGGCCGCTGGCCACCCCGCTGGCCCTGCGTCCCCCTGGCACCTTGCGCCCGCTCGAAGACGTCCTCGCCCTGCTGACCCGCGCCGGGTTCAGCGGCCCCGACGCCCTGCACATCTACCGGGCCCTGTTCGGGTTCCTGCACGGCCATGTCCTCAACGAACTGCAAGAACTCGTCGACAACCCGGACGAGACCGACGACCTGCTGCGGCTGGGCCTGCACCGGCTGCCGATCGGCGAATTCCCCCTGCTCCGCAGCCTCGCCCCCGTCCTGGCCGCCTACGACGGCGCCGCCGAACTCGAACGCGGCCTCGACATCCTCCTGACCGGACTGGCCATCACCTTGCCCCCGCCAGCCGGCGCGCGTGGTGAGGATGGGGCTTGGCGAAGCGGCAGTGCAAGGTGATGGCGGCGCTGGACACGGCCGCCCACCCGCACCACACGGAGGCGAAGCCGGAAATCGTGAGCCGGGCGATGACGATGACGGCGATGAGGTTGATGACGCCGAAGAGCGCGACGTTACGGTAACCCGACACCAGCAGCGGCCCGCAGACGGCCACAACATAGAGCGCGACGATTACGAGGCCGTCGGGCAACCGGATGCTGTAGGAGAGGTGGTACGGGGCCAGCTTCACGCCGACCGGGCCGCGGACCATCGCCGCGAACAGGACCACGGCGATGCCGGTCCCGATCAGCGCGAACGGCGCCATCAGCTGCTTGCGCCGTCTGGTCGGCTCAAGCGCGATGACGGCCGCAGGGATGAATACGGGCAGCACGACGAAGGCGATCAGCAGGTAAGCCCACAGCGCGACCTGGCCGATACCGCGCGGCACATGGCCCTGGAGCCACAGCCAGACGAGCGCCTCGATGAACTGGTGGGCACCGAGCAGCACGGGGATCCACGCCAGAGCGATGAACTCGCGGCGCTGCCGGATATGGCGGACCGCATCGACGCCTATCGCGCAGATGAGCAAGCCGCCGCCGATGTCAGCCTCGGGCGAGAAGCACATGTGAGGAAGCTACGAACCCGGCCGACGCGGCGGCGAGGGGTCGAGCGGCCGCGGCGGCGACCCGCGCACGTTCAGGCTGGCCAGAGTGTCCGTACCGTTGACGAAAGCCCGGGCCAGGTCGGACAGGCGACGGTTGCTGGTCCTGGCGGACTCACGCAGGAGGCTGAAGGCCTGGTCCATGTCCAGGCCGAGGCGCTCGGCCAGCTTGCCCTTGGCCTGCTCGATGATGACCCGGCTGTTCAGCGCGGTCTGCAGCTGCTCATTGAGGGTATCGCTGTGGCGCATGTTGCGCTCCTGCAGCAGGCTGATAGTGGCCACGTCGGCCAGGGCCTGGCCGACGCGGATATCCGCGGGGTCGAAGGCGCCCGGAGCGGTCCTGAAGAGGTTCAGCGCGCCGATCACCTGCTCGCGGAGCCGCATCGGCAGGGCCTGAACGGCGGTGAATCCAGCCCGCTCGGCGGCCGGCGCGAACCGCGGCCACCGATGCGCCACGGCCACCAGGTCCGCGACCTGGACGGGCTGGCCCGACCGGAAGCATTCCAGGCAGGGACCCTCATCGTTCTGGATCTGGAACAGCTCGAGCAGCCGGGCGGCTTCGCTGGATGCGGCCACTACGCGCAGCTCACCGCGAGGATCAGCCAGCAGCAGCCCGGCGGCGGAGACGTCAAGCAGCTGCACGCTGCGGTTGGTCAGCACGTGCATAAAGTCGATCACGTCGAAGCCGGCGACCATGGTGTCGGTCAGCTCGACGAACGTATCGGAAAGTAGCTCTCCGTCCATCCCCGATCACCCTCTCAGCAAAAGGCCAGGCCCGTCAGTTCGTATGTGCTCTGTCACGCCTGGGCGTCCTCGCGTGGGTCGGAGTCAGGAGACAACCGCAGGCGCCGGGCCACGATGTCACGGGCCAGATCAGACAGCCCCCGATCATGAGCATACGCGTAGGCGCGCAACCGGAGGAATGCCTCCGCGATGCCGACACCGAGCTGCTCGGTGAGCATCCCGGTGGCCTGATCGATCTCGGCGCGGTTCCGGGTCAGGTCGGCGGGCTGGCCGCCCGGCCCAGCCCCCGGCGGCCCCGTGGCGCCGCCGGCCGCCTGGTCCTGGGCGTCGAGCAGCAGCAGGGTCGCGGTATCGGCGAAGGTCAGCGCATCACCCAGCTGGTACGCGGTCAGCGGGCCGGATCGCACCCGGTACAGGCCCATGACTCCGGTCCGGATCGCCCCGAGCTGCAGCGGGAACGCGAAGATCGCCGCCGCCCCGGCCAGGCGGGCGGCCGGGGCGAACGCCGGCCAGCGGCGGACGGCTTCCGTCTCGTCCAGATCCGAGGCCAGCACCGGCCCGCCGGAGGCAGCGGCATCCAGGTCCGGCCCCTCCCCCAGGGTCACCTGGAGCTCGGCGAGCAGCTCGCTGGGCTTATCAGTTACTCGCATGAGGTGACCAGCCTCCGCACCGCGGGCGGCGATCAGCCAGGCCCCGGTGACTTCGACCGCCGCGACGGCCGCCTGGCACGCGTCCGCAGCCGACACCGGCCCGCCGTGACGGGCCGCCTGCGCGGCGACCAGGCTCCAGATCCTGGCCGGCCGGCTGTCTGTCATCCCGGCAGACCCGAGCTCACCGGCTCCTGCCCTGGATACCCGCCGCCGCCGTGGCGGGCTGGGCGGGCGCATCCTCCAGGTCGAGCAGGCGCGAGCGGAGGTGGGCGAGCGCATGGGCGCGCAGCCGGGAGACGTGCATCTGCGAGATCCGGAGCCGCTCGCCGATCTCTGTTTGGGTCATGCCGCCGCGAAAGGACATCAGCAGGATCTCCTGCTCACGCGGGGTCAGTTCACCCCAGTGCGTGGCCACGGCCCGCATGGTGAGCATGTGCTCCAGCCGGGGATCCTCCTCGCCCAGATAGTCAGCCAGGGTGCTCAGGCCGGATTCACCGGCCATCGGCGCATCCAGCGAGGATGGCTGGAAGGCCAGCTCAGCCCGCTGGGCCTGGCGCAGGTCAGCCACGCTGACCTGCAGGTGCCTGGCCAGATCGGATTCGGTCGGCGTACGGCCCAGCTCCTGGGTCAGCGGCCCGGTCGCGGCACGGGCTTGGAGCACCAGCTCCTGCACCGAGCGCTTGACATGGATCTGCCAGCGCTTATCGCGGAAGTGCCGCTTGATCTCGCCGCTGATGCACGGCTGCGCATAGGTGGTCAGGTTGCGGCAGATGGCCGGATCGAAGTTGTTGATCGCCTTCAGCAAGCCGACGTACCCTACCTGCACGAGGTCTTCCACCAGCTCAGGACTGCGTGCGTATCGTCGCGCGCAGGACCAGACGAGGCCCTGATGGCGGGTGACCAGCAGCTCGCACGCCGCCACCCGCCGCTCGCTGGCCTTCGGCAGCAACCGGACGATATCCAGCAGCGCCCGGTCATCCAGCCGGGCCAGGTCCCGGTTGAACGTCGCCTCTGGCGAGGCGGGCGGACCTAGCAAGGATTCCGCGACAGCTACTATTCCCGGGGCGGCACATACCGGTGCTGAAGAAAGTGCTGTCATGCCGACCTCGGTTCACAGGAGGAGAAACGCCGAGGTCCAGGGCAGCTAAAAATGTAATCGTACAGTTGTCAGTATAATTGACTTTTCCCTGTAATGGCCAGGTTAGCGCACCGTAACGGCGACGGCAAATGGCCGCCTGCCGCGAGAATAACCTGATCAACCATCATCGGCGGGCCCCGTTCTCGCTAACGGCGAGCGCCACCTGACGCAGCTGTCGCGCACCAGGCGCCACGACCGGCACGTTCGGTTCCTGCGCAGCAGCCGGACCGGCGCATGACGGGTCGTGCGGTGGACCGCCCGCCGTTCGCCGCATCGGGGCACGGTGACGGGACGGAGCCGCACCGGCGCCCCCCGCGCCCGCGGCTGGACGTGCCTCACCCGGGCCCCCGGCCGAACCTGCCTCGCCGGTGGCCGCGGCCGAACCTGCCTCGCGCTGCTCGCGGCCTCTTCCACACTGCGATACACCGAGAAGACATCGATCAGGCCGGTGGCTTCCAGAATCCGGCGCACCGGCGGCTGCGGCGCCGCCAGGGGTAGGTCGCCAGCGTTGCGCCGGGTCCACTTCCTGACCCGCAGCAGCACGGCCAGACCGCTGTAGCCAATGCCCTCCAGGCCCGCCAGGTCCACGATGACCGAGGGACCGCAGACCGCCACGGCCGTGATCAGATGGGACGCGACAGCCGGGGCGTCGGCTAGGTTAAGCTCTCCGCGCAGGGCGACGACGCCCAGGCCGTCGCCGTCACGGATGCTGAGATCCACGTCAAGCATGGGCCCTCCCTCACGATCCGGAAGCCGGGCGGGAGTCCCGGCGGATGACTAGCTCGTGCCAGCGGTCAGATGGGTATCGCCCCCGTCGGCCGGAGCGGCCGGGGTAGGTGGCAGGGCAGGCGACAGCGCGCAGCGCCGGCCACCGGGGGCCGACGACGGAACGGTCGTGGACGTCCGCGTCCGGATGGCCACGCGTGCTGGCTACGGCCGAAGCACGAGTGGGGGGCTTTTCGCTGAATTCCAGCATCAATTGCTCCCGGGCATTCGCGACATTCGAATAGATCCGCGCCGAGGTCCGGGGCAACAATCAGAAGTTATCACGAGTAAGATCACGACGCCATTGCCCGGCGGGCCGTAGGTAGCGGCGGAATCCGGGCCGGCACGTTACCCCGGCCGGCGGTCCCGCCGATCGTGGGGGCGCAGGCGGCGTCGGCGGCAGTGAACCTCGGATCTTCAGTGTAGATCTACACGTATTGACTTTCTGCCGGGGCGGGCGTTGACTGGGTCCCGCACGGAACTGCAGTCACGTCGAGACCCCGCGTGCTCATCGGGAAATCCCTCCCCAAGGGCAATGGAGTCACGATCATGAAGTCACGAACAGCCGTCGCCGCGGCCATCCCCCTGATCTTCGGTCTGCTGGCCGGCTGCGGTGGTGGAGGGGGAGTCTCGGCGAGCGCCGCGGCTAACGCTCAGGGCCCGATCAGCATCTGGTATTCCAACAACGCCCAGGAGGTCGCCTGGGGCGAGCAGATGGTCGCGTCGTGGAACAAACTCCACCCGAGCGAGAAGGTCACCGGGCAGCAGATCCCGGCGGCCTCGTCGTCGGAGGAGGTCATCGGCGCGGCGATCACGGCGGGCAGCGAACCCTGCCTGATCTACAACACCGCGCCCGCCGCGGTGCCGACGTTCGAGCAGCAGGGCGGCCTGGTGTCGCTCAGCAGCTTCCCCGGCGGCGCCAGCTACATCGAGGCGCGCACCGGGCCCGGGGCCAGCGTGTACAAGTCGCCGGACGGCCAGTACTACCAGATGCCGTGGAAGTCCAACCCGGTCATGATCTTCTACAACAAGAAGATTTTCGCCAAGGCCGGCATCAGCACCACCAACCCGCCGCTGAGCACCTACACCGAGTTCCTGGCCACCTCCAAGAAGCTGGTGTCTTCTGGTGCGGCGAAGTACGCCATCTACCCGGATCCCTCGAGTGACTTCTTCCAGGCCTGGTACGACTTCTACCCGATGTACGCGGCCGAGACCGGCGGAACGGAACTGGTCGCGAACGGGAAGGCAACCTTTAATTCCACGGCCGGCGACGCGGTCGCCGCGTTCTGGCAGCAGATGTACGCCCAGGGCCTGGCGGGCAAGGGAAGCTACACCAACGACCCATTCGCCGCCGGGACCGCGGCGATGGCCATCGTCGGGCCGTGGGCCATCGCCAGCTATCAGGGCAAGGTCGACTGGGGCGTGGTGCCCGTGCCGACCACGGCGGGCAGCCACGGGGACCAGGTCCCGACCTTCAGTGACGCCAAGAACATCGCCATGTACGCCTCGTGCAAGAACCGCGGGACCGCATGGGACTTCCTGAAGTTCTCCACCAGCACCGCCGAGGACGGCAAGTTGCTGACCATGACCGGGCAGATGCCGATGCGGCAGGGGATCCAGCAGCTGTACGCGTCCTACTTCACGGCCAACCCGTCCTACACCGAGTTCGCGGCGGAGGCAGCGCACACGATCGAGGTGCCCAACGTGCCGAACTCGATCGAGGACTGGCAGGTCTTCCGCGACGCCTGGTCCAAGTCGGTCATCTTCGCCCAGCAGAGCCCCGACGCGGCGCTGGCCGGCGCGGCCACGCAGATCAACAAGCTCGTCGCATCCGGCGGAACTCCGTGACCGAGGCGCCATGACCAGCATCGCCTCCCGCCGCCCGAAGCTCCCCCCGCCGGAGGGGGAGCTTGCGCCCGGCCAGGTTAGGGCGCAGCGGGTCCTCCGCGCCGCGCTGGGCCGCCATCCGATCGGCATGCTCTTCAGCGCGCCGTACGCGTTCTTCATCGCGGTGCTGTTCGCCTACCCCCTGGGCCTGGCGGTGTGGATCTCGTTCCACCGTTACTTCTTCACCGCGCCCGGCGTGAGCGTGCCCCGGCCCTACGTCGGACTGGCCAACTACGACGCCGTGCTCGACGACCCCGCGGTCCGCCAGGCCTTCCTTAATATCCTGATCTTCCTGGTCATCAACGTGCCGCTCACGGTCATGCTGTCGCTGCTGCTGGCCACCGCGCTCAACGCGGTGATCCCGTTCCGCGCCTTCTTCCGCACCAGCTTCTTCGTGCCTTACGTGACGGCCAGCGTGGCCACGGTCGGGGTCTGGCTGTTCATGTTCAGCTCGGGCGGGATTATCAGCAACCTGCTCGGGCCGCTGGCACCGCATCCGTCCTGGCTGGTTAACGAGCAATGGGCGATGCCGACCATTGCGATATACGTCACCTGGAAAGGGCTCGGCATCTTCATCCTGCTGTACCTGGCTGCGCTGCAGGGCGTGCCGAAGGAGCTTTACGAGGCGGCGGAGGTGGACGGCGCGTCGTGGTGGCACAGATTCCGGTCAGTGACCGTCCCCGGCGTCCGGCAGGTGACCACGCTGGTCACCCTGCTGGCCGTCATTACCGGCGCGAACCTGTTCACCGAGCCTTACTTGCTGACCGGCGGCGGCGCCCCGAACGGCAAGTCCACCTCGCCGGTGCTGCAGATCTACGAAACCGGCATCGAGCAGAACCACCCCGACTTCGCTTCGGCCCTCGGGGTCATCCTCGTCGTCGGGGTGCTCCTGATCGTCGGCATCCAGCAGCTCGTGCAAAGGAGACAGGCGTGACCCAGACCGTTCCCGCCGCGCCCGGGGTTACCGCGGTCCCTGCTGCCGCATCCGACGATGTCCCGGAGATCGAACCGCGCGTCCCGCGTTCGTGGTGGCGCCTGATCGCGCTGGTGCTCGGGGCACTGCTATTCCTGTTCCCGTTCTACTACATGGTCGTCGGATCGTTGCAGAGGACCGCGAACACCGCACTGAGCGGCGTTATCCCCTGGCCGGGCAACCTCACCCTGCACAACTACAGCCAGATCAACGCCGCCCTGAGCCTGGGCAAGGCACTTCTCAATTCCGCCATCTTCACCGGTGGCGTGCTGCTCGGGACCCTCGTGTTCGGTGTACTGGCCGGATACGCCCTGGCGCAACTGCGCTTTCGCGGCCGCGGCCTGGTGTTCGCCTTCATGCTGCTGCTGCTGATGGTCCCATTCCAGCTGCTGATCATCCCGCTGTACGTGCTCATCGTGAGGGACTACGGCCTCGGCGACTCCTACCTCGGGATGATCGCCCCGTTCGCGATCAACTCCACCGCTGTCTTCATCTTCCGCCAGTTCTTCCTGCACTTGCCGAAAGAGCTGTTCGATGCCGCCCGGATCGACGGCGCGAGCGAGCTGCGCGTCCTGACCCGCGTCGCGCTCCCGCTCGTCCGCCCCGCGGTGCTGACCGCGATGCTGCTGACCTTCATCGGGCCGTGGAACGAGTTCCTGTGGCCGCTGCTGATCACCAAGCAGCAGAGCATGCAGCCACTCACGGTGGCCCTGGCCAACTACATCAGCACCGTGTCGGGGGTCGCCACGAATCCGTACGGCGCGATCATGGCCGGAGCGGTCGTGCTGGCCGTGCCGGTGGTCGTGTTGGTGATCGTATTCCAGCGGCACTTCGTGTCCGTCAATATCGGCTCCGCCGTGAAGGGCTAACTGTGATGCACGCTGCCACGACGACGATGCCGGGCCGGCTGGCCGCCGCTGCCGCTGGCCTGCTGATCACCGCGGGCATCGCCTGCGCCCCGGGCGCCGCGGCCTCGGCGGCCGCGCCCGCCGCGTTCGCGCCACTGACCAACCTGGCGCACCTGGATTTCCTCACCACCAGCGTCACGCCGCCAACGCAACCCGGGCATACCACCTACCAGCTCGGCACCGAGCCCTCGGTCGGGGTGCTGTGGGTCTACGCCAACTACCTGTCGCCCGGCAGCTACCAGGTCACCGGCGGCGGCAGCTACGACGCCGCGACCAACACCTACGGGCAGGGCGCCTACGACGCCGACGACATCTCCCGCGCCGCCGTCGTCTACCTGCGGCACTGGGTGCAATTCGGCGATCAGCACAGCCGCGATGAGGCCTACCAGCTGCTGCGCGGGCTGACCTACCTGCAGACCCCGGCCGGACCTGACGCCGGCAACGTCGTGCTCTGGATGCAGCCCGACGGGAGCCTTAACCCCACGCCCACCCCCGCCGACTCTCCGAATCCCTCCGACTCGGGCGCCTCGTACTGGCTGGCCCGCACCATCTGGGCGCTCGGCGAGGGCTACGCCGACTTCCGCGGCACCGATCCCGCCTTCGCCGCCTTCCTCCGGCAGCGCCTGGATCTGGCCATCGCAGCGCTCGACCGCGAGGTGCTGACCAGCTACGGGCAGTACCAGCTCTCGAACGGCCTGCGGGTGCCAGCGTGGCTGATCACCGGTGATGCCGATGCCAGTTCCGAGGCCGTGCTCGGCCTGGCCGCCTACGTGGCGGCCGGAGGAGGCACCGCCGCCGCCCGCACGGCACTCGCCGAGCTGGCCGACGGCATCGCCGACATGGGTTCCGGCACCGCGAGTACCTGGCCATACGGGGCGATCCTGCCCTCGGCGGCATCGCGCTCGGAGTGGCACCCCTGGGCCGCGCAGATGCCCGGCGCCCTGGCCGGCGCGGCCACCGCGCTGCACCAGCCTGGACTGCTGAGCGCCGCCGTGGCCGACGCGGCCGTCTTCACCCCGCACCTGCTGACCGCGACCGGGCCGGACAACCTCCTGGGGCCCGCGCCGGTAGACAGCTCGCAGATCGCCTACGGCGCCGGCGCCCGCGTCCTGGGCCTGCTGGCCGTCGCGACGGCCACCCAGTCGGCCGGCCTGCAGCAGCTCGCCGGGATCGCGGCCGGCTGGTTCTTCGGCCAGAACCCGGCCGGCGTCGCCACCTACAACCCCGCCACCGGAGCCACCGACGACGGGATCAACGCGGACGGCACCGTGAACCTCAACTCCGGGGCCGAGTCCACCATCTTCGGGCTGCTCACCATGGAGGCACTCGACGCCCATCCCGGCGTCGCGGCGATCGCCCAGGCCAGCGCCCACGTGCAAGTCCGGGACGGCCAGCAGACCATCGAGGCCGAGGCGGCCAGCCTGACCGGACCCGCCGCGGTCGTGACCGCCAACCCGGCCACTACCGGCGAATCGCAGTGGAGCGGCGGCGCCTACGTCCAGCTGGCGACGGGCAGCACGCTGTCCTGGACCATCCCGGCCGATGACCAGCCCCGCCTCGTTCAGGCCATCGTCAACCGCGTTCCCGGACCCGGCGCGGTCAGCAACTTCGCGTCGGGCACCGAGAACCTGGGCGCCGCCCGGTACGGGGGCGGCGGCACCCAGGGCGTCTCGCCCGCCGCGGACGCGCTGCTCCCGGTCACCCTGCCGGGAATCCTGCCCGCCAACGCGACCAAGCTGACCGCCAGCACGCTGGGCGGCACCGGACAGCTCGACGCGATCCAGCTCACCCCGCTGATCGCGGTGCTGATCACCACCGGCGGCGGACGCAGCGTCGCCCTGCTCAACAGCGAGGCCAGCACCCTGGCGACCCGCACGATCAGCCTGCCAGGCAACGGCCCGGCCGTCGCCACGAGCTATGACAGTCAAGGACGCCCATGGCGCGCCACCGTCAGCAGTGGCCCGGCCATCACCGTGCCCGTGCCCCCCGGCGGATTCGCCATCGTGCAGCGCTAGACCCACGACCCAGTCTGGCGCAGCTGAGCCGGGCCAGCCGGACCTACGGAGCAATGACATGACCCAGATCGTGCTCGATCACGTCGACAAGACTTACGCCGGCGGCGTCAAGGCGGTGAGTGACCTGAGCCTGGACATCCGGGACGGCGAGTTCATGGTCCTGGTCGGTCCATCGGGCTGCGGGAAGTCGACCGCCCTGCGGATGATCGCCGGACTTGAGCACATCACCCGGGGCACGGTCCAGATCGGCGACCGGGTGGTGAACGATCTGCCCGCCAAGGATCGGGACATCGCGATGGTCTTCCAGAATTATGCCCTTTACCCGCAGATGACCGTGGCCCAGAACATGGCGTTCGGCCTGCGGATGCGCAAGATGCCCAAGGACGAGATCGCGCGCCGCGTGCAGGATGCCGCCACGATCCTCGGCCTTGAGCCGTACCTCAAGCGCAGGCCCACCGGGCTGTCCGGCGGGCAGCGCCAGCGCGTGGCGATGGGCCGGGCGATGGTGCGCGAGCCGCAGGCGTTCCTCATGGACGAACCGCTGTCGAACCTCGACGCCAAGCTCCGGGTGAGCATGAGGGCATCGCTGGCGCAGCTGCACGACCGGCTCCATGTGACCACCGTATTCGTGACGCACGATCAGGTCGAGGCGATGACGCTCGGGGACCGCGTCTGCGTGCTCCGCGACGGGATGCTGCAGCAGGTCGACACGCCGCAGCACCTGTTCCGTCATCCGGTCAACCTGTTCGTGGCCGGCTTCATCGGCTCCCCCTCGATGAATCTCGTCACCGCCCGGCTGGTCGGCGACGACGGCGCGGCCGCGGTCACGTTCGCCGGATACCGGCTGCCCATCCCGGCGAGCGTGCTGCAGGCCGAGCGGGGGATCGGAGCGTACCTCGGCCGCGAGGTGATCCTCGGAATCCGGCCGTCCGACTTCGAAGATGCCAGCCTGACCGGCGAATCGTGGCCGGTGATGGCCGTCGAAGCCCACCTGACCGAGGCACTCGGCAGCGAGATCAACGTGATCTTCGCCATCGACGCGCCGCCCGTCGAGCACAAGGACGTCGCCGACCTGGCCCCGCAGGGCGAGGAGGACGAATCGGCGGTCCCGCTTTACGAAGGCAAGTCCCTGTGGACAGCACGGGTCAACGCGCGCAGTAACGTCCGGGGCGGCGACCGGATCGAGCTCGGGGTGGATACCCGTAACCTGCACTTCTTCGACCCCGGCAGCGGACTCGCCATCGGCCGACGCGCCACCGGCGAGCAAGCGGCGCAGGTGAGCGGCTGAGGGCGCCGCCGGATCGCGGATTCCCCCGTTTGCGGTGCGACGGCCGTGGAGTACTTCACCGCCGGCAAGGATGACACCCATGGGCTCTGGAGCGGTGCCGAAGAAGGTCCTGCCTCGGGTGCCGCTGCGACCCGGTGAGGGCAGCAAGGACCATCTGACCAGCTTCGAAGGGCTAGCCGCGCTGTCGCTCGATGCGCTCAGCTCGGTGGCCTACGGACCCGAGGCCATCGTGCTGGTGCTGGCGGCGGCCGGGACGTCCGCGCTGGGCCTGACGCTGCCGGTCACCTTGGCCATCGCCGCCCTGCTCGCGGTGCTGGTCGTCTCCTACTGCCAGGTCATCGCGGTGCACCCCGGCGGCGGCGGGGCGTACGCGGTGGGCAAGAAAGATCTGGGCGCCACGGTCAGCCTGCTGGCGGCCGCGAGCCTGGTGGTGGACTACGTGCTGACCGTCGCGGTCAGCCTGGCCGCCGGGGCGGCCAGCCTGGCCTCGGCGTTCCCTTCGCTGGATCACCATCTGCTCGCGATGTGCCTGACCGGCCTGGTCTTGATTACCTCCGTCAACCTGTGGGGCATCGCGGAGAGCGCGCGCGTCCTTATGGCCCCGATGGTGGTGTTCCTGGCCGCGATCTTCGGTGTCATCATCGTCGGCCTGATGCGCTCGCACCCGGCCGCGGTCGTCGGCACCGCGGAGCCTGTCCGCATCAGCGAGGCCGTCGGCGTGATCCTGATCCTGAAGGCCTTCTCGGCCGGCTGCTCGGCGCTGACCGGAATCGAGGCCATCGCCAACGGGGTACCCGCCTTCCGCCCGCCGCGCGCCCGGCGCGCCCAGCGCACGGAGCTGATGCTCGGCGCGCTGCTCGGGGCGATGCTGATCGGGCTGTCGGTGCTGATCCGCCGCGAGCACGTCGCGCCCCGCGGCGGCGTCACCATCCTGGCTCAGCTCACGGCCGGCTCGTTCGGCACCGGCTGGGCGTATTACGCGGCCAACATCGCCGTCACCTTGGTCCTGGCCCTGGCCGCCAACACCAGCTTCGGCGGCCTGCCGGTGCTGATGAGCCTGCTGTCCGACGACGACCGGCTCCCCCACCTGCTCGGCCTGCGG
>Ga0302229_10001358_pt1 | contig 18589 bp, 15 predicted proteins | sample II_Palsa_N1_3_FD_193518 | JGI IMG/M metagenome (GOLD analysis project Ga0302229, IMG submission 193518) | Peat permafrost microbial communities from Stordalen Mire near Abisko, Sweden - II_Palsa_N1_3 | ecosystem: Environmental > Terrestrial > Soil > Palsa > Peat permafrost | place: Sweden... | reverse complement strand
CAGGACCAGCCGGCGGCGCGGGCGGCGGGCCGGACTCCGCAGCCATGTCCAGTGTCTTCTGGTAGGTCTCGGCTGCCGCGTCCAGCCGGCCCTGGCCGCGCTGGACCTGGCCGAGCTGGTAGACGCCCCATGAGATGGGCTGGCCAGCCTGCCACCCGGCGATGCTCGACACGAAGCCCTGCTCGGCGTCTGCCAGCCGGCCGCGGAGCCAGTCAGCCGCGGCCAGAAGTCCGTGGGCGATAGAGCTCAGCAGCGGCTCACCACCGCCGAGCTCGGCCAGAGCCTGCGAGGCGAACGCGGCCGTGTCCTCGGCGTCACCGCGGAGCTGGGCGAGAAAGCTGTGATGAACCGCGATCAGCGCGGGAATGTTCCCCAGCATGCTGGCGGCCTTCCCGACCGATGGCTCGAACGGCTCATCGACCAGCGGCGCAGCGCCTGCCAGCGCGCGCTCGGCCGCGTCCAGCGGCGGCTCCATCGCCTCCGCCCGGCCGAGCGTGGCCGCCAGCAGCACCTGCGCCAGCAACAGCCGGGGCCGGGTCTGGACTAGCTCAGCGGGCAGCGCCGCAAGCCACCGCTGCGCCGTCGCCCCCTCGCTGCGCAGGTACAAGGTCGCGTCGAAGTGCTGCTCGATCAGCCGGGCCGCCCAGGCCGTGTCCCCGGCGGCCAGGACGTGCCCGACCGCGTCATCGGCCAGCCCACGCTCCTGATACCAGGCGGCGGCAGCCCGGTGCAGCGCCGCGACCCGGCCAGGCCGTTGCTGCTGCACGCGGGCCCGGAGCAGGTCGGCGAACAGGCGATGATATCGCCACCAGCCGCGAACCTCATCCAGCGGCATCAGGAACAGGCCTGCCTGCTCCACGTGCTCCAGCATCGCCTGGCCATCGTCCCGGCCGGTGACCGCATCGCACAGCCCGCCGCTGAGGCGTTCCAGCACCGAGGTTTCCAGCAGGAACTCGCGCACCTGCTCCGGCTGGCCGTCGAGCACTTCTCCGGTCAGATAATCCAGGATGTAGCGGTGGCTGCCGCTGAAGGCCGCCACGAACCCGGCGATGTCAGACCGTCCCCGTAGCGACAGGGCGGCCAGCTGCAAACCCGCCGCCCAGCCTTCGGTGCGGGCCACCAGCGCCGCCACAGCGGTGTCGGGCACGTCGGGCCCGGCCGATTCGCGCAGGAGGGCCGCCGCCTCCTCGGTGGTGAACCGCAGGTCGTCGGTGCGCAGCTCCGCCAGCTGCCCGCGGGCGCGCAGCCGCGCTAGCGGCAGCGGCGGGTCGGACCGGCTGGCTAGCACCAGGTGCAGTCCCGGCGGCAGGTGCTCGAGCAAGAACGCCAGCGAGGCGTGCACCTGCGGGGCGTCGACCAGGTGGTAGTCGTCGAGAACGAGCACTATTTCGTTCTCGCCAGGCAGGGCGGCCAGCTCGTTGATCAGGGCCGTTACCAGCCCCTCGAACGAGGACGTCGGCGGCCCGAGCAGCGGCGCGACCCGCTCGCCGATCCCCGGCCGCGCCCGGTCCAACGCGGCAATCACGTGCCGCCAGAACCGCACCGGGTCGTTGTCGCCGACGTCCAGCGACAGCCACGCCACCGGCCGGCTTCCAGACCGGAGCCAGTCGGCTAGCAGCGCCGTCTTGCCGAACCCAGCCGGGGCACATACCAGAACCAGCCCCCCACCGAGCGCCCCGGCCAGCCGCGGCCGCGCCACGAACCCCGGCCGCGGGCCGGGCACATGCAGCTTGGTGGCCAGCAGGACATCCCGCTCGGGCGCGGGGCCCCCGGCCGGGGCCGCCGCAGGCGGCTCAGGCATCGGCGACCTACCACTCAGCACATCCAGCGATGACCAGCATCGCTGCCAGGTCGGGTCATTCTATCCGCGACCAAGATCCGTGACCTCGGGCTCCCAAGATTCCACCCGCATGCCACGTTCGGGTGACGCCCAGCCCCCGCGTCGGGTCCTACCGTGCTTGGTGAAGGAAACCACGCAACCGGCTAGTCAGCTCACAGAGCGTAGGAAGACATCATGAAGCCCACGATCATCGCAGCCACCGGCGGCGTCGTCGCCCTGGTGGTCGCGCTTCTCTCGTCCGGGTGTACGACCGCGCGAACCCCGCCTGCCGGGGCCGGTTCGCCGACCATCGCGACGCCGGCGACCACAGCCCCTGCTACCGTCCCGGCCACGAACATCGCGGCTCCCGCGACCGCGTCCACTCCCACCACGGCCGCGGCCCCGGCCACGACGCAAGCGGAGACCTTCGGCCCGTGGACAGCAGCCGGAACCTTGCGTCCAGGCATCAACGTGCTCGGTCGGTCCTCTGGTACCGGCTGCACAAGGGGCTCAGCATTCGACGCCGGAAACCAGTACGCGTGGAGATGCTTCCTAACCAACGGGTCGCTCTACGACCCCTGTTTCGCTCCTCCCGCACGGTCCGGCGTAACCCAGGTTGCCTGTATGGACACCCCGTGGTCCGGCGCCCGTCTCGTCACCCTGGCCCGGCCCCTCGCCCGCAGCTCATGGGGGACGCCCGGCCCCAACGCCGCCAAGTATCCCTGGGCGATGGTTCTGGCCAACGGCCAGCGATGCGGACTGCTCGAAGGCACTGGCCGGGTGATAGACGGCATCGGCCTTTCCTTCGGATGCCCGGGCGGTGCCGCTTCGTACCCCAGTACGGCAACCGAACCCTGGACCGTCAATTACGCGGCAACCGGTTCCAGCTCCCTGACCCCGATCGCCGTGACGACAGCATGGGCCTAGCCGGGCTCCCGGCGTGAACGGCTCAAAGTGGCCCGCCCGCTACGAGGTGCGCGTCGACAGCGTCCTGGACGACCAGTGGGCGGACTGGTTCGGCGGCCTCCAGCTTAGTAGCGACGGTACCCAGACGGTCATCACCGGCCTGTTTCCGGACCAGCCCGCACTGCACGGGCTGCTGACCAAGATCCGTGACCTCGGGCTGTGCCTGATCTCGGTGCGCCGCCTGGACTCCTGAGCGAAGGAACGATGACAGCAAAGTCTTTCCGAATCTGCGTATCCGACGATGTCCTGAACGACCTGCGCATGCGCCTGGCCCGGACGCGGTTCACTGCGGCGTCTGACCCGGCGTTCCGGGCGGCCGGGACAGATCCCGGCTACCTGCGCGAGCTGGTCACCTACTGGGCTGACGGGTTCGACTGGCGCGCCGCGGAGCGCGTGCTCAACACCTACCCGCACTACGTTGCCGAGGTCGCCGGACGGCGTGTCCACTTCGTCCACCTGCGCGCCGCGGCCCGCGAAGGGGCACCGGGCCCGCTGCCGCTGATTATGACGCACGGATGGCCGAGCAGCTTTGTGGAGATGCTGCAGGCCGGCCGGTTGCTCGCCGATCCGGCCAGCGCTGGCCGCGATGGCGCTGACGCCTTCGACGTGGTCATTCCTTCGCTGCCCGGGTTCCTGTATTCCGAGCTCCCGCACGGGCCGTTCACTCGCCGCCGCGTCGCCGAGCTGTGGCATGAGCTGATGACCCAGGTTCTGGGCTACCGGCGCTTCGGAGCTTTCGGCGGGGATATCGGCGGCGGGGTGACGCAGTGGCTGGGCGCGCTGTACCCGCGGGAGGTCACGGGTGTCCATATCACCTCCGCGGTCGTCACGTCCGACTTCAGCGGTCAGCCGCCGACGGCAGCGGAGCAGGCGTATCTCGACGCCCGCGGCGCCTACGACGCCGGCGACCAGGGCTACAGCGAGATCATGTGCACTCGTCCGGACACGCTCGCCGCCGCGCTGATCGACTCTCCGGCCGGGCTGGCCGCCTGGATCATCGACAAGTACCGCGACTGGAGCGACTGCCAGGGAGACCTCGAGACCCGCTGGGACAAGGACACGCTGCTGACCGTGGCGACCTTGTACTGGGCCACCGCCACCATCGGCTCATCGTTCAGCCAGTACTACAACTACCCTCTGAATGAGCCCGTCCCCCAGATCACGGTGCCCGCGGCGGTCACCTTGAGCAACGAGCCTGCCTACGCGACCTACCCCAGGAGCCTGGCCGAACGCGTCTTCGCCGACCTGCGCCACTGGAGCACACCGGACCGCGGCGGGCACTTCATGGCGCACGAGGAACCCGAGCAAGTCGCCAGTGAGCTGCGCGCTTTCTTCGGGTCACTCCGACCGGCAGGCTGACACCCCCCATGTCAGCCGGCGAATGCCCGGCAGGCCGGCCCGGGCGGCGCGATGTTGCCTCCACCGCGGGTTCGTGCGACGCTGGCAGTACTTAGCGAGCCTGGATCGGTCCAGACCATGCGCTCCCTCGCCGCTTGCAGCCCTGCACTGAAGGTGGCGAGAGCTATGCGAGACCCGCGGGCTAAGCGCTACCTCGCGGCTTCGGCATCAACCACCCGATTCAGCACGGGTCGGCACGCCACATCCTTGACCGCTCCCTTTACCGCCCCGCACCGGGCCGATGCAGGTAATAGGTGCGCCCGTCGCTCCGGACCCTGCGGCCCGGCCCAGCTTGGGCCCTATAACGACAAGGAACTGCCACGATGTACCGGATACCAGGTGTTCTGTCCGCAGCGACCACAAAACCCGCACCGGCCGTCCCCCCGGTACCGCCGGCTGCCGGTCTCCCGCCAGCGCCCGAAGACGGCCGCGCCACCGGCCCAGCCGAAGCCATCCCGGGCCAGGCCGAAGACCGCGAACGGATCGCCCGAGGCCTGAACGAAGTCGTGGTCCGCCGACTGCTCACCGCGGGCCAAGACCTGCGGGCAGCGCTGGGACTCATGGGCGATCATCCCGCGAGCGGCAAGGTCCGCCACGCCGCCGATGAGATGGACCAGGCCATCCGGGATATCCGGGACACTATTTTCGATCACCCAGCGGGTGAGCGGCCCCTCCTCGACACATCCACGGGCACAACCTGAATCAGGAAAGCCACACCAGCCAGCATGCTGAGGTCAGCACCAGGACTGAATAGTCCGGCGCTTGGCAGCCGATGCCTGCCCTGCGGGAACAGACAGGCGCCGACCCGGCGATTAGATCGCCGTAGCCAGCCGTTGCCGGAGTTGTGCAATGGTTTGCCATTTGCCGGATGCCGCCATTGGCAAGAAATGACGATAATGTGCCGTTGTGGCGGTGACCGGCTCGGGTCTGCCTTGGCCATCGTGGTGCGTTGAGACTTAAGTGAGGTGGCCGGATTCAGGGGCATCTGCCGGTAGAGCCGAATAGTTTCATCGGTCGTGAGCGTGAGCTCAGCGAGCTGGGTCGGCTGGCGTATTCCACCCGTGCGCTGACTTTGTGGGGGCCCGGGGGGATCGGGAAGTCCCGGCTTGCGCTGCGGCTGCTGTCACTGCTGGAAGCCGGGTTTCCCGATGGAGCATGGTTCGTCGAGCTGGCTGACCTGCGGCAGCCTGAGCTGGTGGTCCCGCAGGTGGCGGCGGTCATGGGCGTCAGCGAGGAGCCGGGGCGGCCGCTGGTGGAGACGCTCGCCGAGGCGTTGCGGCCCCGTCGGCTGCTGGTGTGCCTGGATACGTGCGAGCACCTGATCAAGGCGAGCGCCGACCTGGGACAGGCTCTGCTGACCGCCTGCCCGGGGCTGGTGCTGGTAGCGACGAGCCGTGAGCCGCTGCGCGTCGCGGCCGAGACGGTATGGCGGGTACCGCCGCTGGCTATGGGGAGCGCGGGAACGGGCCAGGCTCTGGGGGACTGGGATGGCGATGAGGCCGTGCGCCTGTTCGCTGACCGGGCCGCCCGGTCCCGCCCCGGGTTTACCCTCGGCCCGGACAACGCTGCGGCCGTCTCGGCGATCTGCCGGGCGTTGGACGGCCTGCCGCTGGCTATCGAATTGGCGGCCGCCCGGGTCCGGGTGCTGTCGGCGGAGCAGATCAGCGCTTTCCTGGGCAACATGTTCGAGCTGCTGACCGGCGGTGACCGGGCAGCTCCGCCGCGCCAGCGCGCTCTGGGCGCGGCGATCGGGTGGAGCTATGAGACACTGACGGGCCCCGAGCGGATGTTGTTCCGGCGGCTGTCGGTGTTCGCGGGGTGGTCGCTGGAGATGGCCGGGCAGGTCTGCGCCGGTGCTGGTATCGCGGCCAGCGACATGCTGGGCCTGATCACGGCGCTGGCCGACAAGTCGCTGGTAGTCGTCGAGCCGCAACTGCTCGGCCAGGCTCGCTACCGGATGCTGGACACCATCCGGGAGTACGCCGCGGCCCGGCTCGCTGATGGCGGGGATTGCGAACGGTTCCGGCTTGCGCTGCGCGATTATGTTCTGCGTATCGCCGAGGAGAGCCTGGCGGTCGGGATGGCGCAGGTCCCGGTGCCGTGGCCGGAACGTGTGGCCTGCTCGCTCAGGTATGACGCGGACTCACCCAACGTGGCGCGGGTGCTGGCCTGGTGCCTGGAGCGCGGCGACGCGGAGGTCGGCTTGCGGATCTGCGTCGCGGTCAGTCCGCGCTGGACCGTGTGGGGCACCTTCGCCGAAGGCGGCGAATGGCTGGACTCGTTCCTGGCCCTGGAGATGCCTGCATTGTCTCCTCGAGTGCGGGGCGCTGCCCTGGTCGCGCGAGCTCAGCTCATCTTGTCCAGCGACCCCGCCGCGGCCGGGACCCTCGCCGGAGCGGGGCTGGAGTTGTGCCGCGAGGCGGGCGACCGGTTCTGGACCGCGGCTGCGCTGAACGTGCTCAGCGAGGCCGCCTTGCATGCGGGGCGGACAGATGAGGCGGCGGCCCGGGTGGACCAGGCGCTGTCGGTCGCGCAGGCTGCGCAGGACGGGTGGAACGAGGGCTACGGCCTGGGTACGAAGGCCACAATCGCAGCGCGGGCGGGCAAGCTGCGCGAAGCCCGTCAGCTGGGCAGCGCCTCCGTCGCCGTCATGCGCCGGATCGACCAGCAGTGGGGGGCCGCCCGCGGCCTCCTGGGCTTGGGCGACCTGGCCAGGGTCAGCGGGCATCCGGGCGAGGCGCACGGTCGGTACGTGGAGGCGCTGCCTATCCTGGAGGAAATCGGCGCGCGGCCGGAGATCGCCCGCTGCCTGGCCGGCCTGGGGCGGGTAAGCCTGGACCTCGGCGCGGCCGGGCAGGCCAGGGACCTGCTGGCCAGGAGCATCGAGCTCAGCCGGGCCACGGGGTCCCGCACCGGCATCGCGCGGGGGCTGGAGGCTTTCGCGGCGTTGGCGGTGCACGAGGACCGGCCCGGTCAGGCCGTGCAGCTCGCCGCGGCGGCCGCCGCGTTGCGGGACAGCGCCGGACTGCCGCCGCTGCGCGGCGCCCGCGCCGAAACATACCTAGCCCCGGCCCGCCGCCTCGGCGAGCCGGCCGTCGCCCGGCTCTGGGCGCAGGGACAGGCTCTGAGCAGCGATGCTGCCATCGCCCTGGCTGTGGACCCGTCCCAGCCGTCGGCAGCGGCGGATGACAGCCCGGCGCTGACCCTGCTCAAGACTGGCCAGGGGCCGGACGCCTCGCCCAGCCCGCTGACCCGCCGGGAATATCAGATCGCCGGCCTGGTGGCCAGCGGGTGCAGCAACAGGGCCATCGCGGAAGAGCTGTCCATCAGTCTCGCCACCGTCGCCCGGCACACCGCCAGCATCTTGGCCAAGCTCGCCTTCACCTCACGAACCCAGATCCCTGCCTGGTTCACCAGCAGCCGGCCAGGTGCCGGGCAGCTCGATCAGGCCAGGACACCACCGCGACCCGCGGCAGACACCAGCCGTGGCCGCGGATCGCCAGGCTGGTGAACTGCCCGGTTGCGCTCGGCGTCAAGACTGGATGGTAATGGTGAATTTCTGGGTGGCCTGCTGGCCGAGGTAGTCGGTGACCTTCATGGTGAAGGCGTAGGTGCCGGCTGCGGTCGGCGTTCCGGCCATCTCGTTGTCGGCGTCACGCGGGTCGGAGAAGGTCTGCAGCGCAATGCCGGGCGGGAGTTTCCCGGCGGTCACGGCCCAGGTGAAGGGCCCGGCCCCGCCGCTGAGGAAGAAGTTCTGTGCGTAGGCCTGGCCGACGGTGCCCGGGACCAGGGTTGACCCGCTGCCGGGCAGGACGACGGCCAGCGGCTGGTTCGGGTCCGCGGTGATCGAGAAGACCTGGTACAGGGGCTGGCCCTGGTCGCCGGTGCCTTGCACGGTGAAGGTGTAGCCGGGTTCGACGCCCGGCTGGGCCGGGGTCCCGCCGATGGTGTCGCCGGACCCGGTGAAGGCGGCGGGCAGGGACAGGCCCGGGGGCAGGGTCCCGGAGACGACGCTGAGCGTCCCGCCCGCCTGGTGGCTGGTGAGCAGGTGCCCTTGGTAGGGCTGGCCGGCGACGGCGTCAGGTAGCACGCAAGTCCCGCTCTCCAGGAAGCCGCCGTTGCTGCCCGGCTGGCACACCAGCTGGTCCGGCGGGCCTGCCACGGTGATGGTGATCTGGTAGGCCTGCGTGGAGGTCAGGTTCGCGTCGGTCGCCTTGATAGTGAAGTTGAACGTCCCGGTCTTGGTGGGGTTGCCGGTGATGGCGGTGGCCGTCGCGGACTGGGTGGACATCGCCAGGCCGGGCGGGAGGCTGCCCGCGGTCACCGCGAAGGTGACGGTGGGGCCAGCGGCGCCACGCCTGGTGGCCGTGATGGTCTCGGAGTAGCTGCTGGGTGCGGTGGTGACTCCGGAAGCCAGCACGCATACGCTGCCCTCCATCGTGCTCGCCATGGCCGTCAGGGTCAGTGCCGCTCTGGTCGTTCGTCTCACGTGTTTCTCCTATCTGTCCTCCCGGCCGTAGCCGGGACGCGCACGGGGCCTGGCCGTGGCCTGGGCCTGGCAGGCCACGGCCAGGCAGTCAGCCGGCTGCTGGCCCACGGGGAGGGGGGGACCATACGGAGGCCCGCGGGCGCCGGCGGCTGACGCGCGGCCCTGAACTCCGGGCGTCCCGAAAGGGACCCGGATTCAGGAGTACTGTGCGCTCACCCTGATCGCGACAGCGGCCGGTTCGCCCGGGCGGTCCCGGTGATGACCGGGATCTTTGATTTGCGTGCACATGCCAACCTCGCCTCTGGCCGTGCGGGAAACGGCCGATGTCCAGTGCTGGCTGGATTGCGGTGAGAGCGCCCGGAAGCGGCCAGCGGCCATACCTATCCACTACAGACACGTCAGTGCCGGCCATCCGGTTCAGCCCCGGTTCCGGCCTTGTTTCCGGCCGCCAAGCCCTGGCCGGCTCGCTTGGCGCCGCGGAGCCGGGAAGCAACCAGCGGGGCCAGGGTGATGCGTTAACCTGCAGGCTGTCTGGCTCCCAGATGGCGGCACCGCGAGGGAGGAGCTGGCAGGTGACACAGGAGGACTGGCCGTCGCAGGCGACCGGTACGGCGGCGCTGCAGGCGGGCTGGTATCACGGGCACCGCGACGTCTCGGGCGGCTGGCTACGCCCGGCGGTGTTCGGCGCGGTGGACGGGCTGGTCACGAACGCCTCGCTGATCTCCGGCCTGGGCGGCGGCGGCGTCCCGGCGCACACCGTGATGCTGACCGGGGTGGCGGCGCTGGTGGCGGGGGCGTTCTCGATGGGAACCGGGGAGTACATCTCGGTGACCAACCAGAACGAGCTGGTCCAGTCCGAGGTCTTGCTGGAGCGCCAGATGCTCAGCCAGTTCCCCGCAGCCGAGCAGGAAGAGCTGACGGGCTACTTCCGGCAGTACGGCGCCGACCCGGAGACCGCGGCCCGGATGGCCGCCGCGGTGTCGGCCGACCCGGACACGGCCCTGCGCATTCATACCCGGGAGGAACTCGGCGTGGACCCCGAAGAGCTGCCCTCCCCGCTCATCGCCGGCGCCGCATCCCTGCTGGCCTTCTCCCTCGGCGCGCTGGTGCCGCTGTTCCCCTACCTGACCGGCCTGCACGTGCTGTGGGCCTCCCTGACGCTGACCGCCATCGCGCTGGCGGGCGGCGGGATGGTGGTCGGCCGCCTGACCGGCCGCCCACTGCTGCGCTCGGGCCTGCGCCAGCTCGCCCTCGGCGGCCTGGCCATCGCGGTGACGTTCGGTGTGGGTCACCTCATCGGCAGCCACGGCGGCTGACCGCGGCCCTTCGCTTGGCCCCGGTTGCGGGCAGTTGAGCGGCCAGGTCCATCAGCGCGGTGTTGCGGCTGAGCCGTGCGCGATGCGGCCACGATTGAGACCGTCTGAGGCTGTCCGCCGCTTCGGCTGATATCCCCGCACGACCTCCCGGTTCCCGTATCCCGCCGCCGAGATCACCGGGCTCCCGGAGCGGGACCGACGTCACGTCCGCTGACCCGCTTCGTTCCGGGTGGGCGCCGGCCTGGCGTCCGGGGCATGGTGGCTGCTGAGGTCGCCAGTCAGGTGAACGCCAGGCCCGGCCGTGACCCGCTCTCCTGGGTCACGGCCGGGTGTTCCGGGGGTGGCTATCGCTGTACTGGCAAGCGATCATCCGTCACCGCCGGGCGGGTTAGAGCGCCGTTCGTGACCCGCTGCCGGCGAGCATCCGGTTACGGGTCGATCGTGATGCTGAACGCCTGGGTCGCGGTGTCGCCGAGGTTGTCGGTCACTTTCATCGTGAAGGCGAAGGTGCCTGCCTTGGCGGGCGTCCCGGACAGGACGTTGTTGTTGTAGGTTCCGGGGTTTCCCGAGCTGAAGCTCAGACCGGGAGGGACCTGCCCGGCGGCGACCGAGAACGTGTACGGCGGCTGGCCGCCTGTGGCGCCGAAGGCGATGGCGGGATAGGCGGCGCCGACCGTGCCGGCCGTGCAGCAGGGACCGGTCCCGCTGAGCTGGAGCGGCGGCATGGGGTCGATGGTGAGGCTGAATTGCTGGGTTGCCTGCTGGCCGTTGTAGTCGCTGACCTGCATGGTGAAGGTGTAGGTGCCGGCGGTGGTCGGCGTGCCGGCCAGCTCATTGCTGGCGTACCTCGGGCCGCAGCAGGGGTCGGTCTGCAGGGTGAGGCCGGGCGGGAGTTTCCCGGCGGTCAGGGCCCAGGTGTAGGGCGCGGCCCCGCCGGTGGAGAAGAAGTCCTGGGCATACGCCGTTTCGGCAGGTGCCGGAAAGAGAACTGGCGAGCTGGTACCACCTGGTCCGCCGGCGGGCAGCTCGACGGTCAGCGGCTGGTTCGGGTCCACCGTGATCTGGTAGGGCTGATACAGCGGCTGGCCCTGGTCGCCGGTGCCTTGCACGGTGAAGCTGTAGGTGTTGCCGCTGTCCGCCTGGGCGGGGGTCCCGCTGATGGTCTCGCCGGAGCCGGTGAAGGTGGCGGGCAGGGACAACCCCGGGGGCAGGGCACCGGAGACGATGCTGAGCGTGCCGCCGGCCTGGTGGCTGGTAGGCAGGTGCCCGGCGTAGGGCAGGCCGAGGACGGCGTCGGGCAGCACGCAGGCCCCGCTGATCAGGAAGCTGCCGTTGGCAGCGGTGCACAGCAGCTGGTCCGGCAGGCCCTGCACGGTGACGGTGATCTGGTAGGCCAGCGTGGCGGTCAGGCCCCCGTCGGTCGCCTTGACGGTGAAGCCGTACGTTCCGGCCTTAGTCGGGTTCCCGCTGATGACGGTGCCAGAGCCGCCCTGGGCGGGCATGGTCAGGCCGGGCGGCAAGCTGCCCGCGGTCACCGCGAAGGTGACGGTGGCGCCGGTGATGCCAGTCTTGGTCACCGCGATGGCCGCGGAGTAGCTGTTCGGCGAGGTGGTGACTCCGGGGGGCAGCACGCATACGCTGAGTTCCTCGGTGCCGCCGCACACTTGCCGGATGCTCGGCGGCCGGTAAGCCGCCGACGCCGGGCCCGCGGCCACCACCGCCAGCGCCGCCACCGTACTCATCATGGCCGCGAGCGTGAGCGCCGCTTTCGGTATTCGTCTCACCGTGATCCTCCTCCGGTCAGCCCCTTGCGGGACTGCACACGAAAATGAGGCTGGCATACCGCGGTGAGAGCGCCCGCCGACCAGCTAGACCGATCCTTACCACGTAACACGGAGCCAGGACGGCTGTGGTTCACCGGCCGGATGGGATGACGAAATCCTTACCGCCACAGCAGCACCGTGAGCGGTCCAGATCCTGGCGGCGCGCGCGCAGAACAGCTGGATCGGCCCGAGCCTGGCGTGCCAGCGCAGCCCGCCCCAAGGTCGCCAAGCACTGCACCGTCGGCATCGGCGAGGATCACCTCCGCTACACCGCGAGGGCGCCCGTTGTCTTTCGCGTCATGTCCTCCTCAAGCGCCACTAGCTTCGGCGCCGGCAGCGGTTCACACGGCAGCCTGGCCGAAGCGGCGCTTGCCGACGCGGACGGGCCCAGGCTCGCTGTCGGTGGTGCTCCCGACCGTTCTGCGGCGCGGCCCGAGATAGATCGAAGCAATGTCAAGTGTCTAGAAGTCCGTCTTGTGTTCACCGCCGGGTCTGAACCGGCCGGGCGGCCGGTACGTGCTAGGGGTGTCAGGCGGCAGGCCGCACTATTTCGCTGTGCGCCCCCGCCGGGATGACTGTCGCGACGGCCCGAGCCGGGGTAGCGGGGAGGCGTCATGGGATTAGCGATGAGCATCCTGTCTGTGTCTTCGTCCTGGCCGTGGCCGTACGCGGCGAGCGGTCTCATATGTCAGGAGGAGGACATCATGCAGCATGCTCAATCGCGTACCCGGTCACGAAGGTGGATCGGGCGAGGCGCCCTGGTGGCGGTGGCGGGCGCGGCCGTGTTCGGGATTTCACCCGTGCTGCCCGCGCTGGCCGCTACGTGGTCATCGCCGGTCGCGTTGCCGGGGTCGTGCGGCAGCTCGGTGGCGGTCAGCCAGGCCGGGGCCATGGCGGCCGGCGGGACCTTCACGGCCTCCGACGGCACCACGCATGTCCAGGTGTGCACCAGCACGAACGGGAAGACCTGGCAGGCGACGGACCTGGGCCCGGGCGGCAACACGCCGAGCTCCGGGCACCGCATCGCCGTGGCGGTCACCCCGGCCGGGCAGACGGTCGCGGTCTGGGGATACTGGCCGTGCTCGACCTGCACCGCCGTCGTGGAGGCGGCCGTGCATCCGGCCGGCGGCAGCTGGGGCGCGCCGGTCACCCTCAGCACCGGTCTGGGCCTGGCCGAGTCCGACGGCGGGCTGGTGATCAGCACAGATGGGGCCGGCAACGTCATCGCCGGCTGGTCCACCAACCCCGGTGATGTCACCGACGCGGTTCTCCTGGCTGGCAGCAGCAGCTGGCGGCCGGCCACGACGCTGTCGATCGAAGCCGACCAGGGCCAGGCGCATAGCCTGAGCCTGGCCGTCAGTCCTGACGGGGGCGCGGTCATCACCTTCAACGGAGGCCTCAACAACCTGTGGGCCGTCTCCGGTACCGTCACCGGCGGGTTCTCCGCCCCGGTCATGCTCGCTTCCGGAGCCGGATCTAACCATTACAACCCGATCGGGACCTCGCAGGTCGCGCTCAGCAACGCCGGGCAGGCGTCGGTCGCCTGGACGGTAGCGGGGGGCCATACCGAAGCGCTGACCCGGTCCCCGTCCGGGACCTGGAGCGGCCCCACGGTACTGTCCAGCCTGCCCTCCAGCTCGGTGTCCACCGCGATCGACGGGGCCGGGAACGCGATCGCCGTTTTCGGCTCGTCCTACTCCTGGCACCTGGCCGGGGGCAGCTGGCAGACGCCCGCGTCGCTGCCGTCCGGATCATCGGGCGGGCTGGCCGTCGCCGACCCGGCCGGCACCTTCGTCTACGCCGACACCACCGGCAACGCGTTCACCTTCACCGCCGGCGCCACCAGCTTCGGTACCGGCAGCGGATCACACACCAGCCTGGGCGACCTGAAGATCGTCCCCGGCCAGGCCGTCCTGCTGGCCGCCAACGCGGTATCAGCCGAGCCCGTGAGCTGACGACCCGCTTGAGCAGGACATGATCCGAAAGACAACGGCACCCAGCCCGGCGCCGGACCGTCCGGCGCCGGGAAGAGTGCACAACCGATCTGGCTAAGCTTCTTACCGGTCACTCGCTGGCTGGACAGCTTCAGCGGCCGTCTTGATGAGCTGCGCCACGTCGTCGGGGTGGGAGACCATCGCTAGGTGGCCGGTGAGGACGTCGACGGTGGTGGCGCCCATGCGCTTGGCGAACTGCCGCTCGGCGTCGGGCGGGATGGCCTGATCGTTCTCAGCTACCAGGAACCAGGATGGGTGTGATTTCCAGGCGGGGACGCCCATCACGTCCTCGAACGTGGACGCGGACAGAGGCTGCTGCACGGCATGCAGCACCCGCGCCTTGACCGGGTCGACGTCCGCCGCGAAGTGGCTGACGAAGTCGTCCTCCGGCAGCCACGCGAAACCCAGCTTGTCGAGGTCAAGATGGGCCAGCGCGGGGGTGGGAGGGCCGCCCTGCGCGAGAAGCCCGCCTATCGATTCGCCCTCGTCCAGCCCGAAGGCGGCGATGTAGACCAGGCCGACGACGTTCGGTGCGTCCGTGCCCAGAGCGGTCATGATCTGCCCGCCGTAGGAGTGCCCGGCGACGACGGTCGGCCCGTCCTGGCGGTCTAGCACCTGGCGCAGCCGGGCCACGTCATCGGCCAGCGAGGACTCCGGGAACTGCGGCGCGGTGACGGTATACCCGTCGGCCTGCAGCCGCTCAATGACGTCGGTCCAGCAGGAGCCGTCGGCCCACGCGCCGTGGACCAGGACAATATTCGGTCGGATACTCATGTCGCTCGGCGCTCGCGTCGCGGCTCGTCGCCCGGTCGACGTCTGTCCGCACCGCCTGTTCGCCGGCGGGTGGACGACCCCGTAGGTTTCGGCGTGAGCTGATCAGGTCCTAGACCTGCGGCGGATTCAGCGGGTGACGTGAATGTTGACGAGCCGGTCAGGGAGCGGCCATCATCAACAGCTTCTCGCAGGTGCTCATCGACGTCATCGGCGTTTCTGCCGGCCATCGCCGGGGTCGGCATCGTACTGCCCGGCCCTGCACGGTTCCTTTACTGCGCCGGCTGTTATTCGAGCCGGGCCTGGGCGAGACCTACGCTGATTACCGGGCCCGCGTGCCGGCGCTGATCCCCCGGCCCTCGTTCCGGCGTCGATCGCCTGGGTCTTAGCCAAGCGAGGAAACGACAGGAGGCAGGCAACATGAAACCTAGCCCAGTAATCACCTCGGACACCGGCACGACAGATCCCCTGGTTATCGCGTCCCGTTTCTGCGGCCCCCCGGGCAGCGGCAACGGTGGCTACGTCTGCGGACGGATCGCCGCGCACGTCGATGGCCCGGTGACGGTGACGCTGCGCCGGCCACCTCCGCTGGCCACGCCCATGGCCGTCGAACGCGGCAGCGAAAGCTCAGTCCGCATCTACCAAGACGGCACGCTGATCGCCGAGGCAACCGGCTCGCCGGACGGCCCGGCACTAGAGATACCGGGTCCGGTCTCGCTAGCCGAAGCGCGTGCGGTGGCCGGCGGCGCGCGCTACTACACCGACCCGATGTTCCCTGACTGCTTTGTGTGCGGGACGGCCCGCGGGCCCGGCGACGGGCTGCGGATCTTCCCCGGGCCGCTGGCTGGCAGGGCGGTGTGGGCGGCGCCGTGGACACCGGACCCGTCGGTCACCGACGCCGGCGGGAGGGTGCGGCCGGAGGTGGCCTGGGCGGCGCTTGATTGTCCCAGCGGGATCGCCGCCGCCGAGGCCGTCGGCCTAGCCCGGGACACCGCCATCCTGCTCGGCCGGATGACGGCCAGCCTGGCCGGGCTGCCTATGGCCGGCGACCAGTGCCTGGTGATCGCCTGGCCGGACGGGCGGGACGGCCGTAAACTGCTGGCCGGGTCGGCGCTGCTCGGGCCCGGCGGCCAGGTGCTCGCCGCGGCCAGGACCGTTTGGCTGACCGTGCCGCGCCCGGTTCCGGCGCCAGTCGCTGAAGGAGCGTCGTGACCGGGCACCGCTGCGCGTTGTAGGCCGCGGCGGCCTGAGTACCCACTGGTTCGAGCAGCACACGAGAGCAGCACGGCCCCGGCCCAAACCGATAACGGGACGGGCCAGGTCTGACACGATGGGCCGCGTGCCTTCCGTTCCCGAGGGTTCTGCCGAGCCGCAAAACCGGGCCGTGGCCAACGACTATGACAGCTTCGCCGAGGCGTACTCGGCCGAAACTGAGGCCAACCTCATCAATGGCTATTACGCGCGCCCCGCGATCCTGGATCTGGCCGGTGACGTGGCCGGCCGGCGGATCCTCGACGCCGGCTGCGGCTCCGGCCCCCTGTTCGCGGCGCTGCGCGACCGGGGCGCCATCGTGACCGGCATCGACAACAGCGCCGGAATGCTCAGGCTGGCCCGGCGGCGGCTCGGCGACGGCGCGGACCTGCAGGTAGCCGACCTGGGCAGCACGCTACCGTTCCCCGACGACACGTTCGACGATGTCACCGCATCCCTGGTCCTGCACTACCTGCAGGACTGGGGGCCGGCCCTCGCCGAGCTACGGCGCGTGCTCAAGCCCGGCGGACGGCTGATCGTGTCCGTCGACCATCCCTTCGCCGTGAACCTCATGCACCGCGAGGCCGGCCGCAAGCCCGACTATTTCGCGACCTATAACCACACCGCACAGTGGACCATGGGCGGCCAGACCGCTGTGATGAGTTTCTGGCACCGGCCGCTGCACGCGATGACCGACGCCTTCACCGCGGCCGGCTTCCGGATAGCGGTCATCAGCGAACCACCCCCCGCACCAGGCGCCCGCGAACTGTTCCCCGACGTCCTCGTGGACAAGCAGGCCTTCCTGTGTTTCATCTTCTTTGTCCTGCAGGCCGGCTGACTGCCGCGGGGCCCTCCTGGCCCGGCAACACGACGAAGGGTAACCAAGTTTCCCTACGCTAAGACCAGCTCAGAAGTACAATTCAAAATTGTTTACATATCCGCTCCTTTCCCGGGGGTATGGTGGTCTCGATAGGAGCAGAGAAGGGCGTGGACGTGACCACGAAGGTAGAAGGCTTCGATCGCCTGGTCGAACCGTTCCGGACGGAGCTGCTGGCGTACTGCTACCGGATGCTCGGCTCGGCTCACGACGCAGAGGACTTGGTCCAGGACACGTACCTGAGGGCGTGGCGGGCGCGGGAGCAGTACGACGAGACTCGTAGTTCAATGCGCACCTGGCTTTACCGGATCGCGACGAACGCGTGCCTGACCGCCTTGGAGGTCCGCAGCCGCCGGCCGCTGCCGTCGGGAATGGTGGCCGCGTCGGACCCGCTCGGGCCGCTCGTCCCGGGAGAGAACGTCGCCTGGCTCCAGCCCTTGCCGGACTCGTTGCTGGATGCGGGCGATCCGGCTGGAGCCGTGATCGACCGCAGCAGCTTGCGCTTGGCGTTCGCCGCCGCCCTGCAGCACCTGTCGGCGCGGCAGCGTGGTGCGCTGATCCTGCGTGACGTGCTCGGCTTCTCCGCGTCCGAGGCAGCGGAGATCCTCGGCACTACCGTCGTATCGGTGAACAGTTCCCTGCAGCGGGCGCGTACCCGTGTGAAGGAAGCCGAGGTCCGGCAGGAAGGTCTCAGCGAGCCGTCCGCAGCCGAGCAGCGTGCCTGGGTCGATCGCTACATGAAGGCGTTCGAGCGCGCCGACGTCGAGGGTCTCAAGCGGCTGCTCACCGAGGACGTGCTCATGGAGATGCCGCCGATGCTCAACTGGTTCACCGGGCCCGGCAACTACGGCCTGTTCATGGAGTGGGTCTTCGGAGCGGCCGGAACGGACTGGTGCCTGAAGGCGGTCGCGGCCAACGGCCAGCCCGGGTTCGCCGCCTATCGGCGCGTCGGTGGCGGATACGAACTGCACACGCTCCAGATCTTCACCGTCACCGCCGAGGGCATCAGCCGGAATTCGGTGTTCCAGGATTCCGAGGTCTTCGCGTCTTTCGGTCTGGCCGCCGTGCTCGACGCCTAGGGACTTACGCGGCCACTGCTACGGCAACCTCTCTGCGTCGAGCCCGCCTCAACACCTCTTTACCGCGGGCGCGATGAGTTCCGGCCCCGCCGCCGGTATGTACTGACGAGTTCGCCGGAATACCCCGGGCGAACCAATCACGAGGGAGAATCCGATGTCAGACAGTCGTGCGGAAGACGAGGCCGCCATCCAGGCCGTGCTGGTTGACTCCTACAAGGCGTGGGAGGCTGGCGACGCCGACGCCATGGTCGCCGACTACACGGCGGACGCGACCGCCATCATGACCGGCTCGCTCCGCGAGAGCCGTGAGGTGATCCGCGAGAACATGGCCCTGGCCTTCGAGGGGCCACTCAAGGACAGCTCGACCTACAACAAGCGGCTCAGCCTCCGCTTCGTCGGCAGGGACGCCGCGATCGTCGTCAGCGAATCCGGCATCCTGTTCGGCGCCGAGACCGAGGTCCCGGACACGAGGAAGGTGAACGCGACCTGGGTTTTCGAGAAGCGGGGCGGCCAGTGGCTGATCGCCGCCTATCACAACAGCCCGGTGCTGGCGCCCGGGCAGTGAACCCGTCCTGGTAATCGACAGTGACCGCGTGTAGTGGCGCCGAGTTCTGACGTTCGGGCTGGCCTTCTGGGCTCGGCGGCGCTACTCGTGGCGCGACAGGCTGGGTGGATCTAACGGATCGTCGTAAGGACTCACGTCGCTGTGCTCGTCGAGCAGTGCGACGAGCTTCTTCGGCGCGAGGATCCGGTAGCTCTCGGTCACGAGCTCACGGATCTCCTCCCAGTCCGTCTCGTCGGTGAGC
>Ga0302229_10001357_pt1 | contig 18611 bp, 18 predicted proteins | sample II_Palsa_N1_3_FD_193518 | JGI IMG/M metagenome (GOLD analysis project Ga0302229, IMG submission 193518) | Peat permafrost microbial communities from Stordalen Mire near Abisko, Sweden - II_Palsa_N1_3 | ecosystem: Environmental > Terrestrial > Soil > Palsa > Peat permafrost | place: Sweden... | reverse complement strand
CAAAATGGGGTAGTAGAAGTGCACGAGTAGCCTGGGCCGTCGAAGCAACCGTCTGTGTGCTCTCATCATCCGTGCGCAGCCCGTGCCAGCCATTCCGCCTCAAGCCGCGATCGTTGCGCTTAGGTTTCCTGGATTGCGGTGTCGTGGTCCGGGGCGCGGGGCGAGGGGATCGTGACGGTGACGGTCAGGCCACCGTCGTTGCGTGGCCGTGCGGTGACCGTGCCGCAGTGGATCGCGGCGATCGATGCGACGATGGTCAGGCCGAGGCCGAAGCCGTCGTGCGAGGTGCGGTCGACGAGCCGCTGGAAGGGTTGAAAGAGGCGATCAGCATCGGCCGGGGTGATGATTGGGCCGGTATTGGCCACGGTCAGTTGGCTGGTGCCTGCCGTGGTGCGGGTGCTGATCCAGATTTCGCCGTCGGCGATGTTGTACCCGGCTGCGTTGTCGAGGAGGTTCGCGATGAGGCGTTCGGCGAGCACCGGATCGCCCGTGATGACGGCGGGCTCCAGTGTGGCGTGTACTTGCCGGTCGCGAACATCGGCGGTTTCGAGAATGTCTTCGGCGACCGTGGCGAGATCGACCTCATCGTGCACGGTGAGCCCTTGCTCGTTGCGCGCGAGGATGATTAGCGCACTGATGAGCTGCTCGGCGTGGTCGACCGCGGCGCGGATGTCGGCGGCCATGTTGGGCAGGTCGTCCGCGGTGCTGTCTGGGTTCCCCTGAACGACGTCGAGGGTGGTGCGCATGACGGCGAGCGGGGTGCGCAGCTCGTGGGAGGCGTTGGCGATGAACCGCTGCTGGCTCTCGAACGTCGCCTGGAGCCGGTCGAGCATCTCGTCGAAGGTTTCCGCGAGGTCGTGGAGTTCGTCGCGGGGACCGGCCAGCGCAACCCGCGCCGACAGATTGCTTGCCGACGCGGCGCGGGCGGCCGCAGTGATCCGGTGCACCGGATGGAGCGCCCGCCCGGCGGCGATCCAACCGAGCAGCGCGGCCAGGGCGATGACCACGGCAAGCGTGATCAACGAGTACAGCAGCAGATGCGACAACGTGAGATCACGCTGATGTTGCGCGCCGAGAAGCTGAAAGATGCATTGGGCCATGAGGAGCTTGTCGGGGTGAGCGCTGGACTGCTCTGACCGACACTGCGCCGCGATGCTCGCTGGAATGCCGTCCCGGGAGGAAGGGCGCTGCCCGAGGCCGGGGGCTCCTAGGTGCGCAACGAGGATGTAGCTGACCGCGACCACGATCGCCCCGCACACGGCGAACAGGCCGATGTAGAGCAGGGTGAGTCGGGCCCGGACGGTGAAACGCGGGCGGCTCAGATCCGGTACCCCTTGCCAACCACGGTTTCGATCAGCGGCGGGTCGCCGAGCTTGCGCCGCAGCCGGGTCATTGTCACCGAGACGATGTTGCTGAAGGGGTCGGCGTTGGCGTCCCAGACGTGCTCGAGCAGCTCCTCCGCGCTGACCAAGGCGCCCTCGGCGGCCAGCAGCATCTCCAGGATCCCGAACTCCTTGCGGGTCAGCGATAGCGAGCGGGAACCACGGCTGGCGCGGTGCCGGGCACGGTCCACGGTGAGATCTGCGCAGCGCAGGACCGGTTGTGCGGACGGCGCGCGGCGCGACAGCGCCCGGACGCGGGCGACGAGCTCGGCGAACGCGAACGGCTTGCCGAGGTAGTCGTCGGCGCCCAGCTCCAGCCCGTCGACCCGGTCCTCGACGCCGGCGGCGGCGGTGAGCATAAGGATCCGCGGGCCCGTGCCGGCGATCGTCCGGCACACCCGGTCACCGTGCACGACCGGCAGGTCGCGGTCGAGCACGATCACGTCATATGCCGTCTGTGCGGCGGCGTCAAGCGCGGCAGCGCCCTCGTACACGACGTCCACGGCTAACCCAGCCTGACGCAGCCCCTGAGCGATCCGGCCCGCAAGCGTCACATGGTCCTCGACCACCAGCACCCGCATCTGACCAAGTATGCGCCGGCTGACGTGACATCCGTGCAACAACGGCGGTAGCGGTGATGTCACCCGCCCCGACGTAGAACTGCAGCCATGAAGCCAACGCCAGAGCTGAGGAGGGAATGATGAAGGACACCACGCGCGTGATCCGCCGACGACGGCGCAGATGGTCGCCGACAGCGCGAGCCGCGGCGGCCATCATTGCCACGGCGAGCCTAGCCGCGCCTGCGGCAGCGGCGTGGGGAAGCGGCCCATCACCGAGCGTTGCCGGTGTCTCATCGAACGCTCGCCGAGGAGCGCAGTCTCCGCCGACGAACGTCGAGAACGCGCTCGCCTATTCGCGCTGTATGCGCTCGCACGGCGTCCCGAACTTCCCTGACCCCAACAGCAGTGGACAGATTCCTAAGGTCAGCCAGCAAGAACTCAATCGTCCTCAGTTCCGGGAGGCGGAGAAAGCCTGTCAGAACCTGCTTCCGGCCGGCACCGACGACATGTTCGCTCCGGGGGAGGTGCAGCAGCTCCTGATCGGGATGTTGAGGTTCAGCCAGTGCATGCGATCCCATGACGTGCCGAACTGGCCTGACCCCACCACCGATTCCGAGGGGCGCCCCGAGTTCCCGCTCGAGGAGGTTCCCGACACCAACCGGAGCTATTGGCGTCAGCCGCGGATCGCTCACGTGGAATCCGAGTGCCAGTACCTGCTGCCAAGCGCGCTCGGAGGTGTTCCAATTGGCTAGCTGCTCAGTAGGCCCAGCCACCGGTCGTGTTCCCAGCTGGCCGATCCTCAATCAGGCCCAGACGGGGTGCGGGTCGTTTGAACCGGCTGTGGTTCCCGGCTGCTGATGAGCGCCACGGCACGCGAGTCGGAGAGTGGAACGCTTGCCGCCCCGGCGGTCGAGCAGGGTCTGCGCGGGTGGCGCTGGCGGCGGCGCCTGCTGGCGGCCGTGCTGCTGGTCGCGGCGGGAATGGTGGTGATCGTGACCGACCCGTTCTCAGGCGGCGACTCAGGGGGCGGGGTGAGCGACAACGAATATCCGACCTCGACCCAGATGGTCATGCGCGAGTCGATCTCCCAGCAGACGCAGGTGAGCGCGACGCTGGGATACGCCGGGGACCTGACCATTCGGCTTCCGGCCGGCATCGCGCCGGCGATCGTGGCGCGGGCGCAGCAGACGCTCGCGACCGCCCGGGGCGTTCTCACGAACGCCCAGTCCGCGCTGCAGCGCGACGCGGCCACGCTCGCGCAGGTCCGTGCGACGCTCGCCGCCGACCAGCAGGAGGAGGACGTGGACTGCGCAGGCGACAACGCGGCGCCGAACGGCGCCAGCGGGTCTAGCGGCGCGCCGGACGCATGCGCGAGCGACGCACAGCGGATTGCGACCAGCCAGCAGTCGGTGAACCCTGATGCGGCCAACGTCGCCGCCGATCAGAGCTCGGTCAGCGCCGGAAGGGGCGCCCTTGCGGCAGCGCAGGCCGGGCTCGCGACCGCGGACGCGCAGGCGACCGTCTACGGCCAGGACTCGACGTTCACCAGCACGCCGTCAGCGGGCGAGATCGTCCGTCGCGGGCAGCCGCTGTACTCGATCGACGGCACGGCCGTGCTGCTGCTTTACGGGCCGATAGTCGCGACGCGCGCGTTCGCCGCCGGGATGTCGGCGGGAGCGGATGTGGCTGAGTTGAACGCGAACCTTGACGCGCTCGGATCCGCCCACGAGCTCGCCGGGGACGCGTTCACGGCAGCGACCGCAGCCGCGATCCGCGGCCTGCAGGACGCGCACGACGAGCCACAGACCGGAACGCTGTTGCTTGGGTCGGTGCTGTTCGAGCCGGGGCCGGTGCGGGTGACCTCGGTGATGCCGAACGTCGCGGTCGGCGCAAGCGTGATGGCCGGGCCGGTGCTGTCGGCGACGTGGACCTCGCCGCAGGTCTCGATTCAGCTGGACGCGGGACTCGAAGGGCAGGTCAAGATCGGCGACGCGGTCACAATCACGCTGCCGGATAACCAGACGACCCCGGGGCGGATCAGCTACGTCAGCTCGGTCGCGTCGAATGGCCAGGACGGGGCGACGATCCAGGTCGACGCTGTCCCGACCGACCCGGCGGCGACGGGCGGCCTCGATCAAGCGCCGGTCAACGTGTCCATCACCACCGGCAGCGTCAGCAACGTGCTCGTGGTCCCGGTCGATGCGCTGCTGGCACGTGCGAGCGGCGGTTATGCGGTCGAGGAGATCAACGCGCGTGGACGCCACTATCTGGTCGCGGTCAGGACCGGCATGTTCGACGACGCTGACGGGCTCCTGCAGGTAAGCGGCGGCGGCCTCGCTGCCGGGCAGCGCGTGGTGGTCCCAGGCGAATGAGCGTGATCGCGAGCACACCCCCCGCGGGCGGCGAGGGTCAGAGCACGCCTGGCGCATCGGGGAACGGCAACGATGTTGTACTCGAGCTCCACGAGGTCACGAAAACCTATCCGGCGGCGGCGCCGGTGGTCGCGCTGTCGTCGGTCAGCTTCCGCGTGCGGCAAGGCGAACTGGTCGCGATCATCGGCCCGTCGGGGTCGGGGAAGTCGACGCTGCTGCACGTGATGGGCACGCTCGAGCGGCCGACCGGCGGAGCGGTGCGCATCACCGGTCTCGACGTCGCTGGTCTCGACGACCGCTCCCTGTCGGTCGTGCGAGCGACCAGGATCGGATTCGTCTTTCAGCAGTTCTTCCTCTCCGAACACCAGACCGTCCTCGACAACGTCGCGGACGGCCTGTTGTACGCCGGTGTCGCAGCTCCGCAGCGGCGCGCGCTCGCCGCCCGCTCGCTCGAACGCGTCGGGCTCGCGCACCGCGCGAGCTTCCGGCCGACGAAACTCTCCGGCGGCGAACGTCAACGGGTCGCGATCGCCCGAGCACTTATCGGGCGGCCCGCGATCGTGCTGGCCGACGAGCCGACCGGCAACCTCGACTCGACCAACGGCGCGGCGATCTCCGCGCTGCTGCAAGACCTGCACAGAGACGGCGCGACGATCGTCGTGATCACACACGACCACCAGCTCGCCGCACGGCTACCGCGCCAGATCGAGATGCTGGACGGACGCATGGTCGCTGACAGGACGGCCGCGCAGACCGGCGACCCTTCGAGCGACCACGGCGCCGCGGCCGGGGAGATCGGCCCGGCCGTCGGGAGGACGCGATGATCCGCACGGAATGGCGGACGACGGCGCTGGCATGCACGCTCGCTGCGGCGATCGGAGCGCTCACGGCCGCGCCCGGTCCACGGGCCGACGCGCAGTCGTCGTCTTCGAGCCCGCGCGGCAACCCCAACAGCACGCAGGCGTGCCCCTCGAGCAACGCCCCGAACGAGCTCGTGCTCGTCGCCGGCACGCCGCAGACCGCGCAGCTCGACACCACGTTCACGGGCCTGGAGGTCCAGCTGGCGAACACCAACGGCTGCGCGATCACCACCGCCCCGGCCGGGACGCCGGTTACGTTCACCGCGCCTGCCACCGGCGCGAGCGCGACCTTCGCCGCCCGCGGCGCGAACGTGCTGACCGTCGGCGCCGACGCCACCGGCAGCGCATCCGCGCAGGCCATCACCGCCAACGACACCGCCGGCAGCTACACGGTCACAGCAAGAAGCGCCTACGGCACCGTGTCGTTCTCGCTCACCAACAGCGCGGCCGGGATCCCCGCCACGATCACGCCGCTCACCCCCGCACGCCAGCGCGCAACCATCGACCGCCGATACGCCCATCGGCTCGCCGTCCGCGTGCTGGACTCCGACGGCACCCCCGTCGCCAGCGCGGCCGTGATGTTCACACTCCGCTCAAGCGGCGGCGCGAACCAGGGGGGCAGCCCGATTGGCTCCGAGAGCAGTGGCGCCGGCGCGACCTTCGACGGCGGCACGAGCCAGACGACCGAGACGACCAACGCGCACGGGATCGCGACCTCCCCAGCGTTCAGCGCCAACGACATCGCCGGGGCGTTCACCGCGACGGCAACGGCGACCGGTGCCACCGGAATCGCGCTGTTCGGACTCGACAACCGCGCCGGACCGCCATTCACCATCGCCGCAGGCATCGGCGCGGCCCAGTCGACCCCAACCGGCGTGCGGTTCGCGATCCCGCTCGCGGTCACCATAACCGACGCCCACGGCAACTCAGTCCAGGGTGTGGCCGTCATGTTCGCCGCGCCCTCGTCCGGGCCCAGCGGCACGTTCGCCGTCCACTCGACCGACCCAGCGACGACGACGGTCGTGACAGACGGCCGCGGCATAGCGGTTGCCCCCGCCTTCACTGCAAACAGCCAGGCGGGCGGCTACATCGTCACCGCAACCGTCAAAGACCTCCGCCCGGCAGCGTTCGCGCTTGTCAACGACCGCGGATGAGCACGCTCTCCGCGAGCCTCACGCCGGCACGCCTGCGGCCTGCGGACCTCGCACGGCTGGCGAGCACCGGCGTGCGTACGCGACGGCTACGCGCCGCGCTCTCGGCGCTCGGGATCGCGATCGGAGTCGCCGCGATCGTCGCCGTGCTCGGCCTCTCCTCCTCCAGCCAAGCTGGACTGCTCAACGAGATCAACCAGCTCGGCACCAACGTCCTCACCGTAACCAGCGGCCAGAGCCTCAGCGGCCAGCCCGTCCCGCTGCCGCTCGTCGCGCCGGGCATGATCGCCCGGATCGGCGCCGTCTACGACGTCGCCTACACCGGTTCGCTGGCGAACCTCGACGCTTACCGCAGCCCCCTGATCCCGTCAATCAACACCAACGCGCTCAGCGTCCAAGCCACCAGCCTCAACCTTCCAGGCGCGATCAGCACGACCGTCGCCCACGGCCAGTTCCTCAACACCGCGACCGCGACCAAACCGGTCTGCGTGCTCGGCGCCGCCGCCGCCCGACGCCTCGGCATCGACCGCATCTTCCCCGGCGAGCGGATCTGGGTCGGAGACATGTGGTTCTACCTCGCCGGCATCCTCAACCCCGCCGTGCTCGCCCCCGAGGTCGACGGCTCCATCCTGATCGGCTTCCCCGCCGCCAAGACATACCTCAACTACAGCAGCGTCGACCACGGCCACCCCGCAGTCGGCAACCCCACCGAACTCTACCTGCGCGCCCAGACCAACCAGGTCAACACCGTCTACAAGCGGCTCGCCGCGACCGCCAACCCCGAGAACCCCGCGGCGGTCACGATCAACCAACCCTCGGACGCCCTCGTCGCCGAAGCCGACGCCAAGGGAGCCTTCAACGGCCTATTCCTCGGCCTCGGCGCCGTCGCGCTCCTGGTCGGCGCGATCGGCGTCGCCAACATCATGATCATCTCGGTGCTCGAACGCCGCTCCGAGATCGGGCTACGCCGCGCACTCGGCGCCACCAGAGGACAGATCCGAATCCAATTCCTCACCGAGGCGATCCTGCTCGCACTACTCGGCGGCGCCGCAGGAATCGCCGCAGGCGCGCTCGCGACCGCAATCTACGCCCACACCAAACACTGGACCACAGTGATCCCCGCCCTCGCATGGGGCGGCGGCATCGGCGCCGCCACCCTGATCGGCACGATCGCCGGCCTTCTCCCCGCAATCCGCGCCGCGCGGCTCTCACCCACCGAGGCGCTCAGAACCGCATGAGCGCGCCCAAACGAGCTCGGCGCTGGCTGCTCCTAAACCCGGTCACTTGCTGATCGGTCGCTCACGCCGGCGGGGCGTCGCCTCTGCCGGTCAGGGGGTCCTGTTCGGCGCTTTCGAAGAGGTCCGCGAGGCGGCTCTCGAGGAACCGTTGCTCCGGCCCCGGCTGGGTCAGGTCGAGGGCGCGTGCGTACGCGGCGCGCGCTTCATCGTTGTGGCCGAGGCGTTGCAGCAGGCTGGCGCGCGTTGAGTGGTAGTAGCGGTAGTCGTCGAGTTCGAGCCGGCCGAGCAGCGCGAGTGCTGCTTGCGGTCCTTCGAGTTCGGCGACGGCGACCGCGCGGTTCAGCGTCACGACCGGCGAGTTGGTGATCTGCTCGAGCTGCTGGTAGAGGAGCGCGATCTCCTCCCAGTTGCGGGGCTCACGGAGGTGTAGGTCGGTGATTGCTGCCTGGATGATGTAGGGCCCATTCCCGTGGAGGGCGAGCGCGCGTTTGAGCAGCTGCCGGCCTTCGTCGATCAGGGGCTCGTCCCATAGGGATCGATCCTGCTCGTCGAGCAGGACGAGCTCGCCGCTCAGGAAGCGGGCGGCGCTGCGCGCGTGGCCCAGGAGCGTGAGCGCGAGCAGGGCGTGCGCTTCGGCTTCGTCGGGCATCAGCTCGACGAGGGAGCGGCCAAGGCGGATTGCCTCTGCTGAGAGGTCCACGCGGCCGTTGCCCCAGCCCTCGTTGAAGATCAGGTAGATGACCGCGAGCACGGCGTCGAGCCGCTCGGGGAGCAGGTGGTCGGGCGGGACCGCGAAAGGTATCGCGGCGTCGCGGATCTTGTGCTTGGCGCGGGTCAGGCGCTTGCTCATCGTCTCGAATGGGACGAGGAACGCGCGGGCGATCTCGTCGGTTGAGAGGCCGCCGAGCGCGCGCAGGGTCAGTCCGACCTGCGCGTCGAGCGCGAGCGCCGGATGGCAACAGGTGAAGATCAGCTCGAGTCGCTCATCCGGGAACGTCGCTGTCTCGTCCATCGTTTCCTCCGTTCCGTCTCGCAGCTCCCGCCCCAGCTGCTCTGTCTTCGCGGCGAGAGTCCGCTCGCGCCGGATGCGGTCGATCGCGCGGTTGCGAGCGGTCGTGATCAGCCAGCCCGTCGGGTTTGGCGGGGCTCCGTCGCGTGGCCAGCGTTCGGCGGCGGTCGCGAACGCTTCCTGGGCGGCGTCTTCGGCGAGCTCGATGTCGCCGAGCCAGCTGACGAGCGATGCCAGGACGCGGGCCCACTCCTCGCGGAAGACCTGCTCAAGCACCGACGAGGTCATCCTCGCGGACTGGCCGAATCTCGATCGCGCCTGCGCCTCGCAGCTCCTGCAGTTCGCCGGCGACGGCGAGGGCGCCGTCGAGGTCGTCCGCCTCGACGACGATGAAGCCGCCGAGGAAGTCCTTGCTGTCCACAAACGGTCCGTCGGTCAGCAGAGTCCGGCCTTGTTCGTGGTGCAACGTTGTCGCCGACTCGACGTCTTGCAGTCGCAGCCAGCCGCTCACGTTCGGTCGCTCCAGTACTTCGACTACCCCGGCGTTGATCCGCCGCCGCTCCTGGTCAGGTGTCTGGTCAAAAACCTCGATGTTGCTGTAGAGCAAGAGTGCGTATCTCAAGAGGGTCTCTTTCCCGCGTGGACTTGGGTGGTTCGCCTTCTAGACGAATAGCGCGACCGAAGACGGACATCGTGCCGTGTATTGCGCCTGCCTGTCCGTCCCGCGTCTGTCCGTTCGTCACCAAGGCAGAACCGGCCGACGAGCCGGACACCACGAAAGGATGAGAGATGACAGGCAAATCGGCAACGAGTCGAGCGCTGCGCTGGGTGGTCGGGCTTACCTCGGCCGCCTATTTCATGGTCGTTCTTGATTCGCTGGTTGTGGTTACGGCTCTGCCGCGTATGCAGCGGGACCTGCACGTTGGCGTTTCGGCGCTGCAGTGGACCGTCACCGCGTACGGCATCTCCTTCGCCGCCGGCATCATCACGGCCGCCGCCCTGGGCGACCGCTACGGCCGCCGTCTCGTCTTCAGCAGCGGCCTGGCGCTGTTCACGCTCGCCTCGGCGGCGTGCGCGCTCGCCCCCAACATGGCCGAACTGATCATCGCCCGCACGGTGCAAGGGCTCGGCGCAGCGGCGGTCCTACCGCTCAGTCTCACGATTCTGACGACGGCGTTCCCGCCCGAGAAGCGCGGGATGATCGTCGGCGTCTACGGCGGCCTCGCTGGTCTCGCCGTCGCGCTCGGGCCGATCCTCGGCGGCGCGATCACGCAAGCGATCAACTGGCACTGGATCTTCTGGATCAACGTCCCGGTCGGGCTTGCCGCTGTGCTGCTCGGCCGGCGGTTCCTGCCGGAGAGCCACGGCGCGCAGGAACGACTCGACCTGCCCGGCGTGGTGCTCGTGACCGGTGGCGTCGTCGCGCTCGTGTGGGCGCTCACTCGCGCCAACGATGTCGGTTGGGCGAGCGTCCAGAGCATCGGCACCCTCGCTGTCGGCTCCCTGCTGCTCGCCGCCTTTGTCTGGTGGGAGCACCGCGCCACCGAACCGATGATGCCGATACGGCTGTTTGCGAGCCGCGAGTTCGCGGTCGGGAACCTCACGAGCTTCCTGATGTCGGGCGCGACCTTCGCCGCCGCGTTTTTCCTCACTCAGGAGTTTCAGCTCGCGCGCGGCTATTCGCCGCTCGGCACAGGGCTGCGTCTGTTGCCGTTCTTCGCCACCCCGATGTTCGTTTCGCCGCTTGCGGGCGCCCTGTCTGACCGGATCGGACGACGGCCGATCATGGTCACCGGCCTCGCACTGCAGGCGATCGGGTTCATCTGGGTCGCTGCGCGCGGCTCTCTCGCAACCAGCTGGATCGAGCTGGACATGGCTCTTCTGATCGCCGGCATCGGCATCTCGATGGCCCTCCCGACCGTGCCGACTGCCGTGTTGAGCGCGGTCGCCCCGCAAGAGATGGGCAAGGCCTCCGGGATCAACTTCATGGCGCAACGGTTCGGCACGGTCTTCGCAATCGCGATCACCAGCGCCGTCTTCTCCGGTAACGGCCATCTCGGCACCCCCGCCACTGTCACCGCCGGCTTCAGGCCCACTCTGTGGACGTGTGCCGTGTTCGCCGTCCTGGCGGCACTGACCGCACTCGGCATCAGCCCGCGGCGCATCGCAACAGTCCACCGCGCCGAGGCCGCCGGCCTGCCGATCGCCGTCTGAATCCAACCGCCCAACCAACAACCCACCGCAAGAGGAGACACACCATGCCGAACATTTTGCACCGCCTATCGATCGACGCGCCGCCAGACCGCGTGCACCAACTCGCAGCAACCAGAGAAGGAATCCAGCAATGGTGGACGGGCCACCCGGTCGCAGGCGACGACAAGATCGGCGGGCAGCTGTCCGTCTATTTCCGCGAACGCGCAGACGCCGCCGCTGCAATTTTCGAAGTCGAAGGACGCAGCCCGGAACAAATCGTCTGGCGCTGCGTCAACGGCCCGCAGGACTGGATCGATACGCGTATCACCTTCGCGCTGAAGCCCAGGCCGGACGGCGGCACCACGCTGCTGTTCAGCCACCAAGGCTGGCAGCGGGAGAACGAGTTCATGAACGGCTGCTCGACCAACTGGGCCGCGTACCTCACCAGCCTCAAATCCGGAGCCGAAGGCAACGGCTTCAACGCCTATCCGGGCGGCGAAATCAGCCGCTGGGACTGAAACACCAGGCGCTGGCGACCCCCTGCCCGGTCGCCAGCGCCACCTCCTCAAACCAGGCGCGGACACGAGTGAGCCACATGGTCGGGCATGCCAGCGCTCCCGGAGCACGACACAGCAGCGCTCCTGCATTCATCTCAACGCAACAGCCTCACCACTCGCCCGATTCCTCCAGGCACCGAGGGCTGCCGGCTAGAATCGCTCGATGTTCGGTCGTAGGAAGCGGCCCAACGCTCTGCGGAGGATCCAGCAGTTCTGGCTCTGCGGCTTCCTCGCACTCGTCGCGGTCGGAACGTGGCTTGGCCCCCGCGGCTTTTGTAGGTCTCGATGGGCACTGGCCGCATTTGCGCTCGCCTTTGTTGTTGCGTCCGTGCGCGTCGCGCTGCGTGCTCTCGGTGCCCTCCGCCCGGGCGTTCAGCTCGTCGACTCCCTACGCCCGTCAGCGGAGCCAGAACGGATCGTCGCTGAGCATTGGGCCGTTGCCAAAGAGGCCAACATCCGGCCCGGTGGGGGCGCAATTTCGTGACGCACCAGGACGTTCCGCTGCCGGTTTCGCGCTACGTCGCCGAGTGCCCTACCCACCTGCTGCCGCTCGTCGATCGATCCGGAAGTTTCGGCCTTCGCTGGGCCGGGTGTCGCTTTCGTTGGCAACGCGATCACCAGACCCCAGTCCGTCTCACAATCGGAGGACCACTACACCGGCATGGGCGGCTACGGCGCTGCGGCCGGGCAGCCGACATCTCCCGCGTCGATCGTTGCTACGAGGCTTGACCAGTCGATATCGCTATGACCTGAGGCTGCTCCCCAGGCATACCCGTCGAGTCTCCCGCGGGCGGAGCGGATAATCCAGACGCCGCCTTGCGAGGCGCTCAGCGCGATAGCCGATCCGTATAGATCGCGTCCGGTGGTGAGGGAGCTCCCGACGCGCAGGCCCCGGGCGGTCGACAGCACCCAGCCACCGCGCGGTCGTCGCGGCTTCTCGGGATCGCCAACCTGGTAGCCAACGAGGCCGGTGTGGCCGAAGTAAAGGGTCAGGTTTGGTTGGCCGGAGGCCGTCCATTGGTCCTGCCACGTGATTTGGCGATCAACCCCGCAGCTGCCGCTGCTCTGCAACGCCCCGCCGGATTGGTGAAGAAGGGCGTCGACCACGGCGCGCGCCGTCGCGAGAGATGCACCGAACTTGAGGCTCGCGATGCGGTTCGAACGGAGGACATCGAGCTGACAACGTCTCGTAGCCGTCGGTACGCATGACGTCCGAGCGCTACGCGCGGCGGATGACGAGGATCCACATGCAGCAAAGGCGATGACGCAAAGCACAGCCGTTGACGAGGATCTGCATAAACACCGCACCACGCCAGTATCGCTCCGCGATCTCGGCCGGCGCAACACAACTCGCCGGGCAAGTACCGCCCAACAGCTCGTTTTTGAGTCGCTTCCGCTCCGGGCTTACAGCAGCAGCGGCATCCGGAGACCGCGATGCTCGAGGTCGGGCTCCGCTTCCGCTTCGATCTCGCTGGCGCGTCAAGCAGAAGCGGTGCGCCTCGTGCCCGCGTTGGGAAGCGAGCATGGATTGCGGACCGAAACCGGCCGCAATTCATGGCAAGCTTTGTGCCGGTCAACAACCGTGTCGTATGGAGATGAGCCGCATGGATCTCAAACTCGAGCTCGTGACGATCCCAGTTTCCGACGTCGATCGAGCCAAAGCCTTCTACGAGCAGGTCGGGTTCCGCCCCGACCACGATCACACCGTCACCGATGAGCTGCGCTTTGTGCAACTCACACCACCCGGGTCTGCCTGCTCGATTGCGATCGGAACAGGCATCACCCCCGCAGCACCAGGTAGCTTCGCAGGCGCAAACCTCGTGGTCGCCAGCGCTGCCGATGCTCGCGCCGAGTTGGTCGAGCGCGGCATTGAGGTGACCGACCTCGAGGCGTTCCCGTGGGGCAACTTCGTGTTCTTCTCAGATCCGGACGGCAACCGCTGGTCGTTGCAGGAGATCCCTCCGCGAGGGTAGGCACCAGAGATATCGACATCAATCAGTCTAGGATCGGGTTGGTGTCCGGCGATCAGACGCATTCGGTCAAGCAGCATCTCGATGTGAATGCGGAGCATTACGACGTCCAGATCCGCCGGTTCATCCCGCATTACGACGACATGCTCGCAACCGGCGTCGAGCTGCTCGCGGCGCTCGCCCCGGCCAGCGGGCATGTTCTCGATCTCGGCGGCGGTACCGGCGCGTTGTCGGGCGCTGTGCTCGACGGGCTTCCAGGAGTCCGCGTAACGCTGCTCGATATTGACCGGGACATGCTCGGCGAGGCCCGCCAGCGGCTGGCCGGCTACGGGGACCGAATCGCGTTCCAGGAGGGCAGCTTTCTCGATCCGCTGCCCACCGCGGACGTGGTCGTCGCCTCGTTGGCGCTCCACCACGTCCATGACCTGCACACCAAGAGCGAGCTTTACCGCGCCATCCACAACACGCTCTCGCTCGGCGGAGTGTTGCTCAACCTCGACGCCGCAGTGAGCGAGGACACGCGGCTGAGCGCGCTCGTGTTCGACCGCTGGGCGGTTCGAATGGGCGAGCATGGAATCCCCGACGCGCAGGCGCGCGCCCACTTTGCTGCGTGGGCCGACGAAGACCGCTACTTCCCCCTTGACGCAGAGCTGAACGCGCTCCGCGAAGCGGGCTTCGACGAGGTCGAGTGCTTCTGGCGACGCGGACCGTGCGCGATCACCTGCGCGCTGCGCGCAAGTTGATTGTTCGGACCTGACTAACGCTTGCGCGAACGCCAGACCGAAGTCGCGGCCGACGCTCCAATCCGTGCGCTTCGCCAACGCGGCGCGCGGCGCAACCTGTGTTGCGCTCAACTCAGGTCTCTCACGCCGGGTCCTTGAGGCGAGCGCCTTGCGGTTGCGCGGTGCCAAACGCCGTCTCGAGGGGCTCGCGCAACAGGCCGCAATAACGCACGCGGTAACGTCGACGCGGAGGCCCCGGAACGGGCGACGGTTTCCGCTTCCAGCCCGCCACACCCGATAAGCGGAAGCGACGGCCTCGTGGCCGCTGTGGCGACGGCGCGGAACTGTGGTCTGGTGGGAGCGCGTGTCTGTCCTCATCCCGGGAGATGTTGAGCGTTTGGTGCGGCACAATTGATCTAGTTTGACTAGAACTATGGAGCCGAGTATTGATCGCACCGATCCCCGACCGCTTTGGGAACAAGTCGCCGCTGAGGTCCGCCGCGCGATCGCTGAGGGCGAGGCGAAGCCGGGCGAGCGGATGCCGCTGGCGAAGGACCTCGCCACGGTGCTGGGCGTCAACCGCAACACCGTGCTGCGAGCGTTGCACCAGTTGCGTGATGAGGGGCTCCTCGAGATCCGGCAGGGGCGAGGCATCACGATTGCGGGCACGCCGCAGCGGGGCGCTGTATTGGTGCGTGTGAGGGATCTCGTGGCGTTCGCTCACAAGAACGGCTATGGCCAAGAAGAGATCATTGCGATGATCGAGGCTGTGTCGTGACCGTGCTCGACCCGCAGATCGATCCCGCTACCGGCGTCGGGGAGGACGGGGCAGAGGCTCTGATCAAGGAGGCGCGGCGGCTTCGCCGTCGGCGTTGGCTCTTCGGCTCGGCCAGCGCCGCGCTCGCCGCGGGCGGTCTCGCGCTCGGCGTAACCGTGGGCGGCAGCGTCCGTTCTCCCGCGTCGGCAGGGGCGGGGGGACCGAACGGAAGCGGGCGCAGGAGCCTGGTGACCTCCGCTTCTCCCGTTGACCCCACGTCGATCGCGGTCCTTAACGGTGACCTGTACATCGCAGATCCCGGTCGCCAGGAGATCCTTCGGCGATCGCCTGCCGGGAGATTTTCAGTCGTCGCTGGCACTGGTGTTCCCGGCTTTTCGGGCGATGGAGGGCTTGCGACGCGCGCGAGGATCGACGATCCGGACGACCTTGTCACGCTAAGAAGCGGGTCTCTGTTGTTCGAGCAGGGCCGTCCGGGTCACGGAGGGGCCGTTCGTGAGATCACGCCCAGCGGCGTGATCCGCACTGTGATCGGTCTGCACCCGAGTTGCGCCGGGGTGGGACCGGGTGCTACTTCGATAGCCGCGAATTCTGCCGCGGCCGGCGGTCTCTCGGTCAGCGCGAACGGCTCACCGTTGCTCTCGCCGGCGCAACCCTTCCCGTTGCCGTTCCCGCAACCCTGTCCACACGCACGTCGCCTCGGACCGTTCTTGGAGCTGACTCGGAGAGGCGAGCTAACGGACATCAAACTGGACACTTCCCCCTTGATCCACTCAATGCGGCTGGCTGACTGCGGATTGGAGGCCAGCGGTTCAGACTTCACGGCGTACGCTTGTGCGAGTGGCGCGGGAGGCACGAAGTACGCGCACTCGGCGGAGCTTCTCGTGGTCCGCAATGACCGCTTCTCGAGCTACCCCGACGACATGAGCGAGCCAAATCTAATGGCGAGCTCGGCCACTGGGGAGGTCATCGCGGCGCACAACGATTCCATTGTCCGGCTAACCGCTTCCGCGCTCACCACCCTCGTCGATGAGCGTGAGCTCGATCAACTGTTCCTCGATACCGTGGGCGTAGCGGGTGTCAACGGGCTCGCCGTCGACCAATCCGGCGACGTTTTCGTTGTCGCGAACTACTACGCTGGCGACCGCCATGGCTGCGGTGACGTCATTGCCGAACTCACGACGACGGGGCGCCTGAAGCCGCTGTGGCGGTCAGCGACGGGGCTTACCTGCGGGTGAACCGGCGCTTCGGCAACGAGAGATGTGCGCCACAGGCGACTTCTCCGAGCCGCGCCTCGAAGCGACCAGGGGGCTCCGACCGCGGGCGTCGTCGCTTCCTCGATCCTGTCGGCCGTCGGCGCTTCCGCATTGCCACGGATGTGCCGCAGCGCCCCAGGCGGACTTCGCAGATCCTTTGCGCAGAAGCCACGCATCGCGCCCCCGCAGCACTGCGGCCGAGTTTGACGAGCGCCTGTCCGACCGGTCTCGTCCGGATCGGACACGAATCGCACCGGAGCAGAAGCGACGTCGTCGCCGCTCCCCGGGCGACAGAGCGGACGTCGTCAGTCCGCGACTACGGCGTACAGGAAGCACTGCGGCGCCAACGTGCGTACGTGGACGGTCGCCACGTCGGGGTTGCGGAGCAGGCGTCCGATGATGGGCTCGAGGTCGGCCTCCTCGCTGACGACAGTGTTGTGCTCGTAGTTCATCGTGTCGTCGGCGCGATAGGTGCGGAGCACGCTCGGCCCGGCGCCCAGCTGCTCGGGCAGCCAGCCGGTCGGCGTGTAGCCCTCGCAACGTGGTGCGTGAATGTAGACGGGTCCGATCTCCCTCCACACCGACGCATGTTCAAACGGCGCGTAGGAGATTAGCGTGACCTGCTCGCCTGCCTCGGCGTAGCGAAGGCAACAGCGCAGCGGCTCCCCTTTTCCGGTTGCGGCAAACGGACGGAGTTGGTTGCCGTGACCGTCTGCGCCGGTCGTGCGGATGACGTCAAGGCGGGTGGGATCGATCGCATGTACGAGCAGACCGCTCGTGTCGTGGGTGGACATGCTGCTCCTTTCTCTTCGTTGTCTGGGTGGCACCGGCGAAGCCACCCAGTAGAACGAGTGGGCGCCGGAGATCGTGAGGTCGACCTGCCGCCCATCCGTAGCCGATCTTGCTCCACCTCCGGCGCGCGCACAAGGACCGTGCGACCGCTCGTGCGACCACGCCGACGCACCGAGCGTTCCGACGGAGAAACGCCCCTGGTCGCTGCCTCGCGAGCGACGCCTCGGCCGCGGGCCGCGGGTGCGGTGAACAGATCCTGCAGATAGCAGACGTCGTCGGCGTTCGTGTGGGCGTGCGTCAAGAAGTGTGCGATGCCGACCACGCGGCCGTCCAGGCACGCAGCGCGGCCGTGGATCTCGGCGTCGGCAAGCATGCGCGCCCACGCACGGTCGTATGCTTCCGGCTCGAGGCTCCGTTCGTAGAAATCGACATAAGCGCGAAACAGCCGCTCCCAGTCGCCTCGGTCAGTCGGTTGGAGCTGTCGAATGGAGATCGTCATCCCACGTCGTGGCCCGTCCGTCGCAGCCGGCCGTGCATCGCTCCCTGCCACCGCGCCGGGCGCGCGTTCGCGAGGGCCTCAGACGCCGTCACGATATCCACTGACAAGCCCAAACCTCGCCCCCGCGCGCCAAGCCCGGAGCTCCGGGCCGGACCCCAAGGCCACTTGCAGGCGGCCGCCGTGGGGAACTCAGCGCGATAGTCGGCTCGCCAGTCGCCCGCGCCGAGCGCGTCGACGTCGATCCCGCCCGAGGTAGCGACCAACACCAGCCGCCTGACCTTCTCGGGGTAGTGGAGCGTCCACGCCGACCGCGACAACCCCACCCATCGACTGGGCGACCAGATCGGACCGACCCGAGAACTGGGACGTCGCGAACTCGATCACGTCCTCGAAAGACTCGACGCCCGGTTCGTGCGGCTCATCGCCAGCGCCTGGCAAGCCCAGCAACGCTCGGTCCCAGCTCGCGGGCAGCCGCCCCGCGACCGGCTCCCAGAACCCGGCCGACCCGCCGGCGCCGGGGAGAAACACGATGCTCCGGGCGTGAGACATTGCCGGATGGTGGCGCAACCGCACAGACTTCCGCTTCGCGCCCGCCAGGCCCCGGAGCAGAAGAAAGGGGGCGGCGCGTGTCCCTGGCGACATTGGGGAAATGCGGCTACATACGGGAAGTCGTGAGTCGGTGGGCGCTTCGCGTTGCGATGATTCGGAGACTCGATGCGGTACGCGATCGCTAATGCCGCTCGAGCCTGAATCGGCCGATCCGTGCGACGTTACGCTCGCGACCTACGAGGCGGTCGCCGATGCCTACGCAGAGCGAATCGCAAACCAGACCCGGTTGGCGTTCCCCTCCTCGACCGGCTGGTTGAGCTTGTTGGCGACGGGCGCTTACTTGAGCCAGGGAGCGGTCCAGGGACAGACGCGGATTACCTGGAACGCCAGGTGCTCGCCCGACCGATGAGCAGTTCGTCTTCTACCCGTTCCAGACCGTCGTGATCGACATCGAGACAGGGAAGATCACCGGCGGCCGCTCGTCCCACCAGGCTCCCGATCTGACATCGCTCGGCGAAGTCGTCACCGACCACCCGCGCGGTTGATCGAGCCCCGACATTTCCGTCCGGCGGCCACCGTGTCCCCTGATGCTTCCTGGTAGCCAGGGCAGGACGCCGCTGCTCATCGATCGATCCGACAGTCTCAGCGACTCCAGGTCGGCTCCAGCACCGGCGCCGTAGCAGCCCCGAACCGAACGCGGCGAGCCGCAGATGGCTTAGGCCGACT
>Ga0302229_10001356_pt1 | contig 18624 bp, 13 predicted proteins | sample II_Palsa_N1_3_FD_193518 | JGI IMG/M metagenome (GOLD analysis project Ga0302229, IMG submission 193518) | Peat permafrost microbial communities from Stordalen Mire near Abisko, Sweden - II_Palsa_N1_3 | ecosystem: Environmental > Terrestrial > Soil > Palsa > Peat permafrost | place: Sweden... | reverse complement strand
ATCGACCCTGATGGACGAACTGCTCGACATCCCGCGCGGCTGGATCGACACGTTCGGGGAGATCGTCAAGTTCTCGAGCCGGGTGCTCGCGCAGCTCCTCGGCCTGCGGGTGCTGCGCTACGCGGGCGAGACGCTCCGACAAGCCGGGATCCTGATCGTCTCCTCGACGCTCGTGATCTGGGGCCTGGTGTTCATCATCGGCCTGCAGTGCGGGATCGAGGGCGCCTACTTCAACCAATCTGTCGGGACGCCCGCGTACGCGGGCGTCTTCTCGGCGTGGTGTGACCTGCGCGAGCTCGTGCCGCTGTGCTTCGGCTACATGATGGCCGCCAAGGTCGGCACCGGAATCGTCGCCGAGCTCGGCTCGATGCGGATCTCCGACGAGATCGACGCGCTCGAGGTGATGGGGATCAGCGGCGTCACGTTCCTGTGCGCGACCCGCCTGTTGGCCGCGATCCTGGTCCTCCCGTTCGTCTACCTGTGCTCGATCGGCGCCGGCTTCTTCGCCAGCTATCTCGCCGTCGTGCAGCAGATCGGCGACGTCTCCTCAGGCGGCTTCTTCCTGATCTTCTGGCAGTTCCAGAACCCGCCCGACGTCCTCTTCAGCCTGATCAAGGCGATGGCGATGGCGGTCGTGATCGTGTTGGTGGGCTGCTATTACGGGTACAACGCGCGCGGTGGCCCCGTCGGCGTCGGAACGGCGACGGCGAAGTCAATGGTGCTCAACATCGTGGCGGTGCACCTCATCAGCATGCTCGGGACCCAGCTCTTCTGGGGCACAAATCCGAGAGCGCCGATCGGGGGTTAAGTGCCGGAACCATCATCAGACGAAGCTCCTCGCGCGCAGCCGGCCGGCCGCGCGCCCGGCTCGCACGTGTCGGTCGTCGAAGAGGCGCCGCGCCCGGCGCCCCCGGAGGGTGCGAGCCCCGACGAATACAAGTGGCACAGCTACCGGACCTATCCGTCCGGGCGGCCCGACGCCGTCGAGTTCATCGACATCTACAAGTCGTTCGGCCGCAACGAGGTGCTGCGCGGCGTCAGCATGGGGCTCCCCGAGGGGATGGTGTCGATGATCCTCGGCCCTTCGGGCACCGGCAAGTCGGTCTGCATCAAACACATGGTCGGACTCCTGTACCCCGACAGCGGCGACGTACTCGTCCACGGCCGCTCGGTCCCCAGCATGCGCGACGGCGAGCTGTTCGAGATGCGCAAGAAGTTCGGACTGCTGTTCCAGGACGGCGCGCTGTTCGGCTCGATGAACCTCTACAACAACGTCGCCTTCCCGCTGCGCCAGCACACCGACAAGGGCGAGGACGAGATCGAGGCTGTCGTCATGCGCCGCCTGACCGAGGTCGGCCTCGCCGACGCACGCCTCAAGATGCCGAACGAGCTGTCGGGCGGCATGCGCAAGCGCGCCGGGTTCGCGCGAGCGCTGGTGCTCGAGCCCGACATCGTCCTGTTCGACGAACCCGACTCCGGCCTCGACCCGGTCCGCACGGCGCTGCTCGGAGAGCTGATCCTCGAGATCCACCGCGAGATGATGGACGAGGCGAGGGCCGCGAAGAAGCAATACCTGCCCACGTTCGTGATCATCACCCACGACATCATGAGCGCCCGCCGCGTCGCCGACTACATCAACGTGCTGTGGCGCGGGCGCATCGTCGAGGCTGGCCCGGCCGAGGACATGCTGTCCTCCGACAACCCGTTCATCCGCCAGTTCCTGTCCGGCGAGTCGCAGGGGCCGCTCGCGATGGACTGACTGATTGCGGGTCGGGCCACTTAGCCGGCTGATTGCAGGCGCGGCCCGCAGGCCGCGCCTGTCGATCGTCGCCGTCGCTGCCCTCGCTGCCGGAGGGATCCTGCTCGCGCTCGGCGTGCAGCCGCAGGCGAGCATCGGCACGCTCGTCTCGTCGTCCGCGCCGGACTTCCGCGCGACCCAGCTCGATCAGCGCCAGTTCGGTGGCGACGCGATCGTGATCCTCGTCCGCGAGCCCGTTCGCGAGCTGATCTCCCGCACCGACCTGGCAACGGTCAGCGCGCTCGAGGCGTGCCTCGCGGGGCAGCGGCTCGTGCTTGACGGGCGGCTACGCGCGCTCGTTCCGATCGCCCCGGCGCGCGCGGCTCCGTACGGCGGCGCCGCCAGTCCGTGCGGGCGACTGATGCGCGATCGTCCGGCGCAGGTCGTGTACGGCCCGGGGACGTTCCTGAACCGCGCGGTCGCGGCCGTTGGGGAGCAGCTCGCGACGCTCGGCGCCGCCGCTCGCCGCGCCATCGCCGCGGCCGAGCGGGCCGCGTACGCGCTGGCGCTCCGGCGCGGGCTGTCACGCTCGCTCGCCACGGCGGCGGCGAGCGCCGCGGGCGAGCTCGAGGAGCAGCAGGAGGCGAGTCGGCTCGTCGGCGTCGCGCTCGGCGCCGGGATCACCTCTCAACCCGGGATCGCCAACACGGCCTTCCTCGAACGGATCGTGTTCGGCCCGGCGGGCGCCGCGGCGCCAGCTCCGCAGGCCCGCTTCGCCTACCTCTTCCCGAATTCGAGCGCGGCCCTGATCCAGGTGCGCCTGCGCCCCGGCTTGTCGGCCGCGCAGCAGGCGCACGCGATCGGCTGGATCCGCCAAGCCGTCGCGATGACGAGGTTCCGCCTCGAACACGGAGGAACCTATCTGGTCAGCGGTGAGCCGGTGGTGCTGTCCGATCTGGCAGGCGAGCTGGCCGGCGCGATCGTGGTCCCGCTGGTCGCAGCGCTGGCCGTGATGGCGCTGGCCTTGACGGTTCTGTTCGGTGGGCGCCGGCGGCTGCTGCCGCTCGTGCTCGCGCTTGCCGCCGCCGCGATCACCTCCGGCCTGACGGCGCTTCTCGGCGTCAGCCTCACGATCGCCTCCGTCGCCGTGATCCCGATCCTGATCGGCGTGTCCGTCGACTACGCAATCCAGTTCCAGTCGCGGGCGCGCGAGTTCGACGCCGACGCTCCCGGGCGCGGCGACGCGGTCAGCGCGGCCGGACTTGCCGCGGCGCCGACGATCGCGATCGCCGCGCTCGCCACGGCCGCCGGCTTCGCCGTCCTGCTGCTGTCGCCCGTACCGATGGTGCGCGACTTCGGCGTGACCCTCGTCGTCGGCATCGCGGTCGCGCTGGGTGTGACCTTCACGGCTGGCGCCGCCGTGCTCGCGCTGCCCGCGCGCCGCGCTCGCCGATCGGTCGCGGTCCCCGCCCCGATCGCGTGGCTGGACGCGTCGGTGCGGGGGGCGGCGGAGATCGTGCGCGACGGCGCCCGCGTGATCGCTCGTTACCTCGCGCGCGACCGCGGCCGCGCCCTGCGCCTCGCGGGCCGGCATCCGTGGCGCGTGCTGACGGTCGCGGTCGTTCTGGCAGCGGCCGGCTGGGCGGTCGAGAGTCGGATCTCGGTCGAGTCCGACATCACCCGGTTGGTGCCTCCCGGCATGCCGTCGCTGCGCGACCTGCGGACGCTCGAGCGTGTATCCGGCACCTCCGGTGAGATCGACGTGCTGGTCCAGGCTCGCGACGTCGCGAGCCCGGCCGTGATCGGCTGGATGGTCGGCTACGAGAACTCCCTGCTGAGCCACTTCGGCTTCGCGGCCGCGCGCGGCTGCGCGGCCGCGACGCTCTGTCCCGCGCTGTCTCTCCCCGACCTGTTCGGAACCGGAGGCGGGGGAGGGGCGGGCGTCGCGGCGCTGTCGGCTTCGTCGATCGATCGTCTGCTCCACGCGCTCCCCCGCTACTTCGCGCAGGCGGTGATCGCGCGCGACCGCCGCTATGCGACGCTCGCGTTCGGAATCCGGCTGATGCCGCTGGCCCGCCAGGATCGGGTGCTCTCCTACATGCGCGCGCACCTGCATCCGCCCGCCGGCGTTCGGGCGGAGCTCGCCGGTCTGCCGGTGCTCGCCGCCGATGCGAGCATGTCGCTGTCCTCGCCCGGGCGGCGGTGGTCGATGACGCTCGCCGGGCTGCTGGCCGTGGCGCTCGTGCTGGCCGTGAGCTTCCGCCGGCCTCGCCGGGTGCTGATCCCGCTCGTCCCGGTCGCGCTCGTGACCGGCTGGTCGTCGCTGCTCGTGTACATCACGGGGATCCCGCTGAACCCGATGTCGGCGGCACTCGCGACGCTCGTGCTCGCCGTCTCAACCGAGTTCAGCGTGCTCGTCTCGGAACGGATCGGCCAGGAGCGCGGTCATTCCGGCTCGCTGGCGGAGGCCGTCGAGCGCGCCTATCGCTCGACCGGGAGGGCGGTTCAGGCATCCGGCCTGACGGCGATCGCCGGCTTCGGGGTGCTCGTCTCCTCGGGGATCGAGATGCTGCGCGAGTTCGGCCTGGTGGCGCTCGTCGACCTGAGCGTCTCGCTCGCCGGGGTGCTGCTCGTGCTGCCCGCGGTGGTCGAGCTCGCTGAGCGCCGCGCCGCACGTGGCCGTGCGCGACCCTCGCCCGCGCGCTCCCGTCGAGCGCCGCTCCGGCGTCGGGCGCCGGTGGCCTGAGCAGGCGCGATGGTCGTCGATCCTCGCCGTTATCAATGGGTCGTCGGTGCCGTTGGGCTCCTCGTGCTGATCGCCTTCTCCGCCTACCTGTTCGCCAACGGCCACACCGGGGCGCCGGGCGTGCCGCCGGGCGCGCGGCTGCGAGAGTTCGTCGCTCCGCTGGCGACCAGCGACCTCGATGCCCCGGCCAACGTGCGGCCCCGCTGCGATCCGCGTTACCCCGCCCGGCAGGGGCTGAACGTGTGTGACCGCAGGCCGATCGTGCTCGCGTTCTTTGCGCTCGGAGCCAGGCCGTGCGAGCGCGCGGTCAGCGCGCTGGAGACGGTCTCGAGGGCTTTCCGCGGGATTCAGTTCGCGGCGCTCGCGATCAGCGCCGGCCGCGTCGCCACGGCACGGCTCGCGCGCGCCCGCGATTGGACGATTCCGGTCGCATATGACCTGACGGGCGCCATCGGGCAGCTGTATGACGTGTCGGTCTGCCCGCTCCTGGAGCTGGCGTCAGCGGGTGGGGTCGTCCAGCAGCGGCTGATCGGCGAGGGCTGGGAGCGGCCGGTGCGGCTCGCGGCCGCTGTCCGGCGCCTGGCAGTCGCGGCCGGTGATTAGGACTCGGGAGCCCTTAACCTGGGATCGATGCGCGATCTGGTTCGCACCGGCGCGGGCGCGGCGCTCGTCGCCTCGATCATGTTCCTCGGGAGTCTCGGGCTCTGGCTCGGAACCCCGCTGCTGTGGCTGTGGGTGGGCTCACAGGTGCAGGGCGCTACTGCTTCGCTCGGCGGCGCGCTCGCCGTGATGTTCATCGGCGTGATCGTGTCGGTCGCCGGACTGGCCGTCGTCCTCGTCAAGCTGAGCGAGGTGTATCGCGCCAACTGCCTCGCTCGCGGGCGCAACGATCCCGGCTACAACGTGCTCGAGTCGGTCCTCGTGGTGAGCGCCGGATGCACGCTCGTCGCGTTCGTCATCTGGTTCTTCCTGCTCGCCGGCGCCAGTCCCGTTCCGCTCGGCATGAACTTCTGAGGCGGCGCGTCACGCCGCCTACGGTCCGGTTGCCGATCCTGCGCCGGGCGCCGCTGCGGCGCAGGATCGCCAACCTGCTGCCTCAGACGAGCGCGAGCTCGCGGGTCTCCTGTCGCTCGCGCTGGATCGTGCGCGTAGCCTCGACCCGGACTCGTGCCGGAAGCGGGTCGAGCTCTTCAGGCCGCCGGTCGATCTGCTCCGGCGCCGACAGGCGATCGATCGCAGGGACGCGTTGAGCCTCCAACCGGGTGCGCGCCGGCACGCCTGTGGCGAGCGCGGTCGCGAGCACCCCTGCCTGGCGGTCGGTCAGGTCTCCGATCGCCTTCATTTCGTTGATCCCGTGCCGCTGTAGGAACTTCCGGCAGCGCGTGGTTCCCCACCGATGTTGCGCGACCAGCACCTCCGCAATTGTCCAACGCTGGGCCACCTCCGGGCAGCGAAGAATGATATCTGCGGCCGACGTTTCCCCCTGCGCGATGCTTCGCTTGAGCTCGGCTCGCGCGTGCCGGACCGCGTTCGCCTGCACCAGGGCACGCATGCGCTGCTGCGGCTCTTGCTGGTTCTGTGCGGTTTCCGTCATGAACCGTCCTCTCTACTGCGATTCTCGTGTCCGCCCCGATCTGGGCGTGCCTGATCAGGCGCCCCGCGGCCGGCGTACCGTTCGCGTAGGTTCCTGCAGGAACTGGATCTAGTGCGTTCGAGCCCGCCGCGGTGCAGACGCGCCTGGCACCGACTGTCCCGCCTAAGTGGACCTCCGCGCCCGCGACACACCGCTTCGAACGCGTTCCAAACTACCGCGAGGGCAGCCGCCTGAGCAAGGCCGCGAAACGCGAACCATGTGCTCCGAGCGGCATTTTCTTGTTACCGCCGAGTTGCGATCTTGTTGCCGCGATGCGAAGCGTCGCGGACTGGCAGCGATCGGGAGCGCCTACGACTTGGACGGCAGCGGACCGTGCTCGGCCTCAAACTCGCGCTTGGCGCGATCGAACACCGCCAGCGCCTCGTCGAGCGTCGTCCGGTCGTGGGTCGCCATCACGCTCGTCCGCAACAGGGCCCCCGCCGGAGGTACGGCCGGGTGGATCGCGACGTTGACGAACACGCCGGCGTCGTACAGCGCCTTCCACAGGAACACCGCCTTCCAGTCGTCGCCGACGACGACGGGGACGACCGGCGTGACGAGCTCGGTTCCATCGGCGAGGCGCGTCTTGGGCACGACCGAGAAGCCGAGTTCGTCGAGGCCCGCGTGCAGGTAGCGGGCGTTGTCGAGCACTTGCGCGAACAGCTCGCGGCCCTCGTCCGAGCGGCAGATCCGGACCGCGGCGAGCGTCGCGCCGATCGCTGCCGGGACCCCCGAGGCCGTGAAGATGAACGGCCGCGAGGCGATCCTGAGGAACTCGACCACGTCCGCCGGGCCGGCGATCACGCCCCCGCACGAGGCGAGTGACTTCGAGAACGTCGCCATCCGCAGGTCGACCCGGTCCTCCACCCCGAGCGCCTCGGACGCGCCGGCGCCGCGCGCGCCCAGCACGCCGAACGCGTGTGCCTCGTCGACCATCAATCTCGCTCCGTAGCGCCCGCACAGCTCGGCGATCTCCGGCAGCGGCGCGACGTCGCCCTCCATCGAGTAGACGCCGTCGACGACCACGAGGATCCCACCACCGTCCGCCTCCGCAGCCTGCAGGCGCTTCTCGAGGAGGTCCATCCGGTTGTGCTTGAACGCCCTCAGCTTGGCCCGCGACAGCAGGATCCCGTCGAGGATCGAGGCGTGGTCGCCGGAGTCGGCGATCACCGTGTCCTGCGGCCCGAGGATCGTCCCGAGCGCTCCCAGGTTCGCCTGGTGGCCGGTCGTGAAGACGATCGCGTCGTCGGTGCCGAACCAGTCGGCCAGCTCGCGCTCGAGCTCGACGTGGAGATCGATCGTCCCGTTCAGGAAGCGAGAACCGGTGAGGCCGGTGCCGTAGCGGTTGAGCGCCTCGAGCGCCCCCTGCTTGACCCGCTCGTCTCCGGTCAGGCCGAGATAGTTGTTGGACCCGAGCATGATGCGCCGCTTGCCCTCCATCTCGACGATCGGCAGCGTCGGACCCTCCAGCACGTGGAAGTAGGGCAGCGCGCCCAGCTCCCTGGCGGCCTTGAGCTGGTCGAGCCGTTCGAACTCGCGGGCCTTTGCGAATACGTCGATGGAGGTCGTCATAGCGCAGCTTCATCCTAAACGGCCAGGCGGATTCGCCCCGGGCGTTGACACGGCCGGCCTCGCTGTCACCATGAAGGCAGTGAGCGAGCAGGATCGCGAAGAGCCGGTCGAGGGCGAGGTCGTCGAGGGCGAGCTCGTCCTAGTGGCTGCGGACGCGCAGGAGCTCGCGGCTGGGCACTGGAGCGCGAGTCCGACCGTGCATGCCGCTGCCGCCGCCGCGACAGGCTTCGTCGCGGGCGCGGCGACGCTCGCGCTGATGCGCCGCTACGGGCTGCGGCGGGTCGCGCGGCAGGTCCAGTCCGCGGGCGGCGCGCTCGACACCAACCGGCGCCACGTGCGCTGGCCCATGGTTCGCGACCCGGGGGAGACGTACCTCGTTCACGTCCGGGTCGTGACGCCGCGCCCGTACGAGTGAGCGCGCCTGCGGGCCCCGCGAGCGAGCTGCGAGTCGAGGTAGAGCCGGCCTCGACCTACCGGCTGCCCCATCGCTCGACGATGGACGGCCTTACCCGCTGGCGCGACGGTGTGCTGCACCGGCTGCTGCACGTCGACGGCGATCCGGTCCGCGTCCGCGTCGCACAGCTCAGCTCCGGCCGGGTGCTGCTCGGGGCCCAAGCCGCCTACGCGGAGCATGCTCGGGTGGGCGTCGAGCGGCTGCGCCGCGCGCTCGGAGTCGACCACGATCTGAGCGAGTTCCACCGTCGCTTCGCCGGTGATCCGCTGATCGGGCCGGCGGTGCGTTCGCAGCCGTGGCTGCGCGTCCGCGGCCGCCCCGATCCCTTCGAGGCGCTCGTCTGGGCGGTCACCGAGCAGCTGATCGAGTACGAGCGCGCGGTCCGGATCCAGCGGCGACTGATCGCGGCCTTCGGGCGCCGCTGCCCGCAGACCGGCATGCGGGACGCGCCGCCGCCGTCGGTTCTCGCGGCGCAGGCGCCGGCCAGGCTGCAGTCGTTCGATCTGTCCGCCGGGCGCTCGCTCGCCGTCATCCGCGCCGCCCGCGAGGTCGTCCGCGGCCGCGTCGACCTCGACGATCCAGACCACGAACGCGGCTGGCGGCGATTGCGCGCGATCCCCGGGATCGGCGCCTGGACGATCGAGGTGCTGGCCCTCACGGGCCAGGGCCGGCTCGACCAGCTGCCCGCCGGCGATCTCGGCTTCCTCAAGCTGGTCGGCCGCCTGACCAGCGGCGGCGACCGCCGCCACCGCGCGACCGAGCAGGACGTGCGAGAGCTGTTTGAGCCGTATCGCCCCTGGCAGGGCCTGGCGGGCGTCTACGCGCTGCGCTCCGCGGGCGTCGTCAAGGGCGCCGTCTAGCCGCGTACCTAGGAACGCTTGCGCGCACCCCTTCGGGCGCCCTCCTACTCAAAGGCAGCATTGAATGGGGAGCGGCCGGGGCGGTGTACGCCCCAGCCGAACGACCCGTTTTGGTCGTCCCGCCTAACAGTGCTCCGTCGTGCGCCAGCGGTCACGACGGTCGCGGGTGGGGAGCTGGATGCGGCGCGCCGACGACAGAAAGTGGTCGAACCCCCTCCCGGATTTGGGGGGTCGTACGCGCAGGGGCGGTGAGCAGCACTGGGCGTACGACCCCCGCCTGCGAGCCGGGGGGTCGACCACTTTCTGTCGTCCGGCGTCCGCGCGGGCCGGCGCACCTGCCTGCGTCAGGCCGGAGCGGCTCAGGCACCGTGCTCGGGCGGTGTCGAGCGACCGGCAACCACGGAGCCCCAGCCAGCGTGGTGGATCCAGGCTAAGATCCGATCGGCCGAGGGCGGCCACCCCTCGTGATCTCGTGTCCGCCGGGAAGGCGGGCGCACCGGACCGAAGCATCGTGAGCATCCGCGTCGCCATCGAGCACCGGACGGTCTACCGCTACGACCGTGCCGTTGCGCTGGGCCCGCACCTGATCAGGTTGCGGCCGGCGCCGCATTGCCGCACGCCGGTCCTGTCCTACAGCCTGCGCGTCAGCCCCGAGAAGCACTTCCTCAACTGGCAGCAGGATCCGTATGGCAACCACGTCGCCAGGGTCGTGTTCCCAGAGCCGACCGGAGAGCTGAGCGTGACCGTCGACCTGGTCGCGGAGATGACGACGATCAACCCGTTCGACTTCTTCGTCGATGACCGCGCGCAGACGTGGCCGTTCTCCTATACGAGCGACCTCGTCCGCGACCTCGTCCCGTACCTCGACACGGGCGAGCCCGGACAGCACGGGCCGCTCTTGATGGCGTGGCTGAGGGACCTCGACCGAGACTCGACTCCGATCATCGATTTCCTGATCGAGATCAACCGCCGCGTCCGCGACGACGTCGACTACTCGACCCGGATGGAGGCGGGGGTGCAGACGCCCGAGGAGACGCTCGCCCGCGCGCTCGGCTCCTGCCGTGACAGCGCCTGGCTGCTCGTCGCGGTCCTCCGCCACCTCGGGATCGCCGCGCGGTTCGCCTCGGGCTACCTCGTCCAGCTCGCCCAGGACCGGCCCGCGGACGCCGATACCGGCCCGAACAACGACTTCACCGACCTGCACGCGTGGGCCGAGGCGTACATCCCGGGCGCCGGGTGGATCGGCCTCGACCCGACCTCCGGGCTCGTCGCCGGCGAGGGCCACCTGCCGCTCGCGTGCACCTCGCACCCCTCGACGGCGGCGCCGATCGAGGGATCGCTGGACAGGGCGCACACGACCTTCGAGCACGCCAACGCGATCCGCCGGATCGAGGAGCCGCCCCGGGTCACGCTTCCATACACGCAGGCCGAGTGGCAGCGGATCGACGCCCTCGGCTACCAGGTCGACCAGGCCCTCGAGGACGGCGACGTACGCCTCACGGTCGGCGGCGAGCCGACGTTCGTCTCTGCGACCGAGCCGGAGGAGCCCGAATGGAATACGACCGCGCACGGTGACAGCAAGGAGCAGATCGCGACGGCGCTGACCCGCCGGCTGGCGGACAGGTTCGCCCCCGGGGCGCTGATCCAGCATGGTCAGGGCAAGTGGTACCCGGGCGAGCCGCTGCCGCGCTGGCAGATCGGCGTGCACTGGCGGACCGACGGCCACCCGCTCTGGCGCGAACCGGCGCTGCTCGCCGATCCCTCGACTCCTGGCAGCGCCACCGGCGAGGACGCGTACGCGCTCATGCAAGCGATCGCCGACCAGCTCGGCCTGCCCGAGAGCACGCGCTACCCCGCCTACGAGGACCCGGTCCCGCGCGCGCTGCGGGAATCCCTGCGCCCCGGCGACGAGCCCGACGTCGAACAGCCTGACCCGTACGACCACCAGGCAGAGACCCCGAAGGGCTGGGCGTTGCCGCTGCGACGAGATCCGGGCGACCCGACTTGGTCGACCGGTCGCTGGCATCTGCGGCGGGGCCGGCTGTACTTGATCGAGGGCGACTCTCCGATCGGGCTACGGCTCCCGCTGGCGGCGCTCACCTGGCGCCCCGAGCCCCCGCCTCCGGAGCAGTCGCTGTTCCGAGAGGTCGACGCGCTCGCCCAAGCATCGAGCCCGGACATCCAGCAGGCCGAGCTGCGCGACCCACCGCCCCTCACGACCCTGTGCGTCGAGCTGCGCGGCGGACACGTCCACGTGTTCATGCCGCCGCTGCTCGAGCTGGCCTATTACGCCGAGCTGCTCGCCGCGATCGAGCGGGCGGCCAGGAGCACCGACACGCAGCCCGTGATCGAGGGCTACCCGCCCCCTCGGGACATCCGCGCGAACCAGTTCGTGGTCGCCCCCGACCCGGGCGTGCTCGAGATCAACATCCACCCCAGCGGCTCCTGGCCCGAGCTGGTCGACAAGGCCCGGATCCTCGACGAGGAAGCCCACAGGGCAGGCCTGCGGACGGAGAAGTTCTCGCTCGACGGGGCCCACCTCGGCACCGGCGGCGGCTCGCACATCACCCTCGGCGGCCCGACCCCGGCCGACAGTCCGCTGCTGCGGCGTCCCGCCCTGCTCGCCGGGATGCTCACGTACTGGCAGCACCATCCGTCGCTCTCCTATCTGTTCTCTGGCCGGTTCGTCGGCCCCACGAGCCAGGCGCCGCGGATCGACGAGGGACGCCACGAGACGCTGTACGAGCTCGAGATCGCGCTCGCCGAGCTCGATCGCCAATCGGCGGTCCGTGGCGGCGCGCCCGTCCCCGCGTGGCTCGTCGACCGCTCGCTGCGCCACCTGCTGACAGACATCACCGGCAATACGCATCGCGCTGAGTTCTGCATCGACAAGCTGTACAGCCCGCACGGTGAGGCCGGCCGGCTCGGCGTGCTCGAGCTACGCGGCTTCGAGATGGCGCCCCACCCGCAGATGGCGCTCGTGCAGGCGCTGCTCGTGCGCGCGCTCGTCGCTCGTCTCTGGAGCGACCCCTACCGCGGTCCCATGATCCGCTGGGGTACCGAGCTCCACGACCGCTTCCTGCTGCCGTGGTTCGTCGAGCAGGACATCCACCAGGTGCTCGACGACCTCTCCGCCCATGGGTTCCCGTTCGAGCCCGCGTGCATCGCCCCGTTCCTCGAGTTCCGCTTTCCCGTGATCGGCAGGATCACGGTCGAGGGCACGGCGCTCGAGCTGCGCACCGCGATCGAGCCGTGGCACGTGCTCGGCGAGGAGCCGGGTGCCGCCACCGCCCGCTACGTCGACTCATCCGTCGAACGCCTGCAGGTCAAAATCGACGGCATGGTCGAGGATCGCTACGCGGTCACCTGCAACGGCCGCCAGGTCCCGATCCAGCCGACCGACACGCCGGGGACGTTCGTCGGCGGCGTCCGCTATCGCGCCTGGCAGCCTCCCTCGGCGCTGCACCCGACGATCGGCGTGCACTCGCCGCTGACCTTCGACCTCGTCGACCGTTTCAGCCGCCGCTCGCTCGGCGGCTGCCGCTACCACGTCGTGCACCCCGGGGGCCGCTCCTACGAGACGCTGCCGGTCAACGCGGCTGAGGCTGCCGGCCGCCGCGCCGCCAGGTTCGAGCCGCTCGGCCACACGCCGGGCACGCTTGACCCGCCGCCTCCGCGCCGCGGCGGCGAATACCCTCGGACACTGGACCTCCGCCGGCCCGCGTGAAATCAAGTGGCGAACGCGATCGAGTCTCAGACGCCCGCATACGAGCCGCTGGCCGGCTGCTACGACGAGATGCTCGATCGCTCGGGGCACCCTCGCCCGCACTGGGAGCAGCTGACGGGCGCGCTCGCCGAGCTCGGGATCGACGAATTGCACCGCCGCCGCGACGAGGCCGCGCGGCTGCTCGAGCAGGACGGCGTCGTCTACAACGCCTACCGGGACGGCCGTGGCCGGCGCGGCTGGCTGCTCGACCCGCTGCCGACGGTCGTCTCGAGCCGCGAATGGGCCGAGGTCGAGGCGGGCGTGATCGAGCGCGCCGAGCTGCTCAGCCTGATCCTCGACGACCTGTACGGCCCACGCGAGCTGATCAGGCGTCGCCTGCTCCCGCCCGAGCTCGTCTACGGCCACGAGGGCTTCCTGCGTGCCTGCGTCGGCATCAGGCTCCCCGGCGCGCACCAGCTGTTCAGCTACGGCGTCGACCTCGGCCGCGACGCCGACGGCACCCCGGTGGCGATCGGCGATCGCACCCAGGCCCCGTCCGGCGCGGGCTACGCGCTCGCCAACCGCACGGCCATCTCACGCGTCCTCCCGAGCCTGTACCGCGCCACCCAGGTCCACCGCCTCGCCCCGTTCTTCCGCAGCCTGCGGGCTGCGCTACAGGAGGTCGCCCCGGCCGGGATCGACGATCCCCGGATCGTCGTGCTGACGCCCGGGCCGCTGAACGAGACCGCCTACGAGCACGCGTCGCTGGCGGCGACGCTCGGCTACCCGCTGGTCCAGGGACGCGACCTGACTGTGCGCGACGACCGCGTGTGGGTGCGGTCGGTCGGCCAACTCGAACCCGTCGACGTGATCCTCAGGCGCGTCGACGCCTGGTTCTGCGACCCGCTCGAGCTGAAGCCGAACTCCCAGCTCGGGGTTCCGGGGCTGCTCGAGACCGCGCGTGCCGGCCACGTCTCGATCGTCAACCCGCTCGGCTCGAGCGTGCTGGAGAACCCGGCCCTGATGGCGTTCCTGCCGGCGCTTGGCGAACACCTGCTCGGGGCCGAGCCGAGCCTGCGCTCGGCCCAGACCTGGTGGTGCGGCGAGGCCGCCTCGCGCCGCTATGTGCTCGACCACCTCGAGGAGCTGGTCCTGCGCCCGACCTCCCGCGAGCCGGGCGCCTCGGCGATCCTCGGCTGGGAGCTGTCGAGCGGCGAGCGCGAGGAGATCCGCCGCCGGATCGAGCACGAACCGCACAAGTGGGTCGGGCAGGCATCGCTCGCGATGGCGAGCGTGCCGGTCCTCGGCGACGCGGAGCTCGAGTCGCGTCGCAGCATCCTGCGCGCGTTCGCGATCGCCCGGCGTGACTCGTACGTGGTGATGCCCGGCGGCCTGACGCGCGTGGAACCCGCTCCCGCCGGCGCCGCCCAGCACGGGCGAATCTCCAACCAGGCGGGCGCGATCTCCAAGGACACCTGGGTACTCGCCTCCGAGCCCGAGACGCTCAGCGCGTTCTGGCTGCAGCCGGGCCCGGCGGTCGCGGGCGTCGACCCGATGACGTCGATCTCCTCGCGCGCTGCCGAGAACCTGTGGTGGCTCGGCCGTTACGCCGAGCGGGCGGAGAGCCAGACGCGCCTTCTGAGAACCGTGATCGACCGCGCCAACGAGTTCTCGGCTGGCACCAACCCCGCCGGCATCGCGACGCTCGACGCGCTCAGGGACGCGCTTGACCGAGTCGCCGGCCCGGACGCGACGCTCGGCCATCCGGTCCGCGCGATGCTCGACAACGCCTACGCGGTGCGCGACCAGCTGAGCCGCGACACGTGGCTCGTGATCGGCCCGCTCGAGCGCGTGCTGCCCACGCTCGAGCGCCCACTGCGCGAGCTCGAGGGCCAGAACCAGGGCGCGCTGCAGCAGGTGATCCTCAGCCTCCTCGCGCTCGGGGGTCTCGGGATCGAGAGCATGGTTCGCGACCTCGGTTGGCGCTTCATGGACGCCGGCCGGCGCCTCGAGCGGAGCCTCGAGCTGCTGGCGCTGCTACAGGCGACGGTCGTCGAGGATCGCGACACGGCGACCGATAGCCTCGTGCTCGAGTCGGTCCTGTCGGCGGCCGAGAGCATCATCACCTACCGCTTCCGCTACCGCTCGCATGCGCAGCTCGAGACCGTCCTCGAGTTGCTCCTGCTCGACCCGGGCAACCCGCGCTCGCTCGCCTACCAGCTCGATCGCCTGACCGAGGATCTCGACGTGCTTCCGGTCCACGCCGACCAACGTCTGCGACCGGAGCAGCGGCTCGTGCTCGAGGCGAGCACCGCGCTCAAGCTGGGGGATCCGAGCGCGCTCGTCCGCCAAGACGACGGCCGCCACCGCCGCAGCCTCCAGATCCATCTCGCGCGGCTGACCGACCTGCTGCTCGAGACCGGCCTGGCCGTCGACGCCGGCCACTTCCCGCACACCGCGCCGAGGTTCGCGCTCGTCGGCGCCGCCGGCTCCGAACCGACGATCGGGACCACCGCCGCGGCATAGGGCACCAAACGCCGATGACCACCACGTACCGCGTCACCCATCGCACCGACTACGTCTACGAGCAGGAGGTCAGCGCCAGCTACGGGCAGCTGCACCTGCTTCCGCGCGAGCTTCCCGGCCAGCGTTGCCTGACCGCGGTGATCCGCGTCGAGCCGGCGCCCGAGGTGCAGCGCGAACGGATCGATTTCTTCGGCAACCGCACTGGGTTCTTCTCGCTGCACTCGCCGCACCGGCGGCTGACGGTGACCGCGACGAGCGTCGTCGAGGTCGACGAGCCGGGCCACGCGGCGTCACTGTTCGGCCACCGCTCGTGGGAGCTGGTACGGGACGCGATTGCCGCAGGCGAGGCCGGGGACGGCGCCGACCACCTGCAGTACCTGCTCGAGTCGCCGCGGGTGGCGCTAGACGACCGTTACCGCGACTACGCGGCGGCGGCGTTCACGCCCGGCGCGAGCCTGCTCGAGGCGCTCGCGTCGCTATGCGCCCGGATCTACGCCGACTTCGAGTACAAGCCCGGCTCGACGTCGGTGACCACCCCCCTGGGCGAGGCGTTCGACAAGCGCCGTGGCGTCTGCCAGGACTTCGCCCACCTCGGGATCGCCTGCCTGCGCGCGATCGGGCTGCCGGCCCGCTACGTCAGCGGATACATCGAGACGGACCCGCCGCCCGGAAGGCCGAAGCTGACCGGCATCGACGGCTCGCACGCATGGCTGTCGGTGTTTGCCGGCGATGCCGGCTGGGTAGACCTCGACCCGACGAACGACCAGTTCGTGTCCGGGCGCTACGTCGTCACTGCCTTCGGTCGCGACTACTCCGACGTGCCACCAATGAACGGCGTCATCTACACCGAGGGGGGAAGCCAGCGGCTCGACGTCGGGGTGGACGTGGTCGCGCTCGAGGCGGGCAGCTGATGCGCGCGTTCACGTGCGAGCGCTGCGGGCAGCTCTTGTTCTTCGAGAACAGCCTCTGCCTCCGCTGCGGCGCCGCGCTCGGGTTCGTGCCCTCGCGGCTCGACATGGTCGCGCTCGAGATGCACCCGAGCGAGACCTACCGCGCCTGTGCCAACGCCACGCTGGCGGCGTGCAACTGGCTGATCGAACCCGGCGATTCCGTCCCGCTGTGCCGTAGCTGCGTGCTGACGCGCACGCGCCCGGCGGACACCGACGCCGAGGGGCTGCGGCAGTTCGCGACCGCCGAGGGCGCCAAGCGCCGGCTGCTGTTACAGCTCTACGACCTGCGGCTGCCGATCGACGACGAGCTCGCCTTCGACCTGCTCTCGAGCAGGGTCGGGCCGGTCACGACCGGACATCAGGACGGCCTCATCACAATCGACCTGACGGAGTCAGACGACGCCCGCCGCGAGGCGCGCCGGACCGAGCTGGGAGAGGCCTACAGGACGCTGCTCGGCCACTTCCGCCACGAGATCGGCCACTACTACTTCCCGATGCTGGTGTCGGCCGAGGCGCTGCTCGACGAGGCCCGCGCGCTGTACGGCGACGAGCGCGAGGACTACCAGGCGGCGCTCGAGCGCCATTACCGCGACGGTCCGCCCACCGACTGGCCCGAGCGCCACGTCAGCGCGTACGCGACCATGCACCCGTTCGAGGACTGGGCCGAGACGTTCGCCCACTACCTCCACATCCGCGACACCCTCCAGACCGCGGCGGCGTTCGGGATCATCGTCGCCGGCCCCGAGGAGAGCCACGAGCTGTCGCTGACCGCGGCCCCCGAGCAGGACGTCGGACGGCGCTCGATGCAGGCGGTGCTGTCTGACTGGTTCCCGCTGACCTACGCGCTGAACGCGGTCAACCGCAGCATGGGCGCGGCCGACCTGTACCCGTTCACGCTCGCGCCGACCGTGATCGACAAGCTCGCGTTCGTCCACGACCGCGTCCTCGCGGCTCGCCAAGCGCTGATTCTCCGGCCAGGGGGCGGAGCGCGAACGCCCGAAAGACTCGCCTAAACCCCCTGCCCGGCGAGCAGCTCGTTGTCCGAGGCGTCGACCGGCGCGTTCGCATTGCTCAGCAGGCCCTCCTTGAACATCCAGTTCGCGAACACGTTCCACTGACTCGCGTTCTGCCAGCCCCACGGGTGCCCGCCGGTGGGGAAGAACGACGTCAGCGTCGCCTCGACGGCGGCCAGCTGCAGCTTGTAGTCGAGCCCCGGGTTGAGCTTGACGAGGTTCTGTGCCGCTGCAACCGGGTTCGCGCGGGCCGCTTCGTAGCCGCGCGCGACCGCATGCAGGAACCGGCGGATCAGCTGTGCGTGGTAGACGATCGTCGCCTTGCGCACGACGAACACGAGCTCGTCGTAGGTGGGGACGCCCGCCTGATCGACGGGGATCACGTTCGGGTGCCGGTGGCGCTGGTCGAGCTCGATCGCCTCGTAGTTCCAGTAGCCGCCGAGCGTCGCGTTGACCTTCCCGGTCAGCATCGCCGTGACGAGATCCTCGTTCAGGTCGATCTCCTTGACCGACGCCGGGTTCACCCCCGCCTGCTTGAGGATCGTCTGCAAGAAGTCGTGCTGGTAGGGGATGCCGGCATCGCCGACGGTCTTGCCGGCGAGCTTGGCCGGAGTCGTGATGTGCTGCGAGCCGACCGAGATGATCGAGGTGAGTGGGCGCTGCACGATCGCGCCGACGGACACGAGCGCGACGTTCTGATTGCGCGCGAGCAGCACGTCGGGCTCGTAGGAGATCGCGATGTCGACCTTGCCGGCGGCGAGCAGGCCAAGGGGCGTGGCGGCGTTACCCGGCGTCTCGAGGTGCACGTCGAGGTCGGCCTGCTTGAAGTAGCCGAGCGTCTGCGCCTCGTAGATGCCGACGTGGTCGGCGTTGGGGAACCAGTCGAGCTCGACGGTCAACTGGTTGGCCGTGCCTGGCTTGGGCGTGATTGTGTTGGCAACCTCGCCGCAGCCGGCGACGGCGAGCGCGGCGAGCGCGGCGAGCGCGACGGCTCCTATCAATCGCTTGATCACTGGTCGGACTCTCCTGTCAGTTGGTATGCCCAGGGAAGCGCGCGCCGCTCGATCGCCGCGAGCGCGACGAACAGCGCGATCGCGAAGCCGGACAGGATCGCGACCGCGGCGTACGCCTCGGGGAACTCGAGCTGGCCCGGCAGGATCCCCAGCAGGTAGCCGAGCCCACCGGTCGCGCCTGCCTGCTCGGCGAATACGGCACCGATCACCGAGAACACGGCCGCGAGCTTCGCGCCGGTGAACAGCCCCGGCAGTGCCCATGGCAGCTCGACGTGGCGGAACGTCGTGGCCCTGCCGGCGTCGAACGTGCGCATCAGCTTCAGCAGGTCGCGGTCAACTGTCTCGAGTCCGCCGAGCGTGCACACGACGAGCGGAAAGAACGACACCAGCGCGATCACAACGAGCTTCGGTGC
>Ga0302229_10001352_pt1 | contig 18655 bp, 18 predicted proteins | sample II_Palsa_N1_3_FD_193518 | JGI IMG/M metagenome (GOLD analysis project Ga0302229, IMG submission 193518) | Peat permafrost microbial communities from Stordalen Mire near Abisko, Sweden - II_Palsa_N1_3 | ecosystem: Environmental > Terrestrial > Soil > Palsa > Peat permafrost | place: Sweden... | reverse complement strand
ACCGCGTCGATGTCCTCGCGGACGGTGACGTCGCCCTTGATGAAGTGGCCGTGCTCGCCGGCGTTCATCTCCTTCAGCGCCCGGGCGCCCTTCTCGGGGTCCCGGCCGTTGATGACCACCTGGGCGCCCTCCGCGAGGAAGGCCTCCCCGATGCCCCGCCCGATCCCGGTGCTCCCGCTGGTGATGACCGCCACCCGGCCGTCGAGTTTCCCCATGCTGGCCCTCCTTTGGCCTTCGGCTGGCCTTCCTTTGAATGGGCCAATGTTTACACTGACTTCAGTATCTGGTCAACGCCCGTCGGCCCGCTGGGGTCACGCGGTTTCCCCGCCGTCCACGACCAGCAGCGTCCCGGTAATGAAGCTCGCGTCGCCGGACAGCAGGAAGCAGACCGGGGCCGCGATCTCCTCCGGCTCGGCCACCCGCTTTTGCAGGTTGCCCTGGCCGAACGCGATCGATCCCTGCTCCACGCTGCCGGCCCGCGCGATCATCAGCGGCTCGGTCATGCCGGTCCTGACGCGTCCCGGCGCGACCGTGTTCACCCGGATCTCCGGCGCCACGTCGCGCGCCAGCTGGCGGGAGAAGGCCAGGATCGCGCCCTTGGCCGCGCCGTACGGCGCGTTGCTGGACTGGGCCTTGACCGCGGCCACCGACGCGACGTTCACGATGGCGCCGCCGGGCCGCTTGCGCATCACCGGCAGCACCTGCCGGCAGAACAGGAAGGTGCCGCCTGCGTGCACGTTCATCATGCGCTGCCAGCGCTCGAACGACCATTCCTCGATCGGCCCGAACTCCGCGTGCCCGGCCGCGTTGAACAGGCAGTCGACCGACCCGAAGTGCTGCGCTACGGTGTCCACGCAGCGGCCCACCTCGTCCTCGGCGGCCACGTCCACTCCCAGCGCGATCGCGCCGTCGAGCTCACCGGCCACCGCCTGCGCCCGCTGCTCGTCGCGATCGGCCACTGCCACCCGGCCCCCCTCGGCCGTGAAGCGGCGCCCGACCGCGGCGCCGAGCCCCGACCCCCCGCCCGTAACGATCAGGACCTTCCCCTCGAACCGCATGGCCGGCCTCCTCGGTACCCTACGAGCTGACGCCGTACTTTCTGGAATACTATTACACAAAGTCCGGCGGCCGCCCAGATCGAAACACGCAGATCGGAACCCACCCGTGACCGAGGACAGCGCGGTATACCTGCACGTGAAGATCCAGCTCGTCCGCGGCAAGCAGAGAGTCTTCGCCGCCGCGATGGCGGAGATGGCGCCCGTGCTGGAGGGCCAAGGCTGGCGGCTGATCGGCGCCTTCACCCCCGGCATCGGCCGCCTCGGCGCCGTCTACCACCTGTGGCGGATCCCGTCCGCGAACGGGGCGCTGGACGCCCTCACCGCGGTACGGAACCATCCCGACGCCGCGCGCTGGCACGCGGCTTACGCCGAGTCCGTCGCCGACGAAGCCCTAGAGCTAGTCCGCCCGATGCCCTACTCCCGCACCCCGTGACCGGTCAGCGCCCGACTACCTCGTAGGTCGCCATGACCTCCTTCTCGGTCGCGATCCGGTCCCGCAGCAGCTCTCGCGCCTCCGCGACCAGGTCCGCGTCCCCCGCCTCCTGCGCCGCGGCCAGCGCGGCCGTGAACGCCTGCCCGGCCCGCTCGTACCGGTCGGCCACGTCGGCCAGGTGCAGGCTGTCCGTTGGGCCCACCTCGGCCAATGCGGCCCGCAGCGCCTCGCTCCCGTGCCGCGCCGCCACCCGTCCGGCGTAGTCCAGCAGGGCCGTCGTCTCCTCGCGCATCCACGCGATCTCGTGCGCGGCCCGCACCGCGGCGTTGCGCAGCACCGTCTCGGTCATGACCAGCCGCAGCTTGAGCGTCTCGTCGGTCAGCCCCGGCAGGATGGCCTCCGTCAGCTCCCGGCAGCAGTCCTCGATCAGCACATCAGTAGTGGGCCTGGTGATCATGACGGGCACCTCCTCAATTCAGCTCAGCCTCAACCCCAACGCCAAACTTCAGCCCCATCCCCATCCCTTCAGCTCAGCCGGTCGCAGATGGCCAGGAACATGTCGTGCTGGTGCGAGATGGCGTTGATCAGGTACGAGGCCAGGATGCCGGGCCGTTCGGCGGCCCCGATGGCCGCGGCCGCCACGAGCAGCTGCTCCAGCAGCGCCGCCATCCCGATGATCAGGAAGTAGTCGACCACCCGCGGGTTGACCTGCTCTTCGGTCAGCCCGGTGGCGGCCCGGTACCGGCCCAGGAACCGCTCCGGGTCGGCCCAGTACACGTTCGGCTGGAGCGGGATCTGTGTGTAGTAACCGAGGTCCTCGCGCGGGTCGCCGATGTGCCCGAACTCCCAGTCGATGACCAGCGGCGGCCCGGACGGCCCCACCAGGACGTTCGACGGCTGGCAGTCGCCGTGTACCAGCCCGAGCGGCACCGGCGGAGGCTGGTGGGCCCGGGCCCACCAGCTAACGTACCGGAGCACCGGCGCGCTACTCGGGTACTTCCCGGCCATCCGGTCGTAGCCGGCCAGTACCCCGTCGAGGTAGGCCGGGCCGTCCGGCGGACGCGGCATCTGGGCGGGCAGCAGGTCCAGCGGTGTCTGATGCACTTGCGCGAAGGTGTCGACGAACAGGTCGGCCAGCGGGCCCGCACCAGTGTCCACCCTGGCGGCCCGGGCCATCTCGTCCTGCAGTGAGACCGCCGCCACGCAGTCCATCACGATGGCCTTCGAGCCCAGGTACTCACCGGAGCGGTCATACCAGCGAGCCGCCGGGGTGGCGATCGACGTGGCGGCGGACAGCGCGGTGAGCAGGTCCCATTCGGCGTCCCGGTCGCTGGTGAACACGCCGCTGCCCGGCGGCGGGTCGCCGCGCAGGATGAAGGTCTCCTCCGCGCCGCCGCGCCAGCGCACCAGGGCCCGGGCGCTGATCCGGCTGTATCCGCCGGTGATGGCCTCGCAGGCGATGACCCGGCCCGCGCGGTCCGGCTCGACGGCGGCCAGGAACCGCTCGAACCGGGGACCCAGTGCGTCCATGGAATCCGTGCCTATCTCGTCAGAAGGTGACCAGCGAGGGGTCGGCGGCCTGCAGGTGGTGCAGTTCGTTGAGGGTATGGATGACCCGCCTGCCGCCGCCGGTCAGGACCCGGCTCACCGAGGCGTGCGCGGGCCGGAAGAACATGTCCTGGCGCAGGCCGAGCAGATGGCCGATGTAGGCGTTGATGACGCCGCCGTGGCAGACGACCGCGAGCTGCTGGCCCTTGTGCAGAGCCAGGATGCCCTCGACCACGGTGACCACCCGGTGCCGGAACTCGGCGCTGCTCTCGGAGAACGGCGACACGTCCCAGCGCAGCTCGCGGTTGAACCGCTCCCGTACGCCGTGCCACATCACCGGGGACAGGACGTCCTCCAGCCGCACCCCGTCGGGCACGTCCCGGTACGTCTCCACCTCGCGCAACTCCGGGTAGATGACAGGTTCCACGCCGTGCGGAGCCGCCACCTCGCGGGCGGTTTCCACGGCTCGCTGCAGGTGGCTGCACAGCACCGCGGCGATCGGCTCGCTGCCCAGGGCCTTGCCGACCGTGGCCGCCTGCCGTTTGCCTAGGTCCGACAGCGGCGGGTCCGCCCACAGCGCGGGAGTGAACGCGCCCGACGGCACGTCCTGCTTGCCGTGCCGGACGAAGGTCAGCTGGACGACGTCCGGCTGTCCGGTCAGGAACGGCTTGTCGAGCGACGTCGGCGAGGGCGCCTGCGCCGGAGGTTTGCGTGGGGGGGACGGGGTAGACGGGGAAGCCGGAAGCGGATGCGGCTGCATAGTCAGATCGTAGTCAGAGCCTTCCAGACCGGGCGGCGCGCGGCCGGCCGAATCGATCTAGCTGGGGTGTTGCCCCGTACCGCCCATCACATGAATAATCGAAACCGGCAGTTTCACCAGACTGATTCCGCTAACTAGGAGACGACATGGTTTACGTCCCGCATCGCGGAGATCTGCCGGCCAGGTTCGGCGCGGGCGTGCCGCTGATCCCCGACATCGGCCCCGCCGAGCTCGACTCCCGTGTCTACACCGACCCGGCCCGGTTCGAGGCCGAGCGCCGCAAGGTGCTGAACCGCAGCTGGCAGATCATCTGCCGGTCCAGCGAGATCCCGGGCACCGGTGATCACGTGGTGTGGGAGGGTCAGGGCGAGACCGTCGTCATCAGCCGCCGCCGCGACGGCACTATCAGCGGCTTCCACAACGTCTGCCAGCACCGCGGTGCCCGGATCGTGCCCAGGTCGGGCCAAGGTGCCCGCCGCTTCACCTGCCGCTGGCATAGCTGGAGCTATGACCTGCAGGGCACGCTGGTCGGCGTGCCGGACCGCGAGGACTTCGACGAGCGGCAGCTCAAGGACGCGTGCGCGCCGGGGATCGAGGTCGCCGAATGGGGCGGCTGGGTGTGGGCGGTGCTCGCCGGGCCGGGCGTCGCGCCGCCGCTGGCGGACTGGATCGGCGCGGAGATCGCGGGCGACCTGGGTGCCTACCGGATGGAAGACATGGTGCTGCACGACAAGCTCACCTGGGAGCTGGAGGCGAACTGGAAGGTCGTCATCGACGGCTTCAACGAGAACTATCACGCGGCCCACCTGCACTCCATCTCCCCGCAGGATGTCAAGGACGGCCGGTTCAGCACGTACTTCGTGTTCGGCCGCAACGGCATGATGGTGATCCCGTACAAGGGCGTGCTGCCGGAGCTGAACCAGTCCCTGGACCACCAGGGCCTGGCCATCTGCCACTACACGATCTTCCCGACCTCGGTGTTCAACAACAACCCGGCCCACCTCCAGCTGTTCCGCGCGGTCCCGATCGCGGTCGACCGGACCCGGTTCGAGACCTGGGAGCTGTGGTACCCCGACGGCGACGACGAGTACCTGACCAAGACCGGCGCCCACTGGGAGCGGCTCAAGAGCGTGGTCGCCGAGGACGTGGAGATCTACCAGGAATGGGCGGCCGCGCGCCGGTCCACCGCCTACACCCGGAACGTGTTCAACAACCGCGAGTGCAAGATCACCCATTTCCACGCCGTCGTGCAGGACATGCTCGACGCCGACGACTGACGGGCACACAGAATGGCTGCTCCACACTACGTAGCTGGGATCGACTTCAACCCGGCCGTGCGCCAGGACGCGTTCGACGTCATGGCCCGGCTCGTCGAGCACTACCGCAACAAGTCCACCGACCAGGCGCCGGACCAGTGGCGCGAACCGGTCAACAACTACCGGGACCCGGACGTGTGGCGGCAGGAGATTCAGACCGTCTTCAAGAAGGTGCCGCTGCCGCTGGCCCTGTCCTGCGAGCTGCCCGGGCCGGGCACCTACAAGGCCATCGACGTGGCCGGCACGCCGGTGGTGATCACCCGCGACCCGGGCGGCACCGTCCGGGCCATGATCAACGCCTGCCGGCACCGGGGCGGCGAGCTGGTGCCCGAAGGCATCGGCAAGGCGAACCGGCTGACTTGCCCGTACCACGCGTGGAGCTATGACCTGAAGGGCTGCCTGGTCGCCGTCTACGGCGAGGAGACCTTCGGCGGCGTCGACCGGGACACGATGAGCCTGTTCGCGCTGCCCGCCGCCGAGCGCGCCGGGCTGGTGTTCGTCTCGCTGGACCCCAAGGCCACCATCGACCTGGACGAGTGGCTGGGCGCCGAGCTGATCACTCTGCTCGAGGCGATGGCGCTGGATAACTGCTTCCACTACTCGACCCGGACCCTGGCCGGGCCGAACTGGAAGGTGGTCATCGACGGCTACCTGGAGGGCTACCACTTCGCGTCGCTGCACCGCACCACGGTGTTCCGGACCAACCTGTCCAACATGGCCGCCTTCGACGGCTGGGGCCCGCACCAGCGCAATTCGTTCGCGCTGCGGCCGATCGCCCACGCGGTCGACCAGCCGCGCGAGCAGTGGAACCCGGCCCTGTGCGTCGGCGCGATCTACTGGCTGTTCCCCGGCCTGGCCGTGGCCGGCGGCTGGCGCTCCCAGGTCGTGGTGTCGCTCGTGCTGCCCGGCACCACCTGGGACACCTCGCACACCCAGCAGATCTTGGCCCTGCGCCACCAGCCCGCCGACGACGACGAGCGCAAGGCCGCCGAGCACACCCGTGACTGGTTCCACGACGTGGTCATGGACGAGGACTACGCGACCGGTTACGGCGTCCAGCGCGGCCTGGCGGCGGCCGCGGGCCAGGATTTCGTGTTCGGCCGCAACGAACCAGGCGTTCAACACTTCCACCGTGTCCTGAAGGAGATGCTGCCATGAGCGGCGGCGGAGCAACCGACATCGAAGAAGAGGAGCTGGATGTGACCGAGGCCGGAGCAGCGCCGCTCCTGGACAAGAGGGTCGCCGTGATCACCGGCGGTACCCGCGGCATCGGCCGCGCCATCGCCGAGGCGTTCGCTTCCGCGGGCGCCGCCGTGGTGCTGGGTGGCAGGTCGCCGGACAAGGGCCAGCAGGCCCTGGCTGAGATGGGCGTCGGCGACCGGGCCAGCTTCGTGCAGTGTGACGTGCGCCGCCAGGGGGACGTCAACAACCTGGTCGACCAGGCCGCCAAGCGGTACGGCAGCGTGGACATCATGGTCAACAACGCCGGCGGCACCGAGGGGTTCGCGCTGGTGCACGAGATGACCGACGAGGCGTGGCTGGATGCGCTGGACTTCAACCTGAACGCGGTGTTCTGGGGCACCCGCCGGGCGCTGCGGTACATGCTCGAGCGCGGCTGGGGCCGGATCATCAACATCTCCTCGGTCGAGGGCAAGCAGGCCAACAAGCCCGCGGTCAGCCACTACATCACCAACAAGCACGGCATCAACGGCTTTACCAAGGCCGTCGCGTTCGAGTACGGCGCCAAGGGCATCACCTGCAACGCGATCTGCCCCGGCGCGATCGAGACGGACACCATGCGCGAGCTCGGACCGCAGGCGGCCGCCGGCGCGGGCATCACCTATCAGCAGTTCATGGACAACTACGCGCAGGAGTCCGCGATCAAGCGGCTGAACACGGTCGAGGAGGTCGCTGCCATGGCTAGCTTGCTGGCCAGCGAAATCGGCGGCGGCATCACCGGCGCGCTGATCAACGTCGACGGCGGTACCGCGCAGTGGTGAACGCGGCGGTGCCGCTGCCCGACCGCTGGCTCACCGACACGCCGACCAGCTCGCGTTTCCCGATCTACACCCGGGGCAACGCCGACGAGGTCGGCCCGGAGCCGTACTCGCCGCTGGGCTGGAGCCTGACCTGGGAGCAAGGAATCGCGCCAGGAACGGCGGACGGCTGGGTCACGCTCGGCGGGTTTACTTCGGAGGAATTCACCTGGCCGGTGCCGGAAACCTTCGGCAACTGGGGCGGTTACTTCTTCAACCAGGTGTCGCTGGGCCGGGTCTTCGGCGTCCGGGCGCCCGGCGGCAGCCCGGACCTCATCGATGAGCAGTTCTTCGGGAAGAACCGGTCGGTCCCGCGCTACGTGCCCGATCCTCGCGACGAGTCCCCGGAGCGCAGCGAGGCCATCGGGGCCCGGTTCGCCGAGATCCTGGCCGCCACCCAGCCTCCGGGCTACCTGACCGACTTCATCGCCCAGGTACAGGCATGGTCGCAGGAGCGCCCGGACCTGCCCGCGCTGACCGACGCGGAGTTGATCGCATACGGCCGGACCGCGAACTACCGGCAGCGCCCGACCTGGGACCTCTACACCGTGATCACCATCGCCGCCACCGTGGGCCCCTCCGTGGTGGGCCCGATCGCCGCGTCGCTGGGCTTCCCGAACGCCGCCACCGAGGTGTTCAGCGCGATCGGCGGAGTCGCCAGCGCGGCCACGGCCGAGCGGGTGTGGCGGCTGTCCCGCCTGGCCCGGGCTTCCAAGCGGGTCGGCGCCGAACTGGACGCGGGGATCGACGGGGCCATCGGTCGGCTGCGTGCGTCGGAGGATAAGGAGGCCGAGGCGTTCGTCGAGGAGTTCGAGCACCTGCTCGCGGTCGACGGGCACCGCGGGCCGAACGAGTGGGACATCTCCTCCGACAGCTGGGTGCTGAGCCCGGAGCTGCCGCTCAGCATGATCGACCAGCTGCGGCGCCAGGACGATGACCACTCTCCCGCGTCCCGCGCCGTGGCCCTGACCGCGCGCCGGGAACAGCTGGTTTCCGAGCTGCTGGCGGCGGCGGCCGGCGATGAGGCCACCCAGGGCGTGCTGGCGTCCGCGCTCCGCTCGGGCACGGTGTTCTACCAGGTGCGCGAGAAGGGCAAGGACGCCGCGGTGCGGGCCATGCTCGAGGCCAAGCTGCCGTTCGTTGAGCTGGGCCGCCGGTGGGCCGAACGCGGCGTCATCGAGCACCCCAAGCACGTCTTTATGCTGCTGGACCGCGAACTGGACGAGATTGCCGCCGCCCCCGAGGGCTGGCGCGAACGCCTGGCCCAGCGCGCCGCGGACTTCGCTGAGCTGGGCGCCCGCGTCCCGCCCTATGTCGTCGTGCACGGCGAGCCCATACCGCCGCTCTCACGGTGGCCGCTGCGATCCGGCGACGTCGCGGTGACCAGGGCCGTTCCTGGTGATGAGCTGAAGGGGCTGGGCGTCTCGCCGGGCGTGGCTCGCGGCCGGGCCCGGGTGGTCTCCGGCCTGGCCGACATCACCGACCTCGACCCCGGCGACATCATCGTCTGCTCCACGACCGATCCGTCGTGGGTGCCGCTGTTCCTGGTCGCGGGCGGCGTCGTCTGCGACATCGGCGCACCGTCCAGCCACGCCGCGATCGTCAGCCGCGAGCTCGGAGTGCCGTGCGTCGTATCGGTGTCCCGCGCCCGCGACCGCATCGCCGACGGCACGCACGTCGAGATCGACGGGCTCGCCGGGACGGTGCGAATCCTGGAAGGCGCCCCCGGGTGAGCCCACGGCCGGTGGTGACGCTGCCCGATCGCTGGCTCACCGACTGGCCGCGCAGCCCGCGGATGCCCTTCTACACCCGGGCCAACGCCGGGGAGGTGCTGCCCGATCCGGCCAGCCCGCTCGGCTGGACCCTGGTCTTCGAGCAGGGCCTGCTGCCCGGGTGGCTGCGCGGGCTGGTCGAGTTCGGCTTCTACCGCGAGGGCGAGCTGCCCATGGACCGCCCGCCCGTCGCGGGGCTGTTCGGTGGCTACTTCTACATCAACCTCTCGCACTGCCGCGTCCTGGCGATCCGGATGGGGATGACGGTCGAGGCGTTCGACGCGACCCTGCTCGGCAGCGCGGCGGCCGCGCCGTCGTACCAGCCGCACCCGGACGACCCGTGCGGTGAGTGCTCGGCGAAGATCGCGCAGACGATCGGCGAGATCCTGGCCGCGTCGCAGTTCCCGCAGATCGACGCCGACACCGAACGCGTCCTCGCCCTGCGGCGCGGCCGCCCGGACCTGGCCGCGCTGTCGGAGGCCGCCCTGGTCGCACACGCCCGGTCGTTCCTGCCCGAGCTGGACAACGCGTTCGTCCGGCACGACTACTCCACGTTCGGCTCCGCGGTCGGGCCCGCGATGCTCGCCGAGGCCTGCGCCGCGGCCGGCGAGCCCGCGGCCCTGCTCGACCTCATCTCGGGCTACGGCGAGGTGCCGTCCGCGTCGCCGTCGTGGGGCCTGTGGGAGCTGTCCCGGCTGGCCAATGCCTCACCCGAGCTCAGCGCGGTATTCGACCAGGGCGTGGCGGCGGTCTTGGCGGCCCTGCCCTCCCCTGCTCAGCCCGCCGTGGTCAAGTTCGCCGAGGCTCTCGACAGCTTCCTGGCCGACTTCGGGCAGCGCGGCCCCAACGAGTGGGACATCCGCGCCATCTCCTGGGAGGCGGGCCCGGACCAGGTGCTCGCGCTGGTCGACAGCATGCGGCACATCCCCGACGAGGATTCGCCGGACGCCCGCCACGCCCGGCTGGAAGCCACCCGCCGGGCCGCCGCCGAGCGCATCCGCGCCGCCCTGCCCGACGACGCGAGCCGGGTGAGCTTCGACGTCGCCCTGCAGTCCTCGGCCCGGACCATCCCGTTGCGCGAGAAGACCAAGCTGATCGCCGTCACCACGATCAACGAGGTGCGGCTGGCCCTGCGCGAGCTCGGCCGGCGGGGCGTGGCGGCCGGCTACTACGCGGCGCCCGAAGACGTCATGATGCTGCTGGAATCCGAGCTCGACGACTACGTCGCGGACCCGGCGCGCTTCGCCCCGGTCATCGCCGAACGGCTGGCCCAGTACCTGGCCCTGTTCGAGATCGAGCCCCCGTTCATCATCGACGCCGACCCCGCCCCGCTGCCCAGCTGGCCCCGGCGGGCCCGGCCCCGCCCCGAGCCGGCCGCCGCGGGCGAGGTACTGCACGGGATCGGCGGCAGCGCCGGGCAGTACCAGGGCCGGGCCCGGGTGGGCATGGACCTGCCCGCGGCGATGGCCCTGGAGCCGGGCGAGATCCTGGTCGCACCGCTCACCGACGCCGCCTGGACGCCGCTGTTCCTGGTGGCGGGCGCGGTCGTGGTCGACGTCGGCGCGCTGAACAGCCACGCCGTGGTGGTGTCCCGCGAACTCGGGATTCCCTGCGTGCTCTCGCTGGCGGACGCCACTGCGCGGCTGCGGGACGGCATGGTGCTCGCGGTGGACGGCACGGCGGGCACCGTCACCGTGGTTTCCGGGTAACCACCCGGCTTTACCGTTCGGGCGGGGGAGCCAGGTCCTTGCGGCCGGTCAGCACGAACCACCAGATCAGGCCGCCGACATCGGCCGGGGCGGCCGCGGTACCGGGGATCAGGTGCAGCACCACCAGGGACAGGGCGGCGGCGACGGTGGCGCGGATGAGCAGGCGCAGCGGACGGCCGCGGCGGATCCGCGCCGGAACCCAGGCTAGGTTGAGGAGCGGCTGCCACGGCGGGACCGGCGGTGGCCAGGCGTCGGCGGGCACGGCCAGCAGCGGTGAGGTGTCTGGTTCGCCATCCTCGGTGAGGTCGGCGTAGGCCTCGCTGCGGGCCCAGGGGGTGCGCAGCTGGGCATAGGCGGCGGACGCGGCCGTATACCGGGCCAGGTCGCCGCCGTCGGGCCGGTCGGGGTGGGTGGCGGCGGCGATCGCCCGCCAGGCGGAACGGACCTGCTCGTCGCTCAGGTCGGGCCGGGCCGGCAGGCCGAGCGCGTCAAATGGGTCAGGGTTCATCACGGCTCCCGAAGACGTCATCGAGACTGGCCGGTCCCTGCGGCCAGGCCGGGGGTGCGGGGTCGGGTTCGCGGCGCGGCTTGGGCACCTGGACCAGTGGTTCGGCGGCGGGTGCGGGGAGCAGCGTGAGGGGCGACGCCTTGGGCCGGGCGACCTGCACGAACGTCGCGGCGCCGCGATGGATGTAGCAGGCCTGGCCCACCTTCAGGTGACGGATGAGATCGGGGTCGGCGACCGAGGTCCGCTGGATACGGGTCGTGCCCTCATCGCCCCAGAGGTTCCCGACGAGCTTGTGCGCGGTTTCCAGCACCCGCCGGTTCCCGGCCAGCACGGTCAGCGGCTCGGGGTAGGGAGCCTGCAGGACGAACACCCCGCCGTCAGCGGTGGCCGCGATCCGGTAGCGCTCATCGTCATCCCGGCCCAGGCCCTGCCAGGTCTGCGCGGAGACCTGGACCCCGATGCCCAGCGACCGGCCGCGTTCGTACAGGTTGGAGATGGGTACCCGCCGGGCGACGGCGGAGTAGTCGTCGGCAGCCAGCAGCATCACCCGCGGCTCGCCGTCCAGGCTGGTAGCGGCGCAGGCGGCCAGCTCGGTCAGCGCCATGGCCTGCGCCTCGGCCACCGAGGGTTCGCGGGTGCCCTCCAGAATGCAGTACCAGGCGTCGGCCTCGGCCAGGGTGCCGGGCCCGTCCAGCGCGGGACCGAGCCGGCCGAGCAGGGTCGCGTACCGGAGCTGGATGTCGGGCAGGTGCCTGGCCGCGGCCCGGGCCTGGGCCAGCTCCGCCGGGTGGCGGCCGTCGCTCCAGGCGTGCTGCAGCCATTTCGCCTCGAGCCGGTCCAGGAACCCGGCGGTGTTCACCGGCGGGCCGCAGGGGGCCAGGACGGCCATGGTCAGGACCGCTTGCAGGATGTCGGCGTAGTAGGCCGCGGCGCCGGTTCCGGTGTCGATCATCTGGTAGAGCAGCACGGCCAGGTCCGAGGCGGGCAGGTCCCACAGGCACAGGCGAGCCTCGTCGGGCCAGATCGCGACCCGGCGGGCACCGGCGCCGTAGAGCAGGCGGCGGGTCCGGTCGGCCTTGGATCGCGCGTCCCGGCCGCCCTTGCAGTCCAGCACGATCAGCAGCGGCCGGTTACCCCGTCCGGCCTGGGCGGCCTGGAGGGCGGCGGTGAACCAGCCCGCCCACAGCCGAATCATCAGGTTGGTCTTGCCCGATCCAGTCGCGCCGACCACGACCATGTGCCGGGCGCACGCCTCCGCGGGCAGAGCGAACACGGGCCGCCAGCGGTGGCCGATCGCGCGGATGGTCGCGCCGACCGGGATCCGGCCGCCTCTGGCCAGCAGCGGGACGGCGCCAGGCGCCCTGTTCAGGCCCTGGGCCGCGCGGACCTGCCGTTTCCACTGGCGGGCGTCGAAGCTGATCGGCGCGGATGCCGTCCAGCCGCCGATCCCGGCGGTCACGGCATAGATCCGCCACCCCCACGCCAGCCCGGCCAGCGCCAGTCCGGCCGGGACCGCGACCGGGAGGAGCAGGGCGAACGTGTGGGCCAGGCCCGCCGCGGTCAGGTGGTCGAAGCCGCGGGCCCACGCCCGGCCCGGGGTCAGGGCGGCCGACCGCCAGCCAGGCGCGCGGACCTCCACGATGATCAGCCAGCCCGCCGTGACCGGCAGCGTCCACGCGGCGGTGCGGTACAGGCGGACCGGGGGCCAGCCGCGCAGCCACGCCGCGAGATACCCGATCACGGCCACCAGCATCACCGGCCACGCCGCGACCAGCACGGCGGCCAGCAGCAGCCCTCCGGTGAACTTGACCGTCTTGCGGAGCAGCCACAAGAACATGGTCAGCTTCAGCCACGACCACACGCTCATCGCGACGGCTCCAGGGTGAACGCGGACCGCGGCAGATCCCGGACCACCACCCGCGCCTGTTCCCAGGGCGGAAGGGCCGCGGTGGTCCTGGTCACCACCGTCCGGGCGGCCGGGGCGGTCAGGTAGATCACCTGTGCGTACTGCATCGCGGTCAGCAGCTCGGTGATGATCCGCGCGGTGCGGGCCGCCGCCTTGGGGGTGAGCTCGACCTCGATCGCCCAGACCTGCCCGGCGTAGGGGGTGCCCGCGACGCTCGGCCAGTGAATCTCCGCATCCGGGACGTGCCCGCGACGCCCGGCGGCGGGCACGTCGGCGCGCAGCCGCCGCTCGCAGTGCCACCATGGCTGCCCGGCCGCCCAGGCCGGGCTGGCCGCGATCCACAACCGGGCCGCCAGCACGGCGCGGATGTGGGTCAGGCGGCCCAGCGCCGGGCGGCCGGCCGGGAACCCGAGCCCGGTGGCGGCCATCCCGTCCCGGGTCAGCCAGCACCACCTCGGCCCCGGGCCCAGCCGCCCGGCGGCCACGTACCCGGCTCGCCGCCACCGGGCCGCGATCGCCGCAAACCGGTCCGGTGTCACCCGCAGCGCCGTCGCGAGCAGGTCGGCCGGCGCGCCGTAGTGCTCCCCGGTCAGCATGAGCCCGTCGATGTCCCGCTGGGACAGCTGGACCATCCCGGCATCCGTGCGGCGCACCGGACGGTTCGCCCGGCGGTTCGCCGGGGTCGAAGTGATGGTGTCGTGGGTCTGTACGGTCATGGCGATCCCCAGCCTTTCCCCGGCAGTAACAGCGGCCACCCAAATGCCCCGCGTGCTCACATACACACGGGATGTGACGATTGTTCCGTGCGGGCCTGCCCGGGTAAGCCGGCTGCGGCATCCGTAAGCGCATCGTCATGACTACGTTCCGTAGCGCCCGGCCGCTTTGATAGGCTGCTCGGTCCGTCGCGCAGATACCCGCGACCCGGCTGAGGGCGGTAGCACGTTGAAGGTCACGCCTGGGGTGAAGAGAACACCACTGCTGCTTGGCGCGTCCGACGGCGCCCTGCGGATGGACCGGTTCTACTACCCGCCCGGGGGTCACACGCACTGGCACATTCACACCGGTGAACAGGTGCTTTACGGCGAGTCGGGCCGGGGCTGGGTCCGGTTTGAAGGGCAGGAGCGCGTCGCGATCGAGCCGGGCGGGGTGGTGCACGTGCCGGTCGGGTTGCGGCACTGGCACGGCGCCCGGCCGGACACCGCTCTGGTCCACGTCGCCGTCACCGCGGGCGGCGACACCGAGTGGCTCGGCGAGGTGACCGCCGAGGAGTACGCCGGGGAGCCGGGGCCCGAGGCTGGGAGCCCGGCCGGGACCAGGCCATCGACCGGGCCGGACGAGGTGGTCCGGGCGTTCGTGGCGGCGATCGAGCGCCAGGACCTGGAGGCCGCACTCGCCCTGGTCACCGACGACGTGGTGTACGACAATGTGCCGATCGGAGCGGTGACCGGCCCCGACGGCATCCGCAACGCCCTCAGCAGGCTGCTCGGGGCGGTCGACGGGATCGAGTGGGTGACCCGCCACCAGGTGGCGGTCGGCGACGTGGTCATGAACGAGCGCCTCGACCGTTTCCAGTTGGGTGACCGATGGGTCGAGGTGCCCGTCGCCGGACTCTTCGTGCTGCGCGACGGGCGGATCGCCTTGTGGCGCGACTACTTCGACCTCGCTACTTACCGCCGCCAGACCGGGTCAACGTCCGGCCCTTAATCCCCGCCCTTGCCATCCCCGGCCCTTGTGCCATTTGTTTCAGCCGGTATACACTGACCGATGTACATCGATCGGTGTAAACGGGTGGTTGTGCAAGGCCTGGAGAGGCAGGGAGACACGTGCCGACACGGTTCGACGGCAAGGTCAGCATCGTCACAGGAGGCGCAAGCGGAATCGGCGAAGGGATCGTCCGCCGTCTGGTCGCTGAGAGCGGGCGCTGCCTGATCGCCGACCTGCAGGAGGAGCGAGGGCAGGCGCTCGCCCGGGAACTGGGGGAGGCCGCCCGCTTTATGCGCGCCGACGTCAGCGTCGAAGCCGACGTGGCCGCCCTGATAGAGGTCGCCGTATCCGAGCTGGGGGGGCTCGACTGCCTGTTCAACAACGCCGGCATCCTCGGCGTGGTCGGCTCCTTGCTGGACACCAGCCGCCAGGACTGGGACCGTACCATGGCGGTCCTGGTGACCAGCGTGTTCCTGGGCATCAAGCACGGAGCACGGGTCATGCGAGCCCAGGGGTTCGGGGCGATCGTGAACACCGCCAGCACGGCGGGCGTGCGCGGCGGGCTCGGACCGCACGCGTACACCGCGGCCAAGCACGCCGTCGTGGGACTGACCGAGTCGGCCGCGGTCGAGCTGATGCCGGCTGGCGTCCGCGTCAATGCCATCGCGCCCGGAGCGACGGTCAGCGGGATGACGGCCAGCGTCGTGACCGGAGATCCGACGGCACTCGGCCAGGTGGAGGAGCGGCTCGCGAAGAGGTTCGGGCGGGCGGCCATGCCGGCGGACGTCGCGGCGGCGGCCGTGTTCCTGGCCAGCGACGAGGCATGGTACGTCAACGGTGCTTGCCTGGTCATCGACGCCGCGAGTGAGGTGCCGGGCGCCAAGGCCGGCCGCTATTTCGAGCCGGTCAATGACTAGAGGCCGCGTCACGATGAGGCTCGCGAAGGAGAGGGCGACGTGCTGATAGGGATGGACGAGTACCCGTATCACCAGATCACCTCGACCTTCGCGGGGGTGGCGGGGACGGACCCGGCCTGGAACGACGGGCACTACATCTGCCTCAGCGACATGGCCGGCCAGGTCGGGCTGGCCTCCAGCTTGCGGCTGTACCAGAACAACGACGTCCTCGACGGCTTCGTATGCGTCCGGTCCGCGGGCCAGCAGCACAACATCCGGGTCTCCCGGCGGCTGCGGCCCGACATGGACACGCTGGCCGTGGGGCCGCTGCGGCTGGAGATCATCGAGCCGCTGAAGGCCGTGCGCCTGGTCCTGGCGGACAACGAGTACGGGATGTCCGCGGACGTGACGTGCCGGAGTACCACGCTGCCGTATGAGGACCCAGCGGAGTTCACCCGAATCGACGGCCGGCTGATCAGCGAGCGGATTACGTACGAGGTCACCGGCAAGTGCGAAGGGTGGGTGCAGGTCGGCGGCCGGCGGACCGAGCTCAACGGGACGACGGACTCGTTCTTCCGCAACCACTCGTGGGGTTACCAAGCCGGCCGCGGCGGGCCGCGGCTCTACGGAGCGCCGCTGGTGGGCGTGCGCCGGCGGGCGCCGGGCGTGCGGCAGTGGGTGCTGTTCGACATGCCCGACCACGGTGGCTTCTACTTCGTGGACCCCAGCGGACGCCAGGCATCGGGAAAAGGCGCCATCATGCTGCCGGATCGCAGCGTCCCCGTCGTCGACGTGCAGCATGACCTGCAGTTCTACGAGGGCGGCAGGCGGCTGCGCAGCGGCACCGTGCGGCTGACCGACGTCGACGGCGTGCAGCGCGAGTACACCATCGAGGACCTCGGCTGGGTCTACACCCAGGGCGGCGGTTACTTCGGCGGCTTCGACGACGGGCTGGGCCAGGGTGTCTACCGCGGCGATTACCACGCCGAGGGCGAGGTCTGGGACGTCTCGCACCCTACCCGCATCACCGAATCCGACGGCCGTTCGTTCGAATTCGATCACGCCTGGGCGGAGAACTTCACCCGGCTGACCTGCGACGGGCGCCATGGCCTGGCGCACTTCGAGTGTGTCGTCATCACCGAGGCCCAGGGATGGACCGCCAACCCCGGCCGGACCCCCGCGGGAGGATCTCATGAGTGACGCCGTTAAGCAGATCAGCGACCTGATGTTCCGGTATGCCGAGCTGTTCGACACCGGGCGGTTCGACGAGTTCGCCGCGCTATTCGAGCACGGACAGTGGCACAAGGCCGAGCCCGGCGCGGCCGCCGCCCGGCAGTGGATCACCGACCACGTCCAGCTCTACGACGGCCTGACGCGCACCAAGCACGTCACGACCAACGTCGTCGTCGACGTCGACGAGGACGCCGGTACCGCCACCGCCTCCGCCTACGTCATCGTCTTCCAGGCCCTCCCGGACTTCCCGCTGCAACCGATCTTCTCCGGCCGCTACCAGGACCGGCTGACCCGGACGGACGGCGGCTGGCACTGGACCGAACGCCGCGTGGTCAACGATCTGTACGGCGACATCTCGCGTCACGTGCGCTACGCACCCTCCGCCTCATGAAGACGCTGGTGCTGGGCGGCACCGGGTTCGTCGGACGCCGTCTGGTCGAGATCCTGGTCGCCGAAGGCGCCGGCGTGACCGTGCTCAACCGCGGCGTCACCCCGGTCGAGCTGCCGCCCGGGGTGGCCCGTCTGGTCGCGGACCGGTCCGACACGACGTCAATGCGCGCGGCCCTGGCCGGCACCGAGTGGGACGCGGTCTTCGACGTATCCGGTGTGGCCAAGGTCGCCGGCGGCGCCGACCCCGGCCACCTCGCCGACCTGCTCGCGGGCCACCTCGGCCGCTACGTCTACGTTTCGTCGCAGAGCCTGTACCAGATGACCGGCGCCTTCCCGTGGCGCGAGGACAGCCCGGTCGTGGCCCCCGACGTCACCGCCTACGCCGGTTTCAAGGTCGCGGCCGAGCGCGCCCTGCTCGCCCGCCACGTGACCGGCGGCTTCCCGGCCACGATCGCACGGCCAGCCGCCATCTACGGCCCGTACAACAACATCTACGACATGGAGGCGGCGATGTTCCGCCGCCTCCAGGAGCGACGCCCCGTGCTGCTCCCGTACCACGGCCTGGTGGTCGGCTCCTACGGGCACGTCGACGACTTGTGCCGCGCGCTGCTGCTCATGGCCACGCATCCGGCCGCGGTCGGCGAGGTCTTCAACGTGACCACCAGCGCGGTCACGAGCGCGGCCTACGTCGCCACGCTGGCTGACGTTGTGGGCGTGGAGCCGGACGTCGTGCCGCTGCCCGACGATCTGGCCCAGAGCGCGGACCGCCCGCTGTTCTCCCGGCTGTTCACCCCGGCCCATCACGGAATGCTCGATCCGGGCAAGATCACCCGGGTCCTGGGCTTCTCGCCGGCCTACGACCTGCGGGCCGGGCATGCCCAGACGCTTGAGTGGTTCGGCCGGTCCGGCGCGGCCGTGGTGGACCAGGCGCTGTCGGACCCGCTGTGGGGCCGGACGTTCGACCTCGCCTCCGAGGCTGAGGTCGCCGCGCTGGCCCGAGCCCGCCAACCCAGCACCAAGGAGGCCCGATGGACGCTGATGTGCAGCGGCTGATCGACCGTCAGGAGATCGCCGACCTGTGCGTGCGCTACACGTTCGCGCTCGACACCAAGGACTGGGCGCTGTTGGAGAGCTGCTTCACCGCCACGCCCGCGTTCGTCCACCCGGGCGGACGCCTGGACGGAATCGAGGCGATCCTGGCCCGCTCGAGGGGAGCCCTGGAGCAGCTGGACGCCTCCCAGCACCTGCTCGGCAACGTCATCGCCGACGTCGACGGTGACACCGCCCGCGCCACCTGCTACTTCCAGGCGCAGCATGTGCGCACGGGAACCCCGGGCGGCGATACCTACGTCATCGCGGGCAGTTACGCCGATACGCTCGCCCGGA
>Ga0302229_10001337_pt1 | contig 18757 bp, 18 predicted proteins | sample II_Palsa_N1_3_FD_193518 | JGI IMG/M metagenome (GOLD analysis project Ga0302229, IMG submission 193518) | Peat permafrost microbial communities from Stordalen Mire near Abisko, Sweden - II_Palsa_N1_3 | ecosystem: Environmental > Terrestrial > Soil > Palsa > Peat permafrost | place: Sweden... | reverse complement strand
AGGACCTGAAGGAAGACATGCCCGCAGGCGTGGACTACCAGATCGTCTATGACCCGACGCAGTTCGTGCGCTCCAGTATCGAGGCCGTGATTCACACGCTGCTCGAAGCGATTGCGCTGGTCGTGATCGTGGTGATCGTGTTCCTGCAGACGTGGCGTGCGTCGATCATTCCGTTGATCGCGGTGCCGGTGTCGATTGTCGGGACGTTCTCGCTGCTGCTGGCGTTCGGCTTCTCGATCAACGCGTTGTCGCTGTTCGGCATGGTGCTCGCCATCGGGATTGTGGTGGACGATGCGATCGTGGTGGTGGAGAACGTCGAACGCAATATCGAAGCGGGGCTGAGTGCGCGCGACGCGACGTACAAGGCCATGCAGGAAGTGAGCGGGCCGATTATCGCCATCGCGCTGACGCTGGTGGCCGTGTTCGTGCCGCTCGCGTTCATGACGGGTCTCACGGGTCAGTTCTACAAGCAGTTCGCGGTGACCATCGCGATCTCGACGGTGATCTCGGCGTTCAACTCGCTGACGCTCTCGCCGGCGCTGTCCGCGATGCTGCTGCGCGGCCATGGCGCCAAGGAAGACTGGCTGACGCGGGGGATGAACGTCGTGTTCGGCCGCTTCTTCAAGGGCTTCAACAAGGTGTTTCATCGCGGCTCGACTGCGTATGGCAAGGGCGTGCAGGGCGTATTGCGCCGTAAGGGCGGCATGCTGGCGGTCTACGCCATCCTGCTCGGCGCGACGGTGCTGATCACGCGTATCGTGCCGGGCGGCTTCGTGCCGGCGCAGGACAAGGAATACCTGATCGCCTTCGCGCAGTTGCCTAACGGCGCCTCGCTCGACCGCACCGAAAAGGTGATCCGCGATATGAGCGCGATTGCGCTGAAGCAGCCGGGTGTCGAAAGCGCGGTGGAGTTTCCGGGCTTGTCGGTGAATGGCTTCACCAATAGCTCGAGCGCGGGCATCGTGTTCGTCACGCTCAAGCCGTTCAAGGATCGCGGCAGCAAGGCGCTCTCCGCCGGTGCGATTGCGGGCGCGCTGAACCAGCAGTATGGCGCGATCAAGGATTCGTTCGTGGCCGTGTTCCCGCCGCCGCCGGTGTTGGGTCTCGGTACGCTGGGCGGCTTCAAGATGCAGCTGGAGGATCACGGTGCGCTTGGCTACGCGGAGCTGAACAAGGCGACGGAAGCGTTCATCAAGAAGGCTGCCACGACGCCTGAACTGGGGCCGACGTTCTCCAGCTATCAGATCAACGTGCCGCAACTGAATGTGGATCTGGACCGCGTCAAGGCCAAGCAATTGGGCGTGCCGGTGACGGACGTGTTCGACACGATGCAGATCTATCTGGGCTCGCTGTATGTGAACGACTTCAACCGCTTTGGCCGGGTGTATCAGGTGCGGGTGCAGGCCGACGCGCCGTTCCGTCAACGTGCCGACGACATCGGGCAACTGAAGACGCGCAATGCCGCGGGAGAAATGGTGCCGCTGTCTTCGCTGGTGACGGTGACGCCGACCTTCGGTCCGGAAATGGTGGTGCGCTACAACGGCTACACCGCGGCCGACATCAACGGTGGACCGGCGCCCGGTTATTCGTCGGGCCAGGCGCAGGCCGCGGCGGAGCGCGTGGCGGCGGAAACCTTGCCGCGTGGCGTGAAGCTCGAATGGACCGACCTGACGTATCAGCAGATCATCGCCGGCAATGCGGGCATGTGGGTGTTCCCGATCAGCGTGCTGCTGGTGTTCCTGGTGCTGGCTGCGCTGTATGAAAGCCTGACGCTGCCGCTCGCGGTGATCCTGATCGTGCCGATGAGCTTGCTGTCTGCGCTGACCGGGGTCTGGCTCACGCACGGCGATAACAACATCTTCACGCAGATCGGCTTGATGGTGCTGGTGGGGCTGGCCTCGAAGAACGCGATTCTGATCGTCGAGTTCGCTCGCGAACTCGAACACGACGGACATACGCCGCTGTCGGCGGCGATCGAAGCGAGCCGCATGCGGTTGCGCCCGATCCTGATGACGTCGATCGCTTTCATCATGGGTGTGGTGCCGCTGGTGCTGTCGAGCGGGGCGGGTTCGGAGATGCGTCATGCGATGGGTATCGCGGTGTTCTTCGGCATGCTGGGTGTGACGCTGTTCGGCTTGATGCTGACCCCTGTGTTCTATGTGGTGCTGCGTACGCTTGCCGGCGGCAAGATTCACGTCGCGCAAAAAGACTCGCCGCACTACGCGTTGCCGGTCACGGACGCTTGAGGAGAAAAACAATGAAACGGTTTGAATCATTACCAGGGTGGGGCCGGGCGGCAGCCAGTGGTTTGCTGGTAGCGCTGCTTGCAGCCTGCTCGGTGGAGCCGACCTATAAGCGTCCCGATGTCGATACGTCGGCAGCGTTCAAGGAAGCGCCGGTCATCGCACCGCAAGACGCGGGCACGTGGAAAACGGCTCAACCGGCCGACGACGCGCATCGCGGCGAATGGTGGCGCATCTTCGGCGACCCGGCGCTCGACGATCTGGAACAGCAGGCGGCCGCCGCTAACCAGGACCTGAAGGCCGCGGCGGCGCGCGTGCAGCAGTCGCGGGCGTCGTTGAAGGCGGCCCGCTCGGACTGGTTCCCGAAGCTCGATGCGGGCTTCGGACCGACGCGCGAAACGGTCTCGCCGGCCTCGCAGTTCCTGCCGCAAAGCAACGGTCCGGAAACCACGACGTTGTGGCGCGCGGACGGCACGGTGTCGTACGAAACGGATCTGTTCGGACGGGTCGGCTCGAATGTGAACGCCACCCAGGCCGATGCGCAGCAGAGCGAAGCATTGTTCCGTTCGGTGCAGCTCGCGTTGCAGGCGGACGTCGCGCAGAACTACTTCCAGTTGCGCGAGCTCGATACCGACCAGAACCTGTATCGCCAGACGGTGACGCTGCGTGAGGACGCCCTCAAGCTGATCCAGCGGCGTTTCAACGAAGGCGACATCAGCGAACTGGATCTGGCGCAGGCCCGCAACGAACTGGCTAGCGCGCGTGCGGATGCAGTGGGCGTGGCGCGTCAACGGGCCGCGTCCGAGCATAGCCTCGCGATCCTGCTCGGCAAGGCGCCGGCGAACTTCTCGTTCCCGGAAACGCCGCTCGTGCCGGTGACGGCGAAGGTGCCGCCGGGGTTACCGTCGGCCTTGCTGGAACGCCGTCCGGACGTGGCGGCCGCCGAGCGTGCGATGGCCGCGGCGAATGCGCGCGTCGGGCTGGCGAAGTCGGCGTTCTTCCCGAAGCTCGACATCACCGGTGCGCTTGGGTATGAGTCGGCTACCTTGGGCGATCTGTTCATGTGGTCGAGCCGCACCTTCCTGCTCGGGCCGTTTGCCGGCACGGCGTTGACGTTGCCGCTGTTTGACGGTGGCCGTCGCAAGGCGAATCTGGCCCAGGCGCGCGGCAAGTACGACGAAGATGTGGCGCAGTATCGTCAGCAGGTGCTGGTGGCGTTCAAGGAAGTCGAGGACAACCTCTCCGATCTGCGACTGCTCGACGACCAGATCCAGGCGCAGGACGATGCGGTGAACGCATCGCAACGGGCGTCGCATCTGTCGCAGACGCAGTACACGGAAGGACAGGTCAGCTATCTGGATGTGATCGACAGTCAGCGGCAGGTGTTGCAGTCGCAACTGCAGGCGAGTCATCTGGAGGGCACGCAGGCGGTGTCGACGGTCAATCTGATTCGCGCGCTGGGCGGTGGATGGGGTGAAGCAGGGGCGTCGGATGTGCCGGTGGCGGGGGCTGCTTCTGCTCCGGTTGCAGATGCTGGGGCCGTTGCCCCGGTTGTCACCACTGCATCTGCTGCTGCGAAGGATGCGCCGCAGCAGGTAGCGAAGCAGTGAGCTTTTAGGCGGTAAGTAGTCAAGCGGCAAGGGGCGGCCAGTCGATTGCGCCCCTTGCCGCAGTTCGTTGTGTCTTCCTTTGCGTGGATGGCCTTTGCGCCTCGCGTGCCTTTCTCCGGTTCAGTCCCACACTCCGTGCGGCTTTCGCCGCATATCGCGTTTGCCACTTTCCTTTCCAACATCCCTTGGTAGACCGCCGATTTTCAGCGGTTTATCATCTTCCGCTTGTCATCTGGAGACTCCATGAACGAACCGGGCCATCCAGCGTCGTTCGACGGGCAAGCGTCAGCGGCGATTGGCGATCTGACCGGGCTGCTCGACGCATTGCGCGCCACTGCAGCCGAGCGCGATCGCGACGGCGGCCATGCCGCTCAGGAAAAACAGTGGATCGCCGATGCGGGCCTGCTCACGCTCGCCGTGCCGCGCGAGTTTGGCGGTGCGGGTGCGCCCTGGCCTGCGATCTACGCAACGATTCGCGCAATTGCCCGCGTAGATAGCGCGCTCGCCCATCTGCTTGGCTTCCAGTGCCTGCAAGTGGTGAGCGTCGACGTGTGGGGCAATCCGGCGCAACGGGCCCGTTATCTTCGCGGCACCGTCGAGGCGCGCTGGTGGTGGGGCAACGCCGTCAATCCGCTCGACACCCGCCTGGTTGCGACCGCAACCACCGACGGCGGCTTCCGTCTGAACGGGCAGAAGGGCTTTTGCTCCGGCACGCGCGGCTCGCAGATGATGACTGTCTCGGCGCACGACCCGCAGACCGGCAAGCCGATTTTCGCCGTGGTGCCGACCACGCGTGACGGCATCACCGTGAACGAAGACTGGAATCCGATCGGCCAGCGGCAGACCGATAGCGGCAGCGTGTCGTTTGCCCAGGTCAAGATCGAAGCAGACGAAGTCCTGCACCGTTCCGAAGCGCCCCCCACGCCGCACGCCACGTTACGCACGCTGGTGTCGCAACTGGTGCTGACCAACCTGTTCGTCGGCATTGCGCAGGGGGCGCTGGAAGAAGCGCGCCGCTACGTGACGCAGAATGGGCGGCCCTGGATCAGCTCCGGCGTGGAGAAGGCCACGGACGATCCGTATCTGATCCAGCGCTTCGGCGAGATGCGTCTGCAGACGGTGAGCGCGGAAGCGTTGACCGAGCGTGCCGCGCAAGCCCTCGAGAACGCCTGGCAAAAGGGCGCCGCGCTCAGCGCCGAAGAACGGGCGCACGTGGCGCTCGCCACCTCCGAAGCGAAGATTCTCGCGCACCGGGCGGCGCTCGAAGTCAGCCAGAACCTGTTTGATGCGTGCGGGGCGCGTGCCACGCACGCACCGCTTGCACTCGACCGATTCTGGCGCAATGCCCGCGTCCATACGCTGCACGATCCGCTCGACTACCGCGTGCGTGACGTGGGCCGCTACGCGCTAAGTGGAACATTGCCGGACGTTTCTTTGTACACTTGAGGCCGTCTGCGGCGCCCGAAACTGGGCGCCGCTGCTACGTCTACCTCAAGAGGTCACCGGCTTGCCATTCAATCTACCGACTACCGCTACCGCACCGTTTTGCCCATCCGAGGTTCAGGGCACGGTCGCCGTCCCGCAGGGCGCGCCGTTATGGAAGCGGATCATGCAGTTCGCCGGCCCCGGCCTGCTGATTTCGATCGGCTACATGGACCCCGGCAACTGGGCCACCGATATCGAAGCCGGCTCGCGCTACGGCTATAGCCTGCTGTTCATCGTGGTGCTGTCGAGTCTCGCGGCGATCGCGCTGCAGTGCCTGAGCATGCGGCTCGGCATCGCAACCGGCCAGGATCTCGCGCAACTGTCGCGCAGCCGCTACTCGCCGGCCGTCGCCCGCGTGCAATGGCTGCTTGCCGAAGTGTCGATCATTGCCTGCGACCTTGCCGAAGTGCTCGGCGGCGCACTCGCGTTTCACTTGCTGTTCAAGTGCTCGCTGACCACCGGCGTGATCCTGACGGCGTTCGATACGCTGATCGTGCTCGGCCTGAAGGGCAAGAATTTCCGCGACCTCGAAGCGATCATTCTCGGGCTGATCGCCACCATCGGCATTGGTTACATCGTGCAACTGGTACTCGTGCATCCGCACTGGCCGTCCGTGATGGCGGGACTCGTGCCGTCGTGGCACGCCGTCAGCGCGCGCGAGCCGCTCTACCTGTCAATCGGCATCCTCGGTGCGACGGTGATGCCGCACAACCTGTATCTGCATTCGTCGATCGTGCAGACCCGCGCGGTGAAGCGCGATTCGCGCAGCATTGCCTCGGCCATTCGCCTGTCGCGTCTCGATACGATCGTCTCGCTGGTGATTGCCCTGCTGATCAACGCGGCGATCCTGATTCTCGCGGCGGCCGCGTTCAACGCAACCGGGCACAACCAGGTCACGGAAATCGAAGACGCTTACCGGCTGCTGGCGCCGATCGTCGGCACCGGCTTTGCGGCCGTGCTGTTCGCCATCACGCTGCTGGCGTCGGGGCAAAGTTCGACGTTCACCGGCACAGTGGCTGGCCAGGTCATCATGGAAGGCTTTTTAAAGCTGAAGATTCCGTGCTGGCAGCGCCGCTTCATCACGCGAGCGCTTGCGCTGATACCCGCCTTGATCGGCGTGCAGACGCTCGGCAACGGCGCGGTGGGCACGCTGCTGGTCGCAAGCCAGGTGGTGCTGAGCCTGCAATTGCCGTTCGCCCTCTATCCGTTGATCCGTATGACTAACGACCGTGCCCTGATGGGCGAATTCGCCAATCGCCTGCCGACGCGCTTGATCGCGTGGGCGCTGTTTGTTGTGATTACAGCGGCGAACCTCTGGCTGGTCGTGCAGACAGTGGGGTGGTTGGGCTGAGCGCGATCCGCTCTTGGAGAGCGGCGCCGGAAGCCGGCTTCGAATGAGCCAACCGGACAACGGTCGGCTCAGGCGGCTTCCGCGATCTGCGTAGCTTCGAGCGCTTCTTGCGCTTCCAGCCTGGCCGCTGCGGCGGCCTTCTTGGTCTTGCCGGCGCGCGACGGCGGCTGGCAGGCACCACATACGACGTTGTGCTGCAAGTCGTGCTTGTGCGCGACGAACTTGCCCGTGCAACGGCAGCACGGCGTCAGTTGCAGGATATCGGCGTCGAAGAAACGTACCAATGTCCATGCACGCGTCAGGTCCAGCACCGGTTCCGTGTCACTGTGCTTGCAGTGCTCCAGATACAGCCGGTAGCCTTTCGTCAGCGCGTCCAGATGCGAACAACGCGCTTCCTTCTTGAGGAACAGGTACGTGTTATAGAACAGCGAGGCGTGGATGTTAGCCAGCCACGTCATGTACCAGTCCGCCGAGAACGGCAACATTCCCTTGGGCGGCGAAACGCCCTTCACCTCGCGATAGAGGCGAATCATGCGGTCGCGCGACAGCGTCAATTCGCTCTCGAGCACTTGCATGCGCGCGCCGAGCTCGATCAGAGCAATGGCGCGAAACACTTCCTGCGCGTCTTCCGTCAGGCTTCGCTTGAGCATCGCAGTCACCTCGTTAAGCGAATTGCTCTGCTGGCTGGCCGGCCAACAGGATAGCCGCATGCGTCGGCGCTACTTCTGCGTGCTTGCTCGTCTGCGTCAACGCCGACAACATGGCGTGGTCGTTGAAACGGAAAAAACACAGAAGCTGATCGGAAGAGGCCAGTTTGACGATTTGCGCGAGCGACAGCCCGGCAAGCAAATCGGCCAGTTCCGACGACAGGCCCAAGCGGAACATCCCGACAGGCTTGTCCTCGCGCAACATACGTTGTGCGAGCATGATGTAAGACAAATTAATCTCGCGGATAGACTCCCGCGTCTCGCTGCTACGGTCCATTTTTGTGTTTCCGAAGCCCCGAATTGCTATGTCGGCTTTTTTGCGCCGTTATGCTTTTTGTACCCTAGCCGGACACTGATGACCTCCGGCTACATTCACTTCTTGATACCGGTCCTGACTCTTTGATACAAGGTGTTACAACTCGTAACACCTTGGAAGCAATTGTATGAAGTGGATTTCAGGAAATCAATACCTTCTCAAAAAAATATCTCACAAAAATACAACATTTCCCGGTAACTCTTTCACGGTGCCGTAATAGAAGCTGCGGCGTCGGCTTCCCGGCGCGTGCGAACCGCGCGCAGTGGGCCTCAGGCCTTGTGTGGCGGCTTTCTTTGAAATGATCTGAGGAAATTGCCTTGATTGCCTGTGATAACCCTAATAGGCAATTCAAATAGAAAGCTAAAAGAAAGGATTTGAGATTTTCAGTAATAACTACTGCTCGCCGGGAGGCTTACGGGGACAAATGAAGCTGTAACACTTCGGTGCGGCCCCAGTTACAAACTCGGGCCGCAATTGTAACTCGTAGCAGGTTTGCACTGACGGTCAGCCCGACCGGTCGGTCGGGCTGACGGCGGGTGAGATTACATGTGGGGCGAGTGGGGCGACTGACCGATGCGTTTGCCCCGTTTGATCGGGCATCCTCTGAGGACAGGCAGGCTGCCTGACACGAGGACCCCATGTTAAGAATGGATATGACAACTCCAGACGGGACAGGCGTTGCAGCGGACCTGGTGGGCGCAGTTGTCAGTGCAGTTGTCAAATAAACCGGGCCATCAGGTCCAGATCGCTGAATACGCCGTTGACGCACAGCCCCTCGATTTCCCGTCCGTAGGGGCGGAAACCGACGGATTCATAGAGACGGCGAGCCGCGTCGTTTTTGCTGGCGACGACCAGCTGGATTTGCCGCAAGCCCTCGACGCGATCGGCGCGCGCCAGCAGTTCGGTGAGCAGCGCGCGTCCCACGCCGCGACCCGCCGCTTCAGCCGCGACATACATGCCGACGACCGAAGCCTTGTGCAGGTCCTTGATCCGTTCTTGTCGCGTGAGCCCCACCATGCCGATCAGCGCTTGATCCTCCGCCGTGAATGCGCCGAGCACGAAATTGCCTTCAGCTGCTCGTGCGCCTTGCAGTACGGCGTCGTAGTGCTGCGGGCCTCTCTCGAGCGCCTCCTGATGACTCTGACCGAACGACTCGGGGTGCGCGAGCAGGGCGCGCAGACGTAACTGGAAGAAAGCGTCACGGTCGGCCGGGTTGAGTTGGCGGATCAGCGGGGCAGGCGCCATCGGAGTGTCTCCATGTGCAGGGTGTTGGGGGAGCTCGCATGTTACCAGGGCGGCAAGGTGCGCGGCGCGTGGCCGTTCATCACGGGCCTTTGGTTTTCGCTGCAGGTCGTTTACGCAGCCTGATCTTCTGCGTAGGCGCGCAGGGCAGCGGCGGTTTGCGGATCGGCAGGGAAAAACGCCTCGATCGCGAGCTCTGAGAGCGTGACGTCCACGGGGGTGCCGAACACGGTCGTGGTGCTGAAGAACGACAGCACGCCGAGCGGCGTACGCAGCCGCAGCGGTACGGCGATCTGGTTGAGGATGGCGTTGCTGTCTTCGTCGGCGCTTTGTGCGCCGGGCGGCGTCGGGTAGGCAGCCAGTTCGTCGCGCAGGGCGGCGAGCGTGTCGTCGGCACTGACTTCGACCTGGCGCTGCAGGCGCGCCAGCACATGAGCGCGCCAAGCATGCCAGTTGACGATGGTCGACGCGATACCTTCCGGATGCAGGCTCAACCGCAGGGCGTTCACGGGCGCTTCCAGCAAGGCCGCGCTCGCCGCGCCGACCAGCGGCGCGAGCGCGCGGTTGGCGGCGACGATCGTCCAATGGCGGTCGATCGCGAGTGCCGGATACGGCTCGTGTCCCTTCAATACCAGTTCCACCGCTTCGCGTGCGGCGCTCAGTTGCGGATCGGTCAATGGCCGCTCGCGGAACAGCGGTGCGTAGCCGGCCGCGACCAGCAGCGCGTTGCGGGCGCGCAGCGGCACCTCGAGACGCTCGGCGAGGTGCATCACCATTTCGCGGCTCGGCAGCGCGCGACCCGATTCGACGAAGCTCAGATGGCGGGTCGAGATATCGGCTTCTGTTGCCAGCAACAACTGGCTCATCCGGCGCCGCTGCCGCCATTCGCGCAGCAATTCGCCGACGGTGCGGCTGACCGACGATGTGCCGGGCGGGATGGTCTGGGGGAGGGAGAGGGTGCTCATGGAGGGATGATAGCCAAGGCTGGCCGGGAATCCATTACCTGGGGGGTAATCGACTCACGCCTCCCCAACGCCGATTCTTCAGTCCGAGCCCGCCGCAAACACACGGTTTGCCGAGCGTAGCGCTCACTCAAGCGACTGAAGGAATCTGCGATGAACGCCCATACCGAACTGATCGACCGCTATTTCGCCGCGTGGAACGAAACCGACACGGCGAGCCGTCGCAAACTGATCGCCACCACCTGGAGTACCGACGCCGCCTATCTCGACCCGTTGCTTTCGGGCGACGGCCATGACGGGATCGACGCGATGATTCGCGCCGTGCACGAACGCTTCCCCCGCCACACCTTCCGCCGCACCACGGATGTGGACGGCTTCGCCAACCGCCTGCGTTTTTCGTGGGAACTGGCGTCGCCCGACGGCACGCCGGTCGTCAAGGGTTCGGATTTTGGTGTCGTCGATCCGAGCGGCCGCCTGCAGGCCGTCACCGGCTTCCTCGACGCCATGCCGGGCGCTGCCTGACCCACCGCCCATCAACCGGGGCTGCCAGCCTTCCCGCCTTCAAGGAGACGATCATGCACGAGCCTCGTGCCGCTGGTTTCGCCGTTGCGCTCGCGTTCGCGCGGGTGTTCGGCGCTCTCGACGCAGCTAGCACCGCGATTGCCGGTTTCGCGCTGTTGGCCGGCACGCGGGCCTTCACCTTTACCGCGCTGCTTGCATGGCGCGAGCCCGTGCTGGGTGGCGCTGGACTCGTGCTGCTGGGGCTGGTGGGCTGGCTGCGCTGGTGCTGCGACCGTGGCCGCTGTCGAGCTAAGCCGTCGTGGAACGGTTAGTTACCCGAAGCGAGTCGCCGCCCTTCGTGGCTTCGACCTGCGACAGCACCCACCGGCGGAACTGAGCCAGCGGCGGCCGCGTCTCGATACGTTCGGGGAAATAGCAGAGGTAGTGACCCTGATCGACCTCGATGGGCGCCGCGATCGGTTCGATCAGCGTCCCGGCGGCCAGGTTGTCCGCGACGAGAAATGCCGGGACAAGCGCGAGTCCTAGGCCGGCTTGCGCAGCCTGAAACAACACCGAATACTGCTCGAAGCGTGGGCCGCCGAGCGCATGCAGGCCACGCACGCCATAGCACTGCGCCCATTGGGCCCAAACCTGTTCGGCTTGCCCATGCAACAGTCGTGGCGCATGCGCCGTGTCTTCCGGTGTCCGCAGCGGATGCCGGCGGTGATATTCAGGTGAGCAGACCAATATGAAGTGCCGACCGTCGATGTAATCGCACACCACGCCCTCCCAATTGCCGTCGCCATAGCGGATCGCCGCATCGAGGTCGAGCGGAAACGGGTCGCCTTGCGCGAGATGCCGGCTAAAGCTGATCGTCGCTCCCGGCGTGCTGGAGAGGAAGTCGGGCAGCCGCGGAATCAACCATTTGGTTGTGAAGGTCGGCACGCTGGCAATGGTCAGCAGATCGCTCTGTCCGGCTGCGCTCATCAATTCCAGCGACGCATTGCCGATGTCGCGCAAAGGCCCCGCCACGCGCGACAGGTAGACGCTGCCGGCGCGGGTCAGCACGAGGTTGCGGCCGTCGCGAATGAAAAGCTGCACGCCGAATGCGGCTTCAAGGCTGGCGATCTGCCGGCTCACCGCGCTGGGCGTCAGGCCGAGGGCGCGCGCCGCCCGCGAAAAATTCAGATGCTTTGCCGAATTCGTGAAGGCAAGCAGTTCCGCAACGTTGGGATAGTGGTGTTTCATCGGCAAGGTGGCATCGAAGTGTGGCGCGAACTGTTCCGATCAGGCACAGCGCAATGCGTGTTTTGTACGTTTTTTTCATGACGACGCCATGTCGTATCCGCACACTTGCAAGCAATTCGAAACCCGCACCGGTTCGTCGCATGGTGGGCGGGTTTCATTTTGCTCATCGAGGAACACCTGCATGCAGACCCCCGCCACCCCCGCTATCCAGCCGCGCCTCCCCGCCCGCCGCGGGGCGCCGCGCGCCGTGCCGGCCGGGCGCATCGCGCTGCAGATCGTCGTGGTGCTGTTTGCGTGCTACATGCTGTTGCCGATCGCGCTGCTCCTGATCGGTGCATTCGGTAAGACGTGGACCAATACGGTGCTGCCGGCCGGCATCACCGGACACTGGTTCGCGGAGCTGGCTGCCAACCCGGGCTTGCGGCGCGCCTTCGGCGTCAGCCTGCTGGTGGCGCTGGCCTGCTGCGGCGCATGTTCCGCACTCGGTTTGCCGCTCGCGTATGCGTTGCATTACCGCTCGCGCTCGGGACGCGGCATGAGCGCACGGCTGATCGCGCTGCTGCCGGTGGGCGTCCCGGCGCTGACGCTCGGTTTCGGCTACATCGCGGTCTTCAGCGGCGACACCTTGCCGTGGCTCGGCTCGCTGCCGCTGCTGATCGCCGCTCATACCGTATTGACGCTGCCTTATCTGACGCAAACGCTGCTCAGCGATTTGCGTCACCTCGACATCGAGCGGCTCGAAGCGTGCGCCGCCACACTCGGCGCCACGCCGCTGCGGCAGTTCCTCACGGTTGCGCTGCCCAACCTCCGGCAGAGCGTGCTCTCGGGACTGGTGATGGTGGCTGCGCTGTCGATCGGGGAATTTCAGGTCTCCAATCTGATCGCGGGCTTTCGCTACCGCAATTATCCGGTGGTGCTGCTGCAGGCGTTCTACGGCGCGACCGGCCTGGCGTGCGCCGCCACCGTGGTGCTGCTGGGCCTCGCGGTGATCGCGACGCTGGTCTCGGTCAATACGGTTCAACGGTTCAAGTAAAACGATGAGTCTTCATTTCGACAACGTGAGCTTTGCTTACCCAGGTGCGCGGCACGGCATCGATTCCGTGACGCTGACGGTCGCGCCCGGGGAGTTGCTGGCCGTCATGGGCCGCAGCGGCTCCGGAAAATCCACGATCCTGCGGTTGACCGCAGGACTGCTAAACGGTTATCGCGGCCGGATCGCCATCGGCGGAACAGATGTCGCCGGCGTGCCGGTGTGGCGTCGCGAAACCGGCATGGTGTTCCAGCAATATGCGCTGTTTCCGCATCTGAGCGTAGTGGATAACGTGGCCTACGGGCTGCGCATGCGAGGCGTCGACCGGGACCGGCGCCGTGCCCGCGCACTCGAGATGCTCGAACGGGTCGGGCTCACCGAACACGCAGCGCGCCGCCCGGCCTCGCTCTCGGGCGGACAGCAACAGCGCGTCGCGCTGGCGCGCGCGCTTGCCTTCGAGCCGAAAGTCCTGCTGCTCGACGAACCGCTCGCGGCGCTCGACGCCGGCATCCGCCAGCAATTGCGCGACGAAATCCGCACGCTGCAGCGCGCCTGCGGCGCGACCACGCTGCTGGTGACGCACGACCAGGACGAAGCACTGAGTCTTGCCGACCGGGTCGCCGTGGTCGACGGCGGGCGGGTGTTGCAGGTGGATACACCGGAGCGCCTCTACACGCAGCCGGTATCGACGCAGGTCGCGCGTTTTGTGGGCCATTCGAGCGTGATGCCTGGCCGCGTGATCGGCGTGAACGCCGTCGATGTGTCCTTCGCAGTGCTATTCGCCGACACCGGCGCGTTCCGTCCCGGCGAGCGTGTCAGCGTGCTGCTGCGGCCGGAGCACGTGCAGCCCGATCCGCCGGCGGACGCGCTCAACCGGCTGGGCGGCCGCCGCACCGAGGTGCGCTATTTCGGCGCGACTTGCCGCTACGACTTCGTTCCCGAGCACGCGCAAGCGCCGCTGCTATGCGAAGGGCGGCGTCTTGCCGAACACGCCATCGCCATCGCCCCCGAGGACTTGCGCGTCCTGGCCGCGTAGTTCAACTGATTTCCATTCATGCAGTTTGACGGAGTATCACCATGGTTGCAGGGTTTCGTCTTGTGTCGCACGTGCGCCGTGCGGCCGGATTCGTTTGCGCATTGACGCTGCTGGGCGGCGCGTGCAGCGCGCAGGCCGCGCCGCTGTATCCCGGCGAGGACGCGTTGTATGAGAAGGCCGCTGACGAAGGACTCGTCGTTTCGTTCGACACCGGTCCGGAATGGGCCAACTGGAAGTCGCTGTTCGCCGAGTTCAGGAAGCGCTATCCGAAGGTCGAGATCACCTATAACGACATCGGCTCGGCCGCGACCGTGGTTGCCCTCGACAAGGCCCGCCGTCGCCCGCAGGCCGACACTGCCTACTACTTTGCCGCGTCGGCGCTCGACGCGGTCAACAAGGATGTCGTCGCGCCGTTCAAGCCGTTGAACTTCGACAGGTTGCCGCCGGTATTCCGCGACCCCGACGGCCGCTGGTTCACGGTCCATTCGCTGAATATCGCGCTGCTCGTCAACCGCAAGCTGGTCAAGGATGTGCCGACAGGCTGGGCCGACCTGCTCAAGCCGGAATACCGCAACTCGGTGGTCTATCTCGACCCGCGTTCGACGGGCCAGGGGCAAGTCGACGTCTTCGCCGCCGCCTATGCATTCGGCGGCAGCGTCGACAATCCGAAGCCGGGCGCCGACTTCTTCGGCAAGCTGCGCGAAGCCGGTAACGTGATGCGCGTCGAGGGCACCACGCCGTACGCGAAGTTCCTCAAAGGCGAAATTCCGATCCTGATCGGCTACGAGAACGACGGGCTGAAAGCGAAATACGTCGACGGCATGGGCGACGCGGCCGAGGTGGTGATTCCGAAGGAGGCCAGCGTATCGGCGCCGTATGCGATGAGCCTGGTAAAGAACGCACCGAATTCCGATGCGGCGCAACTCTGGTTGAACCTGGTGATGAGCGACGTCGGTCAGGCGTTGTTTGCGCAAGGCTATGTGCGTCCGGCCGTGCCGGGTGTGCCGCTCTCGCCGGAGATCCGCGCGAAGATGCCCGATGCACCGCAAGTGCATCCGCTCGATGTGGTCAAGGCCGCCGCGAAGAAGGCCGAGGTGGACCAGTTGTGGGCGCAGGCTGCGCTCGCGAAGTAAGGGGCCCGGCAAGATGGATGCATCGTCAACCCACGGCGCCGACGACAACGCCGGCCTCGTGAGACGCTTCGGCGCTGTGCCGGCCGGGCTCGTTCTCGCGTTGTTTTTCGCGCTGCCACTGGGCGCGCTGATGGTATCGGCGGCGGACGATCGCGGTTCGGCTTTCGTGCGGCTCGTCCGGGATCCGGTGGTGTCGAGCGCGCTGGCGAATTCGCTGGTGCTGGCGGTGAGCGCCGGCACCGTCTCGCTGGCGGTGGGGGTGCCGCTTGCCATGGCGCTGGCTGCGCAAGCGCCCGGCCGCCGCCGCTGGTTGCTCGCGCTGCTCGGCGTGCCGCTCGCGTTCTCCGGGCTCGTGATCGCTTACGGTTTCATTCTCGCTTTCGGCCGCGCTGGATTTGTCACGAGCCTTCTCGCAGGCATGGGCGCGGATCCCGCTAGCGTGGGATCGCTGATCTACACGAGCGCAGGCCTGGTGCTGGCTTACGCGTACTACCTGATCCCGCGTGTGGCGCTGATGGTGTATCCGGCTATCGCCAACCTGGACCGCCGGCCGCTCGAAGCCGCGTTGACCTTGGGCGCTTCGCCGCTGCGGGCGTTGTTCGATGTGGCGCTGCGCGAGCTTTGGCCTTCGATCGCGGCCGCCTGGTGTCTCGTCACTTCGATCGCGCTCGGCACCTACGGGACGGCGCTCGCGCTAGCCGGCACGCAGATCAATATTCTGCCGCTCCTGATGTATCTGAAGCTGTCCGATGGACAGACCGATTTTCCACTGGCCGCAGCGCTGTCGCTCGTGCTGATGGCCGTTTGTACCTGTGTCCTTGCGCTGGGGGAATGCCTTGCACGGCAACGAAGAGATTGATTGGTCGCATCACGCGTATCTTGCGCTGCAAAAACTGGCCGCCCGTCAGACGAGTGCGAGACGCCATGTCACGCCGGTCGGCCTGATTGGTCCGCGCGAGGCGACTGCGGAGCAGTTGTCGTCGTCGCGAAGCCTGGCGTACGCATTGGCCGGTGCCGGCATGGCGCTTCTATGCGGCGGCAAAGGCGGCGTGATGGAAGCAGCCGCCTGCGGTGCAAAGGCAGCGGGCGGCGTGGTGATCGGTTTGCTGCCCGAAGACGATGCGGCTGAGGCAAACCCGTATCTGACCGTGGCGTTGCCGACCGGACTGGGCATCACCCGTAACGCGTTGATTGCGCGTGCCTCGGTGTGCCTGATTGCGGTGGGCGGCGGACTGGGCACGCTCTCCGAGATGGCGTTGGGCCTGCAGTGGGGCAAGCCTGTGTTCACCACATGCGGCGCCCCGCATGTGCCAGGCGTCGAACGGTTCGACGACATCGATCAGCTTGTCGTGACGGTCGCGAACTGGCTCGCCTCGGAGGGCGGGACCGTCACCATGAACGATTGAATCTGGCGCCGTACGCCAGCCCTGGAGTGAATCCGCTCCGAGTCCGGTAGGAAGTGTGCTTCAACAAGGCGGTCGGTATTTCATCAACATATAGGTATCCTAATGATGATTAAAAAGTCGCTTTTCGCTCTCGTCACCCTGAACGGTTTGTGTGCCGCAGCCCACGCGCAGAGTAGCGTCACCTTGTACGGCATCGTCGATGCCGGTCTGGGCTACACCAGCAATCAGGCCGTCGTCCAGACGGCGGGTAAGGCCGGCACGCCCGCCGTGCTGGTCGGCAAGTCGAACTACGCCTTCGCGAGCGGTACGTGGTACGGCAGCCGCTGGGGCCTGAAGGGCAAGGAAGATCTGGGCGACGGCCTGGCCGCGATCTTCCAGCTCGAAAACGGCTTTAACATCGGCACCGGCCAGTTGGGGCAGAGCAGCCGCGAATTCGGCCGGCAGGCATTTGTGGGCCTTTCCAGCACGAAGTTCGGCACGCTGACGATGGGCCGCCAGTACGACCCGATCGTCGACTTCGTCGGCTCGATTGGACCGACCAGCTTCCTGAGCGGCATGGCCGCGCACCCGGGCGACCTCGACAACATCGACAACCAGTCGCGCGAGAACAACTCGTTCAAGTACGTGACTCCGTCGTTCCGCGGCCTGCAACTGGGCGCCCTGTACGGCTTCGGCAATCAGGCGGGCAGCCTGAAGAACCAGAGCACGTGGAGCCTGGGTGGCCAGTACACGAACGGCCCGTTCGCGCTCGGCGCGGCGTATCTGCAGGCGAACAACACCTATGGCCCGACGGGCGGTACGTGGACCAGCTCGTACGACGGCACCTTCTCGTCGTCGATCAATCAGGGCTTTGCGACGGCGCAGAACATGCAGATCGTCGCCGCGTCGAGCTCGTACCTGGTCGGTCCGGTGACCCTCGGCCTGTCCTATAGCAACACGCAGTACAAGGCGAGCAGCTTCTCGCTGTTCAAGGGCAAGGAGACGTTCAATTCGGCAGGGGCGACGGCATCGTGGCAGATCGATCCGGAACTGCGTGTCGCCGTGGGCTACGACTACACCGCGGGCAGCTCGATCGAAGGCCAGTCGGCTCCGAAGTACAACCAGTTCAATCTGTCGTCGTTCTACTTCCTGTCCAAGAGCACCTCGCTGTACGCCATGGTCGGCTATCAGAAGGCCAGCGGCAAGACGCTTGACCAGTACGGCAACGTGGTGAACGCCACCGCGTCGATCGGCGACGTGGCGAACGGCATCTCGTCAGCGGGCGATACGCAGACGCTCGTGCGCGTCGGTGTCCGCCACAACTTCTAGGCCCCGGGCAGCGGCCGGCCGCCGCGAGTGTTTCGACTCGGTGCTGCCGGCCCGATACCGCTCAATTGACGCCTTCAGCCGTCTGGATCGTCTCGATCAACTGCTTGAGTCCTGGCGCGGGCTGCCGGCGGCTCGTGTAGTACATCATCAGCGGCTCGCCGAGCGCGGCCCAATCGGCCAGGACGATTTCGAGCTGTCCGGTGCGGACAAAATCCCGCGCGTGCCGTTCGAGACAATAGCCGAGGCCGATGCCGTTCGTCACAGCGTTCAGGACCGATTGCGTGTTGTTGACGCAAATCGGTCCCGGCACGTCGATCCTCTCGAACTCGTTGCCTTTCTCAAGCTCCCATTTATACAGCGTCTTGTCGCCTAGGCGCATGCGTACGCAGGCGTGGCTGCGCAGGTCCGCCGGCCGCAGCGGGCGTCCGCGTCGCGCCAGGTAGGCGGGAGACCCCACCACGACCCAGCGCAGCGGTTGCGTGAGCGGCACGGCGACCATGTCGCGCGGCACGGAGTTGCCATAGCGGATGCCCGCGTCGAAGCCGTCCGCGACGATATCCACAATGCGGTCGTCGACGGCGATGTCGAGATCGATTGACGGATAGGCGGTCACAAACCCGGCTAGAACCGGGTGCAATAACAGCACGGACGCATCGTAGGGAATGTTGAGGCGCAAGCGTCCAACCGGGAAGTTACGATGCTGTTCAAGCGCATCGAGCGCCGTACCGATCGATTCAAAGCCGACCTCCAGTTGCTTGGCGAGCGTTTCGCCCAACACGGTGGGGACGACCGAGCGGCTGGTCCGGTTCATCAGTTTGACCCCCAGCCGGTTCTGCAGATTGCGAAGGGAGTGGCTGATCGCGGAAGAGGACACGTCCAGTTCGAGCGACGAGACCCGAAAGCTTCGGGACCGTGTCAAACTTAAAAAGACATTTAATTCCGTCAGATCGGAGCGGGTCAAATTGCGCATAGCGGTCTATTGAGGAAAAATTGAGAATTTTTACAACATTTTCATTGTGCCGATGGAATCGGCTGGGCTGTGCGGATGCGGAACAGGGCTAGCGCGCGATTGTGATTGTAATAGGTGCGTGTCGGGTCTTTGGAGTGCCGATGGCGTCGCGTGGACGGATGCGGTGAAGGCGCCGGGAGCGCTGATCACCTCGTCGGCCGGCAGGCAGG
>Ga0302229_10001331_pt1 | contig 18799 bp, 23 predicted proteins | sample II_Palsa_N1_3_FD_193518 | JGI IMG/M metagenome (GOLD analysis project Ga0302229, IMG submission 193518) | Peat permafrost microbial communities from Stordalen Mire near Abisko, Sweden - II_Palsa_N1_3 | ecosystem: Environmental > Terrestrial > Soil > Palsa > Peat permafrost | place: Sweden... | reverse complement strand
TCCGCGGCGTCGATAGCAAGCTCGGCGAGGTCGGCCACGTACTCGGCTTGCGCAGACACGAGATGCTCCGGCACATCGTGCTGCCCGGCGCGCTCCCGGCGGCGCTGACCGGGCTGCAGCTGAGCGTGGTCTTCTCGATGATCGCGCTCGTTGTCGGCGAGCAGATCAACGCGACCAGCGGCCTCGGCTTCATGATCACCCAGGCGCAGCAGTTCCTGGACAACAGCGTGATCATGGTGGCGCTCATCATCTACGCGATCCTCGGTCTGCTCGCCAACGGCGCGGTGCGCCTGCTGGAAAGGAAGGCACTGGCATGGCGCCGCGACTTCGGGCAGTAAAAGAGAGGACGCATTCGGCCGAACGGGACGTGGTATCTCCTCCTGATCCGCTCACGCCGGCCACGGCGGCATCGGTACGGGGGCTGAACCGCAAGTTCGGCGACCGGATTGTTCTCGACGGGCTGGACCTGGACATCGCTCACGGCGAGTTCATCGCGCTGATCGGGCGCAGCGGTTCGGGCAAGTCAACGCTGCTGCGCGCGCTCGCGGGGCTGGACCAGGAGGTGACCGGCCAGCTCTCGGCGGCGGGCCCGGTGTCGGTCGCGTTCCAGGAACCCAGGCTGGTGCCGTGGAAGAGGGTGCTGGCCAACGTCGCGCTCGGCCTGCGGGTCGCCGATCCGCAGGCCAGCGCCCGCACCGCGCTGGATGAGGTCGGGCTGACAGAACGCGCTTCGGCCTGGCCCGGCACGCTGTCCGGCGGCGAGGCACAGCGCGCGTCGCTGGCCCGGGCACTGGTCCGCCATCCGCGACTGCTGCTTCTCGACGAACCGTTCAGCGCGCTTGACGCGCTGACCAGGATCACCATGCACCAGCTCGTGCTCAGCCTGTGGACACAACATCAGCCGGCTGTGCTGCTGGTCACGCACGACGTGGACGAGGCCCTCGCGCTCGCCGATCGTGTGCTCGTCCTCGGCGGGGGGCGGATCACCCACTCCTCATCGATCTCCCTGCCCAGGCCGCGGGACCGTGATCACCCCAACCTCGTCGCGCTGCGGCTGCGGCTGCTTACCGAACTCGGCGTTCCGGCCGGGAGAACTGACTGAACATCCTTTTCTAACATTTAGGGAACCACATGATTTCCAGATCAAGGCTCTATGCCGTCACGGTGCTCGCAGTGGCTGGGCTCGCCGCGGCGGGCTGCTCGTCGTCGTCATCGTCGAGCACTTCCGCCGGGAGTACTTCCGCCGGGAGCACTTCCGCCGGGAGCACTTCCAGCCCGTCGGCGTCCAGTGCGGTGAACCTGTCCTCGGTGACGCTGAACATCGGCGACCAGAAGGGGACCGGGGCCGAGGCGGTGCTTTCCGCGGCCGGCCTGCTGAACACGCTGCCGTTCCACGTCAACTGGTCCGACTTCACTTCCGGCCCGCCGATGCTGGAGGCGATGGCCTCGAGCTCCGTCGACATCGGCGGTGTCGGCGACGCGCCGCCCGTCTTCGCCGCGTCCGGCGGCGAAGCGGTCGAGATCGTCGGCGCCCGCCAGACCAACGGGGACCAGGACGCGGTCGTCGTGCCGAAGAACTCCCCGATCACCTCGATCCAGCAGCTGAAGGGCAAGAAGATCGCCTACAGGTCGGGCAGCTCAGGCAACTACAACCTGCTGACCGTGCTCACCAAGGCGGGGCTGACCACCAAGGGCGTCAGCCTGGTGAACCTGCAGCCGGCCGAGGCCCTGGCCGCGTTCACCTCCGGCGACGTAGCCGCCTGGGACATCTGGCCGCCCTACGTCCAGCAGGTTGTCGCCCAGGACGGCGCCCGGGTGCTGGCCACCGGGGCCGCCTACGGCAGCCCGTACTCGTTCGAGGTGGCCTCGAAGGCCGCCGTGGCCAACCCGGACAAGGCCGCCGCGATCAAGGTCTACCTGGCCACACTGGACAAGGCCTACGTGTGGGCGGCGACCCACCCGGCGGCCTGGGCCGCGGCCTGGGGCAAGGCGGCCGGGCTGCCGGCCAGCATCATGGACGTGGCCGCGAAGACCGACGCCACCACCCCCATCCCGATCACCAGCGCCACCGTCTCGTCCGAGCAGAACCTGGTCAACCAGTTCTTCGCGGCCGGGCTGATTCCGACCAAGGTGAACATTTCGAGTTACATCACCAGCGAGTTCAACAGCACCGTGAGCGGATAACGATCATCCGCTTAATCCGGGCCGCCAGGTATCAGCTCACTTCAAGTAAACGGTTGGCTGGGCGGGCGCGGCGTCGCTAGCCTGCTCGCATGCCAGTTGACTTCACGAAGTTCGCGGCCGTACTCCGCGACCTGGGCGTGCCGGGCGAGGTAAGGGAGCTGCCGGAGAGCGCGCCGACGGCCGCCGCCGCGGCCGCCCAGCTCGGCTGCGAGGTGGGCGCGATCGCGAACAGCCTGGTGTTCAGCGCGGACGGGGCGCCGCTGCTCATCATGACCAGCGGCGCCCACCGCGTGGACACCGACCGGGTCGCCCAGCTCATCGGCGCTTCCGCCGTGCGGCGGGCGGACCCGCGCTCAGTCCGGGCCTGGACCGGCCAGGCCATCGGCGGCGTCGGCCCGGTCGGGCATCCTGCCCCGATCCGCACCGTGGTGGACACCTGGCTGGAGAAGTACGACCTGATCTGGGCGGCCGCCGGGCACCCGCACACCGTGTTTCCGGTGTCGTTCGCCGAGCTGGTGCGGATCACGGACGGGACGCCTGCCGACGTCGGCGAATAGCGGGGCCTCAGGATACCGTTGGCCCATGCGCGCACTGATCATCGTCGATGTGCAAAATGACTTCTGCGAGGGCGGCTCGCTCGCGGTGACCGGCGGTGCCGCCGTGGCCCGCGCCATCAGTGAGCACGTCGCGAACGGCGGACGTGACTACGGGCACGTCGTGGCGACCAAGGACTTCCACGTGGACCCGGGCAACCATTTCTCCGACCATCCGGACTATGCGGCCTCCTGGCCGCCGCACTGCGTGGCGGGGACGCCAGGGGCGGACTTCCACCCGGACCTGGACACCGGCGCCGTGGAGGCGGTGTTCCTGAAGGGGGCGCACGCCGCCGCCTACAGCGGGTTCGAGGGCGCCGACGAGGCCGGGACGCCGCTGGCCGACTGGCTGCGCGTGCGCGGTGTCGGCGAGGTGGACGTGGTAGGCATCGCCACCGACTACTGCGTGCACGCGACCGCCGCGGACGCGGCCCGGGCCGGCTTCGCCACCCGGGTCCTGCTCGGTCTCACCGCGGGTGTCGCCCCGGATTCCACCGCCAAGGCCCTCGAGGACCTGCACACCGCCAACGTAGAGCTCACCGGCACCGTCCACGGCGGCTAGGGACGGCGTTCGCCGGCATCGTGGAGCCGGGAGGCGCGATGTCAGGGTTCTCTCCCGAGGGCCGCGAGCTGCCAGACTGGGCTTCATGACTCCACTGGATCCGAAGGCGGACCTTCACCGTTACCTGCAAGAAGCCCGTGAGGCCCTGCTGTGGAAGCTGGACGGGCTTGGCGAGTACGACGCCAGACGGCCGCTGGTGCCGACCGGCACCAATCTGCTGGGGCTGGTCAAGCACGTGGCGGGCGGCGAGCTTGGCTACTTCGGCGACTCGTTCGGCCGCCCCCCCGGCGAATCGCTGCCAGAATTCGACCCCGACGAGCCCAACGCGGACATGTGGGCCAAAGCCGACGAGACGCGTGAGCAGATTATCGGGCTGTACCACCGTGCGTGGGCGCATTCGGACGCCACGATCGCCGAGCTGCCTCTGGACGCGATCGGGCGCGTCCCGTGGTGGCCGACCGACCGGAACGAGGTGACGCTGCACCACATCGTGGTCCGCATGACCGCCGAAACCCACCGGCATGCCGGGCAGGCGGACATCGTCCGAGAGCTCATCGACGGGGCGGCCGGACTGCAGGACGGCAACGACAACCTGCCGACGGGCGACCAGGCCTGGTGGGCGAGCTACCGGAATCAGGTAGAACGCGCCGCGCAGGAGGCTAGCCGCAGCTTAGCCGCCGCCCTGCGGCCGGGCTTGCCGCATAACGGCTGCCCTGCGGGACGGCAGCCGGGCTTGATCACCCGCACCACTCGCCCCTGCGGTCACAACGGCCGTGATCGCTACCCCCGTCATGGGGCCGCGATGGCTCCGGCCGCCGACCCGTCGACGGGCAAAATGGTACATTTCGCCCGCATGCGCCGGTCGCACGATGATCGTGTGCAGTTACCCCCCGCCGCATGGGGGGTAACTGCACACGATCACCATCTCGGTCCGCTTAAAGCCGACAAAAAGCATATTTCGTTCTGGGCGTGCCAACTGCGGGCAAGTCGACCGTGATGGTGGCTCGAAACCACCGCCACAGCAGCGGTGGCGATGCACGATATCGAGATCATGGGCTAGGTCAGCGACCGGAGACGGCCCAGCGGCGGATCATGTCGATGCGGGCCTGGATCTGGTCGGCGGTGGCCTGGGGTAGCTGGGGGCCGCCGCAGGTGCGGCGTAGTTCGGCGTGAATGACGCCGTGCGGCTGGCCGGTACGGTGGCTCCACGCGCCGACGAGGCCGTTGACTTCCTTGCGCAGTGCGGCGAGGGCCTGACGGCTCACCGGCGGCACGGTTGAGGTGCCTGGGGCTACTGGGCTGATGGGGCTAACGGCGGACTGCGCCGCGGCGGACTGCGCCGCGGACTTCGCAGGGGCGGACTTCGCAGGGGCGGACTTCGCAGGGGCGGACTTCGCAGGGGCGGACTTCGCAGGGGCGGAATGCGCGGGGGCGGACTGCGCGGGGGCGGACTGCGCGGGGGCGGCGGACTCGGCGGCGGCGCTGGACCTGGCGGTGCGGGAGCGGGTGGTGAGCTGGGTGTCCTGGCGCTGGCGGAGCAGGGTCCGGACCTGGTCGGGGTCGAGCAGGCCGGGCAGGCCGAGGAAGTCCTCTTCTTCCGGCGAGCCGGCCGCGGTCGCGGTGCCGAACTCCCCGCCGTCGTACAGCACGCGGTCGAAATGCGCGGACGCGTTGAGTGCCTGGAAGGCGGGCTCGTCCAGCGCGTCGGGGGCATCGCGCTGGCGCTGGGCCTGCTCGAGCTCTTCTTCCTCGGGCGCGTCGCCGATGCGGTAGCGCAGGATGTGGTCTCGTTCGGCCTCGAGTTCGGCGGCGTAGGACAGGAGCACGGGAACCGACGGCAGGAATACCGACGCCGTCTCCCCCCGCCGCCGGACCCGGACGAACCGGCCGACCGCCTGGGCGAAGAACAGGGCCGTGGACACGCTGGTCGCGTACACCCCGACGGCCAGGCGGGGGATGTCCACACCCTCGGACACCATCCGCACCGCGACCATCCAGCGGTCGTCGGAGTTGGTGAACGCGGATATCTTCTTGCTCGCGGCCGGGTCGTCGGAGAGGACCACGACGGGACGCTTGCCGGTCTTGCCGCGGAGCAGCGCGGCGTAGGCCCGCGCGTCCTCGTGGTCGCCCGCGATGACCAGGCCGGCGGCGTCCGGCATGCCCCGGCGCACCTCGGTCAGCCGCTTGTCGGCAGCCTCGAGCACCCGGCTTACCCACTCCCCCCCAGGATCGAGCGCCGTCCGCCAGGCCTGCGCGATCTGATCCTTGGTCATCGGGGTGCCCAGGGTGGCGGTGATCTCGTCCCCGGCCCGGGTGCGCCAGCGCATCTCGCCCGAGTAGGCCAGGAAGATCACCGGCCGGACCACGCTGTCTTCCAGCGCGGGCCCGTAGCCGTAGACGTAGTCCGAGGAGCTGCGCCTGCCGCCACCCGGCTCGTCGACGTAGGTCACGAACGGGATAGGGTTGGCATCGCTGCGAAACGGCGTCCCGGTCAGCCCCAGCCTGCGCCGGGCCGGATCGAACGCCTCCTTGACCGCGTCGCCCCAGGACAGCGCGTCGCCCGCGTGGTGGATCTCGTCGAAGATGACCAGCATGCGCCGGTTCTCTGTGCGCTGCCTGTGCAGCGCGGGGTGCGCGGCGACCTGCGCATAGGTGACCGCGACGCCGGCGAAGTCGGCGCCGGCCCGGCCCTGGGCGTTCTTGTAGGCGGAGTCGATCGCGAGGCCGAACCGGCCGGCCGCCTCCGCCCACTGATGCTTGAGGTGCTCGGTCGGGGTGACAATCGTGAGCATGGCCACCTCGCGCCGCGCGAGCAGTTCGGCCGCGATCGTGAGCGCGTAGGCGGTCTTGCCCGCTCCCGGCGTTGCGACCAGGAGAAAGTCGCGCCGCGGCCGCTTGAAATACTCGTGATAGGCATCTTTCTGCCAGCCACGAAGACCCAGAAGAAGATCATCCCGAACGGGCACGTGCTCATGCTCGCCGGCACCTGCGTCGAAGCCCGGGGTTTTCGGGGGTGGGGTGTCCACGGAGCGGAGGCGGCTCTCGGGGCGGGGGGTTTGCTCGGGGCGGGAGGTACTCACGAGGCCGAGATGCTACCGGGGCGGGCCGACGGGTGCCGGGCCAACACGCCGCGTGTGAACTGTCTGGCCCGCGCTGCTGCCGGTCGCCGCTTCCCTGGGTCGCGGGTCGGTCGTCGCCTTCCCGGGCTGCCGGTCAGTCGTCGCCTTCGCCGGAAGGGAGGCGCTCGTAGATCTCCTTGCAGGTGGGACAGACCGGATAGCGCTTGGGGTCGCGGCTGGGCACCCAGACCTTGCCGCAGAGTGCGGTCACCGGCGTTCCGGTCACCATGCTGTCGACGATCTTGCTCTTGTCGACGTAGTGCGCGAAGCGCTCATGGTCGCCGTGCGACGTGTCGGGCCGCACGTCCTCATGGATGCGCGTTTCCTGCTCAGGGAGAACCTCGGTACCACTCACGAAGGCTGATTCTACGTGGTCCGGGCGCCATGTGTCCGCGATCGCCGCGAGGTAACTAATTCAGGCCCGGGTCATCGGGATACGTGGCCACATAGGCGAGCTCGCCGCCCTGTCGACGCAGCACCGCGGGCCACAGCCGCTCCGGCTCGGCGCAGAACGCGTCGGACAGCTCAGCGGATACCACGTACCACGCACCCTCGTCGATTTCCGCCTGGAGCTGGCCGGCGCTCCAGCCGGCGTAGCCCGCGTACACCCGCAGCGAGGCGATCGCGGCGGCGAGCAGCCCCGGCGGGGCGTCGAGATCGACCAGGCCGAGCCGGCCCATGGCGGGCGCGCCGTCCAGCGGATGCCAGCCGATGGGCTCGTCGGTCCCCGGCACGAGCGCGAGCGCGAGCGCGCTGGTCGGCGCGACCGGGCCGCCGTTGAACACGACCGACGGATCGGTGGCCAGCTCCATCCACGGCTCGAGCACCTGCCCCACCGGGACCTGCGTCGGCCGGTTCAGCACCACGCCGAGAGTGCCCTGTTCGGACTCGTGTTCCACGATCAGGACGACGGTCCGGCGGAAGTTAGGATCCCCGAGCACCGGAGTAGCGACGAGCAGGCGGCCCGCCTGGGCTTCCGATGGCATTTCGTCCATGTCCTATCATCGGTCAGGATTCTGGTCGTCCACGTCCCTATCGTCAGCCGGGATTCTGGGTCGCCACGTCCGCGACTGCGACAGCGACAGCGGATGTCACGTCGGGATGGAAGACCGAAGGAATGATGTAATGCGGGCCGATCTCGTCCGGTGACACCACGTCCGCGAGCGCCTGCGCGGCGGCGATCAGCATGTCATCAGTGATGAACCGGCTCTGCGCGTCCAGCAGCCCGCGGAACACGCCGGGGAAGGCCAGCACGTTGTTGATCTGGTTCGGGTAGTCGCTGCGTCCGGTGGCCACCACGGCGGCATGCTCCATGGCCACGTCCGGGTCCACCTCGGGATCGGGATTGGCGAGGGCGAAGACGATGGCGTCCGGCGCCATGGCCGCGATGTCGGTGCCGGACAGGATTCCCGGCGCCGACAGCCCGATGAACACGTCGGCTCCCCGGAGGGCCCCGGCCAGGTCGCCCGCGTAACAGTCACGGTTGGTGTTCTCCGCGATCCAGCGCAGGCTCTCGTCCAGGTCCGGCCGGCCCGCGTGCACCGCCCCCGCCTCGTCGCAGACCACGACGTTGGCGGCCCCGCCGAGGAGCAGCAGCTTAAGCACGGCGGTCCCAGCGGCGCCGGCGCCCGCTATCGCGATGCGCACCTCGCTGAGCTTCTTGCCCACCACCCGCAGCGCGTTCGTCAGCGCGGCCGTCACCACGATCGCCGTGCCATGCTGGTCGTCGTGGAACACCGGGATGTCGAGCAGCCCGCGGAGCCTGCGCTCCACCTCGAAACATCGCGGCGCGCTGATGTCCTCAAGGTTGATACCGCCGAACCCAGGCGCGATGAGCTGCACGGTACGCACGATCTCATCGGTGTCCTGGCTGTCCAGGCAGATCGGCCAGGCGTCGATGCCGGCGAACCGCTTGAACAGCGCGGCCTTGCCTTCCATGACGGGCAGGGCGGCATACGGCCCGATGTTGCCCAGGCCTAGCACGGCCGAGCCGTCGGTCACCACGGCGACGGAGTTCCGCTTGATCGTGAGCCGCCGCGCGTCCTCCGGGTTCGCCGCGATGGCCAGCGCCACGCGTCCTACCCCGGGGGTGTACGCCATGGACAGGTCGTCCCGGTTACGCAGCGGCACCTTCGAGCGCATCTCGATCTTCCCGCCGAGGTGCAGCAAGAACGTGCGGTCGCTGACCTTGTGGACGGTCACATCCTGGATGCCGGCCAGCGCGGCCACGATCGCTTCCGCGTGCGCGGTGTCCCGGGCGGCGCAGGTGACGTCGACCCGCAGCCGCTCGTTCCCGCCCGCCGTCACGTCCAGCGCCGTCACCACGCCGCCGGCCTGCTCCACGGCTCGGGTGATCTCGCTCACCGCGCGCCCGCGCGAGGCCACCTCGAGGCGCACGGTAATCGAATAGGAGACACTAGGCGCCATTGCCACGTCGGTTCCCGCCTTTCCGCTGGACTCCAAGCGTACGGCGAGCACGGCGTAGGCTGAGAAGGTGAGCACGGAATCGCCATTCGGTGTGTTGGCGGCCAGCGCGGGACCCGGAACTGGTGCGGCGCCTGATGGTGGGACCGGCCCGAAACTGGCCCTCGCCGTCGACGCGGCGGACGCGGACGGTCCCGTCATCGACGTGACCAGGCTGCGGGTCGCGCTGGCCCGGCTATCCCGGCGGTTGCGCCGTCACCAGCTGGCCGGCTTGACGCCCACGCAGCTGGCCGCGCTGGCCACCGTCGGCCATTCCGGGCCGATGCGGCTGGGAGATCTGGCCGCCGCCGAGGGAATCGCGCCGTCGACGCTGACCCGGCTGGTGACGGCGCTGGAGGACAGCGGCTATGTGCGCCGGTGCGCCGACCCGAGCGACGCCCGCGCGAGCACCCTGGCCATCACGGCGCACGGCCAGGACGCGCTGGAACGGATCCGCGCGGAGAGCACCCTGGCGCTGGCCGCGAGCATGCAACTGCTGGCGCCCGCCCAGCGCGCCGCGCTCGCCGACGCGCTGCCGGTGCTCGAGCAGCTCGCGGAGGTTTCCGGGGCTCCGGGGTCTTCGGGGTCCGGCCACGCGGGGTCTTCGGGGTCCGGCCACGCGGGGTCTTCGGGGTCCGGCCACGCGGGGTCTTCGGGGTCCGGCCACGCGGGGATGAAAGGGCGTTGAGGTCGGGGTGATATCAGCGCCCGTTCAGTAGATTTGGTCTTAAAGGGGTCCGGACAGGCGGCGGGCCAGCTCGTCGCGCTCCCGGGTGACCTCGGCGAGCTGCCGTTCGAGCTCGATGATGCGGCGGATCGCCTGCAGGGTGATGCCGTCGTCGGCCATCGAGACCACCTGCTGGATGACGCGGATCTCGTACCGCGTGTAACGGCGCTGGCCGCCCGGCGTCCGTCGCGGCGAGACGACCCGCAGCTCGTCCACGCGCCGCAGGAAGGCTTGCTTGACCGCGAGCAGCTCCGCGACCTGCCCGACCGTGTAGAGCGGCGCGTGCTCGTCGTCAAACGGTGATGATGCCATCGCGTTCCCTCCCCACATGGTAAGCGGCCGGCCGGACGCCATCGCGCCCGCCGGCCGCTCGTCATAACGAGCTGATCAGGGTCAGCTGGCCTGTTCCTGCTGAGCGTCCGCCTGGCGAACCTCAATCTTGCGCGGCTTGGCTTGCTCCACGACCGGAATCCGGACCTGCAGGACGCCGTTGCGGTAGTCGGCCTCGACGGCCTCGGCGTTCAGGTTCTCCGACAGGCGCACCCGGCGCGTGACGGTCCCCATCGTGCGCTCCCGCACAAAGAACTTCTCGTTCTCGTTCCGCTCGTCGCTCCGCGTGACGCTGACCGACAGGACACCGCGGTCCACGGTGACCTCTATTGAGTCAGGGTCGATGCCGGGTACGTCGAACCGCAGCACGACGTCGCCCTCGTGGCGTACGCCGTCCATCGGCATCGCGGCGGACGGGCCGAACGTGGTCCGGGCCAGCCGGTCGAACTGACGCTGAAGATCCCGGGCAAACGGGTCAAAAGTTGTCAAGTACATCCTTGCCTCACCTCCGAAGGGTTTCCTGGAGGAGTGCGCCGGCGCCAGCCGGTCTCACCCTCTATTGGCAAGAAACTTACAACTCGGTTTTGATATTCCCTCGGCCTTCGGTTGAAGCTACCGCGGTCAGAAGAGCAGGGAGGACAAGGTGGAACGGGCCTTGGTGACGTGCGGATCGCGCGGCGGGAGGAGCTCGAACAGGCTGACCAGGTGCGCACGGGCTTGGTCGCGTTCGGCGCCGGAGGTGCGCCGTACGACGCCGAGCAGCCGGTCGAACGCCTCCTCGATCCGCCCCGAAGCCAGGTCGATGTCAGCGACCTGGCTCTGGGCCTGGACGTCATCGGGATGTTCGGCCGCCGCTCTGCGGGCCTTGGCCTGATCGTAGGAGCTGATTCGGCGAATCAAGTTGACCTGGGCCAGGCCGGTCTTGGCGATCGGATCACCAGGCGAATTGGCCAGTTCGGCCTCGAAGGCCCGGGCGGCACCGTCCAGGTCACCGCGTTCCATGGCCGCGCGCGCTTCGGCATACGCCGGCGGCACCTGCGGGCCGCCAGGACCGTACCCGCCGGGAGGGCCGCCCGGGGCTCCTGGACGGCCAGCGGCGGTGGTCCCGTTCGCTCCGGGCTGGACGGCGTCCTCGGTCTCTCCCTCGTCCTCGTCCTGGCCCTCCTCGGAGATCGCGGGGCCGGTCAGTTGCATGCCCATCTTCTCCGCCGCGGCCAGGACCTGGCTGATCCACTGGCGGACCTGGGCTTCTGGCATCGCGCCGAGGAAGCCGTCTACCAGCTGGCCGCCAAGCACCGCGACCACCATGGGGATGCTCTGCACCTGGAGGGCCGCGCTGAGCTGGGGATTAGCGTCGACGTCGACCTTGGCGAGAATCCACTGACCGGCCGCCTCGGCGGCCAGCTTCTCCAGCACCGGCGAGAGCTGCTTGCACGGCCCGCACCATTCAGCCCACAGGTCCATGATCACGGGCGTAGTACGGGAACGCTCCACCACGTCGGTGTTGAAGGTTTCCTCGGTAACCTCGATGACGGCGCCGCCGTTCGAGGTGGCCGGACCGCCGGACTGAGCCGTCTGCTGCCTGCGCTGCGCGGCGGATTGCCGCGCGCCAAGATCGACGGCCCCATAAAGCGAAAAATCTCGCGGCTGCATGATTCCATCCTGCCGTATTGGTGTCACTCTCTGATCCAAGACTCCCCGTTAGCCCTGTGCCATAACTCGCGGCGGCCGGTTCTTATGCCGCTTCCTCTGCCGCTTCCTCTGCGTCTTCCTCTGCGTCTTCCTCTGCGTCTTCCTCTGCGTCTTCCTCTGCGTTTTCCTCTGCGTCCGGGCGGCCTCCGGGTTGTGTCCGGGTGCCGGATCAGTAAGAGCTTGCGGCCGAGGTAGATGACCCCACCTGGCTCGTCTACCATCAGCGTCCCGAAGCCCAGACGGCGGTAGAAGCCGACGGCCTTGACGTTACCCGCGACGACGCAGACATGCACGCCCGCGGCGCCGGCCCGGGCCGCCGCCGCGAAGAAGGTCTCAATCAGCCTGCGGCCGTAGCCGGCCCCCTGGAAGGCAGGCAGCAGGTCGATGTGCAGGTGAGCCGGGTATTCGGGCAGGCCCGGCCAGAGCAGGCGCTCCGGCCGGTAGTGCAGGGCGAGCATCTGATCCTCTGGGGTGACCGGAGGCTGCAGCGGGACCGGGTAACGGCCGGCCAGACGCGGGATCCACCGCTCGCGATAGGCGCGGGCGAACGCGGCCGTGTCCGCCGTCCCGAGCACATAGCCGACCGGATGGCCCCGGTCGTCCAGGACGAAGGCGAGCGCAGGTTCGGCGAAGACGTAGGGACCCGCGAACAGGTCAGGCATCAGGTCATCGCTGCGGTACTTGCCCCGGGCGTCCGCGCCGCCGTCCGCGGTCTGCACGCAGATGGCGTAGACCGCGGCCAGGTCCCGTTCGTGATAGGGACGAATGAACGCAGACACATACAGCATGATGCCATCGGGCGCTGGCTGCTGCGGATGGCGGCTGCTAGGGGTGGCGGCTGCTAGGGGTGGCGGCTGCTAGGGGTGGCGGCTGCTAGGGGTGGCGGCCACAATGGGCAGATGGATGAAGCCGTGCGAGACTACATCGACGGGATCAACCAGGCCAACCGACCTCTGTTCGACCGGGTTCATCAGCTGATCCTCGCCGCCTACCCCGACGTGGCCGTTGTCATCTCCTATCAGATCCCCACCTACCGCGTCGGCCGCCGGCGCCTGCACGTCGGCGCGTGGCAGCACGGAGTGTCGATCTACGGCTGGCCGCAGGGCAGCGAGGCAGGTTTCGTCGCCCGCCATCCCGCGCTGCGGACAAGCAAGGGAACGATCCGGCTGCGACCGCAAGACGCGGCGGACGTTTCGGATGATGAGCTGCTCGAGCTGGTGCACGGCGCCCTGAACGGGTTGGCGTGCCCGATGCGGCGGGCGAGGGCATGACGATCTTGCGGCTGCCGGGAACCGGCCAGCTGAGCGCGGCGGCGCGGCTCGCGGCCGAAGACGACACCAGCGTCTCGGCCGGGTTCCTGGCCGTCACGGTCCGCCCCTGGCAGGTCGTGATGCACGCCCTGCGGTGAACTGGCGGCAACTCCGCCTACTGTAGACCGCAGGTATAGCGTCACAGGATAAGAGTCCGCTCAAGGGGGCGCGATGGCGGGTCTGACGCACCTGATCCGGCCGATGCTGGCGAGCCTGCGCCACGGGCTGCCGGAAGATGAGGACTCCTACGGCTGGGAGCTGAAGTGGGACGGCCTGCGCGCGATAGCCTACGTCAGCGGGGGCACGGTCCGGCTGGTCTCGCGCAATGACAAGGAAATGGCGGCGAGCTACCCCGAACTGGCCGTGCTCGCCGATCGCGTCGGCAGCCCGGTGATCCTGGATGGGGAGATCGTGGCGCTTCGCGAGGGGCGCCCGGACTTCGGGTTGCTGCAATCTCGTATGCACGTCCAGCAGCCGGATGACAAGCTGATCCGGGCCGCGCCGGTCCAGATGTACGTCTTCGACCTGCTGCATCAGGGTCACGACTCGCTGCTCGAGCAGCCTTATACCCAGCGCCGGGCGGAGCTGGAGAAGCTCGGCCTTAACGCCGACCCGGTCCATACCCCGCCGTGGCACCGCGGCGGGGCGGCCGACGTGCTGGCCGACAGCATCGCCAAGGGCCTGGAAGGGGTCGTCGGCAAGCCGCTGACCTCCCTTTACCACCCTGATCAGCGGCGGGACTGGATCAAGGTCAAGAACGTCAAGCACCAGGAGGTCATCATCTGCGGCTGGAAGCCCGGGGCGGGGCGCCGCGCGGACATGATCGGGTCCTTGCTGCTCGGCGTGTACGACGACGGCAAGCTGCGGTACGCGGGGCACGTCGGTACCGGTTTCACCCAGGACATGCTGGCCGAGCTGATGGCCGAGCTCAAGCCGCTGGGACGGGACACGAGCCCGTTCGACACCCCGGTACCGGCCCAGCAGGCCCGTGACGCCCGCTGGGTCGAACCCCGGCTGGTCGGCGAAGTGGCGTTCGCCGAGTGGACGGCCGACATGATCATGCGCCAGCCCAGCTGGCGAGGCCTGCGGATCGACAAGGACCCCCGCGACGTGCACCGCGAAGACTGACCGGCTTAACGCAGCTTTACCTCAGCCGCTCGGGCGGCGCGGGCAAGCCCGGCGGGTCAGCGTAGCCGTGGGTATAGGCGTAGCGCATGGCCTGGGTGCGGTCCCGCGAGCCGGTCTTGGCGAAGATCCGGTTGATGTGCGTCTTGACCGTAGCCTCGCTGACGAAAAGCGCCCGCGCGATCTCCCGGTTGGACTTACCCGCCGCGATGAGGCGCAGGACGTCGGATTCGCGCGGCGTCAGGTCGCCCTCTTCCGGATCGCCGGACGGCGGGGCGGGCGCGCGGACGGCGGCGGACAATAGCCGCTGCTGCACCTCCGGATCCATTACGGCCTGGCCGGCCGCGGCGGCCAGCACGGCCCGGCCGATCTCGGCCCGGGTGGCGTCCTTGGTCAGGTAGCCGAGCGCGCCGGCCCGCAGGGCGCTGATGATCGACTCGTCGTCGGAGTAGGTGGTCAGCACAACCACCTGCGTCTGCGGGTAGCTGGCCCGGATCCGGCGGGTCGCCTCCACGCCGTCACAGCCCGGCATGTTCAGATCCATGAGAACGACCTGGGGACGTTGCGCCGCGACCACTTCGACCGCGGCCTCGCCGTCCTCCGCCTCGCCGGTCACGGCGATCCCCGGCAGGGTGCCGAGCAGCAGCACCAGGCCCTCGCGGACGGCGGACTGATCATCCGCTACCACCACGGTCACCGGCTCGGTGTTCTCGGTCATGCCGGAATCCTCAGGCATACCCGCCAGGAGCCGGCCGCCGGCCCCGCTTCGAGCGTGCCGCCGATCAGCGCCGCAGGTTCGGTCAGGCCTACCAGGCCCGCCCCGGCTCCGGTGGCGGCCAGCGGCCCTGGAGCGCCGGCCTTCGGCAGCGGGTTGTCCGCGCTGACGATGACCTGGCCCGGCTTGAATCCCAGGCTAAGGGTGACGGGCTGGCCGGGTGCGTGCTTGCGGGCGTTGGTCAACGCCTCTTGTGCCGTCCGGAACGCGGCCAGGCTGGCCTGCGCCGGCAGCGGCCTCGCCTCGCCGGTGACCGTGAACTCCACGGCCTGGTCGCCCTCCGCACGGTACTGATGGGTCAGTGCGGCGAGTTGATCGGGCAGCGGCGCGGTGTCATCCCGCAGCGCGAGGACAGCCCGGCGAGCCGCCGCCAGACCCTCCCGTGTCAGCGTGCTGGCCCGGGAGATGCACTCGATCGCCTTGGCGAGCTCGGGATTTCCGGCCGGCAGCGAATCGGCGGCCAGCAGCCCCTCGGCGGCCTGCAGGTTCACCGACACGGCCGCGAGCGAGTGGGCGAGGACGTCGTGGATGTCACGGGCAATCCTGGTCCGCTCGGCGAGCGCGGCCGCCTGATTCTCGGCCTGCCGGGCCCGGCGGGTCTCGGCGAGCATGCGCTCGGCCTGTTCGGCCCGGACCAAGAACTTGCGGCGGGTCAGGCCGGTGGTCCACAGTCCGACGAAGGCGAAGCAGTAGCCCAGCAGCGCGCCGGTCGAGGCACCAGTGACCAGCCCCGCCGCCAGAAACGCCGCCACCGTCTCCGCGGTGATTCCAAGCGACGCGTCGGTACGCAGGTGGACCGACGCGCTGAGGGTGGCCGCGCAGCCGACGGCGACAGCCGGGCTGTTCGGCGAAAGCCCGGCCAGCACGCCGCCCACGGCTCCCATCGCGATCAGGCCCGCGACCAGCATCGGCCGCCAGCGATCGCCGAGCATCCAGACGACCCAGGCCACGACGCAGAGGCCGAGCGTAACCACGATCGCCGTGCCCACGCCCCCGCTCAGCGACGGACGCGGCTTGGCCAGGCAGACGGTGACGAACACGATAATCAGGCCAAGGGCCCGGACGGTATCGATGAGGCGGGTCACGCTCACCGCGCTGCCGAGGCTGGCCGGGTCGCGCCACGCGGTAAGAGAACGGAACACGCCCTGCTCCTTGGGTCACTGGGCTCTGACCAGCCGACTGGCCCGGGCCGACCTGCGGCCAACCCGGCTCCGGGCGGCCGTTACCCAACGTATATGCCCACATCGGCGGTGCGCATCGGCGGCCGGGTGGAGGCAGGGTGGAGGCGGGTGGAGATGACCGTCCCGTGCGGTCTGCACCCGGCCCGCTCCCAAGGTCAGGCCACCGGCCGACGCGCTTCCTACCGGCCTGTTCCTAGCGTGGCTGTCATCGGCGCAAGAACCGCCGGGAAGTCTCGCTAAGGAGTTCGACATGGACGCCAGCGTCTTGATTCTCAACCTCGTCATCCTCGCCACTGTGCTGTTCAGTGACCTCGGCCGCCGCAAGGTTGGCGCGATGCGGCTGGTGCGCCCCTTCATCACGGCGGCCGTTATCGTCCCGTTCTTCATCAAGGGCGTCGCCACCTCGGGTAACGGCCTGATGCTGGAGATCGCCGGGGTGGCGGCAGGCCTGGCCTTCGGGGTACTGGCCGCGATGGCGATACGGGTCAGGTACGAGGCGCATGCAGGTCGGGCCGTTTCGATGGCGGGCCTGGTGTACGCGCTGATCTGGATCGTGGTGGTCGGCGGGCGGCTGTTCTTCGCCTACGGCTCCAACCACATCTTCGCCGCCCCGCTGGGCCACTGGATGTTCAGCAGCCAGATCACCGTCGCCGCTCTGACGGACGGCCTCATCTTCATGGCCGTGGCGATGCTGCTGGCCCGGACCGGGATCCTGGCGGCGAAGGCTCGCGCCGTGACCAGCCGGGCCCAGACCGAGGTCACCGCCTCGCCCGCCTCGCTGGCCGCACGGTGAGGGTGCGCTGAGCCGACACTGGAATGACTTTCCTAGCAGCCGCATCAGATCCGAAAGAGGTGTCAACCATGATCTACCTGATCGTCAAGCTCGTCAGGCGGCTTAAGAGCCGCAGGACAGCCGGAACCCAGCCGACCGCCGCCGATCACCGGTGACTAAACACCTCCTGTGCCCGGACCAGCAGGTCCGGGCACAGTGTTGTCTGTGGCGGCGGTCCGCCACAGTAGCATCTGTTGTGCTACCGTGGCGCGATGAGTGACACGCCGGACGATGAGCGGGACCCGCTGCCGGTGAACCCGGGGCACCGCGTCGGAGACCGGGGCATCCGGACCCGTGAACCGGGGCGACCAGCCTCCCGGGCTGAGCCCACCGAACGGACCTCGGCCCGGCGGCGGATAGGAATCAGGGAACTGCGCCAGCACGCAAGCGTCTACGTCGACCTGGCGGAGAAGGGCTATACGGTGGACATCACCAACCGCGGACGGCTGGTCGCTCAGCTGGTGCCGGTCTTCGAGCCGGGCAGCCCGCTGGAGCGCCTGATCGCGTCCGGGGTCATCGAGCCCGCCGAGGAACCGGGCGGCGTCGGCGACATCGACCCCTACCCGTCGCCGGCCTCTGGAAGGCTGGACGCCAGTAAGGCCCTCGGCCAGGCCAGGGAAGGCCAGGCACAGCCGGAGCAGGCACAGACGGAGCAGGCACAGACGGAGCAGGTACAGGCGGGGGAACGCGGGTGATCTACCTGGACTCATCCGCGCTGGTAAAGCTGGCCCTGGCCGAGCCGGAAACAATGGCGCTGGCTCGCTGGCTCGCCGAACGCCCGGACCAGCCGCTGGTATCGAGCGCGCTGTACCGGGCGGAGGTGCCACGGGCGATCTGGTGTGCCGAGCCCGGCGCGCTGCCGCGTAGCTACCGCGTGCTCAAGCGCATCGCGCGGGTGGCGCTGACCCCGGACGTGCTCGATAACTCAGCCACCCTGCCGCCACTGCGTCTGTCTGCAGCACAGGCCATCCACCTGGCCTCCGCGCTGGCGGTGAAGCGGGACCTGACCGCGTTCGTGGCCTACGACGAGCGCCTGCTCGCCGCGGCAAAGGACGCCGGGCTGCCCGTGGCCGCTCCCGGTTCGCCCCAATGAAGGTCCGAAAACCGACCCGGGCCGCGAGTAAGGAAGCGCTGGCGGGGCGGGCCAGGGCCGCGAGGCGGGCCGCCGCGGTTCCGGGGTCGGCGGCGGGCCAAGCGTGCCGCTGGCCGTCGACGGTGCACCAGAACAGATGGCCATTGGTCCACACGGTCACGGTGGCGGTGACGGAGATGACGGCGACCTTCTCGGCGGCGGTGCTGTAGATGCCGGTGATGTCATACTGGGCGAGCTCGCGGGTCAGCGCGGCGGCAGCGCGGGCGGGGCTGGCGTCCCCGCTGCTACCCGCTGTGGGCGGCGGGAACGGCTCCGGCGGGTGCATCGGGTCCTCGCTCCGGTCAGGCCAGCATCCTCGTCGAGGCCGGCGGGCGTCACCCTGGACGGGCCGGGCGCCGGTAAGAGCTAGGCCCGGGTGCTCGTGTTCGCCGATCTTCCTTGTAACCGCGCTGGTCTAAGCCGATTTACCGTATCTCGTTTCACGAACGTAAGTTTTCAGTGCGACTCAAGCCGGTTCCGCACCTGGGAAAGGAAGTCGGCGCTGCGGTCCGCGCCAAGAGCGTAGGTGCCGGGCCGTGGCTGGGAGGCCAGGTGTTAGATGAGTGACTCATGGTGCGCCCAGGCGCCAAAAGATCTTGGAGGAAATGGGTTCCGTGGTGGATTTGGTGCCTTGGGACGGGGGCGGGCTCGGGACGGGGGCGGGGTCGGGACGGGGGCGGGGTCGGGACGGGGGCGGGGTCAGAACACGGCGGGTTCGGTGTAGGCGCCCCACTCGGCGCGCAGGACGCCGCAGATCTCGCCGAGGGTCGCCTC
>Ga0302229_10001322_pt1 | contig 18873 bp, 16 predicted proteins | sample II_Palsa_N1_3_FD_193518 | JGI IMG/M metagenome (GOLD analysis project Ga0302229, IMG submission 193518) | Peat permafrost microbial communities from Stordalen Mire near Abisko, Sweden - II_Palsa_N1_3 | ecosystem: Environmental > Terrestrial > Soil > Palsa > Peat permafrost | place: Sweden... | reverse complement strand
AGCGCGCCGGCCAGCCCGGCGAGCGCGGCGCGCGCGCAGCCGCGCAACGCCGCTGGCCCGCGGACCCGGCGGACGAGCACGAGCAGCGCGATGCCGGAGGCGGTGAGCCCGATGGTCGTACCCGCCCCGAGCCAGGGCACGACCGCTGATCGTGACACGAACGGCACGATCAGCAGGTCCGCGACGATCACCAGCAGCCAGCCGCCGCTGACCGCCACGGCGGCGGCGCGGCTCCGCCCGTCGGCGTACAGCACCCGGGACAGGTTCGCCGTCAGGCCGTACCCGACGAGCCCGGGCGCGAACGCGGCCAGCGCGATCGCCAGCTGCCGGGCGTCTGCCGCCTGGCCGACGTGGGACTGGAACACCCGGGCCAGCGGAATACAGGTACCCGCCATTCCTGCCACCCCCAGCCACGACGCTACGGTCACGGCTCGGGTCGAGGTGGCGCTGGTGGCGTCAAAACGGTCGTCACGGGCGGCCAGCTCGGGGAAGGCGCTGGTCGCGATCGGCACGGCCAGCACGGCGTACGGCACGAAGAACACCGCCCAGGCGAAGCTGTAGAGAACCAGCGCACCGCTGCCGCCGCGGGAGTTGGCGAGCACGATCACTACGGCCACCGAGGCGTCCTGGGCGATAAGCGTCGAAACGCCCGCGGCCGCCAGCGACCGCACTCGCGCTCCCACCCCGGCCGGGAACCGCAGCGCGGGCCGCAGCCTGAGCCGCAGCCGGACCGACGGGATAAGCGGAGTGGCGACCAAGGCCGCGACGCCCACGGTCGTTCCCGCGGCCAGGACCACCCACGCCAGGGTGGGCACCGGCCTGATCATGTTCTGGTAGCCGTTGCCCGCCTCGCCGAACCAGAAGTACGCGCCGATGACGACCAGGCTGGAAAGCACCGGCGCCAGCGCGGGCGCGGCGAACCGGCGGTGCGACTGCAGGATTCCGTACAGCACGACGGCCAGACCGTACAGCAGGATCTGCGGCGCGAACACCATGAGCATCCGCGCGCCCATCGCGACCATGGCAGCCCGCGGGCAGCCGGGCGTCCCGCCGAGCAGCACCGACACGAGCGGCTGTGCGGTCACCGCGACCAGGGCGCTGACCGGGACGAGCAGCAGCACCGCCCAGCTCAGCAGCGCGGAGGAGGTCTGCCGCACCTGCTCACGGTCCGGGGCCTGCGCCCGGGCGGGACCTGCCAGCACCGGCACCACGACCGCGGTGAGCGCGCCGCCCATGACGATGTCGTAGATGATGTTCGGCACCATGTTCGCGGTGGTGTACGCGGTGCCGAGGCAGGATGCCTGGACGGTGTGCGCGAACACCACCTGGCGGCCGAACCCGATCACCCGCGCCAGCATCGTGATGGCGCCGATCAGCACCGCGGCCCGGCCTATCCCCCCGCTCCGTTGCCGAGCACTCCCCCGCTCGGCCACGGGCACGGTCACTCGTCCGGCGGCGCTGGGTCGGGTACCTGCTTCACGGGCCGCCTGCCCAGCATGTCGAGCCAGCGCAGGGCCGGGGTGCGCTCGATCACCTTGGTGAAGCTGACCTTCTCGCTGGCAGCGGTCAGCCCGGCGATCCCGGCGAGCAGGACGAGCCTGGCCGGCCGGGGCAGGCAGGCCGCGCGCGCACCGAGCAGCGCGCCGAGGGCGTTCGCGCCGGCGTCGCCGAGCATGGCGCGCTCGCCGAGGTCCTCAGGGAGCAGGGCCAGCGCGGCCGCGACCGGGGCTACGGTGCCGATCGCCCCCGGGGCCCCGAGCGCGACCGCGACCTTGATGGCCCGCCCGGGCCGAAGGTCGAACAGGTTCACCAGGTTCGCGCCCCCGGCGACGAGCCCGGCGTTGAGGACTACGTCCGTGGCCGGGCCGCCAGCCACCACGGCGCTGAGGATACCGGTGACGCCGATGCCGCCCAGCTTCACCGCTCCTGTGGTCACCTCACCGTGACCCAGCGCGCCGAGATGCCCGCGGAACCCGCGCCGGTCCCCGGAGCCCGCCAGGTCGTCATAGGCCCCGAACGCCGCCGCTCCGACCGCGGCCACGATCATCGCCATGTCGGCGCGAAGCGAATAGCCCCTTCGCGCTGTCCGGCCCCTACCGGAGCCCACGGCCCGCACGCCCGCCTGGGCCAGCACGCCCGCGATCGCCCCGGCCGCGACAGCAGGTCCCTCGAGCAACGTGACCGGCTCACCCCGGTGGTTGGTCCGTGACCATGTCTTGACGCCGCCGGGAGGACGACGGTTCAGGGCAGAGTACGTCAGCCTGGCGGCGCCCGCCGCGGTCGCGCCAGCCGCATATTCCGCGAACCTCACCTGCTGCTCCAATCGGCGTAGTAGCTGGAATCCCCCTCCTTCAGTTCAGGCGGGGGAGGATGTCAAGTTTTGGCTTTCTTCGACGAGGTGGGCGTGGGGGTCGGTGACGCCGACGCGGACGCGGACGGCGTGGGCGCGGGACTCGGGGCGACGGCGTTCGCGCCGTTGCCCGCGAAGCCGTAGCTCCCGGCCTTGCCTCCGGCCAGCAAGATGGCCAGCGCCTGGATCACCACGCTCTGCCCGGACGCCAGGTCCGCGTCATCGACGGTGGACACCTGGTTGGCCACGTTGTTCGACCGCAGGATCGCGATCGGGCTGCCCGGACCCGAGCCCGCCGATGAGCCCGCGACCACGGTGGCCGAACTCGCGGCCGCCAGCTCGGCGACCAGCGGCGGAAGCACCTGGTCCAGCGGGTCCGCGGTGCCGTCGGACGGCACGTTCTGCGGGGTCACGACGACGACGAGGCTCGCCTGGGTGGCGGGCTGCCCAGTGGTGTTGAGGAACCCGGACGAGGCGTAGGCCGCGAGCATCGTCTGCGCGTTGCTGCTCTCATCGGCGCTGCCTGACGGGGAGCTGGCCGGCTGGTAGCTGGCCGGCTGGTCCGCGGCCGATTTCGATGACTTGGCCAGGATCTCGCTGGCGATCACCTGCACGGCCTGCTGCTGGTAGCTTCCGCTGTTAGCCAGCGAGATGTCGGCGGAGTGAGCCACATCAAGGTTGGTCTGGTTCAGGCGGTCCTGGGTGGTACTGCTGGTGTCGAAGAACTCCGGCTGCAAAGCGATCTGCCCGGTCACGCTGGCCCCCGCGTCGGCGGCAGCGGCGGTGATACCGCTGACGACCGTGGACTGCGCGCCCGGCTCGGTGATGATCAGGAGCCGCTGGCCGGTCAGCAGATCCCGCAGGACGGCGGGCTCGACCGCCTGGGCGTATGCCTCACCCTGGTTGGCCTGCGCCTGGGCCGTGGCGAGCTGACCGCGGGTCTGGTCATATTCGTTCTGCAGCTTGGCGGTGGTGTGGTTCAGGATGTTGTAGGTGGGACCTTGCAGCTCGGCGGCGCCCAGCACGATCCCGATCGCCAGCGCGAGGAACACCGCCACGATGGAGACAAGGTGGTAGCGAAAGTCGATCACTAGAATTTCCCGGTCAGCCAGTAGGTGAATGAATGCCAGGTCGCTTCGACGTACCTGGCCAGGATGGGGCTAGCGGGCGAGAACACCACGGCGACGAACACGGTCACCGCCGCGGCGAGCACCAGCACGAGCAGCGACCAGCTGGAGATCCGGCTCTGGTACAGCTGGTGCACGCCCCGGGCGTTGACCAGCTTTCCCGCCACCCGCAGATGCGTGATGAACGTGCTCGACATTCCCGGGCGGCCCTTGTCCAGGAACTCCTCAAGCGTGTGATGCGTGCCCACCACCACGATCAGGCTGGCCCCCTTGGCGTCGGCCACGAGCAGCGCGACATCCTCGCTCGTGCCGGGCGCCGGGCAGGTGACGGCGTCCAGGCCGAGCTCGCGAACCCGGGCCAGCCCGGGCGCACGGCCGTCCGGATAGGCGTGCACCACGAGTTCCGCGCCACAGCACAGTGACTCGTCTGATACCGAGTCCATGTCACCGAAGATGGCGTCGGGCTGGTACCCGGCCTCGATCAGCGCGTCCGCGCCACCATCCACGGCCACCATCACCGGCTTGTACTCACGGATATAGGAGCGCAAGGCGGCGATGTCCTCGCGGTAGTGGTACCCGCGCACCACCACCAGGACATGCCGGCCGTTCATCTCCGTTTCCATCTCGGGGGCCGGGATGCCGTGGGTGAGCAGTTCGTGCTCGCGCCGCAGGAACTCCAGGGTGTTCGCGGCGAACGACTCGATCTGCACCGCGACCATGTCCTTGGCCTCGGCCATCGCCGTCTGCACCGACTCATCGGTCAGCGGCGTTCCCTTGGCGACGACCGTCTCGCCGACGTACAGGGTCTCGTCGTCCAGCCGGACCGTGGTGCCGTCGGCGACTTTGACGAGCACGTCCTGCCCGACTCCGTCCACGACCGGGATGCCCGCCTCGAGCAGCAGCTTGGGGCCGAGGTTCGGGTAGCGCCCGGTAATGCTGACCGAGACGTTGACCACGGCGGCGACCTTCCGCCTGATCAGCTCCTCGGCGCTGACCCGGTCCAGGTCGGAATGATCGATGATGGCGATCTCGCCGGGATTGAGCCGCTTGGTGATGTTCTTCGTCCGGCGATCCACCCGGGCCACAGCGATGATGCCGGGCGGCGTCACCTCAGCCTTACCCCGCGTTAGTAGCGGAATCTTCACGAACGGTACCTTCATCGAGTTACATCCTGCCAGAGCCGTTAACCCCCTACGGCCAGGTTCGCAACTACGGCGTGTCACTCATCTTGCAACGAAGCGTCACTATGTATCGCGGACGGTGCGCCGAAAGCTACCACCTGAACCTGAAACTTCGCTGTGAGGAGGAATAGCCGGAGGCAGCCGGGGCACGCGGCGGGACGATGACGCTCAGGCAGCGGAGCCTGGGGGTCCGGGGAAGCGATCGGGTAGTGTTGGAATCGTGATAAAGGTGGCGCGGTTTACCGAGGCCGAGGCGGAAGCGCAGGTCCACGGTATCTGCTTCAAGACAGGCCCGCCGGAACGAGTGGGCGTCGAACTCGAATGGCTAGTGCGTGATCGCCACGATCCCACCCTGCCGGTACAGGCGGAATGGGTCGCGGCGACGCTGTCTGGGTTCGGATCCTCGAACCCGCCGAATGGCCAGGATGACCCGGAACAGGCCCGCAGGCTCGTTCGGAATCCCTATTTTCCTTCTCTTCCCTCTGGCGCCTCGCTCACCGTCGAGCCTGGCGGGCAGCTTGAGCTGAGCTCGGCGCCCGCGGCTACGCTCGGTGAGCTTCTTGAGGTGACTGGGCGTGACCTGACCGCCCTTCGCGACGCGGCCGCTGGTGTCGGGCTCGAGCTTTGCGGCTACGGCCTCGATCCGCTGCGACCGCCTCGGCGCGTCCTTGACCTCCCGCGGTACGTCGCGATGGAGAAATTCTGGGACCGCGAAGGCCCGTGGGGCCGCCAGATGATGTGCGGCACCGCGTCCGTCCAGGTCTGTGTGGACGCCGGCGAGGACAGCACGGGCGGATCCGGATACCGTTCGCGCTGGCGGCTCCTGCACGCGATCGGGCCGGTGCTGGTCGCGGCGTTCGCCAACTCCCCGCTCCGTGACGGGAAGCCGACCGGCTGGCGCTCGGCCAGGCAGCAGGTGTGGGCACACATGGATCCGGGCCGCACCCGGGCGCCTGCGAACAGCGGCGACCCACGGGACGCATGGACCGCCTACGCCCTGGACGCCGAGCTCATGTGCGTCCGGGAGCCCGACATGGCGGACTGGACCGCGCCGGCCGGGCTGACCTTCCGCGACTGGCTGCGTGGTCGCCCGGCCACGCTGCGTCCGCCGACCCCCGAGGATCTCGACTATCACCTGACTACCCTGTTCCCGCCGGTCCGGCCGCACGGACACCTGGAGCTGCGGATGATCGACGCGCAGCTCGGCGACGGGTGGATCGTACCCACGGCCGTCGTGGTGGCGCTGGCCAGCGACGCACGAGCCGCCGAGGCCGCGATGGCGGCCGCCGAACCGGTATGGGCGCAATACGGGGATGCCGAAGACGTCATAGGGTCGATGGGGCCGTGGCTGCGGGCGGCCAGGTGGGGCCCCGCCGACCCGACCATCAGCCGGGCCAGCAAGCAGTGCTTCGAGGCGGCCGAAGCGGCGCTGAGCCGCTCCGGCGCGCCCGCCCCCATCCGGCAGGCGGTCGCCGACTTCACCGAGCGCTACGTACTGAAAGACCGATGTCCGGCTGACGACCAACTAGAGGAGCTTCATGACCGAGCTTGACGCCGATACCGAAACGGGCACCGCCGAGACCCTGCGGGAGCTGATCGGCAGGGAACTGACGGGCGCGCGGGAGCGGACGTCGCTGCTCACCGACTGCGTGGACGAGGCCGACCTGGTCCGGCAGCACTCGCCGCTGATGTCGCCGCTGGTCTGGGACCTCGCGCACATCGCCAACCAGGAAGAGCTCTGGCTGCTGCGCGAGGTCGGCGGCCGCGAATCCCTGCACCCGGAAATCGACCCGCTCTACGACGCGTTCGAGCATCCCCGCTCGGAGCGCCCGACACTGCCGCTGCTGCCGCCCGACCAGGCGCGGGCCTACGGCCATGAGGTCCGCGGCCGGGTTCTGGACCTGCTGGACCGGGCCCGGTTCAGCGACTCCGGATTCGCGCCCGGGCGGCGGATCGGGGACAGGTTCGCGTTCGGGATGATCGCCCAGCACGAGGTGCAGCACGACGAGACCATGCTGATCACTCATCAGATCCGGGCCGGAGCCCCGGTGCTGACCGCCGCTGCCCCTCCTCCGGCGCCCGCCGACGCGGCCACGCTTCCGTCCGAGGTCCTGGTGCCGGGCGGCCCGTTCACGATGGGTACCTCCACCGAACCCTGGGCCCTGGACAACGAGCGGCCCGCGCACGCCGTCGACGTCGCGCCGTTCTTCCTCGACACCACCCCGGTGACCTGCGGCGCGTACGCCGAGTTCATCGCCGACGGCGGATACGATGACCCGCGCTGGTGGACCGCGGCCGGCTGGGAACACCGGCAGCAGGCCGGGCTGTCGGCCCCGCTGTACTGGAGCAAGGACGGCGGCCAGTGGATGCGCCGGGTGTTCGGCCGGCCGGAACCGGTGGTGCCCGATGAGCCGGTGCTGCATGTGTGCTGGTTCGAGGCGGATGCCTATGCCCGCTGGGCCGGACGCAGGCTGCCGACCGAGGCCGAGTGGGAGAAGGCGGCCAGGTTCGACCCGGCTACCGGGCTGACCCGCCGGTATCCATGGGGAAACGCAGACCCGCGGGCCGCCCACGCTAATCTCGGCCAGGTCTTCCTGCGCCCGGCGCCGGCCGGCTCCTACCCCGAAGGGGCGGCGCCCTGCGGGGCCAGGCAGCTCGTCGGGGACGTCTGGGAGTGGACGAGCTCGGACTTCCTGCCCTACCCCGGGTTTAAGGCCTGGCCCTACCGGGAGTATTCGGAGGTGTTCTTCGGCCCCGGGTACAAGGTGCTCCGCGGCGGATCGTTCGCGGTCAGCCCGGTGGCCTCCCGGAGCACGTTCCGCAACTGGGACTACCCGATCAGGCGGCAGATCTTCTCCGGTTTCCGCACCGCCCGCAGTGTTTTCTCGGGGGGACGACCCCCCCAGACCCCCCCGGTACGGGGGGGCTACCTGCCCCCCCGTACCCCCCTGGCCCCAGACCCCCCTTGCTGATGTGCAGGCATCTAGCCTATCTCGGGGCGCCCGCCACGCTGCGTTCCGTGATCATCGAACCGTCGCACGGCCTGTACCGGCAGGCCTGGGCGCCGCGCCTGCAGCGGTACGGGACCGTGAACGCGGACGGGTACGGCGTCGGCTGGTACGTCCCCGATGACCCCGAGCCCGCCAGGTACCGGCGAACGGGGCCGATCTGGGCCGACGAATCCTTCGCCGACGTCGCCCGGGCCACCCGGTCCGGCGCGATGCTCGCGGCTGTGCGCTGCGCCACCGCCGGAACCGACCTAGGCGAGGCCGCGGTCCCCCCGTTCAGGTCCGGCCCGTGGCTGTTCAGCCACAACGGCGTGATCGAGGGGTGGCCTGGCTCGGTGACCGGGCTCGCCGCGACCCTGCCGACGGACCTGCTGCTCGAGCTGGACGCCCGCGTCGACTCCGCGCTGGCCTGGGCCCTGGTGCGGTACCGGCTCCGCCTCGGCCTGGCCCCGGCGGAAGCCCTGACAGACACCATCGGGGCGCTGCGGGCGGCGGGCGTGGGCGGCCGGTTCAACTTCCTGCTGACCGACGGCCGGGTGATCGCCGCGACCGCGGCGGGTGACACCTTGTTCTACCGGCACGCCGACCGTGGGGTAAGCGTCGTCGTCGCCTCGGAGCCCGGTGATGATGAGCCTGGCTGGACCGAGGTCCCAGGGGGTTCGGTCATCACGGCGACACCCCACCAGGTCAGCGTGGTGGAGCTGGCCGCTGACGAAAGGATCGCGATCTCATGACGTCCCTGGACCGCCGGCTGCCGCCAGGCTTCCTGGCCGAAGCGCTGCGCCACGACGCCCGGACCGGGCTGAGCTCGGAACCGAAGTCGCTGCCGCCCAAGTGGTTCTACGACGCGCAGGGCAGCGCGCTGTTCGACAAGATCACCGAGCTGCCCGAGTACTACCCGACCCGGGCCGAACGGGAGATCCTGCACGCCACCGCGACCATCATCGCCGGGCAGACCCGGGCCCAGACGCTGGTGGAACTGGGCTCCGGGTCCTCGGAGAAAACCCGGGTCCTGCTCGACGCGCTGCGGACGGCAGGCACGCTGCGCTGCTACGTTCCCGTCGATGTCAGTGAGGCCGCCCTGATCGCGGCCGGAGACGCGCTGTCCGCCGAGTACCCGGGTCTTGACGTGCGCGCCGTGGCGTCAGACTTCGAGGAGCATCTCGGCCTGCCCACCGAGGGCGACGCGCCCGCCCCGCGGCTGGTCGCCTTCCTCGGCAGCACCATCGGCAACCTGCTTCCGGACCAGCGGGCGTCTTTCCTGGCCCGGGTGCGCGCCGAATTGGAGCCCGGCGACTTCTTCCTGCTCGGCACGGACCTGGTCAAGGATCCGGCGACGCTGGTCGCCGCGTACGACGACAGCTCCGGAGTGACCGCCGAGTTCAACAAGAACGTCCTCGCGGTGCTGAATGCCGAACTCGGCGCCGACTTCGACCGCGACGCGTTCGAGCACGTGGCCCGCTGGGACTCCGCCGCCGAGTGGATCGAGATGCGACTGCGTTCGGTGTACGACCAGACGGTGCACCTGCCTGGCATCGGGCTCACCGTGAAGTTCGGTGCCGGCGAGGAGATGCGGACCGAGGTGTCCGCCAAGTTCCGCCCGGCGGGAGTGCAGGGCGAGCTCGCCGCGGCCGGATTCACCATGCGATCATGGTGGACAGATGCCGCCGGGCAGTTCGGGCTCTCGCTCTCCGTCCCGTCGTGATTCCGGCGGTTCCTTGATTCCGGCGGTTCCTTGATTCCGGCGGTTCCTTGATTCCGGCGGTTCCTTGATTCCGGCGGCCGAGTGTCCCGGATCCGGGTCATTCCGGCGCCAGCGCACTCCGCGCCAGGCTCAGATCGACCGATTCTGGCACAGTCAGGGCCCTTCGGCCGCTGTTAGCGTCGGGAGCTAGTAAGCCGGACCGTCGGCGGGATCGGCTGGATTTTCGGCCATCTCATCGACGGGACCCAGGCCGAGTATGTCCGGGTGCCGTTCGCCGATACCTCGCTGCACGCGGTGCCGGAGAGCGTGACGAACGAGCAGGCTATCTTCCTGGCCGACTCACTCCCCACCGGCTATGAGGTCGGGGTGCTCGCCGGGGGCGTGCGTCCCGGCGACACGGTGGCCGTGGTGGGCGCCGGCGCGGTCGGTCTTTCTGCCATCCTCACCACGGGGCTGTGGGGAGCCTCGAAGGTCATCGCGATCGACACGAACAAGTTCCGGCTGGAAAAGGCGCTGGACTTCGGGGCCACCGACGCCGTCGAGGTCGGCCCGGGCACCGTCGCGGATGTCATCGCGCTCACCGACGGTCTCGGCGTCGATGTCTCCATCGAGGCCGTCGGCTACCCGGAGACGCTGCTGACCGCGGCTTCCCTGGTCCGGCCCGGCGGCACCATCGCCAACATCGGGGTGCACGGCACCCCGGTCGAACTGCCGATGCAGGACATGTGGATCCAGAACGTCACCGTGACCATGGGCCTGGTCGATACGGTCTCCATTCCCACGCTGCTCAAGATGGTCGCCAGCGGGCGGATCCCGGCGGAAAAGATGGGCACCCACTCGTTCACGTTCGGGCAGATGGACGAGGCCTACGACGTGTTCAAGAACGCAGCCACGAACTCGGCCCTCAAGGTCGTCATCACGCCAAGCTGACGTGCTGCCCGGCCGCTGTCGCTGATTGTGTGCATTTACCCCCCATCCGGCGGGGGGTAAATGCACACGATCACCATCCCGGCCGTGTTGGCCTGGGAATGCCGACTCGGGGTGCGATCGCGCGTCGCCGCCGCGCGCCAGGCCGGGTTCCGGGGCGCTGCCTGCGGATTCGTCGGCCATGCTGACGTGAACGCGGCCGTGAGGGACGCGTTAGCTGTGCTGGGTGGGGCCGCCGATGCGTTCCTGCAGGCAGACGGTCACGGTGTCGCCAGCTTCCTTACCGATCACCTTGCGGAGACCGGCCTTGACCGGAAGCTTGTGGGTGCCGTCACCCAAGGCCATGAACGAGCTCTGGAACGGGTGACCGTCAATGGTCCCCCGCACCTTGACCAAGCCCCTGGTGCCGAAGAACGCCACCGACTCCGGCCATATCAGGTAGGTCCAGCCGCCTTTCTCTTGGCTCTGCAGCAAGGTGGCGGTGAATTCCTCGTTCATGGTGCGTCCTCCTCCAGGTTCCAGCCTGCCGCACGCTAGGTTCCGTAAGTAAGACCGGAGTGAGCGACCGAACTCATCGAGCCGACGTCAGTCCGGGCGCGGGAGACGATCTGAGCGCGAGCGCGGATAATGATCCGGGCGATGTCGAGGACCGGGCGGCGGCTCCGACTCTGAGGTGAGAGCGCGCCGACGGGGTGCGCGGAACGTGGAGGGTGACCCGATGAAGTATTTGATGCTGATCTACGGCAACCAGGAGAAGTGGGCCTCGATCCCGGCCGAGGAGTTTCCGGAGGCCATCGCCAAGCAGGACGCGTTCAACAAGAAATACCAGGCCACCGGCGAGCTGATCGGCGCCTACGGGCTGGCGGACGCGGCGCAGGCCAGGCTGGTGCGCAGGGAGAACGGCCTCCCGGCGGTGACCGACGGGCCTTACCTGGAGACCAAGGAGTACATCGCGAGCTTCTACCTGCTGGACTGCGAGAGTGAGGAACGCGCCCTGCAGATCGCGGCGGACATGCCATGGGCCGACCAGGAACCCGTCGAGTTCTGGCCGATCATGCACGAGGCCAAGCCGGATCTGTGACGGTATGCCGGTGACCGGGGACCGCGGTAACGTCGCGGACCCGAGCCGCGTCGAGGACCTGCTGCGCGAACTCGCGCCGCAGGTCCTCGCGGCGCTGGTCCGCAGGTACGGGCAGTTCCACCTGTGCGAGGACGCGAGCCAGGAGGCACTGATCGCCGCCGCGCGGCAATGGCCAGCCGGCGGGCTCCCGGAGAACCCGCGCGGCTGGCTGATCGCGGTCGCCTCGCGCCGGCTGATGGACCAGGTCCGCAGCGAGCAGTCACGGCGGAACCGGGAAGAGGAGATCGCGGTGGCCACCCCGGCGGCCGAACTTCTCGGTCCCCCGGCGGACGCCGAACCGACGGACGGCGACGACTCGCTGGCCCTGCTGTTCGGCTGCTGTCATCCGGAGCTGTCCTCCCCTAGTCAGGTCGCGCTGACCCTGCGCGCGATCGGCGGGCTGTCCACCGGGCAGATCGCCGCGGCCTTCGGCGTGCCCGAGGCGACGATGGCCCAGCGCATCAGCCGCGCCAAGCAGACGATCAAGGCAGCCGGGCTTGACTTCCGCATGCCCACCGGGGCGGAGCGAGCCGACCGGCTGCGCGCCGTGCTGCACGTGCTCTACCTCGTCTTCAACGAGGGCTACACCGCCACCGCCGGGGACGAGCTGACCGTGCCCGCGCTGGCGCGGGAGGCGATCAGGCTCACCCGCTGGCTGCACCGGCTGCTGCCCGCCGACGGCGAGGTAGCCGGCCTGCTGGCGTTGATGCTGCTGACCGACGCGCGGCGGCCGGCCCGCACGCGGCCTGACGGCTCGCTGGTGCCGCTGGCCGAACAGGACCGGGCGACATGGGACCGGCCGCAGATCGCCGAGGGAATCGCGCTCATCAGCGCCGCTCTGCCGGCCGGCGAGGTCGGTCCCTATCAGCTGCAGGCGGCCATCGCCGCCGTGCATGACGAGGCCACGACCATGGCCGACACCGACTGGCCGCAGATCCTCGCGCTGTACCACCTGCTGGAACTCACCGCGCCCAACCCGTTCACCACCCTCAACCGCGCGGTCGCCCTGGCCATGGTGCACGGGCCCGCGGCCGGCCTGCAGGTCCTGGCCGCACTGGCCGCGGACAAGCGGATGGCGCAGCATCACCGCCTGCTCGCGACTCGCGCACACCTGCGGGAACTGGCCGGGGATCCCGACGCGGCGGCCGCCGACTACCTGCAGGCGGCGCGGCGCGCGACCAGTGTGCCCGAACGCCGCTACCTGGCTCTTCAGGCAACCCGGCTGGGGCACTAAGATGTGGCCTGCGGCCATCAAGGCTCTTCAGGGCGACCCCGGCTGGGGCAGCAAGACGTGGCCTGCGGCCATCAAGGCTCTTCAGGCGATCCCCGGCTGGGGCAGCAAGACGTGGCCTGCGGCCATCAAGGGAGGTGCGGGGAACAGCGGGGCCGAAGGTAATGTGCGGTCATGCTATTTCCCACGTCTTTGGTCGGAAGCTACCCGCAGCCAGACTGGCTGATCGACCGGGAACGGCTGCGCGACCGGCTGCCGCCGCGGGTGCGGGCCAGGGAGCTGTGGCGGGTGGAACCGGCCTACCTGGAGCAGGCGCAGCGGGACGCGACGCTGCTGGCCATCCGGGCCCAGGAGGACGCCGGCCTGGACATCCTCACCGACGGCGAGATCTGCCGGGAGAGCTACTCCAACCGGTTCGCGACCGCGCTTGACGGCGTGGACATCGACAACCCCGGCACCGGGCTGGACCGCAGCGGCCACCCGAACACGGTACCCAGGGTCACCGGGCCGATCCGGCGGCGGCACCCGGTCGAGGTAAAGGACCTGCGGTTCCTGCGGGCGAGTACCAGCCGGACTGTCAAGATCACCGTGCCGGGGCCGTTCACCATGTCGCAGCAGGCACAAGACGATTACTACGGCAGCCCCGAGGCGCTCGCGCTGGGGTACGCCGAGGCGGTGAACGAAGAGATCAAGGACCTGTTCGCGGCGGGCGCGGACATCGTCCAGCTGGACGAGCCCTACCTGCAGGCCCGGCCCGAGCCGGCCCACCAGTACGGCGTCAAGGTCGTCAACCGGGCGCTTGAGGGCGTGACCGGCACCACCGCGGTTCATCTGTGCTTCGGGTACGCCGCGATCATCCATGACCGCCCGGCGGGCTACTCGTTCCTGCCCGAGCTGGCCGAGTGCAGCTGTGACCAGATCTCGATCGAGACCGCTCAGTCCGGTCTGGACTGCTCGGTGCTGTCCGCGCTGGACGGCAAGACGATCATCCTGGGTGTCCTTGACCTGAACGACACGACCGTGGAGACTCCGGAAACCGTGGCCGCGCGGGTCCGGCGGGCGCTGCCGTACGTACCGCCCGAGCGGCTGGTGCTCGCCCCGGACTGCGGGATGAAGTACCTGCCCCGCGACGCGGCCTTCGGCAAGCTGGCCGCGATGACCGCGGCGGCGGCCCAGTTGCGCGCCGAGACGACCTCGTAGACCAACCCGCGGGGACACGAGACGGGTGTCCGGTGCTGGAACCAGGTTCCGTTCAGATAGAGAGATCGTACGACTGTCCGCTAGACGGCGCGGCCGGGAAGAATGCGTCTACCATGACTTTGTGTCAAGGGAGGCTGCCATGGCCGGACGCGGTGTCGGTCCTGACTTCGTCGAAGCGCTAGCGCGGGGGCTGAGCGTGCTGTCGTGCTTCGACGCACGTCATCCGCGGATGACCCTGACCGAGATCGCCGCCGCCTCCGGCCTGGCCCGACCGACGGCCCGGCGGCTGCTGCTCACGCTGGCCGAACTGGGCTACGTCCGGGCCGAGGGCGGTTCGTTCGTCCTGACTCCCCGGGTGCTCGGGCTGGGGATGGCCTACGTCAACGCTCTCGGCCTGTGGGACATCGCCCGCCCGCACATGGAGAACCTGGTCGCCTCGACCAAGGAGTCGTCATCGATGTCCCAGCTCGACGGCTCGGACATCGTCTACGTCGCACGGGTCGCAGTTCCGAAGATCATCGGCTTGCGGGTGAGCATCGGGACCAAGTTCCCGGCGGTCCGCACCTCGCAGGGCAAGGTGCTGCTGGCCGCGCTGGACGAGGCGGCGCTGAAACAAGTCCTGGTGGTGCCGAGTGAGGCGGGGCTGCCGCCCTACGCTCGTGACCGCTCGATGGCCGATATCCGCGACGAACTACGCACGGTCCGGGCCCGCGGCTGGGCCCTGGCCGACGAAGAGCTGGCACCCGGGATCCGTTCGGTGGCCGCGCCGGTGAGAGACGGCGACGGCTCCGTGCGGGCCGCCCTCAACGTCACCGTGCACGCGTCGGAGACCACGGTGCAGACCCTGGTCACCGAGCATCTGCCGAAGCTGCTGCGGACGGCAGGCGACATTTCCGCGGAGTGGGCGCTGTGGCAGGACATGCCGCACTCCGAACTCCCGATGGAGCGATTCGCGGCCGGCGACGGCTAGTCCACGGCTAGTCCACGGCTAGTCCGGGTCCTGGCCGTCGTCGCCGAACATGCTGCCGCGCGCCCCGTGGGTGGACTCTGACTTGTACTCGGTGTACTGGTACGGGTTGTCGAGCACCTCGGTACCTGGCAGCTCCGGGTGCATGCCGCCGACCCAGGCCTCCTCCCCGATCGCGGACCGGACGTGCTCCACGGTGGCCTCGACCGTGCGCCGGACCACGGGCAGGTCGGCACTGACCAGGCGGTGGGCGTGCTTGACCACCCGGCCGTCGACGAGCACCGTGTGCACGTCGCCGCGCTGCGCCTGGAAGGCGACGTGACCGTAGGGATTCACCAGCGGGAACGAGACCGGCGAGTCGTCGTTCTTGATCAGGACCACGTCGGCCTTGGCGCCGGGCTGCAGCCGGCCCAGGTCGTCACGGCCAAGCGCGCGGGCGCCGCCCCGGGTGGCCCAGTCGACGACGTGCTCGGCGCGCAGGTGGGAGTTGGTGACGGTCTCGCCCTTGACGTGTGCTTCCAGATGCTCGCGGGAACGGTCGGCGCCGAGCGTGGTGCGCATGGCCGAGAACAGGTCACCGCTCCACCACACGCTGGTGTCCATCGACAGCGAGACCGGGATGTCGTGACGGCGCACCTGCCAGGTCGGCGGATAGCCCTGCCCGGCGCTCTGCTCCGACTCGGTCGACACCGAGATGGAGCCGCCGGAGGCCGCGATGCGCTGGTAGGAGTCGGTGCTGAGCGTGGCCGCGTGCACGTAGACGGTTTCCGGCGTCATGAACCCGTGCTCGTGCATCAGCCGGATGCCGTCGTCGTTGGTGGCGCCCCACACGCCCGCGTGGGTGGTGACGGGCAGGCCGAGCTCGCGGGCCGCCTCGAACGCCGCCTGCTCAGGGAAGGCCGGGTCGCCGGTGACGTCGAAGGCGAGCTGGAAACCCAGCAGGTCGGAGGACGGGTGCCGGCCGAAGAAGGACCGGACGGCGGGATCCGCGGTCCACTCCCAGGGGCCGGCCTGGATGTTGCCGTAGGCGAGAACGAACCGCCCGGGCACCGCCCGCAGCGCGTCGACGGCCGCCTCGGCGTGGTCGGGGGTCTGCAGCCCGTGCGACCAGTCGACGGTGGTGGTCACGCCCGCCTCGAGGGATTCCCAGGCGGAGACGAGGTTGCCTGCGTAGATGTCCTCGGGCCTGAACACCCGGCCGTGCTCCAGGTAGTACCAGACGAAATACTGGGTCAGCGTCCAGTCCGCGCCGTAGCCGCGCATCGCGGTCTGCCACATGTGCCGGTGCGTGTCGATCATCCCGGGCATCACGATGCCGCCGCGCGCGTCGACCTCCAGGGCGTCTGGCGGCGCATCGAGGTGCGGTCCCACCGCGGCGATCTTGTCCCCTACGACCAGCACGTCCGCATCGGTGCGGACGGTGTGTGCGTCGTCCATGGTGAGGACTGTGCCGCCACGGAATACCACCGGATGGTGGACCGACGGAGTCTGCTCAGGTTCCGGCATCGCAACCTCCAGGCACGACTGGACACGGACGACCGTCCGTTGCACGGCCAGACGGCCGGACATGGCCACCCTCTGACATGTACCGAATTGCTGTCAAGGGCTTTGCAGAACCTGGATCCTGGCTTGACAGTCAGGTGTGCGACTCTAGGCTGACCTGGTAAGTCTGACTGTGGACGGCTATCCGCGTGACGGATAGCGCTGGATGTCGAGAGGACTGCAGAGCCTATGCCGCCAAACCCGCCGGGACGGGAAAGCGAGGGGGCGGAGGGGGGCCCCGGGCCGCTGGCCGGACTGCTGGTCGCCGACTTCTCCCGCATCCTGGCCGGACCGTACGCGACGATGCTGCTGGCGGACCTGGGCGCCGACGTCATCAAGGTCGAGGGTCCGGCCGGAGATGACACCCGCAGCTGGCAACCGCCGGTACGGGACGGCGTGGCGACCTATTACCTCGGCGTCAACCGCAACAAGCGCTCTATCGCGCTGGACCTGCGCGACCCGGCGGACCGGGCCGCGGGGCAGGAGCTCGCCCGGCGCGCCGATGTGTTTATCGAGAACTTCCGGCCCGGCGGCCTGACCCGTTTCGGCCTGGACTACGACAGCGTCTCGGCCGCCAACCCGGCCGTCATCTACGCCTCGATCAGCGGCTTCGGCAGCGGCCCGAAAGGGGCGCCGCTGCCGGGTTACGACCTCATCGTCCAGGCCATGTCCGGCCTGATGAGCCTGACCGGGGATCCGGCCGGCGAGCCGTACCGGGCAGGCGTCGCCGCGTTCGACGTGATCGCCGGACTGCACGCCACCATCGGGATCCTGGCCGCCCTGAACCACCGGCACCAGACGGGCCGCGGGCAGCACATCGAGGTCAGCCTGCTGGCGTCCGCGATGTCGGGACTGGTCAACCAGACCAGTGCCTATGTGGCCGGGAACGTAGTCCCGTTCCGGATGGGCAACAGCCACCCGAGCCTGTTCCCCTATGAACCCCTGCCCTGCTCCGACGGCGACCTGGTCGTCACCGCGGGAAACGACATCCAGTTCCGCAAGCTGACCGAGGTCCTGGGCATCGGTGAACTGGCCGACGACCCGCGATTCGCCCGTAACGAGGACCGCACGGCCAACCGGGCCCAGCTGCGGCCGCTGCTGGTCGAGCGGCTGGGCACACGGACCAAGCTGGAGTGGTTCCGCGCGGTGATCGCGGCCGGCGTGCCGTGCGGACCGATCAATACGGTGGACCAGGGCGTGGCTTTCGCCGCCGAAGTGGGGCTGGAGCCGGTCGTCACCGTGGGAAAGGGTGCCGCCGCGATGCCGTCGGTGCGCCACCCGATCACCTTCTCCCAGACTCCGGCCGCGTACCGGCTGCCGCCTCCGGCCCTGGACGAGCACGGCGGCGAGATCCGCCGATGGCTCGCCGGGGACGGCGCCAGCCACCATGAAAAGCCCAGCGAACAGGAGAACGGCACGTGAGCAGCGGCACGGATGGATTGTCCTTCCCGACTTCCCTCGGCACCTCGAGCCCGGATGCGATCCGGCTCCTCGGCCAGGACCTCACCGCCGATCTGATGGGCAAGGTCGGTTTCGGCGAACTCGCCTTCTGGCTGGTGGCAATGCGACGGCCGACACCGTCGGAGACCCGGGTGTTCGAGGCCGTGCTGGTCGCGCTGGCCGACCACGGGTTCACTCCGACCGCGATCGCCGCCCGGCTGACCTATCTGTCCGCGCCGGACTCGCTGCAGGGCGCGCTGGCCGCCGGGCTGCTCGGCGGCGGATCCCGCTTCCTGGGCGTCACCGAAGACTGCGGGGCCTACCTGCACGACGTGCTGCGACGGCACCAGGCCGCCGGGGGCGCACGGCCGGCCGACGACGACGGCTGGGACGCCCTGGCCCTGGCCGCGGTCCGGCAGAGGAGGGCGGAGAAGCGTTTCGTTCCCGGCCTCGGGCATCCGGTGCACAAGGTGCGCGACCCCCGGACCCCCGTGCTGATCGACATCGCGGAGACCGAAGGGCTGCGCGGACCGCACCTGCGGCTGTTCGAGGCGATCGGCCGGGTGCACGAGCAGGTGCTCGGCCGCAGGCTCCCGCTGAACGGCGCCGGGGTGTGCGGGGCCGCGCTGGCGGACCTGGGCCTGCCGGTGGAGCTGCTGCGCGGCTTCGCCCTGCTGGCCCGGGCGGCCGGGTTGCTCGGGCAGATCGCCGAGGAACAGCGCCGGCCGATCGGGATGAACGCCTACATGACCATCGACCGCAACGCGGTCTACGTCGAACCGGACCAGGGCTGAGGAAGGAGCGCCCCATGGCCACTGTCGCCGCGGTCATCGCATCGACGCATCACCCCTTCTACTACCGGGCGAGCACCTCGACCGGCGCCGACCGGCCGCCTTTCGCCGACGAATGGGTGACCAAGATCGAGGCGTTCCGGGCCACGCTCACCCGAGCCGAGCCGGACGTCCTGGTCATGGTGGGCAGCGACCACTTCCACCAGCTGTGGCTGGATAACATGCCGCAGTTCCTGGTCGGCAAGGCGCCCTTCTTCGACGCCAACTGGTACAACGAGGAACGG
>Ga0302229_10001321_pt1 | contig 18876 bp, 13 predicted proteins | sample II_Palsa_N1_3_FD_193518 | JGI IMG/M metagenome (GOLD analysis project Ga0302229, IMG submission 193518) | Peat permafrost microbial communities from Stordalen Mire near Abisko, Sweden - II_Palsa_N1_3 | ecosystem: Environmental > Terrestrial > Soil > Palsa > Peat permafrost | place: Sweden... | reverse complement strand
GCCACCATGAATCAGCCGAAAATCAAAAGAGATCCTGAAGGCACCCGGCGCCGTATTCTGCTCGCGGCAGCTGAGGAATTTGCAAATGGTGGGTTGTTCGGCGCGCGCGTCGACCAGATCGCCCGCCGCGCGGAAACCAATGAACGCATGCTCTATTACTACTTCGGTAGCAAGGAGCAGCTTTTCACGGCCGTCCTCGAACACGCCTTCGGCGCGCTCACGGAGGCCGAGCGCACGCTCGACCTGAACGGTATTGCACCGGTCGAGGCCATTACGCGTCTTGCGCATTTTGTGTGGGACTACTACCGGGATCATCCGGAGCTGCTGCGTCTCATCAACAATGAGAATCTGCACGAGGCGCGCTACATGCAGAAGTCCACGCGCATCCGGGAGATGATCTCGCCCATTGTGGCGACGCTGGGCAGCATTCTCGAACGCGGCCAGCGCGCGGGTCTGTTCCGCACCAATGTCGACCCGCTGCGCTTTTACGTCACGCTCTCGGGCCTCGGCTACTACATCGTGTCGAATCGCTTCACGCTGGAGGCGACACTCGGCCGCGATTTCAGCAGCGCTTCCGAGCGTAGCGAAGTCGTGCAGATGAACACCGAGTTGCTGCTCGCGTATCTGCTCAGACGCTAGAACACGCGCTAAGCCAGGCGAGTCAGGCGCTAAGGTCACCCAGGCCGAACCACGCCTAACCACGCCGAGCCAGGTGTTAGGCGCCACGCGCGGCTATCTGGCGGCGCGAAGCGCGCGATCGGGGTGCATGCGTGCGGGTGACGCCGCGCGCGCTTTCGCGAGCCTCAAACAACAACGGCCCCTTGCTGGGGCCGTTGTTTTGCGTTCGATGCGCGCGCAACCTTCTGGCTGACGTCCCGGTTTACCCGAATCGCGCCATGCCGTTGCCTTCAGGCTTCGACTTTTTCCTTCGCGACCTTGGGGGCCTTGTTGTGGGCAAGGATGAAGTCGCGCAGTTGCGGATAAATGATGGTGCGCCAGCGGCGGCCCGAGAAAATGCCGTAGTGGCCGCACTTTTCCGCGGTGAAATGCTGCTTGTGCTCCGCCGGAATACCGCTGCACAGGTCCTGAGCGGCGCGCGTCTGACCGTCGCCGGAGATGTCGTCGAGCTCGCCTTCAATCGTGAAGAGGGCGGTCTTCTTGATGTCCTGTGGCCGCACGCGCTCGCCGGCCACGTCCCAGGTGCCTTCAGCCAGACGGAATTCCTGGAAGACGACGCGAATCGTGTCGAGGTAATAGTCGGCGTCCATGTCGAGCACCGCGTTGTACTCGTCATAAAAACGGCGGTGCGCTTCGGCGTCGTCTTCGTCGCCGCGCAAGAGGCTCTGGTAGTAATCCCAATGCGAGGCCGCGTGCCGTTCCGGATTCATGGCCACAAAACCCGTGTGTTGCAGGAAGCCCGGATAGACCTTGCGGCCCACACCCGGATAGTTCGGCGGCACCGTGTAGATCACGTTGTTGTCGAACCATTCGAACGAGTGCTGCGTGGCGAGCGAGTTGACCGAGGTCGGGCTCTTACGCGCGTCGATCGGGCCGCCCATCATCGTCATCGTGCGCGGCGTTTCTTCGCCGCGGCTCGCCATCAGCGAAATGGCGGCCAACACCGGCACTGTAGGCTGGCACACGGAGATCACGTGCAGATCTTTGGCGCCGATGTGACGGATGAATTCCTGAATATAAGCAACGTAATCGTCGAGGTGGAACGCGCCGTCTTCGAGCGGCACCATGCGTGCGTCGATCCAGTCGGTGATGTACACCTTGTGGTCCTGCAGCAGCGTGCGCACGGTGTCGCGCAGCAGCGTGGAGTGGTGGCCGGACAACGGCGCGCACACCAGCACGACCGGCTCGTCTTTCAGTTGGCTGACAGCGCCGCTGTCGTCGGCGAAACGCTTGAAACGCAGCAGGCGGCAGAACGGCTTCTCGACGATCGTCTGTTCGATGATCGGGATGTTATGACCATCCTTAACAATCTGGTGCAGGTTGAATTCGGGTTTTTCGTAGTCTTTGCCTAGCCGGTAGAGCAATTCGTAACCGGCGGAAAGACGTGTGGCGCCTGGCACATAGGCGAAAGGGCTGGCCGGATTCGCGAAGGATTTCGACGCGGCCTGGGCCCAGGCGGTCAGCGGGCTGAGCAGAGCCCGCTGGAATTCATGCAGTTGATAGAGCATGGGTGCTCCGGCGTTGGGGCGATTCGCATGGGGCTTCGCAAACACGCGTTTCGCGTTGCAGCGGGCCGTTGTGGTTGTAGGCGCTTGATTATCGGCCAAGAGTCTCGTTTGATGATATCGGACAAAGTATATTTGTGCAATGCAGCAACGCGACGCCCCCTGGCAGCTAAAACGTCATTAACTCATGGTACGGGCGATGTTGCCGTGCCGCTATACGGGGTTGCCGCAGGGTCAAGTTTGCCCGTCTCCGTGCCGTTATGCGGCGGCTGCCCGGCCGCTCTCGCCATTTCCTGCTCGTGTTTCATCAGGTTCAGCCCGGTGTGCACCAGCGCCACGTGCGAAAACGCCTGCGGGAAGTTGCCGACGAGGCGCTTCGCGGCCGGGTCGTATTCCTCCGCCAGCAGACCGACGTCGTTGACGAGCGCGAGCAGGCGTTCGTACATGGCCTCCGCTTCGGCGACACGTCCCTGCATCGCGAGGTTGTCCACCATCCAGAAGCTGCACGCAAGGAAAGTACCCTCGCCGGGCGGCAGGCCGTCGTCGACTTCCGTCGTGCGGTAGCGCATCACGAAGCCGTCGCGCAGCAGGTATTTCTCGGTAGCGGCGAGCGTGCCGATCACGCGCGGATCCGACGGCGGCAGGAAGCCCACCTGCGGCAGCAGCAGCACGCTCGCGTCGAGTTCGTCGCCGCCGAACACCTGGGTGAAGGCGTTGAGCTGGGGATTCCAGCTTTTCTCGCAGACCGTCGCGTGAATCTGCTCGCGAATATCGCGCCAGTGGTCGAGCGGGCCGGGCAGCTCGAACGATTCGGCGGACTTGATCGCGCGATCGAACGCCACCCAGGCCATCACCTTCGAGAAGGTGAAATGCTGGCGGCCGCCGCGCGTTTCCCAGATGCCTTCGTCGGGTTCCTGCCAGATCGTTTCCAGGTGTTCGAGCATCTCGCACTGCACGTTCCAGGTGGTCTCGTCCGCCTGCAGGCCGCCCACGCGCGCGAGATGCAGTGCGTTCATCACTTCGCCGTACACATCGAGCTGAAGCTGGCCGGCCGCATTGTTGCCGATGCGCACCGGCTTCGCGCCCTGGTAGCCGGGCAGCCAGTCCACCTCGAACTCCGGCAGACGCCGTTCGCCGCTGATCCCGTACATGATCTGCAACTGCTCGGGCGCGCCGGCCATCACGCGAGCCAGCCAGCTGCGCCACGCGCGCGCTTCGTCGAAGTAGCCGCCGCGCATCATGGCGAGCAGCGTGATGGTGGCGTCGCGCAGCCAGCAATAGCGGTAGTCCCAGTTGCGCGTGCCGCCCAGCTGCTCGGGGAGCGACGTGGTAGGCGCCGCCACGATGCCGCCGGTCGGCTCGTAGGCGAGCGCCTTGAGCGTAATCAGCGAGCGGCGGATCGGCGCGGCGTACTTGCCTTCGACCGTGCTGCGCGCCGACCACTCGAGCCAGTGGTTCTCGGTCCGTGCGAGGGCGGTGTGCGGATCGCGGGCCGGCGGAATGCGCAGGTGCGACGGCGAATAAGCGAGTGCAAACGGCACCCGTTCGCCGGGCGATACCGTGAACTCGGCGACGGTGTGCATGTTCTCGCCGCGCAGCTCGACGGGCGTGCGCAGCACAGCGGTATCCGGCCCGACGATCGCCTTGATGCCGCTGTCGTGCTTCAGGCGGCTGACCCACGGAATCGAAAAGCCGTAATCGAAACGCAGCACCAGTTCCATCTTCATGCGCACGGTGCCGCGCCGGCCCACGACGATGCGCACCAGCTCCGACCAGCCGTTGCCGGGCGGCATGAAGTCGATCACGGTGACCGCGCCTTCGTCGGTTTCGAAATCGGTCTCGAGGATCAGCGTTTCGCCGCGATAGCGGCGGGTGATCTTCGCCGGCGTGTCGGAGACGGGCGCGATCAGCCAGCGGCCGTTTTTTTCCGTGCCGAGCAGGGCGGCGAAGCACGCGCCGGAGTCGAACCGCGGCCAGCAGAGCCAGTCGACGGAACCGTCACGGGAGATCAGTGCGGCGGTGTGGCCGTCGCCGACGAGGGCATAGTCTTCGATGAGTGCGGGCATAGGTGACTGGGTAAGCGGAATGAGCGGGGCGTGGCCGGCGTGTCAAGCGTACGCCCGGAACGCCCCGGGGCTTTGTTTAGTACCGGACCTGTGCCATGCCGTTTGGTTCAGCCGGTCTGACAGGCAAAAGCGGGACAACCTCGGGACAGCTTGCGGCAGATTCGGGGCAACTTCGCATTGGCATTTTGAGATAGCGCTGCCTACAATCGGACTTTTGGATGATGGGCGAAGATTGAGCCGCAGGCGTGGGAAGGCCGGTCTATCGCGCACGCAAACGCTGTTTTCGAGGACGAAAGCCATGCTGAACCCGTCGAAATCCGATTGCATCACCATTCTTTCGGCCGCCAGCGAACTCGCTGACGATTCCATGCTGCCGCTCGATGCCGGCCGCCTCGGCCTGTCCCGCAACGGGATGCAGGCCGCTGCCCTGTTCCTGATCGAGCGGGCCTGCTTCAAGCGTCATCGGGAGGGTGACGGCCATTATGCCGTCGGCGGCCTGTCGCTGCAGGGACGTCTGCGGCTCGACCAGCTCGCGAACGGCTAAGCCACGCGGGTAATCCCGAGGGGCTGGGTCGACTCCTGCGCTTGACTTCGCGTCAGCCGGGCAGGGCCAACGGGCCGTCCGGTTGTGTCCGCACGCCAGTCGCTCGAACTCAAAAGTGCGAAGCGCCTACGCCGAAGATGCCGATCACCCCGATGATGACCAGATAGATCGCGACGATGTAATTGAGCAGACGCGGCATCACGAGGATGAGGATGCCGGCGATCAGCGAAACGACGGGGCCCAGGCTGAGGGTGATGTTCATTGAGACTCCGAGTGGTGAGACGGGTGTGAGAGAGGGTTCTCATGGGCAGCAGGGTGCACCGCCCGCCAACACCGGTTGCCAGCCTTGCGGGCTGCGCGATCCGGCTCAACGCCTGGCTTCTATCTTCTATACTGGCGCGGATAACTAAAACGTTCCAAATCGCGTGGCAGACCAGCGACACCATCAAAACCGAATAACCCGATGTCCAGGAGGTCGACATGCATCGTAGTGCCCAAGCCGCCGCAAGCGCCGCGTCACACTCTTCGCTTCAACCTGTCCGGAAGGCCGCCTTGACGCCATCTGCCCGGTCTGTCCGTTCGATCATAAAAGGTTTCGTGCTCATGGTCTCGATTGTCGCTACCCATGCGTTTGCCCAGGACGCCGGCCCGGCACCGGCCGACGGCGTCTACGACATGATTGTCGGCACCTACACAGGCGGCAAGAGCGAAGGGCTCTACGTCTACCGGTTCGATACGAAGACCGGCGAGGCCACCCGCGTGTCGGTCGCGCAGACGGTCAACCCGTCGTATCTCGTGGTGAGCAGCGACCGCCGCCATGTGTACGCGGTCAACGAACTGCCCGGCGACAACGGCCCGGCCACGCAACGCGGCGGCATCAGCGCGTTCGGCTTCGATCCGGCGAGCGGCCAGTTGACCTTTCTCAACAAGGTGTCGGCGGAGGGCAACGACCCGTGCTATCTGAAGATTTCGCCGGACGGCAAGTATCTGCTGACCGCGAACTATTCGGTGGCGGCGGACCCGGGCGGCAGCTTCGCGGTGTTCCCGCTGCAGGCGGACGGCCAGGTGGGTCAGGCGGTGCTGACCGTGCATCATGAAGGCGGCGGTCCGGTGAAGGGTCGTCAGGACAACTCGCATGTGCATTCAACCGTGTTCTCGCCGGACGGCCAGTATCTGTTCGCGCAGGATCTCGGCGCGGACAAGCTGTACTCGTACCGCTACACGCCGGATGGCAGCCGCGGCCTGTTCGGTCCGACCGAGTGGCGTTATACGGATGTGAAGGCCGGCAGCGGTCCGCGTCACCTGGTGTTTGGAGCGGACGGCAAGTACGCATATCTGACGAGCGAACTGGCTGCGACGGTCAGTACGTTCCGCTACGACGACGGCAAGCTCACGCTGCTGCAGGTGTCGCCGCTCACGCAGCCGGGCTTCAAGGGGCAGGTGGGGGCAGCGGCAATCCATCTGTCGCCGGACGGACGCTTCCTCTACGCGACCAACCGTGGCGACGCGAACGAGATTGTGATCTTCGCGGTTGACGCGGCGAACGGCCATCTGAAACTGGTGGGCCGGCAGTCGAGCCTCGGCAAGTCGCCGCGCGAGTTTGCCATCGATCCGACCGGTAACTGGCTGATCGTCGGCAATCAGAACAGCGACACCGCGTATGTGTTCAGGCGCGATCAGCAGACCGGTTTGCTCGAGGCGAATCCGAAGCGGATTGAGATCGGCTCGCCGGTGGATTTCAAGCTGGTGTCGCCGTCATGAGGTTGGGGGGGTGACGTGGCGTCACGAAGCGGTGTCCTAAGGCGTCTTGAACCCTAAGCAAAACGGGCCTCGGAAGCATGCATGCCTCCGAGGCCCGTTTCATTTTCTGACGCAGCAGCGGCTTTCGCCTATTCAGCCGGTCCCGGTGCGAGCACTTCGCGGCTGCCGTTGATGCCCATCGACGACACCAGTCCCGCCGTTTCCATCTGTTCGACGAGCCGCGCTGCGCGGTTGTAGCCAATGCGCAATTGCCGCTGCACCGACGAGATCGACGCGCGCCGCGTGCGCACCACGAAGGCGACGGCTTCGTCGTAGAGCGGATCGGCTTCGGCGTCCGGCGCGTCGCCGAACAGGTCCTGGGTCGCGCCTTCGCTGGCGGGGCCGTCGAGAATGCCTTCTTCGTATTGCGGCTCGCCGAACTGCTTCAGATATTCGACGATCCGATGCACTTCCTCGTCGGCGACGAACGCGCCGTGCACGCGCTGCGGATAGCCGGTGCCCGGCGGCAGGAATAGCATGTCGCCCTGGCCGAGCAGCGATTCGGCGCCCATCTGGTCGAGAATCGTGCGCGAGTCGATCTTCGAGGACACCTGGAAGGCGACCCGGGTCGGAATGTTGGCCTTGATGAGGCCGGTGATCACATCGACGGACGGGCGCTGGGTGGCGAGGATCAGGTGGATGCCGGCGGCGCGCGCTTTCTGCGCGAGCCGCGCAATCAGTTCTTCGATCTTCTTGCCGGCGACCATCATCAGGTCGGCCAGCTCGTCGATCACCACCACGATCAGCGGCAGCGTGGCGAGCGGTTCGGGGGCTTCGGGCGTCAACGAAAACGGATTGCCGAGCTTCTTGCCGGCGGCCTCGGCATCGCGGATTTTCTGATTGAAGCCGGCGAGATTACGCACGCCGACCGCCGACATCAGCCGGTAGCGCTTCTCCATTTCGCCGACACACCAGTTGAGCGCGTTGGCGGCGAGCTTCATGTCGGTGACGACCGGGGCGAGCAGATGCGGAATCCCTTCGTAGACCGACAGTTCGAGCATCTTCGGGTCGATCATGATCAACCGCACTTCTTCGGGCGTCGCCTTGTAGAGCAGCGACACGATCATCGCGTTGATCGCCACCGACTTGCCCGAGCCGGTCGTGCCGGCCACCAGCATGTGCGGCGCTTTGGCGAGATCGGCGACCACCGGATGACCGGTGATGTCCTTGCCCATCGCGAGCGTTAGCATGGAGTGCGAATGCTGGTAGACGTTCGCCTCGAGGATTTCCGACAGGCGGATGGTCTGACGCTTCGCGTTCGGCAGCTCGAGACCCATGCAGGTCTTGCCGGGGATCGTCTCGACCACGCGGATCGAGGTGAGGCCGAGGCCGCGCGAGAGGTCCTTCATCAGACCGACGATCTGGCTGCCGCGCACGCCGAGCGCGGGCTCGACTTCGAAGCGCGTGATTACCGGGCCGGCCGATGCGCCCACCACCGTCACCGGCACCTTGAACTCCTGCAGGCGCTGCTCGATCAACTGGCCGGTTTCGGCGAGCCGTTCTTCGGAGACGGGTTCGACATCGGTGTCGGCGCGCGCGAGCAGGTCGAGCGTCGGCAGTTCGACCCGCGACGCAGCGGGCGCGCGGAATTCGAATACGGTGGGCGTGTGGCCGCTGACCGGAGCGCGCGGCGCGATGGGTTCGTTGGCCGGTTCGCTGCGCGGCAGGGTGAACGGCGCGGGGGTGGGGGCGTCCTGGGGCGTAGCGTTCGGTTCGGCGAAAGTCTCTTCGATTGCTTCGTCGCTTGCTTCGTCGTGGACTCCGGCGAAAGCGGGTGCGGTGTCGCGGATGGCGGTTGAGGCGCTGACGTGGTCGAGCGGGTCGTCGTCGGGATTGTCGATATGGTCCGACAGCGGCTCGCGTGTAACCTGGGCGTCGATGCTCGCAACGTTCGCCGCCGCGAAGCCGGGGAAGCGCACGACGTTCGATGGGGTAGGGGCGGGCGCGGACGGCGGCGTTGCGGCGTCCACTTCCGTTTCCCATGGCGCGAGCGCTTTGTCGATGACGAGCTCCGCCGCTGGTGCGTGCATCGCATTTGCAGCGCTCGCGTGGTCGACGTTCGGCGTGGCCGGTGCCTCGCGACTGTCTATGTGCGCGGGTGTGTCGACGGCGGCGGGAAGTACCTGGGCGGATGCTTCAATGGGTTTATCCACCGGCGCATCGTCAACCGGCGACCCGGCTTCCGGCGACACGATAGGCCAGCTCACCGGTTCGGCGAGTTCGTGGTGTGCGGTGACGGGGGCCGATGCGGCCGGCTCGCCCAGAGGCGCGCTGGACGCATCGGCCGTTGCCGCCTCGCTCGCCGGCATAGGCGTTGGAGTCGGCGCTGGAATTGGTGCAGGCGCAGGTGCCGGCGCCTGCGCAGGCGCTGCCGTTGGCGTCTCATGCGTCACGTCCTCCGCAACCGGCGTAGCGGGCACGTCGTTCGCAAACCTGATCGCCTCTGGAACCGTGCGTCGAGCGAGGCTCGCGCCTGCGATGGTTGTCCAGCGAGCCGCGTTCTCTTCGATGCTGCGCAGCGTCTCCTGCACGCTGGCGGGCGGGGTGACGTGTTCGGTCGTTGCTGCGGGCCGCGAAAAGCTCGGGGCGCGCGAACCGGAGACGGCCGGGTGTCGATGCGCCTGCGCCGCGTTGGCGACCGGTCGCTGCGTTTGCGTCGGAGCGGGCGCCGGTGAGGGGCGTGAGGCGGGCGTAGCGGCGGAGGGCGTGCCGGGGCGCACCGGCTGATTGACGTGTTGCGCCGAAGGCGCGCGGTTCGCGGCTGCCGGGGAAGCGGGCGCCGCGCCAGCTGTGACCCGACCAGGAACGATTCCCTTCGACGGAGCCGCCGTGCCGCTCGTCCCCGCCCCGACGCCCCACGCTACTGCAGCACCCCGCGCCGCCGAACCCGGCTCGCGCAACCAGCCCGCCGGCGCGACGGGTTCAGCCGGCGCCCAAGGAGCCGCCTTGTCGATCGCAGTGCCGGCGTGCTGAGCCGGCGCCGGTCCAGCACCTTGCCGAGCCGGCGTACCGGCCCGTGTCCGTCCCGCTTGATCAGCCGCTGCGGCTTGACCGCGCGGCGTCGCATTTCGTGCTTGCCAACCCGCGCCGCCCGGCGCCGCACCCGCCGCGCGCGCGTCGCCCCCCAGCGCATCCTTACCCAGCGCGTCCTTCCCGCCAGCCAGACCGGCCGCGCCAGCACCCGCTCCACGCGTCGCAGCCGGCGGCCGCCACACGGTCGGACGCGCATAGCGGCCTTTGGTCTTCGGGGCCATCGTATTGGTTGGCGTCGAGGCGTACGGAGGCAGCGTGTCGTCGACCGTGCTGCGGCGGCGCGCGTCTTCATCGCGTTTGGCCAGCCCGCGGCTCAGGCCGAGGCCGAATGCCGAATCCGCCCACAAGGCGACGCTGCTCCAGCGAAACTCGAGCAGCCACGGCAGGCTCACCACCAGCAGGCCGAGCATCACCAGCGGCGTGCCGACGTGGCCCAGCAGCCGGCCGAAGCCGGCCGCCAGCGCATGCCCGAAGCCGTCGACGCCGACCATGCCCACCATGCCGAGCAGCGACGCCTCCAGCGTGCAACTCGCCACGAGGACGCAGACAAAGCCGAGCCACAGCCGGATCGTGCCGGGCCCGCGCAGCCCGACGCCGCCTGGCAGCACAGACTTCACGAGACGCCACAAGAGAGGAAGGAACCAGACGGCCGACCCGCCGAACCAGCCGAAAACTACCGTGTGCATGCTAGACATCAACGAATGACGGATCCGCGAAAACGCAATCCGTCGAGTTTAAACCGGCGAAGCACGACGCTTCGAAGACAGCGGCAAGCGGGCGGCCTGTGCCTGCCTGACCCGCCTGAAAAAAAGCACGGCAAGCGGCGCGGCCCGAGCGGACGTCGTCGATCCCCGCAGCGCCCAGGCTAAGCGCCACCCGCGCGCTCATTTTTGATCGTGCCGCGCGAAAACCAGCTTGTCGCCATTGTCGAGGATCAACTGCAACTCCTGCGGCGGCCGCATCTGCACACCGGTGTGGTCGATGTGTCCGAGCGCGTCGAGATAATCGCCTTCGATCTGGCCGCCCGGTGTGGAGCAGGCCATCCGCGTGCTGCCCAGCGTCCCGAAGCTCAGCTTTCCGTCCTTCAGCGCGTAAGTGCCCATGTAACGGTTGCATCCGGAAAAGCCGCTGGCATGGCGCTGGCCGGTAGCCGTCGACAGCGTGAGCGTGATCGGCGCACCGCTATCGGCGCCCGGAATGGTGCGCATCGTGCCGTCCGCCTGCTTCCAGCCGGTGAGGTCCCACGACGTATCGTCGAGCAATTGCGTCGCGGCCGGGTTGAACGGGTCGGGCGGCGGCGCTTTGGTATCCGGATGGGTGGGCATGGCGCAGGCGCTCAGCAACGCCGCCACGCTCAGCGCGGCAAACGTGGCGCGTCCCGGCAGACGCCCCCGCGAGCCGGACGGCGCGAACCGCGGTGCAGTGGATGGTGCGACACGGGCTGCAAACAACGGTGCAAAAACCGTGGCGACACGGGGTGCAAGCAGCGCTGCAACGAGACGCGCAAGACGTCGCGCTGAAGACGTTGGGAACATGGCGTCGGTCCTCTTCAAACTGGCGAAGGCGTAAGGGTAACGCACTCAGGTTGCCGCACGCGAGCGCTCTCGCGCACGGCACGGCGCCGAGCGTCCGGTGCAGAGGTTGCGCATGTTAACATTGCTGATCTACCCATTCCATCTCATCTGACATTTTTCTGGAGACTCCATGCAGATCGGCCAACGGATCGGCACCCCGCTTTCGAACTCGGCGACGCGCGTCATGCTGCTCGGCGCGGGCGAGCTGGGCAAGGAAGTGATCATCGCGTTGCAGCGCCTCGGCGTGGAAGTGATCGCGGTCGACCGTTATCCGAACGCGCCGGGTCATCAGGTCGCGCATCGCGCCCATGTGATCGACATGACCGACCGCGCCGCCTTGCGTGCGCTGGTCGAGCAGGAACGCCCGCATCTGATCGTGCCGGAAATCGAAGCCATCGCCACGGATGCGCTGGCCGCAATCGAAGCCGACGGTCTCGCCGAAGTGATCCCCACGGCGCGCGCCACGCAACTGACGATGAACCGCGAAGGCATCCGCCGTCTCGCCGCCGAAGAGCTCGGCTTGCCCACGTCGCCGTATGCGTTCGCGGATTCGCTCGAGGAGCTGAAGGCGGGCATCGCGAAGGTGGGTTATCCGTGCGTCGTCAAGCCGGTGATGTCGTCGTCGGGCAAGGGGCAGTCGGTGCTGAAGAGCGAGGCCGACGTCGAACCGGCCTGGCAATACGCGATGGCCGGCGGTCGCGTCAATCACGGCCGCGTGATCGTCGAAGGCTTTATCGACTTCGAGTACGAAATCACGCAATTGACCGTGCGCGCGATCGATCCGGCAACCGGCGAGACGAGCACGTATTTCTGCGATCCGATCGGCCACGTGCAGGTGGCGGGCGACTACGTCGAGTCGTGGCAGCCGCAGCCGATGAGCCCGCTTGCGCTCGAACGTTCGCGCGATGTCGCGCACAAGGTGACGGCGGCGCTCGGCGGCCGGGGTCTGTTCGGCGTGGAACTTTTCGTGCGCGGCGATGACGTATGGTTTTCGGAAGTGAGTCCGCGTCCGCACGACACAGGGCTCGTCACGCTGTGCTCGCAACGTCTGTCCGAGTTCGAATTGCATGCGCGGGCCATTCTCGGTCTGCCGGTGGATACGGCGCTGCGTGCGCCGGGGGCGTCGGCGGTGATTTACGGCGGTCTGGACGAAGCCGGTATCGCGTTCGAAGGCGTGGCGGCGGCGCTGGCCGTGCCGGATGCCGATCTGCGGTTGTTCGGCAAGCCGGAGAGTTTCGTCAAGCGTCGCATGGGCGTGGCGCTCGCCACCGGTGCGGACACCGACGAAGCCCGTGTCCGTGCGAAGCAGGCTGCGGCAGCGGTGCGGCCGGTGTCGGCGAAATAAGTCGTGGAATGAGCGGCGCAATCGGGTTGTCGTCCACGCAACCCGCGTGATCCGCGCACCTTGTACGATCCGCGCGTCACGCATCCCGCGTGCATGCGGATCGTTGAAGTATCGAAGGCAGGAGAAGGACCCATGAGCTCAGACACCCGCCAGATCGCGCGGCTTCGCCGGACCGGGCGCCTCGGTGCGCTGGGCGTGCTGGTCGCGCTATGCGCGGGACTGGCCGGCTGCGGTCTCGCCGCGGCGCCGTGCCGGGTGGCGTCGGCCGGTCTGAAGATCGTGCCGGTAGTCGGCCACGTAGCGGCCGCGCCTACCGACGCATGCGCGGACGTCATCGATCCTTGAGCAGCTAACCACCTAGCGAGGCAGCGGATGCGGAAATGGCTCGTCGCGGTAACGAGTGTGCTGGCAGTCGCGGCGTCGACAGGCAGCGCCTGGGCTGCGCCCTTGCGCCTTGCTGAAATTCAGACCAAAGACCGGCAGACCCACAAATACACCTGCGCCACCGGCAAGATCCTGCAGGTGACCTACTGGAACGCCGCGAACGGCCAGAGCTTCGCGCTGGTGCCCGTCAAAGGTCAGCCGATGCTGTTCGTCAATACGCTCTCCGCGTCCGGCGCGAAATACCAGGCGGGCAGCTACACCTGGTGGACCAAGGGTCCGCGCGCCGACCTCTACGATGCGACGGCGGGCGAGAACGCTCCGCCGGTTCTGTCCGACTGCGTCACGATCGTGCGGTAGCCTGGGCAGCCACGTGGCCATGCCCCCCATGCTGCATCGCCGCACCCTCGTCATCCCTGCCGGCTTGCGCGCAGTTTTTTCTCCCAGGTAGTAAGCTGTTCGACGCGTCCACTCCTTACTACGTGGCCGCGCCTGTCATCGTCTTCGATCATCCGTCCCGGATCCCACTGCGTGGGCGTGCCGTCCGCGCTCGTTCGTCAAGCGAGACTCTCAATGAAAGCATCGGATCTGTTCGTCAAGTCGCTGGAAGCTGAAGGTATCGAGTACGTGTTCGGCATTCCAGGGGAAGAAAATCTCGATCTCCTCGAGTCGCTGCGCCGCTCCAAAATCAGGCTGATTCTCACCCGTCACGAGCAGGCGGCCGGCTTCATGGCGGCGACCTATGGGCGTCTGACGGGCCGCATCGGCGTGTGCCTCTCGACGCTCGGCCCGGGCGCCACCAATCTCGTCACGGCCGCCGCGTACGCCCAGCTGGGCGCCATGCCGATGCTGATGGTCACCGGCCAGAAGCCGATCAAGACCAGCAAGCAGGGGCACTTCCAGATTGTCGACGTGGTTCGCATGATGGAGCCGCTCACCAAGTACACGCGGCAGATCGTGTCCATCGGCAACATCCCGGCGCTGGTGCGCGAAGCGGTGCGGCAGGCGGAGGAAGAACGCCCCGGCGCCGCGCATCTGGAATTGCCTGAAGACGTCGCCGACGAAGAGGGCGACGGCAAGCCGATTCCGAAGAGCTTCAGCCGCCGTCCGGTTGCCGAAGAGAAGGCGGTCGCGCGGGCGGTCGAAGCCATCACGAGCGCGAGGCATCCGCTACTGATGATCGGCGCGGGCGGCAATCGCAAGACTACCACCAGGATGCTGCGCGAATTCGTCGACCAGATCGGCATTCCGTTCTTCACCACGCAGATGGGCAAGGGCGTGATCGACGAATCGCATCCCTTGTGGCTCGGCAATGCCACGCTCTCCGACGGCGATTTCGTGCATCGCGCCATCGATCACGCGGACTGCATCATCAATGTGGGCCACGACGTGATCGAGAAGCCGCCGTTCTTCATGCGCAGCGGCGACGCGGGCGAGAAGACCGTGATTCACGTGAATTTTCTCGGCGCGGAAGTCGACCCGGTGTATTTCCCACAGATCGAAGTAGTGGGCGACATCGCCAATGCGGTGTGGCAAATGAAGGAGAGTCTCAAGGAGCGTCAGGAGCACTGGGATTTTTCGCGCTTCAAGGAGATCAAGGCGCACTTCGAAGAGCATCTGGTCAAAGGGCAGCTCGACGACCGTTTCCCGATGTACCCGGTGCGGATCGTCAACGACGTCTACGAGACCACGCCGGTGGACGGTATCGTGTGTCTGGACAACGGCATGTACAAGATCTGGTTCGCGCGCTACTACCGGGCCCACGAACCGAACTCGCTGCTGCTCGACAACGCGCTGGCGTCGATGGGCGCGGGCTTGCCGTCGGCGATCGCGACCAAGATCGTGCATCCGGACCGCAAGGTGATGGCGGTGTGCGGCGACGGCGGCTTCATGATGAACTCGCAGGAGCTCGAGACGGCGGTGCGTCTGAAGCTCGATCTGGTGGTGCTGATCCTGCGCGACGACGCCTTCGGCATGATCCGCTGGAAGCAGGAGAACATGAACTTCCCCGACTACGGCATGACGCTGCAGAACCCCGACTTCGTGGCCTATGCGCAGAGCTACGGGGCCAAGGGTCACCGCATTTCAGCGGCCGGGGAGTTTGCGCCGCTGTTGCGCGAATGCTTCGCCACGCCGGGCGTGCATGTAATCGACCTGCCGATCGACTACTCGGACAACGAGCGCGTGCTGAACCGCGAGATCAAGCGCCTGAGCGCGCAACTCTGAATCCAGCCGGGGCATGCGGCTTGCTGCATGCCGCCGGTCGAGACAGCTCGCATCAAGGAGAACGTGTCATGTTGAACAAGACCTACCCGTACTACCTCGCGAATGTGGCGGTGGCGGCCAATACCGATCTCGAAGTCACCGACAAGTTCAGCGGCGAGGTGGCCACCCGTGTCGCGATGGCGGACGCCGCGGCGATCGACAAGGCGATCGGCCACGCCGTCGAGGCGATGCCCGCACTGCGCGCGTTCCCGCCGTTCAAGCGCCAGGCGGTGCTCGAACACTGCGTGAAGCGCTTTCGCGAACGCTACGACGAACTGGCGATGGCGCTGTGCATCGAAGCCGGCAAGCCGATCAACGATTCGCGCGGCGAAGTCACGCGGCTGATCGATACGTTCAAGGTGGCCGCGGAGGAAGCGGTGCGCATCGACGGCGAGATCATCAATCTGGAGATTTCGCCGCGCGCGAAGGGCTATCACGGCTACGTGAAGCGCGTGCCGATCGGGCCGTGTTCGTTCATTTCGCCGTTCAATTTTCCGCTGAATCTGACCGCGCACAAGGTGGCGCCGGCGCTGGCCGCGGGCGTACCGTTCGTGCTGAAGCCGGCGAGCCGCACGCCGGTCGGGGCGCTGATCATGGGCGAGATTCTCGCGGAAACGGACCTGCCCAAGGGCGCGTTTTCAATCTTGCCGGCCCACCGCGACGGCGCGGACCTGTTCACCACCGACGAGCGGTTCAAGCTGCTCTCCTTCACCGGTTCGCCGGCGGTGGGCTGGGAGCTGAAGAAAAAGGCCGGCAAGAAGAAGGTGATTCTGGAACTGGGCGGTAACGCGGCGGCGATTGTGGACGGCGATCAGGGCGGCAAGCTCGACTATGTGGTCGAGCGGCTGGCGTTCGGCGCGTTCTATCAGTCGGGGCAGAGCTGCATTGGCGTGCAGCGCATTCTCGTCCACTCAAGCCTCTACGACGCGTTGCGCGAGAAGCTGATTGCGAAGACGAAGTCGCTGATCATGGGCGATCCGAAGAACGAGAAGACCTTTGTCGGGCCGATGATCTCCGAGTCGGAGTCGAAACGTCTGGCCGGCTGGATGGAGAGCGCGGTGCTGGACGGCGCGAAGATCGTGGCCGGCGGCAAGGTGGAGGGCGCGATGTTCGAGGCGACCTTGCTCGAAGGCGTGAAGCGCGATTCGGACCTGTATCGCAAGGAAGCGTTCGGTCCGGTGGCGATTCTGGAGCGCTTCGACGACTTCGCGGCGGCGCTCGCGACCGTCAACGACAGCGACTTCGGCCTGCAGGCGGGCGTCTTCACGGATTCGCTCGCCCATGCGCATCAGGCGTGGGACCAGTTGGACGTGGGCGGCGTCGTGATCAACGACGTGCCGTCGTTCCGCGTGGACAATATGCCGTATGGCGGGGTCAAGGACTCCGGGCTGGGGCGCGAGGGCATTCGCTACGCCATCGAGGACATGACCGAGATGCGGCTGATGGTGATGCGCGAGACGTGGTGAGCCGGGCGGCGGGGCGGTGGGGCTGCTTCGCTGTCACGGGACTGTCGTCTGCGTGGCCTAGTCTGTGCGGGCCTGTGGCCGTTCCCGCCGGGTTTGCGCCCCTTTGTCCGGGGCGTGAGCAGAAAGCGGGCGTGTGCGCCATGAGTGTTTTTGCTGAAGTGCTACAATACCGGCCTTTCCGGCGGGTGTTTCCGTCGGCCGGAGCCGGCTGCATCCTTCCCTGACGAAATCGGGACTTTGCGGCACGCCGTGGCTCCGCTTCATCCTGATGCCCTCCGCGGCCCCGGCCGCTGCCGCGCCCCCCGCGCAGGCGCATTTTTAGCGAAAGCCACCATGTCCGACACAGCCGTCACGCCCAGCACCGAGACTTTTGACCAGTTTGGCCTTGCGCCGGACATCCTGAAAGCCATCGTCGAGCAGGGTTACACCACGCCCACGCCGATCCAGGCGCAGGCGATCCCTGTTGTGCTGTCGGGACGCGACGTCATGGGCGCGGCCCAGACGGGGACCGGCAAGACCGCGAGCTTTTCGCTGCCGATCATCCAGCGCCTGCTGCAGCACGCGAGCACGAGCGCCTCGCCGGCGCGCCACCCGGTGCGCGCGCTGATTCTTACGCCGACCCGCGAATTGGCCGACCAGGTTGCCGCCAACGTGCACGCTTACGCCAAGCATACGGCGCTGCGCAGCGCGGTGGTGTTCGGCGGTGTGGATATGAATCCGCAGTCGGAGCAGCTGCGCCGCGGCGTCGAGATTCTGATCGCCACGCCTGGGCGTCTGCTTGACCACGTGCAGCAAAAGACGGCCAATCTGGGCCAGGTGCAGATGCTGGTGCTCGACGAAGCCGACCGCATGCTCGACATGGGCTTCCTGCCGGATCTGCAGCGCATTCTGAATCTGCTGCCGAAGGAACGTCAGACGCTGCTGTTTTCGGCGACCTTCTCCGGTGAAATCAAGAAGCTGGCTGCGACCTATTTGCGCAATCCGCAGACTATCGAAGTGGCGCGCAGCAATTCGACCGCGACCAATGTTACGCAGACGGTTTATGAAGTGGCCGAAGGCGACAAGACCGGCGCGGTGGTGCAACTGATTCGCGAACGCGGTCTGAAGCAGGTGATCGTGTTTTGTAACAGCAAGATCGGCGCGAGCCGTTTGGCGCGCAGTCTTGAGCGCGATGGTGTGGTGGCGACCGCGATTCACGGCGATCGTACGCAGAATGAGCGTATGCAGGCGCTTGACGCTTTCAAACGCGGTGAGATTGAGGCGCTGGTGGCGACGGATGTTGCTGCGCGTGGGCTCGATATCGTTGAGCTGCCGGCTGTGATTAACTTCGATCTGCCGTTCAATGCCGAAGATTATGTGCACCGGATTGGGCGTACCGGGCGGGCTGGAGCCTCCGGCGATGCGCTTTCTTTGTGTAGCCCGAATGAGCGCAAACAACTCGCCGATATCGAGAAGCTGATCAAGCGGCCGCTCGATGTGCAACGTCTCACTGTTGATGTGCCTGTGCGGCATCATCATGAAGAGCGTAGTCCGCGGCGGGAGCGCGAAGGGCGCGAAGGTCGCGAGGAACGGGGGAGTGGGCGGCGTCGTGCTTCCTCTGGTTCCGGTGCCGGCGGTTCTTCGTTCGAACGGCCGCATCATCATCGGCAAGCTCCTGTTGATGATTTCTTTTCCAAGCCTTATGAGCCTTCGCCCTCCAGTCGCAAAGCCGATGAGGTTGCCGATGTTCCCGTGAACAAGGTGGCTTCCAAGCAGCCGCTCGCTGCGTTGTTGGGTGGGTTTGGGATGCCTGTCAGGAAGAGTACTTCGTCGTAAGGTGGGGTTTTCTTTTGCCTGCGGCGGCGGTTGGTTGGTGGGCTTCTGGTTTTGGCCTTTTCTTGTTTTTGGCCTTTCCTTGTTTTCTTCGTGGTCTATTGGCGTCGCCCCTGTGCGGGGCAGCACCTACTTTTCTTTGCCGCCGCAAAGAAAAGTAGGCAAAAGAAAGCGGGCTCACACCGCTAGCTCGTAGGTGTCCACCTCCGTTTGGCCGCCCGGAGTGGTCCGAGACGAGATGCGCCCTCGCACCGCCCTACCCCGTGGCACAGCAGTCTTCCGCTCCAGCGTGCGCTGCGCGCCGCCGTTAGGTCATTCCCACCCCTCGGTCTTTGCTTCTACTCCTTCTACTCCTTCTACTCGGTTGTGTCGCCGTGCTCGCTTCGCGCCGCAGTTTCGCCGCTCGC
>Ga0302229_10001312_pt1 | contig 18920 bp, 15 predicted proteins | sample II_Palsa_N1_3_FD_193518 | JGI IMG/M metagenome (GOLD analysis project Ga0302229, IMG submission 193518) | Peat permafrost microbial communities from Stordalen Mire near Abisko, Sweden - II_Palsa_N1_3 | ecosystem: Environmental > Terrestrial > Soil > Palsa > Peat permafrost | place: Sweden... | reverse complement strand
AGGTTCTCGCTGCGGGTCTCGGCCCAGCGCAGCGCGCGCCCCGTTTTCCTGGCCGCCCAGGCCACGATGATCGCGTCCCGGTCGATGCCGACCTTGGCCCCGAACCCGCCGCCGACGTCCGGCACGACCACCCGGATCTGGTCCGGGCTCATACCCAGGGCGCCGCACAGGATCAGCCGGCACAGCTGGGCGTTCTGCGAGCTGTGCCAGACCGTGAGCTTGCCGCGGGAAAAGGCGGCGGCGGTGGCGCGGCCCTCCATCGGCACGCAGGCCACCCGCTGGTTGACGATGGCCTGCTCGACGACGACGTCGCAGACGTCGAACGGGGCGTCGTCGTCCGATACCGGGTTCGCGAAGGGGATGTTAGTGCCGGCCGCGGGGAACAGCAGAGACTCGCCCACCAGAGCGGCGGCCGGGCCGACCACCGCGGGTAGCACCTCGTAGTCCACGCCGACCAGGTCGGCGGCGTCCTCGCCCTGGTACCTATCATCGGTGATCACCACCGCGACCGGTTCGCCGACGAACCGGACCGTGTCGGTGGCTAGCAGGGGCTCCGACCACGGGCCGCCGAGCGGCATCGGTCCTTCGCTCACGCCGTCGCCGCTATCCGGCGGCGGCGGCGCCAGGTCGCCGGCGTCTCGGGCGGTGAGCACGGCGATGACGCCGGGCTGCTGGCTGGCTTCTGTGATGTCGATGCCGGTGATGCGCCCGTGCGCCACCGGGCTCCGCACGAACGTCACGCGTGCCGCCCCGCTCAGCTCTGGCGTCCGCAGGTCGTCCACGTAGACTCCGCCGCTGGTCAGCAGGCGCGGGTCCTCTGTCCGTATTACCCGGGTGCCCAGGATGCTCATGTAATTGTTACCCTCCACAGCTGTCGGCCCGCAGGAGCCCCGCCAGCGAAACTACACCTTGGCGAGCCAGTTCGGCGAAGGCCGGTCCGGCAAAGGCGCTTCCCCGACATTATGGCGGAACTTGCAGGTAGACCACCAAAGCATGAGCGGGGAGCTCACCCCAGACCGTTGTGGTCGGTTCCCTGCAGCAGGCCGGTGCGGTAGGCCAGAGCCACGGCTTCGGCTCGGCCGCGCACACCCAGCTTGCGGTACACGTTCGTGCTGTGGTGCATGACCGTCTTGGGGCTCAGATACAGAAGAGCGGCGATCTGCGGGTTGGTCAGGCCGCTGGCGATCGCCGCCAGCACCTCCAGCTCACGATCGGTCAGCTCGGGATTTGACCTCGGCCCGCGGCGCCTGACCCTCGGCTCCGCGGGCTCGCTCGCGCTAACAAAGCCGCGGACCATCGCGGCGGCGTGGTCCCGCACGACAGGCCAGTTTCCGGTCAGTTCCTTGGCCGCCTGGTCGAAGGCCGCGGGGCCCAGCCGGGACCGCACCGAATCGACCGCGGCCCGGTACCCGGTGTAATGGCCGGGCGGCAGGCTGGCCCGCAGCGTGGGCAGATACGGCTGCATGGCGCCATCGAGCCGGGCGGCATCGAGCAGCTGCCGGGCCTTGATCAGCAGGATGATCGTCGCGACGACGCAGTATGCCTCGCCGTGCCAGTAACCGACCCTGACACCCGCGTCGAGACCGTCGGCGATCCAGCGCGCCGCCGCTGTGACGTCGGTGTCCACCGTGGCGGCCCCCAGGCTCGCCATCGTGCTCACCACGCCTCGCAGGTCTCCGGCCGCTTCATGGGCGCGCAGGTTGGCCAGCAGGGCCAGCCTGGTCCCTTCCGGCCCGAGTTCGGCGGCGTGTTCGTGCGCGATGATCTGCTCGGCGCGCGCGATGATCCGGTCGTATCCGATGGCGCGGGCGGTCAGGACGGTCTCCCGGGCGTACCGGACGGCGAGCTCGGGCCTGCGGTGCCGCTGGGCGGAAAGAGCGCGGCGCTGCAAGAACACGCAGCGCCAGTAGGGCAGGTCCGCAAGCGTGGCCCGCTCGATCCCGGCCGCTGTCAGCTCGTCCGCCGCATCCAGCTCTCCGCGCATGGTCAGGCCGTAAGCGAGATGCTCGGTCGCCCGCAGCCAGTCGACGTCCGCATCCGGATTCTCGGCCAGCACGTTGCGGGCGGCCGCGAGCTGCTCGAGGTCGAACTCACCCTCGTCGATCGCCAGGCGGACCGACCAGACGGTCGACGCGGCCTGGGCCCGGGCGCTGAGCTTCGGGTCTTTGGGGTCACGTCGATCGAGATCGAGGAAGGCCGAGAACCAGCGGCGCCCCTCGCTCATCGGACCGCGATGCGCCCAGAACGGCCCGATGGCCTCGGCGAGCCGCGTTCCGCGCGGCGCGTCCGCCCGCCCCTGCAGCAGGTTCAATGCGGCCCGGAGATTCGGCAGCTCGCGGTCGATGCGCTCAAGCCAGAGACGCTCGGCCGGGGAGTCGGTGCCGCCTATGGCGTGTTCGGCGAAGTCCAGGCTCCAGCGCAGCAGACCATCCTGGGCTGCGCGCATTTCACCGCGGGAGCGGAGTTGCTCGGCGGCAAACTCTCGCAGCACGTCGAGCAGCCTGAAACGCGGCGCATCGGCCGGCCCGCCGACGGGCTCGACGAGATGCCAATCGACCAGGCCGGCTACGTTATCGAGGACATTTGCGGCCCCGGGATCGTCGCTGTCCGGCGCGCAATACGCCACGGCCGCGGCGTCCAGGTCAAAGGATCCCGGGAAGACGGCGAGCTGGCGCAGCAGCCGCTGGGCCGACTCGCCAAGCAGCAGGTAGCTCCACTCGATAGCGGAGCGCATGTCGCGCTGCCGTCCGGATGCACTGCCGCCCGTGAGCATCCGCAGCCGGCTCTGCTCGCCGGACTGCAAGGCCGCGACCAGAGCCGCGGGGGTAAACATGGTGGTCCGGGCGGCAGCCAGCTCGATCGCCATGGGCGAGCCGTCCAGCAGCTCGCATAGCGCCGCGACGGCAGCTCGCTGGCCATCCGCGCCGACCGCCCGCAGGCCGCCGACCGCGCGAGCGTGCTCGTAGAACATCGCCAAGGCGGGCCCGTCCGCGCCGGTCGGCAGCGCCCCGACCGGCACGACGTTTTCCCCGCTTATTCGCAGCCGGGACCGGCTGGTCACAAGCAGCTGCAGATCAGGACACGCTTCGAGCAGGTTGTCCAGCAGATTTACCGACGCCAGCAGGCGCTCGAAGGTGTCCAGGACGACGACACGTGGCTCCCCGATCAGCGCATCGGCAATCGAGCGCACCGGGTCGTGCCCGGTGCCCGGCTCCGGCACGAGGGCTCGGACAAGCGCGCCCGGCAGGCCGGCATTGTCGGTTCCTGACAGCTCGAGAAAGCTCACCTTGCCGGAGACTTTGCGGCAGACCTCTACCGCGATCCGGGTCTTGCCGATCCCGCCGGCGCCGGTGATCGTCACTAGCCTGGCGCCACTCTCCAGCAGGTGCCGGGTATCGGCAATCTCCTCCTCGCGCCCGAACAGCCGCGATCTAGGCGACGGCAGGTCCGATGTGCCCCCAAACACCACCAAACGTCACCCCCCACAACGCCCTGCTCCTATCATGCCCCGGCACCTGCCTATAGGGCGATCGCCCGATGTAACTCGCGGATGAAGCTGCGACGGTCATTAAGACGCCGAGCCACCAGGAGAGGGGTGCTCAGGATGACCGGGCAATCAGCGGGCCGTTACCGGGACGCGCTGCGGCATCGCGATTTCAGGGTGATGCTCACGGCGTTCGGTATTGACCAGATCGGCAGCTGGGCCTACAACGTCGTCCTCATCGTTTACATCTATGACCGCACCGGCTCCACCGCTTGGATCGCCGCGACGACGGCGGCCGGCTGGATCCCCCGCATCCTGTTCTCTGGCTACGCCGGGGTGCTGGCCGACCGCTTCGAGCGCACCAGGACGCTGCTGGTGTCCGCGTTGCTCGCCCTCGTGCTGATGGCAGCGATCGCGTTGGTGGTGGCGACCGGCGGCCCTATCATCCTGGTCCTGGTCCTGGCCGCCGCAACAGCCGCCGTCGGCACCGTGTACCTGCCGGCATCGGGGGCGCTCATCCCCGAGACCGTCGCCGAGGGCGACCTCGCCGCGGCCAACGGCCTGTTCGGAATGCTGGAGAACCTCGTCGTCATCGTCGGGCCTGCCATCGGCGGGCTGCTGCTGCTGGCGGGACGCCCGGTGTGCGGAATCTTGTTCAACCTCGCGACTTTCGCCGCCGCTGCCGTGCTCATCTCCCGGCTCCGGGTACGCAGCACTGGCACGGCCGGAGATGGCGAAAAGCGGCTGGTCACGCAGCTCACAGCGGGTATCGCTGCGCTGCGGCGTAACCAGCAGGCGCGCACGCTGGTGGCATTCTGCGCGCTTGGCACCGCAGTCTACGGTGCGAGCACGGTGCTCTACGTCCCGATGAGCGAGCGGTTCGGGACCGGCGCGAACGGATACAGCTACCTGCTGACCGCTGCCGCGATCGGCGGCGTACTAGGCGCCGCCGCCGTCGGCAGGCTTAGCGCCGCAGCCCGCCAGTCAGTGATCATCCTCGGCGGAATGCTCGCGCTGGCCCTTCCGTTTGCCGCCACCGCACTGACTACCTCGCCCGTCGTCGGCTTCGTCCTGCAGATCATCTCGGGCGGCGGGATGGTGGTCGTCGATGTCCTCGCGCTGACCGTCCTGCAGCGTGAGCTACCCCGCGATCTGCTCAGCCGGGTGATCGGAATCCTGGAGACCGCTGCGCTAGGCGCCGCCCTCGCCGCGAGCTTCGCGGTCGCCACCCTCATCCACAAGGCTGGTCTCACCGACGCCCTGCTGATCGTCGGACTGGGCTTCTCGATCATCGCGGCAGCAGGTTTGCGACCGCTGGTACGGGCTGAAGGCCGAATGGCCAGGGGCGCCGGCATCCGCGCAACACGAGTGACCGGACTCCAGATACCCGAGCTAGCCGGCCTTGTGCCTGTCGCGGCCGCACCGGCGCCGTAGCCCCGGCGTTCACCGCGGTTGCGAGGCATCCCTCCGCCGCTGACCGCCCCTGAAGAGTTTCGCACTGACCGATAAGGAGTAGCGCACATGCGAACTGGAATCTGGCTCATCGGAGCCCGCGGGTCGGTTGCCACCACAACCGTGGTGGGAGCGCTGGCGCTGCGGGCCGGGCTGGCCGAACCGACCGGCTGTGTGACGGCCCACCCGGCGCTGAATCGGGTGCCTTTGCCGGGCTTTGGCGATCTAATATTCGGTGGCCATGATGTGACCACGAGCCCAGTGGTCAAGAAGGCCGAACAGCTCGCCGCAGCCGGCGTGCTGCCCGCCCGGCTAGTCGCCGCGCTGGGCGCTGACCTCGCCGAGGTGGAGGCAGATCTGCGGCCGGCGCCTGAGGGCGGCACTCAAGCCCGGGTCGCGGCTGGGATCGCTGACGACATCACCGCTTTCGGCGCCCGACACCAGCTCGACCGGATCGTGGTGATCAACGTGGCTTCGACCGAACCAGTACTCAAACCGCACCCAGAACACGCCAGCCTCGAGGCCCTTACCGCCGCGCTGGCCGCGCCGGGCCGGGTGTTGCCGGCCAGCGCACTCTATGCCTACGCCGCGTTTCGCGCCGGGTGTCCATTTGTGGACTTCACGCCTTCCACCGGAGCGCGCCTCCCGGCGCTGGCCGAGCTCGCGTCTGAGCAGCGCCTGCCCTATGCCGGCCATGACGGCAAGACCGGGGAAACGCTGCTGAAGTCAGTGTTGGCGCCGATGTTCGCAATGCGCAACCTCACGGTGAACTCGTGGTCGGGCATCAACTTGCTCGGTGGCGGAGACGGCGCCAACCTCGCCAACCCAGGTGCCAACGCCGCGAAGTCGATCAGCAAGCAGCGAGTGCTCGGGGAGATTCTCGGCTACCGCCCGGAGGGCGGCACCCGCATCGATTACGTCGCCGATATCGGAGACTTCAAGACGGCCTGGGACCTGATCACGTTCGCGGGCTTCCTCGGCACCCGGATGGACCTGCAGTTCACCTGGCATGGCTGCGACTCGGCGCTGGCGGCGCCGCTTGTCCTTGACCTGGCGCGGATCACCGCCGCCGCGCACGAGGCTGGGCACACCGGTCGGCTTACCCCGCTCGCGTTCTTCTTCAAGGACCCGATGGGCGACGTTGATCACGGCCTCTGCGCCCAATGGGAGGCGCTGTGTGCCTTCGTCTCCGGGCTCGGTGACCGGCAACAATGACCACGTTGGGAGACATCGCCAGACTTGTCCGCGCGCCGGCCGCCCTGTCCGTACCCGGGGATGCCCTCGCGGGTGCTGCCGCCACGGGTTCCCTTGGTGCCCGGACCGCGGGGCTGTCCGCAGCCGCTGTCTGCCTTTACTGGGCCGGAATGGCGGCTAACGACTGGGCCGACCGGGATCTGGACGCCCAGGAGCGGCCGGAGCGGCCGATCCCGTCCGGCCTGGTGACGCCTGGCACCGCGCTCGGCGTCGCCGCATCGCTTAGTGCCGCGGGCCTCGTCCTGGCTGGTCTGGCCGGAGGCCGGCGGGCGCTTGGGGTGGCGGTGCCACTGACCGGCATGATCTGGTGGTACGACACGAGGCTCAAGGCCACTGGGGCCGGCCCGGCGGCCATGGCGGCCTGCCGGGGGCTGGATGTGCTGCTCGGCGCGAGTTCCCGGCCGGGGCGGCGGGCCGCGGTCCCGGCCCTCACGATCGCCGCTCACACCTACACGGTGACCGCCCTGTCGCGCCGGGAAGTCAGCGGCGGAAGCCCGCTCCTACCAGCCGCCACGCTCGCGGGCACGGCCACCATTGCCGCAATACCGGCCGCGGCACCATACCGGGGCCACCCGTGGTGGCGCTGGGTCCTTCGCGGCGGACTGGCCGGCTGGTACGCGGCCAGTTACGGGCCCGCCCAGGTGCGCGCTCTGGGCGAGCCAAGCGCCAATAACATGCGGGCCGCGGTCGGGGCCGGGATCACCAGCCTGGCCGCCCTGCAAGGTGCGCTGATCGCACGCTCGGGCGCTCCGGCCGCCGGAGCCGCCGTGGCTGCCGCCGCGCCAGTCGGCCGCCGTCTGGCCAGCTGGGTATCGCCGACTTGACATCCTCCCTCGCCTGAAGGCGGGGGATTCCAGCTACTACGCCGATTGGAGCAGCAGATGAGGTTCGCGGTTCACAGGCCGGGTAACCCCGCCGCCTCCCCGCGCAGTCACGGCGTGCCCCGCCGCGATGTTGATGGCCGCATCCACATCAGCGTTCCCGGCGAAACCGCAGGCAGTGCACCGGAACACGGCTTGGCTCTCACGCGAGCCCCGGTCCACCTGCCCGCACGCCGAGCACCGCTGGCTCGTCAACGCGGGACTGACCTTCTCCACCCGGCCCGGCGCCTTCTCCTCCAGCCGGCGCACCAGCAGACCCCACCCCGACCCCAGGATCCCCCGGTTCAGCCCGGCCTTGGCCCGGACGTTGCGGCCCGGGTTCTCCCGGCTGCCTTTCGCCGACCGGGTCATGTTACCGATCTGCAGGTCCTCGACCCGGATCAGGTCGAACCGGCGCGTGATGTCCGTGGACACCTTCTCGACCCAGTCCTTGCGCCGGTCCGTCTCCCGGGCCCGCAGCCGGCCGATCGCGTGCTTGGCCCGGCCGCGGCGGTTCGATCCCCGCTGGGCCCGGGCGAGCTTACGCTGCAGCCGCCGCAGCCTGGCCCACTCCCGCGCGGTCAGGCCGGGGGCGTGCAGCATCTGGCCGGTGGACAGGGCCGCGGAAACCGCCACCCCGCGGTCGATGCCCACCACCTGGCCGTTACCGGGGGCGGGAACCGGCGCGGGGATCACGGCGAAGGCGACATGCCAGCGGCCCGCGCGGTCCTGGGTCACCCGGCCCTCATCCCGTCCGGCCTTGCGCCACGACGGCCGCCGGGCCGGGTTCTGCGGGTCGTAGAACGCGGCCATCGCCTGGATGAAGTCGCGCAGTGCCTGCTGCTGGACCGTCTGGGAGCCGGCCGCCAGCCAGGGGTGCTCCGCCCGCGCGGCGGTGAGCTGCCGGCACTGCTCCAGGTAGCCCGGGGCGTTCTTCCGGCCGGGGTGCCAGTGGGAGTGCTGTTCGACGGCGAGGTTCCAGATGTACCGGGCGTGGGCGCAGTGGTCCCGCAGCACCGCTTCCTGGGTGGCGGTGGGGAGCAGCCGGTACCGGGACATGCGAACACACTATCGGGCGCTACCGACATTTCCGGGGAGGTGAAGCGGCGTTTCCTCCCTGGCCTGAAGGCCGGGGTATCCACGCCGCGATCCTGATGAGCACGAGGTTCGGGTACGGCACCAATGGGTTCGCCCATCACCGCCTGGGCGACGCACTCGCGGTGATCGCCGATCTCGGCTACGCAGGCGTCGCCCTGACGATCGATCACCACCATCTTGACCCCTATGGCCCGGACCTGGCCGGCCGGATTGAAGCCGTCGGGGCGCGGCTGGACCGGCTCGGACTTGGGGTTGTCATCGAGACCGGCGCCCGGTATTTGCTTGACCCCTGGCACAAGCACGCACCCACCCTGCTCGACGACGACCCGGGGCCGCGGCTCGACTTCCTGCGGCGGGCGGTTCGGATCGGGGCGATCCTGGGCGCGGAGGCGATTTCCTTCTGGTCGGGGATACGCCCGCGAGCGCTGCCCGCGACGGTGGCCTGGGACCGGCTGGTTCGGGGCTGCGGTCAGATAGTAGCCGCCGCCGACTCGGCCCGGATGCGGCTGGGATTCGAGCCGGAACCAGGCATGCTCGTGCAAACGCTTGACGACTGGTTCCGGCTACGCGACGCGCTCGGTGCGCCGGAGTGTTTCGGCCTCACTCTTGACATCGGACACTGCCGCTGCGTGGAACCTGAGCCGGTACCTGACTGCGTGCGGAGAGCCGGCCCGCACCTCGTCAACGTGCAGATAGACGACATGCGGCGGGGTGTGCACGACCACCTGGCCTTCGGTGACGGCGAGATCGACTTTCCGGCCGTACTGCGCGCGCTCAGCACCACCGGCTACGGCGGCCTTGTGGCCGTCGAACTGCCGAGGCATGCTCACTCCGCGCCCGTGGTGGCCCGTGAGTCGCTGGCATTCCTCACCGCCGCCGAAGCGAAGGAGGTCCCGAGTTGACCGGCGAAGACCTGCAGGCCGCGTTGGACGGCGCGGTGGTAAACCCAACATGGCTGGCGGACGCCCTGGCCCGGGTGCAGGCCAGCCCGGCCGCGATCGCCGGGCTGTTCCCCGCGGTGGGCCGGCATTGTGGCCGCGGACCGCTGCCAGATCCGGGCCAGGAACTTGACGGGTGGACCGTCGACGACGCAGCCCGCGTGCTGCTGCTGACCGCCCTGCCGCTGCGCCGGACGGCGCTGGCCGATGCGGCAGGCGCGCTGTACCGGTACGGCGACGCGGCCGAGAAGCGTGCGGTGCTTCGAGCGCTGCCCAGACTGGGCATCGGAAACGACGGGGTGGAGTTGCTGCGTGATGCGATCCGTACCAACGACCCGCGGCTAGTGGCGGCCGCCCTCGGCCCCTACGCCAGCCAGCTGGACGACGCGATGTGGCGCCAAGCCGTGCTCAAGTGCGTCTTCATGGAGATCCCGCTGAGCACGGTGACCGGGCTGACCGGACGGGCCGACGGCGAACTGGCCCGGATGCTGGCCGCGCTGGCCACCGAACGCCACGCCGCGGGGCGGACCATACCGGCCGACGCCACCGCCTTGCTCACGAAGCTGACCGGCGGCTGGCCGGCGGAGTCAGACCACGAGAAGGAGGCAGACTGATGCGGATCTTCGACCCGCACATCCACATGAGCTCACGTACCACCGACGACTATGAGCGGATGGCCGCGGCCGGAGTCCGGGTGCTGCTTGAGCCGGCCTTCTGGCTGGGCCAGCCACGGACAAGCGCCGAATCGTTCTGCGACTACTTCGACTCGCTGGTCGGGTGGGAGCCATTCCGGGCCAGCCAGTTCGGGATCCGTCACCATTGCGCGATTGCCCTCAACCCCAAGGAAGCCAATGACGCCCGCTGCCGGGAGGTCCTTGACCTGCTGCCTCGCTACCTGGCCAAGGACGGGGTGGTGGCGGTCGGCGAGCTCGGGTACGACTCGATGACCCCGGACGAGGACGAGGTGTTCGCCGCGCAGCTTGCGCTGGCGGTGGAACACGAGCTGCCCGCGCTCGTACACACTCCGCACCGAGATAAGAAGCGGGGCACCGAGCGGACGCTCGACGTGGTGAAGGAATCCGGCATCGGGCCTGGCCGGGTCGTGGTGGACCACCTCAACGAGGTGACCGTGGCTATGGTCGCCGGCAGTGGCTGCTGGATGGGCTTTTCCATCTACCCAGGCACCAAGATGTCGCCGCCCCGGATGGCCGCCATCTTGCGCGAGTATGGGCTGGCGCGGATGCTGGTGAATTCGGCGGCCGACTGGGGGCGCAGCGATCCGCTGCTCACGCGGCGCACCGGGGAGGCAATGCTGGCGGCCGGGTTCACCGATGATGACGTTGACCAGGTGCTCTGGCGCAACCCGGTGGAGTTCTTCGGCCAGTCCGGGCGGCTCGACCTATCGCCGGTGCAGCCGCCAGAAGTAACGTTCGCCGACAACTCGATTCTGCGCGGCGGTGGCTGATGCGGCTCTGGCATCGTGACGGGCAGATGGTCCATCTCGGATACTGCACCAACGTTCATCCCGGCGAGGATCTGCCGGAGATCATGGCGCAGCTCGACACTTTCGCGGTTACGGTCCGCGGGCTCGTCGGCGCCGACCGGATGGGGATCGGGCTGTGGCTGGCCGCGCCGCTCGCGGCGCATCTCGCCGCCAATCCAGCCGCGGTGGCCAGACTGCACCGGGACCTTGACGCACGCGGGCTGGAAGTGGTCACGCTTAACGGCTTCCCGTACCAGTCCTTCCACGCCCCGGTGGTCAAGTACGCGGTCTACCAGCCCGACTGGCTCAGCGATGAGCGGATGGACTACACGATCAACCTGGCCCGGATCCTCGCCGGACTGCTCCCGCCGGACGCTGCCCGCGGCTCGGTGTCCACCCTGCCGCTAGCCTGGCGTACTGGGTGGACACCGCAGCACTCGTCGGCGGTCCGGCGCAAGCTTGATGAGCTGGCCGGAAAGCTCGCAGCCGTGCGCGGGCAGACCGGCCGGCTGGTGCGCGTCGCCTTCGAGCCTGAGCCCGGATGCGTGGTGGAGTCGACGGACCAGGCGGTCGCCGCACTGTCTGGCGTGAATACCGAGTACCTGGGCATCTGCCTGGACCTCGCGCACCTCGCCTGCGGGTGGGAAGAGCCGGCCAGCGCGCTGGCCCGGCTCTCGCGTGCGGGCCTGCCGGTGGTGAAAGTACAGGTGTCCGCCGCGCTCGGGGCCGAGTGCCCGCAGGAGGCCAGCACGGCGGCCGCGTTGCGCGGGTATGCCGAGCCCCGGTTCCTGCACCAGACCCGCAACGCCGCCGGGAAGGCGGCCGACGACCTCGCCGAGGCACTAGATGCGGGCCTGGCCGGGCCGTGGCGGGTGCACTACCACGTGCCGCTGCACGCCGCCCCGCAGCCACCGCTGGATGCCACCCTTGACGTGCTGCGGGGCGCGCTGGCCGAGCTTGTCGGCGGCGAGACCGCGGCCTGCGACCACCTGGATGTGGAGACCTACACCTGGAGCGTCCTGCCCCCGGCGCAGCGCCCATCCGGCCCCGCGCAACTGGCCGAAGGCATCGCTGCGGAACTTCGCTTCACCCGGGACGAACTGCTCGCCCTGGGCTTGTCCGAGCGGTCCACCGTGGAGGTTCCTTGATGACCAGCAGGCCCACTCCGCTTGTCGTCCTCGATGTGGTCGGGCTCACCCCACGACTACTGGCGAGCATGCCGCGGCTGGCGGCCGTAGCCGACGCCGGCTGGCGGGCCGAGCTTGGCACGATCCTGCCCGCGGTGACCTGCTCCGTGCAGGCCACGCTGCTGACCGGGGCGCTGCCGCGTGAGCACGGCATCGTCGGTAACGGCTGGTATTTCCGCGACCTCGGCGAGGTGATGTTGTGGCGGCAGCACAACGCGCTCATGGGCGGAGACAAGCTCTGGGATGCGGCTCGGCGGGCGCGTCCGGGATACACGGTGGCCAACGTCTGCTGGTGGTACGCGATGGGCGCAGATGTGGACTGGACGGTAACCCCGCGCCCGGTCTACCACGCCGATGGCCGCAAGGAACCTGACTGCTATACCGACCCGCCCAGCCTGCACGACGAGCTCACCGCGGCACTTGGCACCTTCCCGCTGTTCAAATACTGGGGCCCGGGCGCCGGGATGGCATCGTCTGAGTGGATCTGCCGTGCCGCGCAGCACATCATGGCCCGCCATGACCCGGACCTGACCCTGGTGTACGTGCCGCACCTCGACTACGAACTGCAGCGATACGGCCCGTCCGCGCCGCAGGCCATGGACGCCGCGGCCAGCCTTGACGTGGTACTCGGCCCGCTGCTCGACGCGGCCAGGGCGCGCGGCGCGATCGTGGTGGCGCTGTCGGAGTATGGCATCACGCAGGCGGCCCAGCCGGTCGACATCAACCGGGCGCTGCGCTCAGAAGGCCTGCTGCACGTATACACCCAGGCCGGCATGGAGTACCTGGACCCCTGGACCTCGCGTGCGTTCGCCGTCGCCGACCACCAGATCGCGCACGTGTACGTAGCTGACCCAGCCGACCTGCCCGCAGTGCGCAAGGTGTGCGCCGGGCTGCCCGGAATCGCCGACGTACTCGACGCACCGGCCAAGGCAGCGCATGGCCTCGACCATCCCCGAGCCGGGGAGCTTGTCCTCGTCGCCGAACCGGACGCCTGGTTCACCTACTACTACTGGCTGGACGACGCCCGCGCCCCGGACTTCGCCCGGCTGGTGGAGATCCACCGCAAGCCGGGGTACGACCCCGCCGAACTGCTCTTCGACCCGGCCGCACCCGGCGCCGCCAAACGGCGGGCCGCGATCGCCCTGGCCCGCAAGAAACTAGGCATGCGGTACCTGATGAACGTAATCGGCCTGGACGCGGGCGCGGCCGCGATACGCGGCTCGCACGGCCGGCTACCCGATAACCCAGACGACGGCCCGGTCCTGCTGTGCTCAAGCCCGCAGGCCGCCCGGCCGCGATGTGAGGCAACCGAGGTAAAAGACATCCTGCTCCAACTCGCCGGCCTCGGGCCGTAGGCACCGAGACGACTCGACTGATCGCGGGCCGCAACGCCGGCCGGCTGCGTCAACGACCTGGGTTCACTACAGTGAACTGGTGAAACCGTTCCTGCTGCTGGCCATCCGCGCCGAGGACGCCGCGGCCGATAACGAGTACGCGTCGTTCCTGACCCTGGCCGGGCTCAAGGAAGGCGAGCTGCGGCGCTTCCGGCTTGAGCAGCGCCCGCTCGGGGACGTCGACGTGCGGGATTGGTCCGGGATCTTCCTCGGCGGCGGCCCGTTCAACTTCACCGACCCCGAGGAACTGAAATCGCCGGTGCAGCGTCGGGTCGAGGCGGACCTGCACCGTCTGCTCGACACGGTGGTCGCCGCGGACTTCCCGTTCCTGGGTGCCTGCTATGGCATCGGCGCACTCGGCCGCCATCAGGGCGCAGTGATGGACCGCCGCTTCGCCGAGCCGGTCGGAAGCATCCAGATCACCCTCACCGCGGAGGGCCAGCGCGACCCGCTGCTGCGCGGGCTGCCGGGCACCTTCGACGCCTTCACCGGCCACAAGGAGGCGATCAGCCGCCTGCCAGGCCAGGCGGTCCTGCTGGCCACTTCGGCCGCTTGCCCGGTGCAGATGTTCCGGATTGGCTCGAACATCTACGCCACCCAGTTCCACGCCGAACTGGACGTGGCCGGCCTGTGCACCCGGGTCGGGGTCTATAAGCACGCCGGCTACTTCGACCCTGAGCAGGCCGACGACATCATCGCGCGGGCGGTCCGCAGCGACGTCACCTGGCCACCTGTTATCTTGCGCCAGTTCGTCCAGCGCTACGCTCACAACAGTCCGTCCGGCAGCAGTCCGTCCGGCACCGCGGACCCCGCAGGCTCCGGGCCTGGACTGCCATCTCCGCAGGTGGCCAGCCACCGGTAGCCCTCCCGGGCCGCTGCAGGGCCTGGACTGGAGATGGTGCTTCCGATACCGGGTGGAGGAGGAGGACGCTGAACGCCGCGATCGGCGAGACGGTGGCCCTGATCGCCTTGGTCGCCGTCCTGGCGTGGGCGGTGATCAGGCCGCGCGAGTGGCCGGAAGCGGTCGTGGCCGTACCCGCCGCGGTCATCCTGATCGCGGCCGGCGCGATCGGCGGCAGCGGCGCGACCACAGAGGCCAGGCAGCTGGGGCCGGTCATCGGCTTCCTGGCCGCCATCTTGGTGCTGGCGCATCTGTGTGATGACGACGGGTTGTTCCAGGCCTGTGGCGCGTGGATGGCGCGGGCCGGAGCCAGCCATCCGACGGCGACAGGGGCGCGGCGGCTGCTCGCGCAGGTGTTCGTGATCGCGTCGGTGACCACGGCGGTCCTCAGCCTGGACGCCACGGTGGTGCTGCTCACCCCGGTGGTCTTCGCCACCGCGTCCCGGCTGGACGTGCGGGCCAAGCCGCAGGTGTACGCGTGCACCCACCTGGCGAACTCCGCGTCGCTGCTGCTACCCGTGTCCAACCTCACCAACCTGCTCGCGTTCGCCGCCAGCGGGCTGGCCTTCGGTCGGTTCGCCGCGCTGATGGCGCTGCCCTGGCTGGCCGTCATCGGCACCGAGTACGCGGTATTCACCCGGTTTTTCGCGGCCGACCTGTCCGTCCGGCCGCATCCTGACCCTGACCAACGCGATAACGACGCCGGCCTGCCGGTGTTCACGCTCGCCGTGGTCGCCCTCACGCTGGCCGGGTTCGCGGGAGCGTCGGCGGCCGGGGTAAACCCCGCCTGGGCGGCCTTCGCCGGGGCCGGCGTCCTGGCGGTACGCGCGCTGGCCAGGCGCCGGGTGGCTCCGGCGGCTCTGGTGCGCGCCGCCGATCTGCCCTTCCTGCTGTTCGTGCTGGGCCTGGGCATCGTGGTCAAGGCGGTGGTGAGCAACGGGCTCGGCGGCGCACTCGCTCCGCTGCTGCCCGGCGGGACATCGTTGCCCGCACTGCTGGCCACGGCGGCGCTGGCCGCCGCCCTGGCCAATGTGTGCAACAACTTGCCCGCCGTCCTGGTGCTGCTGCCGCTGGCCGCTCCGTCGGGCGCGGGCGCCGTCCTCGCCGTGCTGCTCGGAGTCAACATCGGCCCGAACCTCAGCTACACCGGGTCGCTGGCCACACTGCTGTGGCGGCGCATCCTGCGGAGCCACGGGTCGGCGCCAGATCTCGGGGAATTTACCAGGCTAGGGCTGCTCACCGTACCCGCGGGACTTCTCGTCGCGGTGCTGGCGCTGTGGGCGGCGCTGCACGGAATTTAAGGCGGCACGGAATTTAAGGCGGCACGGAATTTAAGGCGGCACGGAATTTAAGGCGGCACAGCGTAGGAGGATGATCAACATTGGCCGGAAGTGATACCCCGGATCGTTCCGTATTGATATGGGTGTGTGAGGGAACGTGGCCGGCCAGTGTGGACGCGGGCCTTAGCCTGGCCCCGGCCGGAGCCAGATTTACCCTGCTGCACGTCACGCCGGCCGAAGTGGCTGACGCCGCCCACGGCGCCTACCAGGGGCTGTTCGGGCGAGGTCGTGGGGTGGGGCGCGATCCCGGGGCCAGGCTCGACGAACTGGCCAGCGCATCGGCCAGTGACCTGCTCGCCAGAGCGGCGGACAGGCTCGGGCGCAGCTGTGAAAAAGTCGAAATTAACGGACATACGGAACGGGCCGTGGTGGCCGCCTCAGCCCAAGCGGATCTGCTGGTCATGGCGCGAGACGGCGACCGGTCCCGGCTCGGGCCGAAGAGCCTGGGCAAGGCCGCACGGTTCGTCGTAGATCACGCCGCCTGCCCGGTTCTGCTGGTTTGGCCCGAGTCTGCGCCCGACATCGCCACTATTCCCCCGCCGCCACACCATCCTCCCCCGGATCACCTCCGGCCACGCTAGGCGGCGGCGCGGGCGGCCCGCGGGCGGCGGCGCGGGCGGCGGCGGCGGCCAAAAGCTGTCCCATATTTGCTAAGAGCATGTATATGCTTGACTTAGGCAATAAAATGTCAGGGGATGGCATGAGCGAACTGACTGCTGGCGGCGTCGGCGCCGAGCTCACGGCGGCTAGTGACACGCAGGGCGAGGGGTGGCGGGACGGGGCCGCGGCGGATGACGCCGCGGTGGCGGCGGTGCGGGGGTTCAACCGGTTCTACACGAACGTGATCGGGCTACTGCGCGGGAAGTACCTGGATACGCCGTACTCGCTCACCGAGGCGAGGCTGCTCTTCGAACTGGCGCAGCGCGATACCAGCGAGGTCACCGACTTGCGCCGGATGGTCGACATCGACCCGGGCTACCTGAGCCGCATCCTGGCCAGGTTCGCGGCCGACGGCCTGATCACCAGGCAGCGTTCCGCCGCTGACGCGAGACGTCAGATCATCGGGCTGACCGCGACCGGCCGTTCCGTCGTCGGGGGCCTGGACGCCCGGTCGGCCGGCCAGACCAGGGACATGCTGGCCGCCGTCCGGGACGAGGACAGGCGCAGGCTGCTCGATGCCATGCGCGTGATCAAGGAAACCCTCACCGGGTCGCCGCGGCCACGAGGCTATCTGCTCCGCCCGCCCCAGCCGGGCGACATGGGTTGGGTGGTGCAGCGGAACGCGGCGGTGTACACCGAGGAGTTCGGGTGGGATTCCTCATACGAGGCGCTCGTGGCCAGGATCGTCGCGGATTACGTAGACCACAGGGAACCCGGTGCCGAGGCGGCCTGGATCGCCGAGGTCGACGGTACGCCGGCCGGCTGCGTCTTTTGCGTACGCGAGAACGCCACGACCGCGCGGCTGCGGCTGCTGCTCGTTGAGCCATGGGCCAGAGGCCTGGGGATCGGCTCCCGCCTGGTGGAAGAAGTACTTCAATTTGCTCGTCAGGCCGGCTACTCAGGAGTCACCCTGTGGACCAACGATGTTCTCACCGGCGCGAGGCGGATCTACCAGCGGGCCGGTTTCACCTTGGCCAACGAGAGCCGCCACCACAGTTTCGGCAAGGACCTGACCGGCCAGAACTGGTCCCGCGCGCTATTACCCCGGGGTAAAGCGGACCGGTCCCGGCGCGGTGACGCCGAGCGCGGCGAGTGATGGAACGCTGACAAGAAGATCGCCGGAGCCTGTCATGCCGTTCGGAACAAGAGCGCAGGCACGAACTGCTCGGCGGATGTGAGCGAGCCGTGCATGCCCAGCAGCGCCGACTCCCTCGGCTCCGCCTTCGTGGCCACCAGGGCAACGGAGCCCGCGGGAGCGGCCACGACATCGCCGATCCGGGCGGCCATGCCGTCGTCCACCGGGCCGAACCATCCTTCCTTGATGGCCTCTTCCCTGGACAGCACCCATGCGCGCTCGCCGAGCACCTCGCGCCAGGCGGCCAGGACCTCCGCGGCGGCACCGGGCCGCGCGTACAGATGCCTAGCCCGCGGCTCGCCGCCGAGCAGGGCCAGCCCGGCCCGGAGCTCTGGTATCGCGTCTATGTCGAGCTTGTCCTCGGGGCCGATGTCCACCATCCCGTGATCCGCCGTCACGTACAGGCAGGCCCCGGAGGGAAGCGAGCTCGCGAGCTGTTCGGCCAGCTTGTCCACGTGCGCCAGGTGGTTGTACCAGGCGTCCGAGGCGACACCGAACACGTGTCCGGTTCCGTCGAGATCGCCGTGGTACACGCTCACATAGGCGCGCCCGTTCTCGTGCAGTGCGGTAGCGGCCTGAGCGGCCAGGGCGCCCATGCTGTCGGCAGGGCGGAAGTCCGCGCCGCGCATCGTGGCCACGGTCAGCCCGGTGCCGCGGAACGAGCCCTGAGCCACGTGCACGGCCGCGATACCGGCCTCGGCCGCCCGCTCGTAGATCGTTGGCAGCGGCTGCCATTGCAGCGGATCGACCCGGGAGTCCCAGCGCAGCCCGTTGAGCAAGCGGTTCTCGCCGGGAATTATGACCTGGTAGCCGAGTATCCCGTGCTGGCCGGGCGGCCGCCCGGTGCAGATCGAGCCGAGGCTCGTGACCGTCGTGGAGGGGAACCCCGCCGTGATCGGCTTGGAGTTGCGCGCCAGTTCGGACAGGAACGGCGCGGCGGCGGGATGAGCGCGAAGCAACTCCCAGCCAAGCCCGTCCACGATCAGCAGGCAGGCGCGTTGCGCGGGCATCAGGCCGAGGACGTTCTGCGACTCCGGCGATCCTGGATCAAGGGATGCGAGGATCGACGAAGACAAATCAGCCAGGGTCGCCGCCCCATAGGACGGCACGATCGGCGAATGTCTCGGCTCGTGCGTCATACGGGAATCCTCATCTGCTACTCGTGGGTGCCACTCAGCGTTCTTGCCTCAACATCTTGCCCCGGCATCAGCATCTTGCCGGAACATGCTGCCACGAGGCGGGTGACGGCGACAAAACGGGCCCTCAGCTAACACCCCGTCGAGTCTTCAGCTGCCGCTGACCGCCGTAGCGTCGGAGAGTTCGCGCGCGAACCCGAGCAGTTGCCTGACGGCATCCTCACCGTCCGCGGCGCGACTCACCCGCAGCGAGAAGTCATCAGCGGTGATGGTCCCGAGATAGCCGTGATCAGCCTCGCAGCTCTCATCTCCGCAATGCGCCGGCTCGAGTTCCAGGTGGGACAGGACATTCCAGCCGATGGTCAGCATGACCTCCGACGGTATGGTAAGGCCCGGCACGTAGGCCGCAGGGTCGGGAACGACCCGGCTCAGGGCCACGGATGAAATCTTGGCGAACCGGATCGCCTCCGTGCTTGTCTCCGCCCGCGGCCGGGTGTCTGGATCCTCGGCGGGATGCTCGTCGGTGTGCGAGTACACCAGCCGGGTGGGGGTGAGCGCCAGCACGGTCATGTGACGGCGTACCTCCATGCCCGGATCG
>Ga0302229_10001308_pt1 | contig 19001 bp, 11 predicted proteins | sample II_Palsa_N1_3_FD_193518 | JGI IMG/M metagenome (GOLD analysis project Ga0302229, IMG submission 193518) | Peat permafrost microbial communities from Stordalen Mire near Abisko, Sweden - II_Palsa_N1_3 | ecosystem: Environmental > Terrestrial > Soil > Palsa > Peat permafrost | place: Sweden... | reverse complement strand
GACCGGGGCGAGGTGCAGGTCGCTGACCACGACCACCCGGTCGCCCCGCCGGACGTCGAGCTGGATGAGATCGGGGACGAAGAAGGCGGCAGCAGCCGGGTCTTCCGTTGTCGCGCGGTCGGGGGCTTGCGCTGGCGGGGCCTGCGCGCTACCACTCATCATCATCGGCTCCTGGGTTTCGATCACATCGGTGGTCATGACACTGCCTCCGTCCGCATCAGCGGGAACAAGATGACGTCGCGGATCGCCGGGACCTCGGCGAGCAGCATGATCAGCCGATCGATGCCGATGCCGATGCCGGAGGTAGGCGGCAGCCCGAACTCCAGTGCCCGCACGAAGGCGACGTCGGCCGGGTGGGCCTCGGCCTCGCCTCCGGCGGCGGCCGTCGCCTCGGCCTCGAACCGCCTGGCCTGCTCGTCGGGGTCGTTGAGCTCGCTGTATCCGTTGGCGAGTTCCCGGCCGCCGATCACGAGCTCGAAGCGATCGGTGACGGTGGGGTCCTCCAGGGACCGGCGGGCAAGCGGCGAGACCTCGGTGGGGTAGTGGTAGATGAACACCGGCCCCAGGGTCTGGCCCATCAAGATTTTGTCGTAGAGCTCGAAGACCAGCTTCCCGGAGCCCCAGGACGGCAGGTAGGGGACTTCGTGGGCGTCGCAGACCTTGCGCAGGTCCGCCGTCGGCATGGAGGGATGCACCCGCTGGCCGAGCCGCTCCTCGAGCATGTCGAGGAGGTCGCGGCGCGGCCAGGGCGGCGTCAGGTCGACGCGCTGGCCCGCGAAGTCGAACTCGAGCCGGCCGGCGGCACCGCGGGCGGCCGCCACGATCAGGTGCTCGGTGAGGTCCATCCCGTCACGGAAGTCGCCGAAGGCGCGGTACGCCTCGAGTGAGGTGAACTCCGGGCTGTGCCTGGTGTCGATTCCCTCATTGCGGAAGTTGCGGGCTACTTCAAACACCCGCTCGTAGCCTCCGACCACCAGCCGCTTGAGGTAGAGCTCCGGCGCAATACGCAGGCTGAACTCGGCGTCCAGTGCGTTGGCGTGGGTGAAGAACGGACGGGCTAGGGCCCCGCCTGCCTGCGGCTGCAGGATGGGGGTCTCGACCTCCAGGAAGCCCTGTCCCTCGAGTTGGTCGCGCAGGATGGACAGCGTCCTGAAGCGGATGTCGAAGACCCGCCTGCTTTCCTTGTTGGCCAGCAGGTCAACCTCCCGCTGGCGGTACCTGGTCTCGGCTTCGCTGAGGCCGTGCCACTTGTCGGGCAGTGGCCGCAGCGCCTTGGACAGGATCTCCAGGCCGCTCACGTCGACCGAGAGCTCGCCTCGTCGGCTGGTGATCACCTCGCCGGTGGCTCCCACCCAGTCGCCTAGGTCGACGAGCGCCTCGACGGCGGCCGCGTCGGCCGGAAGGTGGTCGGCCCGGAACATCAGCTGCACGGCCCCGCTGGCGTCCTCGATGGTGGCGAAGCGCAGTTTGCCGTGGCCCCGCATCGAGGCCACCCGCCCGGCGACGCTCGCCACCTCGCCCGTCCGCGTGTCCGGCTCGAGTCCGGAGTGCGCCGAGTGCAGCTCGGCCAGCGTCGCGCTGCGCTCGAACCGGGTGGGATAGGGGTTGATGCCCAGGGCCTGCAGCGCATCGCGCTTGGCCCGGCGTTCGGCGGCCTGCGTGGCCTGCCCTCCTGGGGCGGCGGGCTCGGCCGGCTTGCGGCTTTGATCGGGGAGAACTGCGGTGCTCATGGAGGGTGTCCTTTGGGCTCAGCTCGACTGTTCGGTGTGGATGAATCCACTGTCGGCTGAACCGGGACCGCAGTCCCTAGGCAAACTCCCTAGTTCGCCTCCCTAACCCGCCTCCCTAGTACGCCTCCCTGGTTCGCCTGGCTATGCAGGCTCCCCCTGCGGTCAGACGGCGGCGGGCTGGCCCCACTGCTCGACCAGGCGCCGTAGCTGCTGGCGTCCGCGCAGGCCGCACTTGGCGTAGATGTTGCCCAGGTGGTACTCCACGGCCTTGCGGCTGACGAACAGCTCGGCCGCGATCTCGGGGTTGGACAGCCCCTTGCCGACCAGGTGAGCGACCTCGGTTTCCCGGCTGGTCAGCGACGGCACAGACTGCTTCTTGGCCGGTCTGCCCGGCAGCTGGCAGGCCGCCAGTTCCTCTTCGGTCCGGGCCATGAACGGCGCGGCGCGCAGCGCCTGGTACATCTCGCTCGCGTGCCGAAGTCGTTCGACCGCCAGGCGCCGCTGGCCCGTGCGCCGCAGCAGCCGGCCGTGGGCCAGCAGCAGGCGGGCGTGGTGCACCGGGCTGGGGATGCCAGCGTTGTCCTCGCCGCTCTGGTAGAGGTGCAACGCCAGTTCGGCATCGCCGCGCTGCTCGGCCAGCCACCCGTCCAGCCACGCCAGCGCCGGAGCCAGGTAGCTGACCTGGCCGCTGCCGGCCCGCAGCTGGGCCAGGACGGCGGCGGCCTGCTCCAGCTGGCCCGATCCGGCTAGGCCCTCCACGAGCAGCGGCCGCCACAAGACCGCCCACACCCGGCTGCGGCCGTCCAGGGCCGCGTCGTCCTGCCACGGGCCCAGCGCGTCGGCCATGCCCAGGTAATCGCCGGCTGCCTGGCAGATCAGTGCTCGGGCGACCGCCGCGTATACCCGTTCCCGGCCGTAGTCCACGCTGGCCGCGGCCTCGTCGGCGAGCCGGGCATGCCGCTCGGCCTCCTCGGCCGCACCACGCCCGGCCGGCACGGTCACCGCCGCCAGGTGCAGCAGCGGCAGATCGAACCGGCGAGGATGGATCGCGGCGGCGGAGAGCCCCTGTTCGACGGTGAGCAGGACGTCGTCCCACGCCCCAGCCAGGTACTGAGCCAGCGCCAGGTAGAAATAGGCCCGCAGGCCCAGGGTGAGCGTAGCGCCCCGGCGCGCCAGTCCGAGGCTGGCGGTCAGGTCGCCGATGGCCTGTCCCAGGTCCCCGGCCAGCAGCCGGAGCATCCCCCGGTACGACAGGCCGTCCACGTCGATCGCCCGCACCCGCACCGGATCGGCCTCGAGATAGGCCAGCTCGGCCAGGCCGGCCCGCGGCCCCGATACCTGGGCGGCGCCGATGGCGATCAGGGTACGCGTCCGGCTGGCTGCCGCGGGATCGAGCGCGCCGGTGCCCAGCGCCTGCCGCCCGAGGGCCATCACCTTCTCCCCGTCCCCCAGCAGCGTGTAGGTGCTGGCCAGCCGGTTGGCCATCAGGGCGGCCAGCGGCTGGCTGCCCGGGTCATCGCGCGCCTGGGCCAGCGCCTGGCTGAACTGCCGTTCGGCCTCACCGAGCTGGCCCGAGGAGTACGCCATGGTGCCCAGCACGCCACTGCGCAGCGGCGACGGCGCCGACGCTTCCACCGCCTGGCGCAGGGCCAGGCCGCGGGACTCCTCGGCCAGCATCAGGTGCAGCGCGGCGGTCAGCAGGCGACGTTCCCGGTCGGCGAGGGCGGGGGAGATGTCCGAGGCCCACTGCAGGTGCGTCGCGGCCATCGCCAGGCGGCCGCCGGCCGCCTCTTCGGCCGCCAGGTGCTCAAGCTGGGCGGCCAGGCCCTCGTCCAGCTGATCCAGGGCGGCCACCCGGTGCTCCCACGACGCCGCCTCGCTGGCGAACAACGCGGCGCGGGCGTGCAGCTGCCGCCGCCTGGTCATGGTGATACCGGCGTAGATGGCGTCCCGCACCAGCGGGTGGCGGATGGCCACCGGGCAGGTGGGATCCTCGGGCTCCCAGCTCACCAGGCCGGCCGCCACGGCGGGCTCGATCGCCGTGCCGGGCGAGCCGGCCTGTGCCGCCTGGCCCAGCTGCGCCAGCGGCAGGCGCAGGTTCAGCACCGCGAGCATCTCCAGGATGACCCGGGTCTGCGACGGCAGCCCGCGCAGGTGATCACCGACGGCGGCGGCCAGCGACCGGGGCAGCGCCGGACGCCCAGGCGCCCTCGGATCGAAGCCGGAGCCCTCGGTCAGCAGCGTGCGCAGGTACAGCGGGTGGCCGCCGGTGTCCGCATGCAGCCGCCGGACCACCTCATCCTCCAGCGATTCGGTCCCGAGCGCGGCCGCCAGCGACGCCACCTCGTCCAGGCCCAGGCCCTCCAGCGGTATTTGCAGCCGGTTCTCCACGCTCGACAGCATCCGCTGGGCCGCCTCGTCCAGGCGGTCACCGGGCCCCCGGTACGTCACCACCGTGATCACCGGGTCCACCGACAGCCGCCGCAACATGAACGTCAGCGCCTCCACCGACTTGCGGTCGGCCCACTGCAGATCGTCGATGAAGATCGCCAGCGAGCAACTGGCCGCCTGCTCTCCCACCACCTCGAGCAGCCGCGCGCCCGCGGCAAATGACGAGGTGTCCGAGCCGGTCCCGCTCACGGGCACAACGAGCCGGGAGACCCTCGCCGCCCGCAGCAACTGGTCGACGAGCCCGAAGTCCAGATCGGCCTCGGCCTGGTCGGCGCGAGCCGCCAGCACTCTCAGGCCGGTGCCCTCGGCCTGGGCCAGGCAGTGCCGCGCCAGGGCCGTCTTCCCGACCCCCGGATCGCCTTCGATCGTCACCAGCCACGGCTGCCCCGCCTGCACCGTGGCGATGACCTCCGCGGCCCGGGCCAGTTCCGCCGCCCGGCCCACGAAAACCCCGAGCGGCGGCCGCCCCTCCTGCACGCGCCCACCTCGCTCCCGCCCGCGGCGTCAGCCACCCCGGATGAATAGAGCGTAACGCGCCGGCGATTGGGCGCAGCCAGTCTGGGATGATGATCTGCGTCGTTCCAAATGAGACGATTGGGACGTAACTGGAACAGGCCAGTAGCTCCCAGACCAAGGCGCATTGTCCGGACTACCATGATCTCGTTTAACAGCCTGCTGATCGTCGGCGTGGTGGCCGTCGCAGTGCCTCTGGTCCTCGGACTGGTCCCGGCCGTGAAGGTACCCCCGGCAGTGTTCGAGATCCTGTGCGGGGTCCTGGTCGGGCCGGCGGTGCTGGGCTGGGTGCATCTGGATGTTGCCGTCCGGGTGATATCCGACCTGGGCCTGGGTTTCCTGTTGTTCATGGCCGGCTACGAGATCGACCTGCGCCGATTCGACCGCCGGGTTCTTTCCCTGGCCGGCCGGGCCTTCGCCGCCTCCGCCGCGCTGGCTCTGCTGGTGGCCTACGGGCTCCAGCTGGGCGGCCAGATCAAGGACGGCCTGCTGGTGGGGATCACGCTGATGGCGACTGCGCTGGGGATCCTGGTGCCCATTCTCAAGGACGCGGCCCAGACCGAGACAGGTTTCGGAAATCTGATCATGGTCGCGGGGTCGCTGGCCGAACTGGTCCCGGTCCTCCTGCTGTCGGTATTCTTCTCCGCGTCGTCGGCCAACCCTGGCGTGGAGCTGGGACTGCTCGCCGGGTTCATCGGGCTGACGGCGGTCGTCGTGGTGGTGACCCAGCGGGTTAGCGGATTGAGGCCGTTGCGGGAGGTAGTGCGGCGGCTGGAGAGCACGAGCTCTCAGCTGGGTGTCCGGCTGGCCATTACGTTCGCCCTAGCCTTCGGGGTGGCGGCCGAACGCTTCGGGCTGGCCACCATCTTGGGGGCGTTCCTGGCCGGGATCATCGTGCGCCGGACCGGCGAGTCGCCGGCCACCCACGAGCAGTTCCAGGTCAAGCTCGAAGCGATCGGCTTCGGGTTCTTGATCCCGGTGTTCTTCGTGAGCACCGGCGCCGGCCTGGACATATCCGCATTGTTCTCGAGCATCCGGGCGATCGTTCTCGTGCCGGTGTTCCTCGTCGCACTGCTGGTGGTACGGGGCGGGCCGGCTGCGCTCTACGCGCGGGCGGTTGGGCGCACCCATGCCTTGGCTGCCGGTTTCATGCAAGCCACCTCCCTGACGTTCATCGTGGTGGCGACGGTCATCGGCGTCCAGACCGGTCATCAGAGGCCGTCCACGGCCACCGCGCTGGTGGTGGCCGGCCTGCTGTCGGTGGTCATCTATCCGCCGCTAGCCCTGCGGTTGCTGCACAGCGCGGCAGCCCGTCCTGGACCCCCCGAACCCGACACTGCTCCTCAGTCCGTGCCGCGACCGGACTAGGAGCCCCTCCTGGGGAGGCGAGACGGACAGCCAGGTGACATCTGAAGGTTATTCGGCCCGTCGCCAAAGGCGCGGTCCCGATCGGGGATCGCGCCTATGCGGTGATATCCAGCCAGGACTGCAGGCGAGTTGCTCAGGGTCGAACGGCCGGCGGCAGCTGGGTGATGGTCATCTAGTTGCCCGAGGCGCCTCAGCTCTGGCTGCCCGGTGCCACGGGAGTGGTCGGGACGGCGGGGTTGACGGTCGGCCCGGAAGGCTGCGCGGGGTTGACGGTCGGCCGGGACGGCTGCGCGGGGTTGGCCGGCGTGTGGGGCTGGGCCGGGACGGACGTGGAGGTCGACGGGCCGTTGGTGGCCGGGGCAGCGCTGGACTGGCCGTGCCATAGGGCCAGGGCCAGGGCGGCGAAGGCGACGGTCACGACCGCGGCGGCGGCCAGGATCCAGCGCCGGGGCCGGGACGGGCTGGTGACGTGCTGGTTGGTGGTCCCCGGGTTGGTGGTGTAGGTCTGGGTGCTCAATGGGTGTCTCCCTTTTCAGCTGGTTGCATCTTGTGGATAGATCCAGTTTCGATCTCGACAAGAGCAAAATCCCTAGGGAGACTTCCTAGTTCTGCCCCCAGGACCGCCGAATAAGGCCGGTTCCCGAGCTCTCGCCTCGCCTCGAGTGCGGAGGTGCTGCCGGCCGGGTGTGCGGATGGATTTCAACGGGTATGGCCGGTTGGGACCACAGGCATCGAGGATGGACGCGGCTTCGCCAGCGCGTCCTTTTCGTCTGGATGGCCGACGTCACAGGCGAGAGCGAGGTGCGCGCGTGCAGGACCGGCTCAAACCGCTCGACCCTTTCGTCGGCAGAGCGGCGGAACTGGCGCGCGTCGCGGAGGTCATATCCCGGGTCGAGGCCGGGCAGCCGTGGCTGGTGGCTATCGAAGGCGACCCCGGGGTAGGGAAAACGGCCTTGGCGCGGCGATTCCTGGCCGAGGCTGCCGACCTGCGGGTGCTTTCGGCTCGCGCGGATCAGGCCGAGGCCGATCTGGACTTCGGAATCGTCGACCAGCTGCTCAGGGCGGCCGGAGGCGTGGTACCGACGGCCACGCCGAACGGCACCGCTTCGTCGTTCTCCGTGGGAGCCGGGCTGCTGGAGGTAGTGGGAGAACAGCAGGCGGCTGCCGCGTCGGCCATCGTGATCGATGATCTGCAGTGGGCCGACCGGAAGTCGGTGGAGGCCCTGACGTTCATGTTGCGGCGGCTGTCGGTTGACCCGGTGATCGCCATCGTGACCTACCGCGGGCCTAGCGACCGCCTGGACGAGGCGGCCCAGCGGCTGCTGCTGAGCGTCGAGAACCGGCTGTTCATCCCGCTGGGCGGGCTGAGCCAGGAGGAAGTCGCGTCACTGGCCGCCGCCCTCCGGGCCGGAGCGCTGGACGATGAGGCCGCCGGCTGGCTTTACCAGCACACCGGCGGGCACCCGTTGTACCTGCGCACGCTGCTGAGCGAAGGGTTCGACTTCGATCCCCGGGCCCCCGGACGGCCCGCGCTGCCCCGGACGCTGGCTGCCGCCGTCGCTGATCACCTCAGGGTGCTGCCGGCCGAGACCCGGGTCATCCTGGAGATGCTCTCGGTGCTGAACCTGCGCATGCCCCTGGCCCAGGTGGGCCAGGCGGCGGAGGTCGGCTCACCCAGCGCGGCCATCGAACCGGCGGCGGCCTCCGGCCTGGTGGACTGGTGGCCGGAAGAGCCGAGCTGCCCGGTGGCGATCCGCCACCCGCTGGTCCGGGATGCCATCTACGCGGGCATAACGGCCGCCAAGCGCAGGATGCTGCACGCCCGAGCTGCCTTGATCGTCAACGAGTCGGCGTCCTGGGAGCACCGGGTGGCCGCCCTCGATCGTCCCGACGAGGACCTGGCCGCCCAGCTGGAGCGCCTGGCGGGCGAAGAGACGGCCGCCGGCCACCTGGCACTGGCCGCTACCCACCTCCAGTGGGCATCTGACATCTCCCCCGAGCGGGCCGACCGGGAACGACGACTGCTGACCGCGGCGCTACACCTGATGCTGGCTGAGGAATCCCGCGGCCTGGCCCTCCGCCAGGCGGTCGAGGAGTCGGCGCCGTCCCCGCTGCGCAGCTGCGTGCTGGGGACCATGGCATTCTCCTCGGGCCGGCTCGCCGAGGCGGAACGCTGGTTCATCGAGGCGCTGGAACAGGCGCGGGATGACCCTGGCAGCCGCCAGCTGGCCGCGATGATCGCCAACCGGCTGGCTGGCACCTACACGCTCCTGGGGAACGGGGAGAAGGTGATGATGTTCGGCAGGCAAGCGCTGGAGGGCGGATACCTGGACGCGGCGGCCGCCAGCCAGACACGCACCCTGATCGCCATCGGCGCCTCCCAGGTGGCCGGCCCGCACGCCGCCCTGGCCGAGCTCGGACACCTCGACGCTGACGCGGTCCGGGTCGGCCCGGTCGACGTCGACGGCCTGTCGTTCCGCGGAGTGTTCCGGCTGCTGGCCGGCGACCTGGATCAGGCGGTGACCGACATGACCGCCAGCCTCAGGCTGGCGCGCCGGGGCGCCACCTTGACCCTTGGCCTGCGCGCCTACTTCTACCTGGCGCTGGCCCAGTACCTGGCCGGAATGTGGGACGACGTGCTGCTCACCGCCGAGCAGGGGTTCTCGGCCGCCGCGATCCATTCCCGCCGCTACGAGCTGCCGTTGCTGCACCTGGCGGCGGGCTGCGTGCCGGCCGGGCGCGGCGAGGCCGCGGAGGCGGAACGGCACGCGGTGCTGGCCGAGGAGGCGGCGGCCAGCCTGGATTACGGCCAGGAACGGCTGTACGCCGCGATGATGCGGGCCCTGGTATGCCAGGCTTCGGGTGACTACCTGGGCATGGCTGACGCGCTCGGTCACTGGCGGGACGAGAAGACCCTGGACGGCCGCAGCCGGGTCTACGCGGTGCTCTGGCGGCCGCTGCTGGTCGAGGGTCTGGTCGGCTCGGGCCAGCTGGAGCAGGCCGCCGCCGTCCTGGACGCGCTGCGCGCCGATGGCGGTAAGGCCGGCTATCTGCAGCAGGCCCTGGACTGGCTGGACGGCTGGCTGGCCGAGCAGCGCGGCGACCCCGACCAGGCTCGGGAGATCTACGCCCGCGGCGAGGACGCCGCCAGCACGCAAAGCCCGGTGTACGCGGCCCGGCTGCAGCTGGCCTACGGCCGGCTGCAGCGGCGAACGGGCCACCGGCGCCCGGCGGTCGAGCACCTGCGACGGGCGAACGACCTGTACCAGACCCTGCGCGCCGAGCCGTTCATCGCCCGGACCGAAGAGGAGCTGGCCGCCTGTCATCTTCCCGGCAGTCCGGCGAAGAAGCGGTCTGTGCTGGCGCTGACCAGCCGGGAGACGGAGGTGGCTCACCTGGTCGGCAAGGGACTGTCAAATCCGGAGATCGCGGGCGAGCTGTTCGTCAGCCGCAAGGCCGTGGAATACCACCTGGGCAACATCTACGCCAAATGCGGTCTGCAGGGACGGCAGGAGCTGCGGCGCTTCGTCGAGCAGTGGCGCCAGCCGGCGGCAGTCTGACCGGTCCCAGATCGTGCGCCTGGAACCGGTTACATGTTTTCCGGTAAAACGGCCGAAGACCGGGAACACGGTCCCGGCCTTTTCGGTCGCTGGTGGAGAGTATGGATGCCTGAATCAGCTGTTCCCGCCCATCTGGTTGTTGCCGTGGGCCAGGTAGTTGGCCAGCGCGGCCTGGGTAGCGGCGTTCATCTGGCCGGTCTGCGGCAGGCCCGCCTGACGCTGGAGATCCTTGATCGCCGCGATCGTCTGAGGCCCCATGAGGCCATCGACCGAGCCTTCGTAGTAGTTCAGCTGCCCCAGCTGCCGCTGCAGCTGCATCACCGCGGTCGAGGGCTGGACCGGGGTGACGGGGTGGGACGGGGTGACCGGGTTGGCCGGGGTGGTGGGGCTGGCCGGGGCAGACGTCGAGGATGACGGGCCGGTGGTGGCCGGGGCCTGGCTGGAATGCGAGTGCGACAGGGCCACGGCCAACCCGACGATGGCCGCCACCATGGCCGCGGCGATGACCACGGCAGAGATGCGGAACCAGGACGGGCGGCCACCCTGATGGCGGGGGGTCTGATGGCGGGGGGTCCCCTGGTAGGGGGTCTGCTCGTCGGTGGTCTGCTGGCCGGGGGTGTAGAACTGAGTGCTCATTTAGGGTTTCTCCTTGTCTTGACTCAGTTGCTCTGTGTGGATAGATCCACTGTCGCTCGAGCCGAGAGCAAAATCCCTGGGGAAACTCCCTAGTTCTCGGGGTTCACTAGCGGGCGCCGGTGGCAGTGGCCGCGATCACCTGGCTGGGCGGCCAGACTCCCGGGTGGTCGCGATCCGTAAAGTAGGCCCTTGACATCCTCCCCCGCCTGAAGGCCGGGGGATTCCAGCTACTCACATCCGGGTAAGGAGATAAGCAGTTGAGGTTCGCGGTTCACGGGCCCGGCATCCCGGCAGCCTCCCCGCGCAGTCACGGCGTGCCCCGCCGCGATGTTCCTGGCCGCGTTCACATCAGCGTTGCCGGCGAAACCGCAGGCCGTGCACTGGAAGACGGCTTGACTCTCGCGCGACTTCCCGTCCACGTGCCCGCACGCCGAGCAGCGCTGACTGGTGTAATGCGGCTTAATCTTCTCCACCCGATCGGGCGCCTTTTCCTCCAGCCGGCGCACCAGCAGCCCCCAGCCCGCCCGCAGGATCTCCCTGTTCAGCCCGGCCTTCTGGCGGACGTTCCGGCCGGGATCGCACCGCGTGCCTTTCGCGGACCGGGTCATGTTCTTGATCTTCAGGTCCTCGACGCGGATCACGTCGAACCGGCGGGCGATGCCGGTGCTGGTCTTCTCGGCCCAGTCTTTTCGCCTGTCGGTCTCCCGGGCCCGCAGCCGGGCGATGGCCAGCCGTACCCGCGCCCGGCGGTTCGAGCCGCGCCGGGCGCGGGCGAGCTTACGCTCCAGCCGCCGCATCCGCCGCCTCTCCCGCGCGGTCAGGGCAGGGGCGTGCAGCATCTCCCCGGTGGACAGGGCCGCGCTGACAGCCACGCCGCGGTCGATGCCCACCACCTGGCCGTTCCCCGGCGCGGGAACCGGCTCGGGGATGACGGCGAAGGTGACATGCCAGCGCCCGGCCCGGTCCATCGTCACCCGGTGGGACTTCACGCCCGCAGGCACGGCGCGGGACCACCGGAACCGTATCCATCCGGCCTTGGGGATGCGCACCTCGCCGACGTGGCGGGCCAGACGGCGCACGTCGCCGGGCTTCAGGGCGACAACCCGGAATCCCTCGTTGCGGCCGGCCTTGCGCCACGACGGCCGCCCGGTCGGGTTCTGCGGGTCGAAGAACGCGGCCATGGCGTGGGTGAAGTCCCGCAGGGCCTGCTGCTGCACCATCTGGGAGCCGGCGGCCAGCCACGGGTGCTCTGCGCGGGCGGCGGTCAGCTGCCGGCACTGCTCCAGGTAGCCTGGAGCGCCCGCGCGGCCCGGGTGCCACTGCTGGTGCTGCTCGACCGCGAGGTTCCAGACGAACCGGGCGTGTGCACAGTGGTCCCGCAGCGCTGTCTTTTGGGCGGGCGTGGGGAGCAGACGGTACCGGGGCATACGAACACACTAGCGACTACCACTGACATTTCTGGGGAGGTGAAGCGGCGTTTCCTCCCCGGCCTGAAGGCCGGAGTCTCCACGCCGCGATCCTGATGAGACGTCGCCTGCCCCCGGTCGGCGAGCGCACCTTGGTCGCGGCCGACGAGCGGGTCCTGGCTCCGCCGGGGCAGCCACTGATCTGGGGCGGGCCGTGATCAAGCGGCTGCTCGTCGCCAACCGGGGCGAGATCGCCGTCCGCATCATGGCCACGGCCGCGGTGCTCGGCATCGAGACGGTCGCGGTCTATCCCGCCGACGACGCCGCCAGCGCGCACGTCAGCCGCGCTGACGCGGCGGTCGAGCTGCCCGGGACGGGCCCCGCGGCTTACCTAGACGTGAACGCCATCATCGCCGCGGCCACCGGCTCGGGCTGTGACACGCTGCACCCCGGTTACGGTTTCCTCGCCGAGCGGCCGGAGCTGGCTATCCGCTGTGCGCGGGCCGGGGTGCGTTTCGTCGGTCCCGGGCCCGACGCGCTCGCGCTGTTCGGCGACAAGACCGCGGCCCGGACCCGGGCGCGTGAGCTTGGCGTGCCCGTCCTGGCCGGTACCGACGCCGTGACCTCGCTGGACAACGCCTCGCTGGAGCCGGCGCAGGCCCTGCTGCGCCAGCACGGCGCGGTCATGGTCAAGGCGGTCGCCGGCGGCGGCGGGCGCGGCCTGCGGCCGGTGACACGGGAGGCCGATCTGGCCGCGGCGATGCGTCGGTGCTCCTCCGAGGCGGCGGCGGCCTTCGGTGACGGCGCCGTGTACGTCGAGCAGCTGCTGACCGGGGCCCGGCACATCGAGGTCCAGGTCATCGGCGACGGCACCGGCGCCGTGGCCGTGCTGGGCGACCGCGACTGCAGCCTGCAGCGGCGCCGGCAGAAACTGATCGAGATCGCCCCGGCCGCGATCGGCGACGCGATCCGCGCGCGGCTGTCCCAAGCCGCGGTGGCGCTGGTCGGCTCGGTCCGCTACGCGGGCCTGTCCACCGTGGAGTTTCTCGTCCAAGCCGACACGATCGCCTTTCTTGAGGTGAACCCCCGGCTGCAAGTCGAGCACACGGTCACCGAACAGGTCACCGGCCTGGACCTCGTCGAGCTCGCGCTGCGGGTGGCCGACGGCGCGACCCTGGCTAGCTTGACCCTGGCTGGCCCGACCCTGGACACGCTGCCCCCCGCCGGACCGCCGCGTGGCGTCGCGATCCAGGTCCGGGTCAACGCCGAGACCCTCCGCACCGACGGCACGCTCCAGCCCGGCGCAGGCACGCTGACCCGGTTCCAGCCCCCGGCCGGGCGCGGCGTGCGGGTCGACACCGCGGGCTACCGGGGTTACACCGTCAATCCTCGTTACGACTCCCTGCTAGCCAAGGTGATCACCGACGGCGCCACCCTGGAGGAGGCCGCCCGCCGCGCCGTGCGCGCGCTGGCCGAGTTCGACATCGCCGGAGTGCCCGTCAATGTGGCCCTGCTGCAGGCCCTCCTGCAAGCGCCCGGGTTCGGCACGCTCGAGGCCGGCTGGGTCGACGCACACGTCACCGACCTCGCCGCGGCCCCCGCGATCTCGCTCGTCCCCGCCGCCGATTCGCACGACACGGTACCCGTCGATCCGCACGACACCGCATCCACCGATCCGCACGACACCGCACCCGTCGATCCGCACGGCACCGCACCCGTCGATCCGCACGGCACCGCCGCGGCCGCCGCCGATCCGCCGTCCGGCGCCGCAGAACTGCCGCCCGGCCACGCAGCGGTGGCCGCGCCGCTGGCGGGCACGGTCGTGTCGGTCGCGGTCGGGCCCGGGGACCTGGTCGCGGCGGGCGACGAACTGCTCATCGTCGAGGCGATGAAGATGGAGCACGAGCTGCGGGCCCACGCCGCAGGCTTGGTGCGCGAGGTGCTCGTGGTGGCGGGCGCCACGGTGGCGGCTGGGACTGTGCTGATGGTACTGGCCGAGTCCGGGACCGATGTCGCCGAGCGGGCACAGGGCGGCCCCGTCCCCCTGGATCACATCCGGCCCGATCTGGCCGAAACGCGGGAGCGGCACCGGATCGGGCTCGACGAGGGCCGACCCGAGGTGACGCAGCGGCGCCACGCCGCCGGACGCCGGACGGCCCGCGAGAACATCGCTGATCTCGCCGACCCAGGCAGCTTCGTCGAGTACGGCGCGCTGACGATCGCCGCGCAGCGCCGCCGTCGCTCGCTCGACGACCTGATCGCGCGTACGCCGGCCGACGGCCTGGTCATGGGCACCGCGACGGTCGACGGCCGGCCGGTCGCGGTGATGTCCTATGACTACAGCGTGCTGGCCGGCACCCAGGGCATCATGAACCACCGCAAGACCGACCGGCTGCTCGAGCTGGCCGGCCGGGAGCGCCTGCCCGTGGTCATGTTCGCCGAGGGCGGCGGCGGACGGCCCGGCGACACCGACACCGCCGCCGTGGCACAGCTCGACGTGCCGACGTTCCGCCTGGCCGCCCAGCTGTCGGGTCAGGTCCCGCTGGTCGCGGTCGTATCGGGCTACTGTTTCGCCGGCAACGCGGCCCTGGCCGGCGCCTGCGACGTGATCATCGCGACGCCGGAGGCCAGCCTGGGCATGGGCGGCCCGGCCATGATCGAGGGCGGCGGCCTCGGCGTGGTCGCCCCGGACGAGGTCGGCCCGATGTCGGTCCAGGTGCCGAACGGCGTGGTGGACCTGCTCGTCGCCGACGAGGCCGCCGCGGTGAGTGCGGCCCGGCGGTACCTGTCCTACGTCGGCGATTCGCGGACGCAGGCCGACGCCCCGCACGCCGACCAACGCCGGCTGCGCCACCTGCTCCCGGAGAATCGCGCCCGCAGCTACGACGTGCGGCCGGTCGTGCAGACCCTGTGTGACGCCGGCAGCGTGCTGGAACTGCGCGCCGGGTTCGGCGCCGGCGTGCTGACCGCCCTGGCCCGCGTCGGCGGCCATGCGGTCGGGCTGCTGGCCAATAACCCGCTGCACCTGGGCGGGGCGATCGATGGAGACGCCGCCGACAAGGCCACCGCGTTCCTGCGGCTGTGCCAGGCCCACCGGCTGCCGGTCGTCTCGCTCGTCGACACTCCTGGCTTCATGGTGGGGCCCGCAGCCGAACGAACCGCCGTGGTGCGGCGCTTCGGCGCGATGTTCGTGGCCGGGGCCCGGCTCACGGTGCCCGTCTGCGCGGTCGTGCTCCGCAAGGCGTACGGCCTCGGCGCGATGGCGATGACCGCCGGCGACCTGCGCCGCCCGGCCATCACCGTCGCCTGGCCCACCGGGGAGTTCGGCGGCATGGGCCTGGAGGGGGCGGTCCGGCTGGGCTACCGCAAAGAACTCGACGCGATCGCTGATCCCGGGGCCCGCCGGGCCCGGTACGACGAGCTGGTGGCCGAGCAGTACACCCGCGGCAAGGCGCTCAGCACCGCGGCGGCGTTCGAGATCGACGACGTGATCGACCCGGCCGACACCCGCGCCGTCCTGGTCGACGTCCTAGCCCGGTTCACGCCCGGCGCCTGAACACGCCGGCCTAGGCAGGGAAGGTGGTGGTGGCCACGCCGGACATAACGTTCCAGCTGCTCGACGGGATCCAGGCCGCCGGGTACGCGGAGGAGCTGCAGGCCCTGCACGCCGAGGTGTACGCCGACCCGCCCTACCGGCGCAGCCAGGATGCCGCGCTGTTCGCCGACCGCTTCCGGGTCCAGCGCCGCCAGCCCGGCTTCGTCCTTGCCGAGGCCCGCCAGGGCGCCTACCTGGTCGGCTACGGGTCCGGCATGCCGCTCCGGCCGTCCACCTCGTGGTGGCGGGACCTCACCACCCCGCTTCCGGACGAGGTCACCGCCGAGCATCCCGGCCGCACCTTCGCGCTGACCGAGCTCCTGGTGCGCGCGCCATGGCGGCGGCAGGGCATCGCTCAAACCCTGCACGACTTGCTGCTGGCGAACCGGCCGGAGGAACGGGCCACGCTCACCGTCCTGCCCGCGGCCACTCCGGCGCAGAACGCGTTCCGCACCTGGGGCTGGCGCAAGGTCGCCCGGACACGTGATGCTGGTCCGGACTCGCCCCCATCCGACGTGCTCGTCACCGCCCTCCCGGCGAGCCGCGCACCCTGACCTCACGGCGGCTGTCCCCCTGGGCCCAGCCTGTTCGTCATGAACACGGCAAGATGGTCACCGGTAGGAGGGAGCATCTACATGCAATACGCATTGCTGATCTATAGCAGGCCCGGAGCCGCCGAGGCGCTCAGCCCGGGCGAGCAGGCCGCCGTGCATGACGAGTACATGGCGGTCAGGAAAGAGCCGGGGATGGTCGGGGGAGCCGCGCTGCACCCGGTGGAGACCGCGACCACCGTCCGCGTCCAGGACGCGCAGATGCTCGTGACCGACGGGCCGTTCGCCGACACCAAGGAGATCTTCGCGGGCTTCTACCTGCTCGAGGCGGACGATCTGGACGCCGCGACCGAGGTCGCGGCCCGCATCCCGGCGGCCCGGTTGGGCGGGGCGGTGGAGATCCGCCCGGTCGTGGCCGGCGCGTCCTGACCGGCCGGTCCGGACCGAGCACGCCGGTCGAGCAGGCTTTCCGCGACGAGTGGGGCCGCGTATTGGCCTGCCTGGTCGGCTACTTCGGCGATTTCGATCTGGCCGAGGAGGCCACGGCGGAAGCGTTCGCGATCGCGGCGCAGCGCTGGCCGTCCGACGGGACGCCGGACAATCCGCGTGCCTGGCTGGTGACGGCGGCCCGCCGCCGGGCCATCGACCGGCTGCGGCGCGACCGGGTGCTGGCCGCGAAGCTGCGCCTGCTCGCGGCGAGCCAGACCGGCCAGGACACGACCGGCCGGGACACGACCGGCCAGGACACGACCGGGGAGGAAGACGTGCCACAGACGGCCATTCCCGACGAGCGGCTCCAGCTCATCTTCATGTGCTGCCACCCGGCCCTCGCACTCGAGGCCCAGGTCGCGCTGACCCTGCGGGCCGTGGCCGGGCTTAGCACCGAAGAGATCGCGCGAGCCTTCCTGGTCTCGCCCGACACCATGAAACGGCGGCTGACCCGGGCCAAGACCAAGATCAAGCTGGCCGGCATCCCGTTCGGCGTGCCGGCTGACCCGCGGCTGAGGGAACGCCTGGCGGCGGTGCTAGCCGTCGTGTACCTCGTCTTCAACCGGGGCTACGGCGATGACCAGGACCGCTCCGGCCTGGCCGCCGAGGCGATCCGGCTCGGCCGGGTGCTGGCCGCCCTGCTTCCGGCCGAACCCGAGGCGGCAGGACTGCTGGCCCTGATGCTGTTGCACGACGCCCGCCGGGACGCGAGGTTCGCGGGTGAGGACCTGGTTCTGCTCGCGGACCAGGACCGGTCCCGCTGGGACTGGCGCCAGATCGCGGAGGGCCGCGCCCTGCTTGACCGGGCCCTGCTTGATCAGGCCCGGTTTGATCCGGGCCGGCCCGGGCCGTACGCCATCCAGGCGGCGATCGCGTCGCTGCAAGCGGAATCCGAGCTCGACTGGCCGCAGATCGCGGTCCTTTACGGCAAGCTCGCCGACCTGACCGGATCCGCGGTGGTGCGGCTGAACCGGGCGGTCGCGGTGGCCGAAGCGCAAGGCCCGGCGGCCGCGCTCGCCATCGTGGACTCACTTGACCTGCCGGACTACCAGTACTGGCATTCGACCCGGGCCGAGCTGCTGCGCCGCCTGGGCCGGGCCGATGAGGCCCGGGCCGCCTACGGCGAAGCGCTGGCCCGCGCGCACACCGCCCCGGAACGCCGCTTCCTGCAGCGCCGCATCGCCGGCTGCTGAAGCCGGCTCAGCCGATGATGCGCTCTCCGATCGGTCCGAGGATGAGCATGGGGAAGTAGATGAGGCCGCCGACGATCACGATCACGCCGAGCAGGAACGCGACGAATGTCGGCCCGGCGGTGTCGAGGGTGGCTCTCGTCCGCGCGTGCACGCGTGCGCCGGCGAGTGAGCCGGCAATGGCCAGGCCGAGCACGATCGGCGCGAAACGCCCGATGAGCATGGCGAGGCCGAGGGTCGTGTCATACCACGGCGTGTTGGCCGCCAGCCCGGCAAAGGCGGACCCGTTGTTGTTCGCTACCGAGGCGAAGGCGTAGGTGACCTCGGTCAGGCCGTGCAGGCCGGGGTTGAGGATCGAGCTGGTCCCGGCCGAGATCACCAGGGACGTGCTGCCCAGGACGAGCACCGTGACCGGAATGGCCAGCACGTACGCCAGCACGAGCTTCATCTGGGTGGCGCGGATCTTCTTGCCGCCGAACTCCGGGGTCCGGCCGACCATCAGCCCGGCGACGAAGACGGCGAGCAACGCGAGCACCAGGATCGCATAAAGCCCGCCGCCGTCCCCGCCCGGGCTGATCTCGCCGAGGAGAATGGCGACGAACGCCCCCGTTCCCCCGACCGGGGTGTAGCTGTCGAGCGCTGAATCGGTGGCGCCTGCCGTCGTTCCCATCGTCCCGACGGTCATCAGCGCGGAGCCCTCGGGGCCGAACCGGGTCTCCTTGCCCTCCATGTTCCCGCCGGGGCTCACGTTGCTCGCCACCTGGGACACCGACGCCGGCAGCAGGTGGTTGCCGTGCAGTTCGGCCTGCATGGAGATGACAGTGTGGCTGACGAAGATGATGGCCATGACCGCGATGATGGCGTACGCCTGCCGCGGCCTGCCGATGAGCCTGCCGAACATGAAGATGACGGCGAACGGCAGCACGATCACGAAAAGCAGGTCAAACATGTTCGTGAATCCGGTCGGGTTCTCGAACGGGTGAGCGCCTCCGACGCCGTGGTAGCTGCCGCCGTTGGTGCCGAGCAGCTTGATGGCCTCCATCGAGGCGACCAGGCCACCGGGGATCTGCTGCGTCCCGCCCGCGAGCGTCGTGGCGGTGCGGAACCCGCTGAGGTTCTGCACCGCGCCCTGGCTCACCATCACCAGCGCGCCGAGGATCGACAGCGGGACGAAGACGCGCACCAGGGACCTGGTGAAGTCCCGCCAGAAGTTGCCGACGGTGCGCGCCTTGCCGGCGATGCCGCGGACGACGGCCAGCGCCACCGCGAGCCCGACGCCGGCCGCGGTGAACTGCGCGACCACCAACCCGACCGTGTCCGCGAGGTAGCTGGCCTGCGTTTCGCCCTCGTACGCCTGCCAGTTGGTGCCGGTGATAAAGCTGATGGCGGTGTTGAACGAAAGGAGGGGCGGCATCCCCGGGGCGCGGGTCGGGTTGCCCGGCAGCACTCCCTGCAGCCGCAGGATGGCGTACAGCAGCAAGGTGGAGACCAGCCCGAGCGTCAGCACCGCCA
>Ga0302229_10001307_pt1 | contig 19007 bp, 16 predicted proteins | sample II_Palsa_N1_3_FD_193518 | JGI IMG/M metagenome (GOLD analysis project Ga0302229, IMG submission 193518) | Peat permafrost microbial communities from Stordalen Mire near Abisko, Sweden - II_Palsa_N1_3 | ecosystem: Environmental > Terrestrial > Soil > Palsa > Peat permafrost | place: Sweden... | reverse complement strand
AGTTCTTCTCCTACACCCGCGACGAGTTCCTGGACGAGTTCGTCCACCCCGACGACCGCCCCGCCCTTGAGGAAGCGCACCAGAAGCGGGTCCTGGCGGTCCGCGCCGAGTACCTCGCCGAGATGCGCAAGCGCGTCGGCCTGACCCAGACGGAAGTCGCCGAGGCCATGGGCGTGACCCAGCAGCGCGTCTCGGCCATCGAGAACGGCTCAGTCGCGGAACTCTCCACCCTGGCTGACTACATCCGCGCCCTCGGCGGCGAACTCAAGGTCATCGCCGACTTCGGAGACACCTGGCAGCGCGTCGCCTGACCGGCGCGGTGCCGGACCGTGAGGGCCCCTGGATCAGTCCGCAGCAAGTGGGCGGCGGGACATCAGGCCGAAGGGGATCATGACGGCGCCCGCGGTGAGCGCGGCCACCAGCGCGACGAGGCCGACGGCGGGAGCGAGCGGGATGAACGGGGTCCAGCTGCCGGTGACCGCCCTGGTGACGGTGAGCAGCGTGACCGCGCCGGCGGCGGCGCCCGCGACTATCCCGGTGCCGGCGACGAATACCGCCTGCCACCCGAACACCGCGGCGACCTGCCCGCGGGTCGCACCCACCCGTCCGAGCAGCCGCAGTACCCGTCGCCGCTCGACCGTCGTCACGACCAGGGTGTTCACCAGCGCCACGGCCGACAGCAGGCCGAGCACGCCGAGGATCAGGTCGTTGGCGAACGAGTTCTGCGCGGTCGCCCGCGCGGACTGCGCGTTGGCGACGGAGCGGCTGGTCAGGCGCAGCCCGGGGTGACCGGCCGCGAGCCGGGCCAGTTCCGCGGTCGTGCCCCCGCTCACGAGGATCTCGGAGTATCCGGCGGTCGTGCCGGTGTGGCCGGCCGCGACGGACGCCGGGATCAGCAGGTCACCGAGGGCCAGCGATCGGCTGTAGATCGCGCTGACCGTGGCGTCGTAAGGCGTGCCGTCGGGCAGGTACACGGTGATCCTGGACCCGGTGCGCACGTTAAGCGCGCTTGAGCCCGCCTCGAGTGCGCTCACCGCTATCTGCCCGGGTCGCGGCGCCGCCACGCTGCCGGAGGTCACGCCGAGATCGAGCAGCTGGCCCAGCGGCCCGCCGGTGACGGCCGCGCCGTAATCCTGGTCGAGGCCCGGGTCGGTGACGGCCGCGCTGAGCGGCGTCACCCCGGCCGCCGCTCGGACCCCGGGCAACGCAAGGACCTGCCGGAGGGTGGCGGCGGTGAGGTCAGCTCCGGTGAGCACGTTGCCGGCCGTTACCGTGCTCGACGCCTGGCCGGAGGTGGCGTGCTCGATCGAGGTGTCGGCGAAGTAGATGGTCCCCACCATGGCGACGGCCAGCGCGACCGGGATGACCGCGGAGGCGGCCCGCCGCGGCTGGGCGGCGATCGCGGCCAGCGCGAGCCGGGCCGGCGCCCCGCCGAGGGCGACCGTCGGCCTGGCCAGCCAGGCGGTGAACGCCACCAGGAGCGGGCCGAGCAGGGCGACCGCGAGCATGCAGGCGAGCAGCAGCGGAAGCGCCAGCGCGAGCTGCCCGGACGCGCTCTTCTGGCCGAGCGTGAACGCCGCGAGGGTCCCCGAGCCGCCGGCCGCGAGGATGCCGAGCGCGACCCGGACCGGGTTGGGCCACTTACGTTCGGCCGCGGTCTCGCGCAGCGCCTGGGCGGGGGGTGTGCGGCTGCCCCGGCGCGCCGCGACCTGGCCGCTCAGCCAGGCGACGAGCGCGCTCGCCCCGCACGCGATCGCGAGCAGCCACGGGCTGAGCCAGGCGGCCGACCCGGCCGGCAGCATCTGGTGAGCGGCGAGCGCGCGCACGCAGCGAGCGCCGAGGGCGGCCCCGGGCAGCCAGCCGAGCGCGCCGCCGACCGCGCCGCACACGGCGAGCTCGGCCAGGATCGCCCGGCGGACCTGGCCGCGGGTGGCGCCGACCGCACGCAGCAGGGCGAACCTGCGCCTGCGGAGGTTCACCGCCAGCGCGGTGGTGCTCGCCAGCACGAACAGGGAAATCAATACGATCGGGACGATGAGCGCGCCGCCCAGGTCGGCGCCGTTGGATCGCTCGATCGCGGCGTTCAGATTGGCGACGTCGCCGCGGGCGGCGCCGGTCGCGATCGTGTAGCCCTGGCCGCCGTGCAGCGCCGCACGGATCCGGCTGGCGAGGACGTCCGGGGAGATGCCGGGCTTGGCGGTCACCGCGATAAGGTCCACGTCACCGAGCCTGACGCTGCCGTTCGGGAATCCTTCTTCGCCAACGGCGGCGGCGGCGCCCGGGACCCGGGCCAGGGTCTGCGCAAGCGAGGCGGGCACGCCTCGGTAGGCGGGCAGCGGCAGGCTCTCCTGGTTGGCGTTCTGGCCGCTGCCCGTGGTGACGCTGACACTGGTGGACCCGGCCACCACGACGCTCGCGCCGGCCAGCCGCCCTGGAGGTGCCTGGGTGGCGGCGGCGGCGGTTGATATCGCCGCGACGGTCAAGGTGGCGGCGGCGAGCGATGCCACCACGGCCGCGAGCAGCGGGCCCGGCCCGCGCCGAATCCCGGCGAGCATCCACCCGCCCATCAGCCGGATTCCTCGGCGGCGCGCTCCCCGAGCTGCTGGATCAGCCCGGCGACGATGGCCGGCTGCGGTTCGGGCAGCACCCGGTCCACCCGTCCGGCGTACAGGAACACCGCCCGGTCGCAGAATCTCGTCACCTGGGGGTCGTGGGTGACGATGACCACGGTCGTCCCGTCGGCCGCGTCCCGCAGCAGGCGCAGCACCCCGGCCGCCGTGTGCGGGTCAAGCGCCCCGGTGGGCTCATCGGCGAAGATCACGTCCGGGCGGGTAATCAGCGCGCGGGCGATCGCCACCCGCTGTTGCTGGCCGCCGGACAGCTCGGCGGGCCGCCGCCGGAGCTGACCGCCGGACAGGCCCACCCGGGATGCCGCGTGCTCGATGTCCGCCTTTCCGGCCGGACGGCGGTCGAGGCGGAGCGGGAGCGCTATGTTCTCCCCCACCGTCAGCTCGGGCAGCAGGTTCAGCTCCTGAAACACGAACCCGATCCGCTGCCGCCGCAGCACCGCCTGCTTGCGCACCGGCAGCCGGGACAGTTCCTTCCCGCACAGCCGCACCGTGCCGTACGAGGACCGTTCGAGCCCGGCCGCGCACTGCAGCAGCGTCGACTTGCCCGACCCGGAGACGCCGAGCACCGCGGTGAACGAGCCTGCCGCGAAGGACAGAGACACCCCGTCGAGCGCGGCGACCGAACGGCGGCCGCGCCCGTACCGCTTCGTCACGTCTTCAAGCACAACCGGAGCATCCTGCGTGGGCGGCGGTGCGCTCGTCAGTGTTGTGGCAGCACCGTTTTCCTGAGTCATGCCGTTCACGGTGCCAGCCGCGACCGCCGGAAACGATGGTGCCATCCCACCAGTCCACGGTAGAGATAACTCCCTAGGTCTTGCCTGCGCCACTGCCATCGCGACGGCGGCCGGGGGAACCGCGGGGCCGTCCATTCCCGCGACGATGGCCAGCCACGGCTCGAGCGCCCGGCCAATGCTGCCGTCGAGGATGATCCGCTCGGGGTCGAGCAGGGCCGCGATCCCGGTGATCGCGACGGTCGTCTGGCTGATCAGCTCGCCGACCACCCGGCTGCCCACCGGGTCGCCTGCCCGGGCGACGGCGAAGATGTCGGCCACGCTGTACTCGGGACCCAGCGCGCTCGGCGCCCCGCGCCGGATGAGTTCCGCCGTCCGGGCCAGCAGCGCAGACCCCGAGGCCACCTCCTTGAAGCCGGCCGGGGCGTTCGCGTCCGACCGCGGCACCGGGAAGTAGGCCGCCTCGCCCGCCGCGTTGTGCCTGCCGCGGATCACATGCCCGTCGACCACCACGGCGCCGCCGATGCCGGTTCCAAGCGAGAGCAGCACGAACGAGTGCGCGCCGCGGCCTTCGCCGCGCCACGCCTGCCCGAGCGCGCCGAGGTTGGCGTCGTTGTCGACTTCGAACGGCCAGGTGAGGGCCCTGCGGAGCATGCCAAGCAGATCAAGGCCCTGCCAGTGCACATTCGGGCCAGCGGTGGCCAGACCAGTGTCCGGGTCGATGAGGGAACCGCTGCGCCACCGGCGCCCGGTTCCCGAGCACCGCGGCTGTCGACTCGGCCGGCAATCCGTACCCTCCGGTCGCCGACGAGCAGAAGGACTGCTCGGACTGCTCGGACGGCACGTGGTCGGGTACGGTGACGCTCCCCAACGACGGCTCGGTCCTGCCGGGCACGTATCAAGTCATCGTCAACAGTCAGGTTGACTACCTGCCGCTGCAGGCCAAAGGGGCCACAACCGCGGTGGTGTCGGGCGGGACGATCAGCGGCACGACGCTCTCCGAGTTCAGCGCCTCCAGCCTGACGACCCCGATCACCGGGGCGTCGGCCCCTATCACGATCACGGTGAAGCACGCGGCTTAGCTACCAGCAATGACGCTCCCTGGTGAACCCGGTTACCAGCTGATTCTCGCTTCCACCGGCCTGTGGTCGCTGCCGTTGGCCGGCAGCACCCAGGAGCTGTCCGGCTGCACGCCTCTGACCAGGATCTGGTCGATCCGCACCACCGGGAAGGACGCCGGCCAGGTGAAGCCGAAGCCTTCCCCGGCCAGATTCTGGGCCGACTGCATCTGCGAAGTGATGGCGGCGAACGCCCGGTCGTCCAGGGCGCCGTTCATGTCGCCGAGCAGCACCACCCGCTTACTCGGATCGGCGGCGATGGCCTGGCCGAGCGCCTGCACGCCGATGTCTCGCGAGGCGGTCCAGAAGCCCGCCTTGGGATTCACCCGTACCGACCCCAGGTGGGCGACGTAGACCATGAGCGGCCCGTGGTCCGTGGCCACCGTCGTGCGCAGCGCCCGGTCCCAGGCCAGATCGTGGTCGGCCGGCCTGGTATCGGCCAGTGGTCCGTAGTCGATGACGTCGATCGGCCGGGTGCCCGACAGTGGCAGCTTGCTCCACAGCCCGACCGTTCCCACCAGCGTGTGGTACGGGTACGCCTTCGTCAGCGCCTTCACGTAGATGCCCGCGGCCTGCGGCGTCAGTTCCTCAAGCGCCAGCACGTCCGCGCCGGAGCCGGCCAGGTCGCGGGCGGTGCCGGCCGGGTCGGGATTGCCTGCGTCCACGTTTTCACTGACCACGGTGAGGAAGCCGCCAGGGCCGGACTTGTCGCCGAGCACCCCGCCAAAGAGGCTCAGCCACACCACGGCCGGCAGCGCCAGCGCGACCAGTGCCGAGGCGGAGCGGCGCCGCACGGCCCCGGCCAGCAGCACCGGGATGACCAGGCCAAGCCACGGCAGGAAGGTCTCCACCAGGCTGCCGAGATTCCAGCGCCAGTTGGGGATGCGCGCGTGCAGCAGCAGGACCGCCGCCAGCAGCAGCGCCGTCGCCGCGAGCACCCGGCCGCGCTCCCACGGGCCCGGCCGGGAGCCGACCCGGATCGCCCGCCGGACGCCCGTGCGCCACTTCACGGCTGCGCGCCCGGGCCGAGGGCGACATCCAGCGCGAGCACGAGGTTGCGGCCTGTTTGCAATGCGTTCGGCAGGATCGTCCCGGCCGTTCCCGGCTGACCGAAGGTGGCGGCCACGATCAGGGTGCTGTGCCCGTTCACCTGCTGCCGGGCCGCGACGAGAAGGCAGCCGCCGGCCGCCTGCGTGCTACCGGTCTTGAGGCCGACGATCCCGTCCTGGCCAAGCAGCGTGTTGGTGTTGCGGACCACGCCCGCCACCGGAACGACGGCCGTGGACTGCGCCGTGATCGCGGCCAGCGCGGGCACTCGCAGCGCGGCGACGCCGAGGCGCGCCTGATCAGCCGCGGTGCTCACGGTGGACGGGTCCAATCCAGCCGGGTCGGTGTAGCTGGTGGCGGTCATGCCGAGGCTGCGGGCGGCGGCGTTCATCCGGGCCGCGAACGCGGCCTGGCCGCCGGCGTCCCACCGCGCGAGTACCCAGGCCATGTTGTCGGCCGACGGGAGCAGGAGCGCCTCCAGCGCCTGGCGCTCGGTGATCGTCTCCCCGGCGGCCACTGCCACCAGCGAATCGCCGGCGGCGGCCTGCGACGGGTACTGGTCTGCCTCCGACGGCTCGACCGTCATATCCGGACCCGATCCGCTTGCGGACAGCGGGTGGTCCTGCAAGATCACGTACGCGGTCATCAGCTTGGCGACGCTGGCGATGGGCACCTGCCTGGTCGCCCCCGGGCCGTACGTCATGCCGCGGCCGCCGATGAAGGCGGCCGATACCCCCTCGGCCGGCCACGAGACCGCGCCCAGCCGCGACTGGCTCGCAGTGGCGGACGCGGCTGCCGACGAGAACGTTCCGGCGGGCCACGCCGTCGGAAGGGAGAGGGCCGCCGGCCGGCCGGGCGACTTATCCCGCACCGCGAGGACAAGGCCCCCCAGGCAGGCCAGCGCGGCCAGGCAGGCCAGCGCGGCCAGGAGCGTCCGGCTTGTCCTGGGCCGCCGGTCATCGGTTCGCGTTCCGTCCGGCCCCCGCGGCGGCCGGCTGCTCGTTGGATGCATGCCTGCGACGGTGCGCCACCAGCTTCACCGGGCCGTCCGGCCGCCGTCACAGCTGCGTCACAGTGGACGCGGGAGCGATTCCTGTTACCCGGTCATGACAATCCGAGGACGGGCTCATGACTTAGGCGCCGTGTAATCAGGGCAGCGTCACTGGCGGTTCGCTGTCCGGCGAACGGCCCGCGACAGGGAGCACCCGCGCTGGCACGACGACATAATGGCAGGTAATGGCTACCGTACTGCTGGTCGAAGACGATCCGGGTGCCCGGGAAGGCTTGGAGCTGGCCCTACGTCGCCTCGGCTACGTTGTGCGTGCCGCCGAGACCGGCGAGGCGGCGCTCCGCGACTTCGCCGGCGCCGCCGCTGACGTCGTGGTGCTCGACGTGATGCTGCCGGGGCTGGACGGCTTCGAGGTCTGCCGGCGGCTGCGCCGCGGCGGAGACATCCCGGTCATCATGCTGACCGCACGGGGCGATGACCTGGACATCGTCGGGGGCCTGGAGGCCGGCGCCGACGATTACGTGGTGAAGCCGGTGGAGCCACGCGTGCTCGACGCCCGCATCCGCGCCGTGATCCGCAGGACGGCCCGAGCCGACTCGCCTGCGGAGTCGTACGGCGAGCTCATGATCGACCGCGGCTCGCTGATCGTTCGGCGGGGCGGCCGGGATGTCTCGCTGACCCCGACCGAGCTGAGACTGCTATTGGTCCTGTCCGGCTCGCCCCGGCAGGTGTTCTCCCGGGAGCAGCTTCTCGACCTGGTCTGGGAACACGATTACCTGGGGGACTCCCGGCTGGTCGACGCGTGCGTGCAGCGGCTGCGGGCCAAGATCGAGGCCGACACCTCTCAGCCGCGTTACATCCAGACAGTCCGAGGGTTCGGCTACCGGTTCGGCCCGGTGTAACCAGAGGTGATATCCCGTGCACAGGCGCCTGATCGTCGCCTTTATCGTGGTGGCACTCGTAACGGCGGTTGCGTTTCAGTGCGTCGTCAACCTGCTGCTCCCGCTCTTCCCCAGGCTGAACGACCTGCTGATCCTGCCCCCGGGGATTCTTTCCTTCCTGTACAAACGGAATCTTCCGCACCACGGCGGGCCTCACGCGACACCGTTCCTTGTCCTGGTCCTCTGCCTGGCCGTCCTGTTGCTGCTTGCGGTCATCACCGCCCTGGCGTTCGCCGCGTCCCGGCCGGTCCTGCAGCCGGTTCGGCGGCTGGCCCGGGCCGCGCGGCGCATGTCCGACGGCGACCTGTCGGTCCGGATACAGCCACGGGGACGGGACGAGCTCGCCCAGCTGGTCACCTCATTTAACGAGATGGCCTCCGCGCTGGAGGATAAGGTCAGCGACCTGGAACAGATGGAAGCACGGGCCCGGCAGTTCGCCGGCGACGTATCCCATGAGCTGCGGACCCCGCTGACCGCGATGACGGCGGTCGTCGGCATCCTGCACGAGCACCCCGGGCTGACAGGAGACGCCGCGGCGGCCGCGCGGCTGGTCGGACAGGAGGTGAAGCACCTCAACCGGCTCGTCGAAGATCTCATCGAGATCTCCCGCTTTGACGCCGGCACCGTGCAGCTCGTCACCGATGAAACCGACGTCGCGAAGGCCGTCAGCCAGTGCCTGCGCGCGCGAGGCTGGTCCAGCGTGAGCACTGACGTCACGGCCGGGCTGACCGCACGGTTGGACCGCCGCCGGTTCGACGTCATCCTCGCCAACCTCGTCGGCAACGCGTTGCGTCACGGCGGCCCGCCCGTGACCGTGAAGGCCCGCATCCAATCGGGCGGCCAGTGCAGCGGGCAGCTGGCAGTGGAGGTACGCGACCACGGCCACGGGCTGCCCCCCACGGCGATCCCGCACATATTCGACCGGTTCTACAAAGCCGACACGGCGCGGGCGCGTTCCGACGGAAGCGGCCTGGGCCTGGCGATCGCGTGGGAGAACGCGCGCCTGCACGGCGGTCACATCCACGCGGGCAACCACCCGGACGGCGGCGCGGTGTTCCTCGTAAGCCTCCCGCTGAACGCGCCGGCCGGGTAGCACCGGTGACACCGGGACCATCGCCTTACGCTGGCGGCGGGGTGGTGGTGTTGCCGAGCAGCGGTTCGTCGGGGGAGCGGAGGTCGGCGGTGGGTAGGCCGCCGGGATACAGCTTGCTGACCCGCTCGGCGACGGAGATGGCGATCTCGACGTGCTGGCGACGGCTGGCGGCGTAGAAGCCCTGGGCGTCGGCGCTGAGCTTCGGGGCCGCGTGCAGGGGCTTGTCGCTGACCGCGAGCAGGGTGGCGGCCGGGATCCGGTAGCGGAACCCGTTCGCGGCGACGGTGGCGGATTCCATGTCGACGGCCACCGCGCGGGAGGCCCGCAGCCGGTCCTCGACCGTGGCCAGGTTCAGTTCCCAGTTCCGGTCCGCGGTGGTGAAGACGATGCCCATCCGGGAGGGAAGGCTGCGGGCCGTCAGCTCGCTGAGCAGCAGCGTGTTCAGCGTGTGGTTGGGGATGACCGGGACGCTGAGCGGGAGCATGTCGTCGAGGACGCGGTCGTCGCGCAGGTAGCCCGTCGCCAGCACCAGGTCCCCGATCGCCTGGTGGTTGCGCAGGCCGGCGCAGTGCCCGATCATCAGCGTCAGGTCGGGGCGCAGCACGGCCAGGTGATCGGTGATCGTCTTGGCGTTGGAGGGGCCGACCCCGATGTTGATCATGGTCACGCCGGCCCGGCCGGGGCGCGCGTAGTGCCAGGCGGGCATCTGCCGTCCCTCCCGGTCGGGGCCGGTGCAGTCCGGCCGGGCGGCGCGGAACTCCTCGACGTGCATGGCGTAGTTCGTCAGCAGCACGTACCGCTGGAAGGACTCGGGCTCGGTCCCGGTGTAGTGCCGCAGCCGGTCGATCGAGAGCGCCATCCGCTCGGGAGTGAACAGGAACAGCTTCTTGCGCCGCAGGTCCCGGCGGGTCTCGTCCACGGCCGCCAGGAGTTCCGGTGCGTGCAGGTCAACCGCGTCGCGCCCCGGACTGACCGACACCTTAGCCCCGTCCGCGGCAAGGCGGCCAAGCTCCCGTTCCAGGTACCAGCGGATCGCCTCGGGTTCGGCGAACTCGCCCTCGAGCACGGGGTTGTGCACTGACCAGGGCCGCTCCACCGTCAGCTGCGGGTAGCGGCCTTCGGCATCGTCCGCCTCCATCGCATCGCACAGCCGTGCTATCTCCGCTGCGCGCTCGGCCGTGGGGATGAGAGAAAAGTCCACGATCAGGTCCATGCGTCAACATACTAGGGAGCGCCGTCGGCGATCGTCAGACGATGTCGCGGCGCCGGGTGATCAGGGCGGGGATGGCCAGGAAGATTGCGGCGTACAGGCCGAGGGTGAGGAAGGCGAGCGCGGGGGCGACCTGGGCGATCAGGAAGTTCGAGCCGTAGAGGGCCAAGTTGGGATTGCCGTCCAGGTTGATCACCGTGTTGGTGGCGGCATTGGGCAGGATCTCGTAGAGATGCAGCATGACGCCGCGCAACTGGGGCGCGAAGAACTCGAGCGACGGCTGGACGACGACGGCCCACAGCAGCACCGCGCCGATGCCGGCGGTGGCGCTGCGCAGCCAGATCCCCAGGGTCAGGCCGACGGCGGCGTAGGCCAGGCCGAGCGCCAGGGCCGCGGCCAGCGCCTCGGCGAGGTGGCCGAAGGCCGGGAACGGGCTGGCCGGCGGGTCCAGCGACCCGGTCTGGTGCAGGGCGACGATGGCGCTGGCCACGGCGGCCAGGATGAACGTAAGCGCGACGCTGGCCGCCACCGCGATCGCGACGGCGACGGCCTGGCCCGCGAATGCGCGCAGCCTGCTCGGACCCTGAAGCAGAGCGGTCTTGACAGTGCCGCGGCCCCAGTCGCTGCCCCCGATCAGCGCGCCGAGCAGCATGAAGGCGACCCCGCCGTAGACGTCGCCGATGGACCCGCTGAAGGCGCCGTTGAGCGCGGCGGCCAGGTACTGGCCGGGCATCATGGTCGTGAGCACCAGCGGCGCGCTGACGCCGAGGCTGACGCCGGTGTTCGCGGTCGCGAACAGCAGGTACGGGCTGAAGTAGCTGTTGAGCAGCATGTCGACGGGCAGGAACAGGACCAGCGCCCAGCTGGCCGGGCGCTTGGACATGACCAGCAGCTCAGCCCGGAGCGAGACGAGCGTCCCGCCCGCGGCCATCTGCGGCCGCGGGCGGGCGGTTACCCGGTCCGGGCCGGACGCAGGCGCGGTCGGCCTGCGGCGGAGGCGGCGCCTGCGGCTCGGCGCGGTGACCGCATCGCGGCGCTTCAAGACGATGACGGTCAGGGCGAGCGCGACCGCCATATAGACCGCCAAAGTCACGACGGCCATGGTCATCGTGACCGCCGGGTAGTTCTGCGAGTCGGCCCCGCCCCCGGGGTCGCCGAACGGCCCGGTCACCACGGTGGCGGCCGCACCGGGGGTGAGGTCGCTGATTGTCCGCAGGATCCCGTGCGGATAATCCAGGGCGAGGTTGAACAGGGTGCCCTCGATGATCAGGGTCCACAGCAGCGCGGCCGAGATCGCGCCGGCGCCGCTGCGGCATACGGTCCCAAGGAACAAGCCGAGCATCCCGTAGGTCAGCGCGACGAACAGGGCCGCGCCGACCGACTCGGCGACGACGAGGGCGGGCGGCATGACGGCGAGGAAGGGGTTGATGCCGTTCCCTTCCACCCCCTTGATCACGGAGCAGGCCGCGGCGGCCACCGCGAACGTGGCCAGCACGCTGCCCGTGATCGCGACCACGAGGGCGAGGGCCTGCCCGGCGAAGGTCCTCGCCCGGCCCGGTGTCTGCAGCAGTGCGGTGGCGATCGTGCCGCGGCTCCAGTCACCGCCCGCCATGACCGCCCCGAGGACGATGAACGGGGCCGTGCCGCTGAAGTTGAACTGCATGACCGCGATGATGTTGAACTGGCTGAGCGTCAGGGACCCGAGGGCTTGCGAGGGAGTCCCGTAAGTCGCGTAGTCGGCCGGGGTCAGGTTCAGGTAGGAAATGAACTCGGCGATGTAGTCCGACAGCAGCACCAGCGCCGGCGTCACCAGCAGCAGGCCCCAGGCGGCCGGCCATTTCCGCAGCACCAGCAGCTCGGCCCGCATCGACGCCAGCATCGGTTACCGGTCTTCCGCTTTCCCGGTGGAGCGCAGCCGCCGCCGGAAGAGCCGGCCGTGACGTCGGCCGGCCCGCTGGCGCAGGGAGTCGGCGCCGCCGGTGCGGCCGCCGGTCAGCTCGAGCAGCACCTCGCGCAGCGGGCGCCGGGCAATGCGGACCTCGCTGACCGCCAGGCCCGCGCCCACCATCTGCCGGTTGACGGCCGCGGCCCCGGCCGGGCCGGGATCACGCAGGTCCAGCCCCAGGATCCCGTCCGCTAGCTCAGCCCGGGCCACGCCCGTCAGCGTCGCCGCCACCGCCGCCGCCTGGTCGGCGGGTTCGGCCCGCAGCCACAGCCGGGGCTGGCCGCGCAGCTCGGCCGGGGTCCCCTGCGCCAGCAGCCGCCCGCCGCCGATCACGGCGACCCGGCTGCACAGGTCCTCCACCTCGTTCATGTCGTGACTGGACAGCACCACCGTGCGGCCCTCGGCGCCGAGCTGGCCGATGAGCGCCCGCATATCCTGCTGCCCGGCCGGGTCGAGCCCGTTGGAAGGCTCGTCGAGGACCAGCAACTCGGGGTCCTTTAGCAGCGCCGCCGCCACGCCCAGCCGCTGGCGCATCCCCAGGCTGTAGCCCGCCACCTTGTCGGCCGCCCGCTCCGCCAGTCCCACCCGCTCGAGCGCGGCCTCCACCCGCCGGTCGCCGACCCCGCACCGGCGGGCCGCCGTGCGCAGGTTGTCCCGGCCGGACAAGAACGGGTAGAAGGCAACCTCGCCCATGGATCCGGTCTTCGCCAGCGCGGCCGGGGAACCGGGTGGCAGGCCAAGCACTCGGATCGATCCCGACGTCGGCCGGACCAGGCCGAGCAGCATCCGCAAGGCGGTGGTCTTACCCGCGCCGTTGGGGCCGAGCAGCCCGAACGTCTCGCCCGCCGCGATCGACAGGTCCAGGCCGTCCACGGCGGTCACCGCGGAACCGAACCGTTTTACCAGCCCTCGGGTCTGCACTACCAGCTCGGCCGTCACGACCCCTCCCGCCCCGCATCGCAGCAGAAGCGCCTGTCTCAGTTGTACGACCCGACGGCCTCGATGACAACACCCGCGGCTACGGTGCGCTGCCGGTCACCGTGCGCAGGACCTGCTCCGCGTCGTCAACGTGGTCTCCTCGCCAGGCCACATGCTGGTCGGGCCGGACCAGGACAAGCCCGGCTTCGAACCGGGCGGCGCAGTCGGACGCGTCCAGGCCGACGACCTCGAGCGGCACGCCGAGCGCGGCCGCTGCTTTGGCGAACGCGCCCGCGGCGGGCAGCGTCAGGTCTCCGATGAGCGAGAATGCTCGGCCCAGGCGGTCGAACAGTGACTCGCCGTCGAGCTGGAAGTGGGGCAGGCGGCCGCCCGGAGCCGGGTCCGGCCGGTAGGTGTCGTTGGCGGTCGGCGGCGCTGGCGTGGCCCCGGCGATGACCGGCGAGTTGTCGTAGCGGTAGCCGAGGGTGAGGCCCAGGCTGTGGAATTCGCCGTCCTTGGTTCGCCGGATGGCATCAGCGGCAGCCCGCCAGCTCGCCTCGGACGGTTCGCCGCTGTCGGGTCGCAGCACGGCCGACAGCTCCGGAGCCAGGCTCGTCATGTTGCGCACGGCCTCGTCGACGGTCTGCGCGGCCACCGGCCTGCGTTCAAGCTCGTAGGAGTCGAGGAGGCCGGCCGGCGCCCACTGGTTGATCACCGCGGCGAGCTTCCAGCCGAGGTTGACGGCGTCGCCGATCCCGGTGTTGAACCCGTGGCCGCCCCACGGCGGGTTCTGGTGGGCGGCGTCGCCGGCGATGAACAGGCGCCCGCTCCCCCACCGGTCGGCGAGCGCGGTGCGCGCCTGCCAGGAGTCGGTCGAGAGGATCTCCACCGCCACATCGGTTCCGGCCAGGTTGCGGATGATCGCTCGCGGGTCGGGCGGCTGCGCCGCTTGGTCGACCCCGCTGGCACCGCCCCACCACGTATCGGCGAGATCAAACCGCCCGATCAGGCCGGGCTGGGCGGCCGAGAGCACCCAGTAGTGCACGGCCGGCCCGTGCGCCACGAGATCCGCCAGCCCGGGCGCCCGGAAGACGAAGCTGAAGTTGGGCCGGCCTTCGTCGATGACGTCGTAGCGCGAGTGCAGGGCCTCCCTGACAACGCTGCGCGCGCCTTCGCAGCCGATGACCCAGTCGGCGGTGACGCGCCGCCTGACGCCGGCCCGGTCGATGACGTCGACCCAGGCGCCGTCGCCGTCCTGGCCGGCCGTCGCTCCCTGTACCCCGAGCGCAAGCCCGGCGACGTCGGAGGCGGCCAGCTTTTCGCGCAGGACTTCCTCGACGATCGGCTGGGCCACTTGCTGCCCGGCCTCGGCGACCAGCTCCGAGCCGGTCAGGTCGAGGCCGAAACAGCCGGTGATGCGGGTGATCTCCCGACCGGTCAGAGCCGTGCAGAACACGGCGGCGTCCGACCAGCCAACCGGCAGCCCGGCGCGACGGCGAATCTCCTCGGCGATCCCCCAGCGGCGGAAGTGCTCCATGGTCCGCGCCGATGTCGTCTTGGCTCTCGGCCGCAGGTGCGAGACCTCCGGACGGCGTTCGAGGACCAGGCTCGCGACACCGTGGTGGGCGAGCTCGACGGCGCAGGACAGGCCGACCGGCCCGCCGCCGACGATGAGGACCGGGGCATGCTCCGGGAGCGCCTCAACGATCGGCACAGCTGTCCTCCTCGGCTCTTTCCGTCCAGCGGGTCGGCGATGCGGTCATGGCGGCTCCTTCGTCACCCGGTGTCCGGGACAACGGCAACGTAGCGCGAGGTGAGCGCTAACTCAAGAGAATAACGATAATTTGCCGACATAACGATGACTTGCTACGTTAGCGCTATCGCCACGCCGAGCAACCCTGAGCCAGACTGGATTCGTCTTGCCGCCTGTCACCGCGAGCACCCGCGCTGAGCACGTGCACGCCACGCTGAAGACCGAGATCCTCGGCGGCGTGTTGCTCCCCGGCACCCGCCTGCGGGTCGTCGAGCTGGCCGAGCGTTTCTCGGTCAGCCAGACCGTGGTGCGCGAGGCGCTGACCCGCCTGGCGGAGCAGCGGATCGTGGAAGCCACACCGCAGCAGGGATACCGGGTCGCGCCCCTGACCCTCGCGGACCTCAATGCCCTGACCGAGACGCGGGTGCATATCGAGGGTCTGGCGCTGCGGTTGGCGGTCATACGCGGTGACGTCAGCTGGGAGACCGAGGTCGTCGCCGCTCACCATCAGCTCACCCGCACCGCCGCCTTGACCGAGGACGGCGCGATCCGCACGGCCTGGCTGGACGCTCACGAGGCGTTCCACGCCAGCCTCTTCGCCGGCTGCGCGAACCACCGGCTGCTGCACGTTGCCAGCAGCCTCAGGGACGCCTTCGCCCTGTACCGCATCTGGTCGAAGCCGCTCGGCAACGACAATAACCGCGACCTCTCCTCCGAGCACCGCGGGCTGCTCGACGCGGTCCTGGCGCGAGACCCCGATCTCGCCGCGGAAAGGATCGCCCACCACATCCAGCGGACCAGCGCGGTGCTCGTCGCCGTCGCCGAACGCGAGGAAGAGCCTTAACCGAAAGGCGGCCACGATGCGGATCTTCGTTAATCAGGAGCGCTGCGAGGGCCACGGCCAGTGCGTCGCCGCCGCTGCGGAGGTGTTCGTCTTCGACGACGACGGGCTCACCGTCGTCCTTCAGGACCCAGTTAACCCGGCGGCCGAGGGCGCTGCCCGCGCCGCCGTCCGGCGTTGCCCGGTCGACGCGTTGCACATCGAGGAGCAGGGCTGACGCCAATGACGCAATCGAGCACCCAATCCCCGACGCCCGTGTTCGACGGCGACCTCTTCACCGACGACGTGCTCGCCGACCCGTACGCCACCTACGCGATGCTCCGCGAGCTCGGACCCGTCGTGTGGCTGGCCGCCCACGACACCTTCGTCGTCACCCGCTACCGCGAAGCCAGAACCGTGCTCGCCTCCCCCGATCTCTTCTGTTCCGGGCGGGGCGTCGCCCTCAACGACGCGTGCAACCAGCAGACCGCCGGACGAAGCCTGATCGCCACCGACGGCGATCTGCACAGCCGCCTGCGCAAGATCCTCGCGCACAACATCACCCCGCGGGCGATCCGCCACCTCGAGACCCAGATCCAGACCCAGGCCGACGCCCTGATCAGCGACCTCGTCGCCCGCCGGAGCTTTGACGCGGTCGAAGACCTGGCCAAGTCACTCCCCCTGTCGATCGTCCCCGACCTCGTCGGCTGGCCCGCCGACGGCCGCGACAACCTGCTGCAGTGGGCGGGAGCGACGTTCAACTTCCTCGGGCCCTTGAACGACCGGGCCCTCGACGCCGTCCCCGACGTCGTGGCGATGATGGCCTTCGCGGCCGAGATGGCCGCGGGCGGCCGGCTCATGCCCGGCAGCGTCGGGGCCGGCGTCGTCGACGCGGCCGCCAACGGCGAGTTGCCGCCCGATCGGGTGGCGGCGCTCATCGTCGGGTACCTCGCCCCCTCGCTCGACACCACCATCAGCGCGATGGGCAGCGCCCTATGGCTGGCCGCGACCCACCCGGAGCAGTGGGAGCTGCTCCGCCGCCAGCCCGAGCTGATCCCCAACGCCTTCAACGAGGTCGTCCGCCTGGAGTCGCCTATCCGGATCTTCAGCCGGGTAGCGACCAACCCGACTTCGCTCGGCGGTGCCTCCCTGGCCGAGGGAGCGAGGATCGCCGTGCTGTACGGGTCGGCGAACCGGGATCCGCTGCAGTTCCCCGACCCCGACTCGTTCACGATCGACCGCGCCAACGCCGGCGAGCACCTGGGCTTCGGCCACGGGGTGCACAGCTGCGCCGGCCAGGGCCTGGCCCGAATGGAGACCCACGCGCTGCTCTCGGCCATGGCCACGTCCGTGGCCCGGATCGAGATCGCGGGACCCGCCCTCAGGGCGACCAACAACCTGATCAACGGATGGGAGCGGCTGCCGGTCAGGGTGGTACCGGGCAACTGAGGTGGTCCAGAATGGCGGGGTGGCTGACGAACTCATCACCGACGCGAGTGACATCGCCCGGGAACCGCTCCCGTATGACACGACGGTCGCGCACCCGGCCCGGGTCTACAACTACTGGCTTGGCGGGAAGGATAACTTCGAGGCCGATCGCGAGGTCGGCGAGCAGACGAAGGCGGCCTACCCCGGCATCGTGAGCGGGGTCAGAGCGCAGCGCGCGTTCCTCGCCTCGGCGGTGCGCTACCTGGTCACGCAGCGCGGTGTCCGTCAGTTCCTTGACATCGGCACCGGGCTGCCGGTGGCGGAGAACACGCACGAGGTCGCCCAGTCCCTGGCTCCGGAGAGCCGGGTCGTCTACGTGGACAACGACCCGATGGTCCTCGCGCACGCGCGGGCGCTCCTCACCAGCGCCCCGGAAGGGGCGTGCGCGTACCTCGACGCCGATATCCGAGATACGGGAAACGTGCTGCGCGCCGCTTCCGGGCTGCTGGATTTCGGCCAGCCGATCGCCGTCATGCTGATCGGGATCCTGCACTTGATCCCCGACGCCGACGATCCGGCCGGGATCGTCGCGCGGATTGTCGGCGAGCTGCCCCCGGGCAGCTGGCTGGCCATCGCCCACCCCGCGAGCGACGTCGCGCGGGACAAGGTCGCCACCATGACCGACCGCTACAACCAGCGCGTCACCACCGCGGCGACGCTGCGCACCCACGCGGAGATCTCAGACTTCTTCGCCGGCACGGAACTGCTCCCGCCCGGCGTTGTGCAGTACCACCAGTGGCATCCCGGCGAGCCCGCCGGCGACGCCGAGGGCGAGGTAGCCGCCTACTGCGGCCTCGGGCGCAAGCCGTAGTACCGCGGCCGGGCCGGTCGTCAGGCCGGCTCGCTAGGGGGCGAGCAGCATCTTGACCTGGTTGGTGGCGCCGCCGCGGAGCTCGGCGACGATGGCAGGCGCCGAGTCGAGCGGGGCGACCCTGGTGATGATGCGGTCGCAGGGGACGCGCCCGGCCGCGATGTGAGCGACCGCCGCGGTGAAGTCGCGCTCGTCGTAGACGAGCGACCCTCGAACGGTGATTTCCTTGAACGCGAGCAGGCCCAGGTCGAGCGGGGTCGGGGCGTCGGGGAGGCCCACGACCGTGAGCCGCCCGGCGGCGGGGAGCAGCCGCAGCGCGAGCGGTGCGCCGCTCGGGTGCCCGGTCGTGTCGATCACCACCGTCGGGCGCTGGCCGCCGAACAGTCCCGGGATCTCGTCGGCCGCCTCGTCCGGCCCCGCCGTGCGCACGCCGAGGCGCTCGGCTGCGGCCCGCCGTCCGGGCCCGGGTTCGACGACGGCAACGCGCTCGAAGCCCGCCGCGAGCAGCCCGGCCACCGCCAGGACGCCGATCGGGCCGGCGCCGAGCACGCAGACCGGCTCGCCCGGCCCGGCCCCCGAGAGCCTGATCGCCCGGAGCGCGACCGCGAGCGGCTCGGCCAGCGCACCGTCCCGGTCGCTCACCGTCGACGGCAGGCGGCGCAGCATCCCGGCCGGCACCGCCACCGACTCCGCGTAGCCGCCCGGGCGGCCGATGCCCGGGCCGTCGTCGATGCCGCCCCGCTCGCACAGGTTGGAATGGCCGGCCCGGCAGGCGTAGCACTGTCCGCAGGCGACCATCGGCAGCACCACGACCCGCTCGCCCTCCGACCAGCCGGCGACGCCGGGTCCCAGGGCGGCGACCACCCCGGTGAGCTCGTGGCCGAGCACGTGCCCGGCGGGCACCAGATCGGCCGTCATGCCGAGCATGTGCAGGTCGGACCCGCAGATGCCGCAGTAGCGGACGTCGATGAGGACCTCGCCGACGGCGGGGACCGGACGCTTGATGTCCGTCACGGTCAGCCCCCGGTCGGCGCCGATGACGGCGGCCCTCACCGGCCGACCCCGACGGCGGTGGTTCCCCGGTCGCGGCCGCGCCCGTCGAACGTCGTCATGGGCTGATGCGCCAGCATCCGCGTTCCTCGTTCCTCGTCGGTCGCTGCTGCGAACTAGACGGCGGAGCGGGCCGGATTTAATCGGCAGCCCTATGCTGCCAGTACTTCGTCGAGAGGAAGGACGGGCTCTTATCGTGGCTGACATCCGTTATGTGGTCGTTTCCGATCTTCATTTCGGGGCCGAGAACAGCGTGCTGACCATGCTTAACGAAGGCCCTGCGACGCCCGCGGATACTGGCTTTACGGTCGACCCGAACCGGCCGAGCCCGGTGCTGAGCCTGGTCATCGACGGCCTGCGCCAGCTCATCGGCGATCAGGACAAGCCGCCGACGCTCATCTTGGCCGGTGACATCCTGGACCTGGCCCTGTCCCCGGACAACC
>Ga0302229_10001305_pt1 | contig 19037 bp, 20 predicted proteins | sample II_Palsa_N1_3_FD_193518 | JGI IMG/M metagenome (GOLD analysis project Ga0302229, IMG submission 193518) | Peat permafrost microbial communities from Stordalen Mire near Abisko, Sweden - II_Palsa_N1_3 | ecosystem: Environmental > Terrestrial > Soil > Palsa > Peat permafrost | place: Sweden... | reverse complement strand
ATCCGTTCTCGACTGGGATGAGAAGACAGCTGGCTCAGCGCAGGTGCGTGCCGCGCCCCCCGAGCCGCGGGCCGGCAGCGGCGATGGCCTGATCGCCGGTGACCTGGCGTCCAGGCCGCACCGGAGGCGCCTAAACCGCCGCGCATCGCGGCGCCGCCGGGCCGCTGTGCTGTTGAGCTTGATCCTGCTGGTTGGCGGCGTCGTCGGCCTTGCGTTCACTCTTTCCCCGCGCGGCGCATCGTCGCAGCTGCTCACGGGTAACCACCACGCCCAGATGAGCCCACTCGCCGCTGAGACCACGGCGAGAACACAGGCGATCAACTGGATACTGCACCAGGTCAGTCCCGGCGCGGTCGTGTCATGCGATGAGGAGCTATGCGAGGATCTGGTCAGCAACGGCTTCTCGCCCTCGCAAGTCTCGCCGCTCGGCCCCGGGGCGAACGACCCTCTCGGCTCTACCCTGCTGGTGGCCACCGCCACCGTCCGGGATCAGTTCGGCCCCCGTCTGGGCCTCTACGCTCCGGCTCTCATCGCGAGCTTCGGCACGGGAAAAACCAGGATTGACATCTGGTGGATCTATCCCGACGGCGCCGCGGTGTATCGTGCCACCGTGCCCGGAGCGCTGCTCGCCAGGAAAGAGGCCGGTGCTCAGCTGCTGACCAACAGCAACATCAGGGCCTCTGCCACGGCCAAGGCCCAGCTCCTCAGCGGCCGGGTTGACCCTTGGCTGCCGGACCTCCTCGCCATCTTGGCCCATAGCCATCCGGTGTACATCGTGGACTTCGCCAGCCAGTCGCCCGGCGGCGGACCCGCCAGCCTCTTGCGGTGGGCGGACTTGGCGACGACCGTTCCAGCGTCGCACCTCACGCGTGCGGCATATCTCGATTGGATGCAGTCGTTCATCAACACCCAGCGAGCTGAGTATCAGCCTGTCTGGGTGCAACAGATCACGCCGCGTAAGGGCCAAGCCGTGCTGAGGATCGGGTACGGCGCGCCGAGCCCGCTTAGCTAGTCCCGCTGCGTGGCCGGGGCGCCCTTGCGCTCCCCTCCTCGCCTGCGCGAGGACGTCACCGGCCCGCAGCGCGATCCGAGAAACTGGCAAATCTTGGTACGTGTAGGAAGAGATAAGAAGCTATCTGCCGACTCAGGCACTCTAGAGCAGTACAGACAGGAAGTAAAGAGCATGGAGAAGATGAGCTGAGAAGAGAGACGCAGATCCGTGTCGTTCGCCGGTGGCGGAAGAGTTAGACTCTTCTATCTTCTTCGCGTAAGGATGGTCACGTAGCCGGCGGCGGGAGTGGCGGCGGCTCGTGGGAAGGACGGTCATATGACCGGTGAGGACTGGCGGCGGCTCGCTGATTACGTTGTCGCGCGCCGCGTCGAGCTAGGCATGCGGGACAGGCGGGCCTTTGCCGAGGCGACAGGGGTAACCGAGCGAACGCTTGGAAAGCTCGAGAACGGCCAACGCGTTTCCCCTAGCACCCTCGGTATGGTCGAGAACCGGCTCGGCTGGGCCCCGGGTTCGTGCCGGCGGATACTAGCAGGCGGGGAACCTAACGCGGGTTCGCAGGACCTCGGGCATGCGGAGTATGAAGACCCGACGCTGTGGCACATCGCGAGCACTCCGGGGCTGCCTCCCGACGTGGTTCGCGGCCTGGTCGCCCTCGCCCGGAACTGGCGGCAGGGCGACGGCACAGACGAACAGGCCCGGCGGCGCGCTTGACCCCGGCCGTTCGACATAACTGAAATTTCCACCGAACGGCCCGTGGTATCAGCCCACGGCCCTAACGCACGATCTCGACCAGGAGGACCCAGGCGCTATAGACGGCCCCGGCGATGCCGAACAAGGCGGTAGACACGAGCCCGAGTCAACGGGTTATGGCAGGTTTGTCTGTGCCGCCTGTACCGCATCCATGCCTGGCAGCAACTGGCGCAACTGCGCGAGGTGGCTGGCGATGCTGTCCTTCTGCCTGATGAGGTCATCGACCTCGCGGTTGCTAGCAGCGCGGCGGCGTTCGGCATCGTCGTTGACCTCGGCGAGCAACTGCTCGGCCTGCGTCTTGGCCTGGCCGGCGATTTGGTCGGCGTTCTTTTCTGCATTGCCGACCAGCTGCCTAGCGTGCTGGTCGGCGTCCCGGCGAGTCTGGTCGGCCTGGGCGTTGGCCTTCGCGGCCCGCTCCTCCGCGGTTGAGGCGCGCTGCTCGGCTTCGAACACGAGTTTCTGCGTCGCAGACTGGGCGGCGGTGAGCCGGTCGGCTTCCAGGCGCTCGGCCTGTTCCCTGCGCGCCGCGAGCTGGACCTCGAACTCGGCTTCCGTCCGGGTCCGCAGGGCCTGGGCCTCCTCCAGGATCCGCTGCGCATGGCCGCGCATCTCGTCAGCTTGGCGCTTGGAGGCGGTGAGGATCTCGTCCCGCTCGCGCTTGGCCGTCGCCTTCAGCTGGGCGGCCTCGCGTTCGGTGCTGGTCCGCAGCTTGGCGATTTCGCCCTCGGCCGTGGCCTGCTTCTCCGCGGCCTCGTGGTCGGCCGTGGCCCGGACCGTGGCGGCCTCGCGCTCGGTAGCGGAGGTCAGCTCGTCGGCCTCGCGCCGGGCGGTAGTCCTGATCGAGTCGGCCTCGCGTTCGGTGGCGGCCTGTTGTTCGTCGGTCTCGCGCTTGGCGTTCGCGCCCAGTTCGTGAGCGTCGGTCTCGGCGCTGGCCCGCAGCTCTGCGGCATCGGCCTTGGCCGTGGCCTTGATCTCGCCGGCTTCGGATCGAGCCGTCTGGACCACCTCGGTGGCCTGTTCCTCGGCCAGGCGCAGCAGCTGCTCGATCCTGGCGCCGAGACCGGTATAGGCGGGTCGGTCCTGCTTGTGGAACTGGCCGCGGGCTTCGGACAGCTCCCGCTGTATGGCCTGGGCCTGCTCGCGGTGCCGCCGGACTTCGGCTTCGACCTGCCTGATGTGCTCGTCGACCTGGTTACGGTCATAGCCCCGCATCGCCGTCACGAACTCACGCGGCGGGGCTTCCTCGAACGGGTTGGTCGCCAGGGCGTCGGTGTCTGGTTGCATATGGCCTGATCCTCGCTAGACGTGACGAGGACGGGGTAATCACGAGTTTGCGGCGAGTGGATCGGGCGTGTCTTTCGCACCGCGGACCTCAGGCTCCCGCCCAGTGACACGCACACTACTCTCATTTGGGACGTCGGCGGGTCTTCATGCGATTGTCAGAGCAGCATGCACCGAGTTGCGCAGAGGGTTCGAAGCTGGACAGATTGGATACGCCCTCAAATAGGCGGGCGCCGCACGGAGCATACCGGCTGGGAGTGATCTGGGATGCGCGAGACCTCTGATCACGCGATCGTTCTCGGCGCGAGCCTGGCCGGGCTGCTGACCGGGCGGGTCCTGGCCGAGGTCTACAAGCAGGTAACGGTGGTCGAGCGGGATGCGCTGCCACCAGCCGGGCAGCAGCGCAAGGGGGTGCCGCATGGCCGTCATCTGCATGGCCTGCACCCCAGGGGCAGAGAGATACTCGACGGGCTGTTCCCCGGCTTCACCGCCGAAGTGACCGCTGCCGGGGCGGTGTGCTGTGATGTGCTGGCCGACGCGCAGTGGGTACTGTCCGGCCATCAGCTAAAGCAGCGCCACGCCGGCCTGCCCGCGCTGCTCGCGAGCCGGCCGTTCCTGGAGGGCCACGTGCGCGAGCGCGTCTTCGGACTGCCTAATGTCCGCGTGCTCGATGGCCACTCCGCGGCCGGCCTGCTGGCCGCGCGGGAAGGACGGGGGGTCACCGGCGTGCGGGTGAGCGACGCCGAGGGCAAGCCCGAAGAGATCGATGCCGATCTGGTGGTGGACGCCAGCGGCCGTGGCTCCCGCGCCCCCCGGTGGCTCAGCGAGCTGGGCTACCAGGCCCCGGCGCAAGACCGGGTGGAGATCGGCCTGGGCTATGCGACCAGGACGTACCGCCTCCGGCCGGGCGCGATGAACGGCGACCGGCTGATCTTGACCGCTGGCACGCTGGCCAGCCCGCGTTTCGGTGGGCTGGCCGCGGTGGAGGGCGGCCGGCACATCCTAACTCTCGGCGGGATCTGCGGGGACTACCCGCCGACCGACCCCGCAGGCTTCGCGGACTTCGCATCGGGCCTGCCGACCGGCGCCATCGCCGCGGCGATCGACGGCGCCGAGCCGCTCGATGAGCCCGTGCCGTTCCGGTTCCCGGTCAGCACGAGGAACCGCTATGAGCGGCTACCCGAGTTCCCCGCCGGGCTGCTGGTGATCGGCGACGCCGTGTGCTCGTTCAACCCGGTCTACGGGCAGGGCATGACCGTGGCCGCGATGCAGGCGCTGGCGCTGCACCGGCACATCGGCGCGGGCACCGCCCGCCCTGCGTCGCGCTTCTTCAAGGACATCGCCGCGGTCATCGATATCCCCTGGGACATCGCCGTGGGCGCTGACCTGGCCTTCCCCCAGGTACCCGGCCCGCGGCCGGCGAAAGTGCGGTTCGTCAACGCCTACCTGCCACGGCTGCACGCGGCCGCGGCCAGCGACGGCGAACTCGCGCTGGCGATGATCAGGGTCATCGGCCTCAAGGACCGGCCAGAAGGGCTCCTGCGCCCGGACCGCATGCTGCGCGTGCTGCGCGGCACCCTGCGCCGACCCGCCCGGCCAGCTGACGCGCCCAGCCCGACGTCAGGAACTCCGGCTTAGACGGACTGGCCCACGGCGATTTGCGGCTCCTGATCGCAGGTCATAACCGCTGGAAAGCAGCGGCCGGCCGCGGGACGGCCGGCCGCTAGCCGTCGGCGCTGGTTAGCCAAGCTCGCCCGCGACCGGCCGGGCTACCCGGGTCAGCACCGTAAAGCCGCGCGCCTCGTAGCGCTCCACCCAGTGTTCCCAGGCGAGCGGGGTCATCCACAGCCCGTGGATGAGTACGACAGTGCTAGTAGACGGGGTTCCCATCGGTCTCCTCTTTCTGCTGTGCATGGTCACCACGTGGCGCTGTTGCTTGGCTTGAAGCAAGCTACAGAAGGAGAACACCATGAGCACAGGCTCAGCGCCCGCGACCATCGTGCTGGTCCACGGCGGATTCGTCCATGGGTCCGGCTGGCGCCCTCTCTACGACCTGCTCACCCAGGACGGCTACCACGTCGCTGTGGTACAGAACCCCACCCTGTCGCTGCCGGGCGATGCCGCCGCCACGCGGCTGATCATCGACGCGCAAGACGGCCCGGTCGTGCTCGTCGGCCACTCCTACGGCGGCGCGGTCATCAGCGAAGCCGGCACCCACCCGAACGTGGCGGCCCTGGTCTACGTCTGCGCGTTCGCGCCGGACAAGGACGAGTCGGTCAACTCGCTCATCGGCGGATCCCCAGCCGACGGGCCGCAGCCGCAGCCCAGCGCACCATGTCCCGGCGGGCCGGGTCGGACGTCGTGGAGGTGGCGGGCAGCCACTCCATCTACGTCTCCCAGCCGGCCGCAGTCGCGGACCTCATCAAGCAGGCCGCCACCGCCGTAAGCACTCGTCAGTAACCCGCTCGTCTCGCACCCGGTAAACCCAGGGCGTGGCCGGCGTTCCCGCGTCGGCCACGCCCTACGGGCGTCCAGCACCGCCTCTGACCGATTTCGTGAGTAGCCGTTGACACGACCTTTTAGATGTCGATAGGTGCCACTCTGGCAGATTGTCGTCTTCCTCGGGGCCAGCCGCTGATGGCAGTCCCTCGGCATTTATCCGCAGATGCGTTTGCGGGCAGGCCTGCCGGGTAGCCACGCAGGTCCAGCACGCCGAGAGGAGCAGTATGTCATCAGATGCAATCGTGGTACTGAAGGCCGATCACAAGGAAATCCGCAGCCTATTCCGCAAATTCCAAGCTGCCGGGGGCAAGGCGGTCAAGAAGAAAGAAACGATCGTCGGGCAGATTATCACGCTGCTCACGGTACACACCTATATCGAGAATGAGGTGATGTATCCCGAGGTCTGCGCGTTGCTCCCCGACCTCAAGGACGACGTGCTGGAGTCCTACGAAGAACATCATGTGGCCGACGTCCTGTGTATGGAGCTAGCCGGCATGCCAGCCGGGGCCGAGCGCTTCGACGCCAAGGCTACGGTGCTGATCGAGAACGTTACGCATCATATCGACGAGGAAGAGCAGGACTGGTTCCCCAAAGTGCGGGCCGGCCTCAGCCGCAACCAGCTTCAGGAAATCGGGGCCAAACTCGAGCAGGCCCGGAAGAAAGCGCCCAGGTCGCCTGCCCAGCCCAGTGCGCTGAAAAAGACCATCGACGCTGTCATCGCCTGACCAGCAGTACGTCGACCCGCCGCAGACGGCGGACGGGACGCGACACGAGCCATCAGCGGTCTGCGTCCGACCGGCCGCGGTTGCATATCTGTATTCGGGCATCATGGAGGATGCATATGACCAGGCACTACAGGGCCGCAGGGGGCCGCGCACGCAATGCTGCGGAAAAGACCGCCGACTTGTGGACGCGGGGCGCGCGGGCGGCGACGGACCTGGTTCCCGCCGCTCCGCGGGTCGATCTGGTCCGGGCAGTCGAACGCTACTTCGAGCTCGTGCAGCGGACGGTAGACATCAACCGCCACCTAGCCGTCAGGTGCGCGGAGGCGGTGGGCACGCTGTCCGGCGTGGTCCGCGAGAAGGCCGAGTCGGCAGGTGACCTAGTACGCGAAAATGCCGAGGCGGCCGACAACGTCCTGCGCGAACAGGCTGAGAAGGCCCAGCAGGTAGCACTGGAGCAGGCCGGGAGGGCTGAGCAAGCCGAGAAGGCGCTGGCGCGTCAGGCCCGGCAGGCCGACCGCGAGCAGGCCAGACGGGCTCACAAGAGGGCTCGCGAACGCTACGAAGGCCGGACTAAGGCCGAGCTTAGCGACCAGCTGGCCAAACGTGAGCTACCCAAGACGGGCAGTGTCGACGAGCTTATCGAACGCCTCGTCGAAGCAGACAGTAAGTAATGCCCTCCAGATCCCGAGGATGCCGGCACCGGCAGCAGTTGCTGCTCCGGGTCGGCTCCACCCCGGTCTGGGTGTTGACCAGGTAGGCGCCGCGCCCAGCGGGCGGGCGGTGAGCTCACGAACGGACGGAGACACAATGGCCGATCAGGACCAGGCAAGCATCGAGCCGACACCCGATAAGATCCTCAACCCGGTACCTGTCACCCCGTCCCGCGAGACGGAGCGGCCTTCGGGGCTGGCATTCGACGTGGAGCAAGGCGCCAAGCTGCCCGGAGTCCCAGTCGGGGACCAGGCTCCCAAGAACCCAGGAGCCGCACCGGCACGGGAGATGGGAGGCGGCGTGGGGCTGGCCCTTCCCGGAGACCCAGCCCGGAAGGAAGAGCAGGCAAGGCCGGACGGACACCGGCCGTAAGCACAGCGATTGGCGCCCGCGGGCTGACCCGGTCACCGAGTCGGTGCGTAGCTCCATGCTCCCGCTGACCGGCCCGCTACCAGTCAGGATGCGGCTAGAGTGCCTACGGTGACGCGTATCGGGTTCGTTGGCGTTGGGCGGATGGGATTGCCCATGTGCGCAAACCTCGTGGCGGCCGGGCACACGGTGACTGCGGGTGACGCACGTGCTGAGCTTGAACGAGCGGTCCTGCAATGCGGGGGCCAGTGGCGTGCCACGCTCGCGGAGGTAGCCGCAGGCGCCGATGTCCTCATCACGATGCTGCCCGGCTCTCGTGAGGTGCGCGAGGTGATGGCAGGATCTGGCGTACTGGCCGCCATGCCTTCCACGGCCGTGTGGGTTGACATGACCAGCAGCAGCCCCGCGGCTGTGCGGGACCTTGCCGATGCCGCGCGGGCCCGCGGTGTCGGTGTCCTTGACGCCCCGGTGGGCGGCGGCGTTCCGGCCGCGCAGGCTGGGACGCTGCAGGTATTCGTGGGCGGCGATGCGGCGGTCTTGGACCGGTGCCGCCCGGTGCTGGAAGCGCTCGCCGACCCGAAGCGCATCATCCACGTCGGCGCCAACGGCGCAGGGTACACGGCCAAACTGCTGGTTAACCTGCTGTGGTTCGGCCAGGCCGTAGCTACCGGCGAGGCTCTGCTGCTCGCCCGCCGCGCCGGGATCGACCTCGACGTGCTCCGTCAGACGCTGGCGACCAGTGCGGCATCCACTGCGTTCATCCGGGACGACCTCGGCGCGCTGCTCGACGGGGACTACCTCACGTCCTTCGGGCTGGACCGGTGCTGTGAGGAGCTCACGGCGATCGCGGACCTCGCCCGCGAACTCCGCGTGCCGTCTGCGCTGACACAGGTCGTCGAGCAAACCTACCAGCGGGCCCTGCAGCGCTTCGGGCCAGTCGACGGGGAACTCCTGGCGGTAGCCCTCCTGGAGGAAGAGGCCGGACTCCGGCTGCGGCACGGCCCAGCCTGACGCTGGCCGCGAAAGTGCCGCAGATCGATCCAGTCCGCCGCAGTTGATCCCCGCGCCTGTCGGAGTGCTCCAGCGTCAGCGCATCGCGCCAGCGGTCTTTGGGCCCGACACGCTGGGCAGCTGGCCGGTCCTCACGAAGCGGCGGGCGATCTCGGCAAGCTTCATGTTCTCGGCCTGAGATACTCGTGACAAGACGCCGAAGGCAGCGTCAGCGGCAATGCCGTGCCGTTGCATCAAGATGCCCTTGGCCTGCCCGATAACGTCCCGGTTGCTGAGCGCGTCGTGCATCTGCTCAGCGCGCTGCGCATCAGCGAGGGCGAGCGCCGCGAACGTGGCCAGCAGGACGGTGACCCGCTCGTGAAGATCGCTGAAGGCCGCGGCCTGGTCGGCGTACAGGCTGAGCGCTCCCAGGCCTCGCTCATCGATCCAGAGCGGCACGCAGAGCATGCTGCGCACCTTGAGCCGGGCCGCCTCCGCGTTGAACTCCGGCCAGCGCGGGTCCTGGAGGGTGTCCTCGATCCGGAATACGGCCTGGTGCTTCGCGGCACTGATGCACGGGCCGTCGCCGAGCCGCTGCTGGAGGCGGTCCAGCAGCAGGGGCGGCTCGCCGGTGGTGGCCCGGGGGATGAGCTCGCCGCGCGAGAGTATGGTCAGGCCGGCGTACCGCGCGGGACTCAGCATCGTCACGGCCGTGGACGCGATGGCCTCAAGCGTGGGCTCGAGCTCGGCGTTCTTCACGTGGAGCGCACGGGCCAGGATCTCGAGCGATTCCGCGCTGCGGCCGGTGACCTCCATGAGGTTCTCCTGATCGCTACCGCTCAATGTTGCTGCTCCTCTCGGCAATGGTCGTGCCACGAGTACTGGCGGGCGACCCCCGGCGCGCCACGCCGCCCACGCCGGCCGCAACGCGGCCAGGGTGCCTGACGTGAATTTCGGAGCACGTCTCCCCGCTATGGGCGGGGGCAAACACGTCCCGGATCCGACCTCCGCACCCGGCCGGCTGGCACTGGACGACTGCCCGGCGCTGATTCGCCTGTATGCTTAGGGCCAGGTGAAGCCATCGCCTGCCCTTTCGTGACAGGAGAAAAGATGGCTTCATCACGCCGTAATGGCAAGAACGCCCGCACCCCCGCAACGGACGCCGGATCATCCGAGGCCGGCCAGGACCAGGCGGGCGAGTTTCTCACCACGTCGCAGGGCCTGCGGCTGCCCGACACTGATCATTCGCTGAACGCCGGCGAGCGCGGGCCGACTCTGCTAGAGGACTTTCACCTCCGGGAGAAGATCACCCACTTCGATCACGAGCGGATCCCCGAGCGCGTCGTTCACGCCCGCGGCGCAGCGGCGCATGGCATCTTCGAGTCATACGGCACCGGTCGGTCGGTGACCAAGGCGGGGTTCCTAGCCAGCAAGGGGCTGCGGACCGAGGTTTTCGTCCGGTTCTCCACGGTGCTTGGCTCGCGGGGCTCGGCGGACACGGTCCGGGACACGCGCGGATTCGCGGTGAAGTTCTACACCCCCGAGGGAACCTTCGACCTGGTCGGCAACAACATGCCGGTGTTCTTCATCCAGGACGGGATCAAGTTCCCCGACGTCATCCACGCGGCCAAGCCGCACCCCGACCGGGAGATCCCGCAGGCCCAGTCCGCGCACGACACCTTCTGGGATTTCGCCTCCCTGCATACCGAGGCGACCCATCACGTCATGTGGAACATGAGCGACCGGGGGATCCCGCGGTCCTACCGGACGATGGAGGGCTTCGGCGTCCATACCTTCCGCCTGGTCAACGACGCGGGCGAAACGAGCCTGGTGAAGTTCCACTGGAAGCCCGCCGCTGGGGTGCACTCCCTGGTGTGGGAGGAAGCGCAGATCACGGCCGGGGTCGACCCGGACTTCCACCGCCGGGACCTGGCCGACGGCATCGATGCGGGCGCGTTCCTCGAATACGAGCTGGGCATCCAGGTCATGCCCGATGACGGCACCGACAGCTTCGAGGGCATCGACCTACTCGACCCCACGAAGCTCGTTCCGGAGGAGCTCGCCCCCGTGCAGCTGATCGGGAAGCTGACGCTGAACCGGAACCCAGCGAACTACTTCGCCGAGACCGAGCAGGTCGCCTTCCACACCGGGAACCTCGTGCCCGGCATCGAGGTCACCAATGACCCGCTGCTGCAAGCACGGCTGTTCTCCTACCTCGACACGCAGCTCACTCGCCTCGGCGGCCCGAACTTCACCCAGCTCCCCGTCAACCGGGCGCACTGCCCGGTCAACGACATGCTGCGCGACGGCATGCACCAGACCGCCATCCCGGCCGGCCTGGCCCCCTACCGCCCCAATAGCATCAACCGCGGCGAGCCCCTGGTGGCCACGGCCGATGAAGGCGGTTACGTGCAGACTCCTCGCCCTGTCGAGGGCACGGTGGTCCGGGCCAAGCCGGTCTCGTTCGAGGACCATTTCACGCAGCCGGCGATGTTCTACCACAGCCTGACCCCTTTGGAGCAGGCCCACATCGTCGAGGCCTTCACCTTCGAGCTCGGCAAGTGCTACGAGCAGGCCATCAAGGAGCGCGAGCTCCAGGTCCTGGCCAACGTCGACGCCGACCTATGCGCTCGGGTCGCCGCCGGCCTCGGCCTGCCCGCTCCCAGCGGCAGCCCGGCCGCCGACGCAGGTGTGTCCCCCGCCCTCTCCCAGGTCGTGACCGAGCCCGGTCCGATCGCCGGCCGCAAGATCGGCATCATCGCCGACGCCGACGCCGACCTTGCCGGGATCAGCAATATCCGGAAGGCCGCCGCCAAACTCGGCGCGACGGCCCTGGTCATCGCTCCCGTTGGCGGTGTCCTGAGCAGCGGTGCCCGCCAGGAGACAGTCGACCGGACGCTCCTGACCACGCGCTCCGTCGAGTTCGACGCCCTCGCCCCGGGAGTAGTGACGGGCGACACGGCCGGGAAGTCCTTCACCGACCAGCTCGCCGCGGCGGTCGGCATGCACCGGGCCTGGGATCGGGCGCCCGACGTCATGGCCTCCGCCGTGCCCGCTGTGCTCACGTCCTGACAACCTGCCGAACGGAGGCCCGCATGACTCACCACCCGGAGCATGACCCGCTGGGCGACCTGGCCGCCGCGGGGGTGGCAATCTGGCTGGATGACCTATCCCGCGAGCTGCTGGCCGGCGGCGGCCTGCAGTCGCTCGTCGCTGCCCGCCACGTCGTCGGAGTGACCACGAACCCGACGATTTTCGCCTCCGCCCTGGCCCGGGGCGACCTCTACAACGACCAGCTGGCTTACCTGGCCGCCCTCAACGTAGACGTCGACACCGCCGTGCTCACCGTGACCACCGACGACGTCCGCGCCGCATGCGACGTCCTGGCCCCGGTACACGCGCAGACGGCCGGCCTGGACGGGTGCGTGTCCATCGAGGTAGACCCGCGGCTGAGCCGTGACACTGCCGCTACCGTCGAGATGGCCCGCAGGTTGTGGACGACAGTGAACCGGGACAACCTATACATCAAGATTCCCGCCACGCAGGAAGGGTTGGCCGCGATCACGGAGGTGATCAGCCAGGGCATCAGCGTCAACGTGACGCTGATCTTCTCCCTGGACCGGTACCGCGCCGTCATGGACGCCTACCTCAGCGGCCTGGAACAGGCTCATGCCGCCGGCCGGGACCTCACCTCGATCAGGTCGGTAGCCTCCTTCTTCATCTCTCGGGTGGACACGGAGGTCGATACACGCCTGGACCACCTCGGCACGCCCGAAGCCGCCGCGCTGAAGGGCTTGGCCGCGATAGCCAACGCCCGCCAGGCCTACCAGGCTCACGAGCAACTGACCGCTGGGGAGCGCTGGCAGCAGCTGGCCCGCCTCGGCGCACGGCCGCAGCGGCCGCTGTGGGCCTCCACTGGAGTCAAGAATCCCGCCTACCCGGACACCAAGTACGTTGCCGGGCTGATCGCGCCCGGCACCGTCAACACCATGCCAGGCGCGACCCTGGAAGCCTTCGCCGACCACGGCCAGGTCAGTAGCGACACCTTGACCGGAAGCTGCGACGGCAACCGCAGTTTCCTGGATCGGCTCGCGGCAGTGGGCATCGATTTCGATGACGTCACCGAATACCTGGAACGAGACGGGCTGGACAAGTTCGAGAAGAGCTGGAGTGAGCTGGGCGCTACCGTCGCAGCCGAATGGCATCGGTCACGGTAACTCGGCGTAGCACGAGCTGGCGGTTCACGGCCCTTTAGTGTTCTGTTCAGGTCACGACGAGTGGGACGGGGGAGTGGCTGGCCCGGCCGTGTGATAGACCGGCTGCGGTGATCCAGTCGGTGAATTCCACGACCAGATGCTGGCGGTGTCCTTCGATGAGGTCTTCTGGCGCGGCGGCCGGGAAGTAGATGACCAGGAGAGCGTCGAACCCGCTGCCGGTTTTACGGAATTGGTGCAGGGCGTGTCCCCGAATCACGTGATCTCGTAGGCAACCGCGTAGTTCCGCGTGGTGCGCGGTCGGCGGACCGGAGCGCCGCGACCTTGCCGGACCGTAAGACCACGGGCCGTTCGGCATCATTGAAATTCTTTTGAACCGAACGGCCCGTGGTGTCAGCCCACGGCCCCGGACCGAACGTCAGCGCCTTACGAGGCGCCCGGTCAGTGCAGGCCAGGCAGGACCACCAGGATCGGGATGCTGAGGTCCTGGAAAACAGCGCCGCCATGCTGAGCGATGTCGGGCCCGTCCGCGTAGACCACGCCGTACTGCACGATCCCGAAGATGACCGGGTGCCTGGGGTCACTGTTCGGCACGCCGAAGTAAGCAGCCGATGCGGCACCGGCATACACCTGGCTCAGGCCCGAGGCCGAGACCGCGCAGCCATAACCGCTAGCAGGTTTCTGACTCGCATAATCCCTCCGGGAAACGCACAATCGGCCGCCGTACGCCTGATGAGTCCTGGTTAGCGGGAACAGGCGACGGTAAGGCGGCGGGCTCCCGAACGGACGGCAACGGTTAGCCAGCCAGCTTGCGGCGATTCAACGGCAACCGGTCAGCTAGCTTGCGGTGAATCTACGGCAACCGGCCAGCCACACCGATTCGGCTCGGCGTGGCGGGCCCGGCGGTTGCTGCTCAGCTGGGTGCAGATCAGGCCGTTACCGCGCCGGGCCTTCCTGCTGGCCGGCGATCTCGGTGAACGCCGTGAGGGCCTCGGTATCGGAGTAGTGGTGAAGCACGTACTCGCGGGCCCACGCCGCGCCGTCGGGGTACCCGCTGGCCTCGATCACCTCGGCAGCTGCCGCGGTGTCGTAGCGGGTACGGCGCAGCCAGATACCTTGCCCCAGCAGGGCCCAGTGCGCACCTGGCGGGCCGTAAGGCATGCCGACGCTGCCCGGGTTGACGACCCGGCGCCCGGCGGCGAGCCGGTCGAACGGCATGTGGGTGTGCCCGCAGACGACCGTCCCGACCTCGGCGCCGAGCCCGGACAGGGCCGCGTCCCAGCGTTGCACCGGGCTGTCGACCAGCAGCATTTCGTCATCGCGGCGCGGCGAGGCATGACAGAACCCGCAAACGCCAAGGCCGTCGATCTCCAGGGTCACGGTCAGTGGCAGGCGATCCAGCAGGTCGCGGTGCCGCCGGCTGATCAGCGCGGCGATCGCGGAAGCCTGCGGGCCGTTCGGGCCGGGCACCGTTACGCCGTCAAAGGCGGCAACCATCTCCCGCTCGCAGTTGCCGTGCACCCAGATCGCCCGCTCGCCCAGCCCCGCCAGCACCTCCAGGGTCTGCGCGGGCATCGGCCCCAGCGCGATATCACCCAGCAGCACCACAGCATCCGCGGCTGCGACGTCGGGCTCCGCGAGCACTGCGCTGAGCGCTGGGAGGTTGCCGTGGACGTCGGCAAGCACCGCCACCAGGGCCGCCCGCCGGTATGCCATGCTGCCATTCTCGACCCTGGCGGCTGCCGCCGCCCGGCATCAGCGTCAGCCGTGAGCGAACCCGGCCCGGCACGCCGCCCCCGCATCTAGACCGCTGGCCACACTAAGTCAAGATTGCTGGCCGTAAGCGGTCAGATGAGAGGCCACGTCTTGCGTCTCCGGCTCCGGGTACCTTGGCCAGCCAGTTCCGGCATACCTGCCCGAACGGCTGGGTTGCACCCGCTGGTGAGCGCGCGATCGGCTGACCGGCCGGCAGCGGCAAGGAGATGCGCGGTGGATAGCGGGCGCCGGGCGGCCGTCGCCATGTTGCTCGTGGTGCATACCATCAGGTTCGGGATTTACCTTCGCCCGGATCGGGGTCGGCACTTCCTGAACCTGGCCAGGTACAGGTGGCGGGCGCCTGACTGGATAGCCCGGCTGGTGCTCCGTCTGGGTGCGGAAGGGGCTCCGCCCAGCGCCACGGCGGCGCCGCAGCGCCGTCTGGCTCGCGCCCGAACGGGTAGTTGGCCCGGTCCTGCGTCAGCTCGAACATCCCCGCGTTGGCGGCCCGGCCGGCCAGCGTCCGGGCCGCCTGGCCGGCCCCGGCCGTGCGCAGCGCCGTCAACAGCCGGGCGACGCCCCGCTGCTGATTCGCGCCGAGGGACACCCGGGCGCCGGGGTTGCGGGCCAGCAAGGCCCGGAGCGCGTCGTCGGCCCCGGCCGCATGCAGTTCCTCAAGCAACTGGCCGGCGCCCAGAGGATCCTCCAGGCTGACTCCCTCGGCGGCGCGGGTGGCCAGTGATGTCACCGCCTCGTGCGCTCCGGCCGCGCGCAGGGCCCGCAGCAGCCGGGCGACGCCATGCAGATCGTCGAGACGGACCTGGCTGGCCGGGTTGCGGGCCAGCAGCGTCCGCACCGCGTCGTCGGCCCCGGCGGCACGCAGTTCCTCGAGCAGCCAGGCCACCTCGCCGGAGTCGTCAAGGAAGGCGCGGCCGGCGGGGTCGCGGGCCAGCGCGATCCGGACTGCCTCGCCGGCGCCGGCCGCGCGGAACCCCTGCAGGCGCTCAGCTAGGTACCCCGGGTCGTCGAGGTCGGCGAACTCGGTCGCCCGGCTGGCCAGCGTCTGCACCGCCTCGGTGTCCCCGGCCGCGTGCAGCTCCGCCGCCAGCCGAACGACGTCTTGCAGGTCGTAGACGCCGACGTGGCTCGCGGGGTTGCGGGCGAGCAGGGTCTGGATCGCCTCGCCGGCGTCCGCCGCGCGCAGTTCTTCCAGCAGCCAGGCCACGGCATCCGCGTACTCGACGTCGCTGCCCGGTCCACGGGCGAGCAGGGCCTGTACTGCCTCGCTGGCACCCGCCGCGCGCAGCTCAGCCAGGAGCGCGGCGGCTCCCCACGGGTCGTCGAGGCTGGCGGGGTCGCGGGTCAGCAGAGTCTGGAGTGCGTCGTCGGCGCCGACTGCGTGGAGCGCCTTCACCAGCCGGGCGAGGGACTGCAAGGACTGGAGTTCAACGTTGCTGGCGGCCCAGGTGGCCAGGGCCCGGGCCGGGCCCTGCGCGCCGGCCGCATGCAGTGCCTCAAGCAGCACAGCGACTTCCTTCGGCTCCTGCGGGTCGGCGTGGCGGGCGGGGTCCCGGGCCACCAGGGCATGGATCGCGTCGGTGGCGCCCGCCGCGTGCAACGCCACCAGCAGCGAGGCGACGGATGGCAGGTCCTCGAGGCTGTCGTCCGCCACGATGCGGGCGGCGAGGATATCGACTGCCCCGGCCGCCCCGGCCCCGTGCAGTGCCCTCAGTAGTTCGACGGCCTCCCAGCGGCGGTCGACGTTGACCTGGCCGGCCGGGTGCCGGGCCAGCAGGGCCTGCACCGCGCCATCCGCGTCGACCGCGCGCAGTTCTTCTAGCAGCCGCGCCAGGTCAGAGGGGTCGTCAAGGCGGATGCGGTCGACGGCCCACCGGCCGGCGGCCGCGGCGTCACCCGGGCTGGCTTCGCGCAGGTGGGCGACCAGCCGGCCAGCCGCGTCGGCGCTCCCCACGCTGACCGCGGCGGTCCACAGGGCAGCCGCGTAACGGTAGAGGCCACGGTCCCGAGCCGCCTGGGCGACCCGAGCCAGATCGCCGGCGCTGCCTGCGGCGGACCCGGTGATCAGGGCGCCCCAGACAGAGGCTGGGACCAGCTGGTCCTGGCGGGTGCGGCGACCGTACTGGTCAAGGTAGCCCGCGATGCGGTAGCCGGCCGGGCCGACGCCGGCCGAGGGCGGAACCGGCTCCAGCGCGCGGAGCGCACCATCGAACTCAGCGCTGGCCCAGGCCAGAGCGGCCGCACGCCTGCTTGCGCCGGCCGCCGGGACGCCAGCCAGATAGCCGGCCGCGGCGTCCTGCACGACCGCGGCGGGCAGCGGGCCGGCGTAGCCCAGCCGGGCCGCGTCCATCGCCGCCGTGATGATCGCCTGGCCGTAGGAGTCGCCGCCGGGGCCGTGGTACCTGCGTAGCAGGCCACGGCCCCCCGCCAGGTACTGGGTGAGCTGCCCGTCCGGTCCGGCGGCGGCCGCCGCGGCAGCCAGCACCGGGTCGCCGCTAGCGGCCGCGGTCGTCAGCTCGCCGGCGGTGAACCGGGCCGGGACGTCGATGATCCCGCCGTGGGCGGGACTGGGCTCAAAGTACAAGGCGATCTCGTCAAGCCCGGCCATCAGTTGTCCGGCCATCCGGGCCGGATCGCTGGCGCCGCGCCTGGCGCCCGCCGCTGTCACGTAGGCCTCCCAGTGCTGGGGCCACACGGTCGTAATAATCAGGTGGCCTTCGCCGTCCAGCAGTTCGGCCAGGCCGCTCAGCGCCGCCGCGCCACCGTCGGCGTCGGCATACCGGCACAGCTCACCCAGCCACAGCACGGTCCGGGCCGGGATCCCGGCTTCCAGCCGCGCCACAAGCGCGGCAGCGGTCGACGGATACTCCAGCGGCCAGTCCGCAAGCCGGCCTGCCACCGCCTCATAGGCGGCGCGCGACTTGCCAGCGCAAGCCTCGCCACGAACCACGATCAGCCGGCTGCCGGCCACCTCCGGGTCCAGCACCAGCCGCAGCAGCTCATCATGCGGTCGGCGCACATACACCGGCATCGACCCGTCCGGCCCGCCGCCCGCCACCGGGTGCACACCCAGCTCGGCCGGCTCCCACCGCCCAGCCGGGCGGGCATTTGCCACCATAAGCACATTCTCACGCCCGGCGATGAAAGCGTGAGCCCGAACTGGACGTTCTGCACGCAGCACACGATTCACCCGCGCGGCGGCCGGTGGGGACAGAGTCGATCTGCACTCCGGTCCGGCCGGAGCCGGGCCGCTAGGTTTCCGGGTCCCGTGGGTACCGTTCGCCTGGCTCACGGTGGAGATCATCGCCTCCTGGCCGGAGCGCTCGGCTAGACCGTGCCCGGCCACCACACGCAGCGTAACCGCAGGCGCCCGCCACTGTCGGTTACTATAAGTAGCCAAAAAAGTACTCCAGCGATCAGCGGGGGGCTCCCGCCGAGCACCCGGCGCCGCAGAAAGGGATACCAGGATGGCCAGCCTGAATATCTGCCTATCCGCGGTCCGGCGCCGTCTGGGGACCCGGTTCGCCGTGCCTGCCGCGATCAGTTTCCTGGCGCTGGCCCTGGCAGCGCCGGCCGCCGCCGCAGTCCCGGCGGCCACCGCCACCATCCCCGTCGGCAGCGGCCCGTACGGGGTCGCGGTCAACCCGCTGACCGGCACCGGGACTGGATCTAGCCGCGATGGAGCCTAGACATGGAGGGCAATTCCGCGGTGGGCCGCGAAGCGGTCGAAGGTATTCATCGGCAAGGTAGCGACGCCTGCCTGCGGGGTGTGGCCTGACGGGTTGCAGAAGGTGACCTGCTCGTTGGCGTGGCCGGTGACCAGGACGAGGTGGCCGCCGCTTGCGGGGGGATCGTGTTCGGGCCTGCGGATCTCCTTGTGCACCGACGCCATGACGAGCCTGCCCTGGTCGAGTTCGCGAGTAATCCGGGCCGGGTCGAGGTCGGTGATGACGTCAGCGTGGAGGTGGAAGCAGTCGCGGGTGAAGTCGGCGAACTGCCGGTAGAGCAGGCCGGTGACACGTCCTCCAGGTTCTTCGATATATCCGCCGTAGCCCAGGCAGCCGTCGAGCAGGGCGAAGAGGCTGGGGGCGTCGCCGTCGCGGGCGGTCAGCGCCATCCGCAGGCAGGCCATGCCGCACAGGCGGGTACACCAGCGTCCGTATGCTTCCAGGTCCGGCGCGCCGCTTTCCCGCCATCGCGGGTCGTCGGCTGGCGGATGCCCCTCGTAGGCGACGGCGGCGATCAGGGACGGCGTGGCGTACTGGGTGATCCACGGGATCGGGTGTCGGACGGGCACGTCAGGCCACCGTTAGGTCCAGCGCATTGGGGAGTCCGACTGTGATGGCCCGGAAGGTGCGGTAGTTAACTGAACCGCCAGAGACGATGACACCAGCGGGACCGGGCGGTAGGCCCGTACCGGCGAGCGCGCCCAGCGCAACCGCATCAGACGGCTCCACCACGATCTTTAGGTGGTCGAACGCCCACATCATCGCCTGGGCGATCTCGTCGTCGGTGACGGTGGCCACGTCATCGAGGAGCACCTTGTTGACCTCCCACGGCAATCGCGCAGGGCTGGTGTGCCGTAGCCCGTCAGCGATCGTATCGGGCACCGCGGGCAACGTAACGCGATGCCCGGCCCGGAGCGACAGAGTTGCCGTGCCGGCGCCGGCCATGACGGCCTGTCGTCACCGGACGGCACGATCGTGTATC
>Ga0302229_10001304_pt1 | contig 19045 bp, 11 predicted proteins | sample II_Palsa_N1_3_FD_193518 | JGI IMG/M metagenome (GOLD analysis project Ga0302229, IMG submission 193518) | Peat permafrost microbial communities from Stordalen Mire near Abisko, Sweden - II_Palsa_N1_3 | ecosystem: Environmental > Terrestrial > Soil > Palsa > Peat permafrost | place: Sweden... | reverse complement strand
GCACCCGCTCGATCTCGGCCGGGTTGTACTGGCCGTCCGCGTCGGTGGTCACGATGTAGTCGGCGCCGCCCTCGCGGGCCAGCCGGTAGCCGAGCCGCAGCGCGGCCCCCTGGCCGCGGTTGACCGGGACGTCGCAGACCATGGCGCCGGCGGCCCGGGCCTCCGCCGCGGTGCCGTCGGCGCAGCCGTCGGCGACCACGATGGCCACCGCGGCCAGCCCGCAGACCTCGCCGGGCAGCGCCTCGATGACCGGGCCGATGGCGCCTACCTCGTTGTAGGCTGCGATCACGATCACGACCGGAGTCAGGCGCGTGGCGCGGTCGCCGTAGCCTTGCCCGAACGCCTTTACGGCGGCGTCGTCGACCACCTGGTCCTCCGGGTTGCCGTACGCCATTCATGCTCCGTTCAGCGTCTAGAAATATCTGTCACACATTGTTTACACGTCAGGCCGGGCCGTAATGCGTCGAGTTAGCGGTTGCTTCGGCACATGGTGTCCGCCTGCTCGCGGACGGCTTGAATCGCCATAGCGGTTTTATCGGTTGCCGTCCGCTCACGGTACCCGGCTGCGCTTAGAGTTTGCTGATGAATGGCTGGCAACGGCCGGTCCGCAGGCCGGACCGGGCCAGTCTACCTGTGGTACTAGGGGCCGTCCTTAACCCGCGTCGGCCGTCGTGGCATCGGGCCGGTGTGCCATGCTTTGCTCAGGTAGCGACGCGGAGGAACGCCGGTGCGAACCTCGGGCTGTCCCGCAACTGTAACCGGGAGTGACCGCTGCGCAGGTCGCCGTCATACCCCGGGAGCCAGATACTCCGGCTGCCGCCTGCTCCGGACGAGGAAACCCGGGAAGGACTGGCTTTATGACGACGACCGGGGACAGGATTTATCCGTTCACCGGCATCGCGGGGCCCAGCCGCGGCTCCTCCCTGGCCCGGAACCTCTCCAGCACCCAGCCCCGCCGACCCGATGTGACAGCGGTGCGGTCTCAGCCGCCCCGATGTGACATCGCTGCGGTCGTGGCAGGCGGGGGCGCAGGCGGAATGGCGGCGGTGGCGCTCGCGAGCGCTTGGGCGGACGACACGCGTCACAATGACGAGGTGGCCAGCGCGGCCCTGCCGCGGGCGTTCGCCGAGTGCGACGCCGAGCCGGGCAGCGACCTAGCCGCCGCGGGCACGGCGATCCTGTCCGGCGACCGGGTCAGGTTCACCGCCGACCGGCCGCTGCCCGCGCTGCCCCCGGACGTCGTGCGCAGGGACCGGCCGCGACCGGGAATTCCCGCCGTCCTGGTGACGATAGAAAAGATATTTTCACGGAACGGACGGTGGTCTTTCGCCCCCTCCCTGATCGTCGGCGCTGGGGCGAGCCGCGGGGTGCCCGCCGAGGTCGGTCAGCTGATCGACAGCACGCTGGCTGAGCTGCGGGTGTCGGACCTGCACACGGACGGGCCGGTGATCGAACGGCGGATTATCGCCGCCGCCGAGGCCGACCTGATGACATGCTTCTACCATCCGGCCAGTTCCCGGCGGACCTGGCAGCTGCGCCGGGCGATCGAGCTGCCGGCCGCCCGCCGGCTACGCGGTCGGCTGGGCCCGCACCCGGGTGCAGGGCGGCCGGATGGTAACCCCACGCGACTACCGGTGGGCTCCCCTGGAGGTGAGGACTTGAGCGAGGTTGATCCCATCGAGGTCGAGTCGTACCGCGTCTTGCGCTCCCGGATCGACCTGAGCGACCGGCCCCCGCTCAGCCGGGCCGTGACGGAGCGCATCATCCACGCGACCGCCGACTTCGACTACGTCACCGACCTGGTGTGCGACGAAGCGGCGCTGGCCGCCGGGGTGGCGGCGCTGCACCGCGATGCCCCCGTCATCGCGGACGTGGCCATGGTCGCGTCGGGCATCACCACGTACCCGGTGATCTGCAAGATAGGCGACTCGATTGCCGCCCGGCTGGCGCGCAGCGCGAACCTCACGCTCAGCGCGGCCGCGGTCCGGATGGCGTTCGGCGAGGCCGGGCCGGGCGGGATCTGGCTGGTCGGCTGCGCGCCGCCGGCGCTGATCGAGATCATCAGCAGGCAAGTGGAGCCCGCGCTGGTAATCGGCCTGCCGGTCGGGTTCGTCGGCGCGGCCGCGGCCAAGGACGAGCTGCGGGCCAGCGGCCTGCCGGCCCTGACCAACGTCTCGGAGAAGGGCGGTCCGGCCGTGGCCGTCGCCGCGTTCAATGCCCTGCTGCGGATCGCCAGGGACCCTGCCGTCGATGCCGCGGGCGCCGCTCGATGAGCCCGCCGCCGCTCCGCGTCGGCGAGGCCCAGCATCCCCACGAGCACCCGCGCGACCACGCCCATGGCTGACCCCCTGACCGGCCCCGGCCCCCTGACCGAGCGGGACCCGGGTTACCCGGCCGAGCAGCGGGACGCCGTGTACCGGGTGATCGCGGAGCGCCGGGACGTCCGCCGCGGCTTCCGGCCCGATCCGGTACCCGCGGATGTGCTCGGCCGGGTGCTCGCCGCGGCGCACCAGGCGCCATCTGTCGGCTTCTCCCAGCCGTGGGACTTCATCGTGATCACGGACCGGGCCCGGCGGGAACGGATCGCGGCCCTGGCCGGCAGGCGCCGCGACGAGTTCGCGGCCGATCTGCCCGGCGCGCGCGCACGCGCCTTCGATGCGCTGAAGGTCGAATCCATCCTCGACACGCCGGTCAACATCGTGGTCAGCTGCGACCGCACCCGCGGCGGCCGCCACACGCTGGGCCGGCGGACCCAGCCGCAGACCGCGGATTTCTCCAGCGTGCTCGCGGTGGGGAACCTCTGGCTGGCGGCCCGGGCGGAAGGACTCGGGGTCGGCTGGGTGAGCTTCTTCGACGAGCGCGAACTCGCCTCCGAACTCGGACTCCCTGCCCATCTGGGCGTCATCGCCTATCTCTGCATGGGTTATGTCACCCAGTTCGCGCCGGAACCAGAACTCGCCACCGCCGGCTGGGCGCGTCGCCGGCCAGTGTCCTGGGCGGTGCACGCCGAGGAGTTCGGCCGCCGCGGACTGCCAGGGGAGGAACCAGTGGACCCGCTCGCCGACGTGATCGCCGCGATCGCCCCGCCGGACGCGGCCGCGATGACCGCGGCCGCCGAACGGCAGGACCGGATGACCAAGCCGCGCGGCTCGCTCGGCGTGCTCGAGGAGGTGTCGGTGCGGCTGGCCGGCTTGGCGGGCAGCTGCCCGCCACCGCTGCCCGAGCCGGCCTGCGTGGCGGTCTTCGCCGCCGACCACGGCGTGCACGCCCAGGGCGTCAGCCCGTGGCCGCAGGAGGTGACGGCCCAGATGGTGGCCAACTTCCTGGCCGGCGGGGCCGTGGTCAACGCGTTGGCGGCCCAGGTCGGCGCCGAGGTCACGGTGGTGGACATCGGGGTGGCGGCCCCGCTCGAGCCGGTTCCCGGCCTGCTGCCCCGCAAGATCGCGCCGGGCACCGCGGACTTCACCGCGGGACCCGCGATGACGCGCGACCACGCGGTGGCCGCGCTGATCACCGGCACCGAGATCGCCCGCGACCTGGTCACGGCGGGCAACCGGTGCCTGATCACCGGCGACATGGGCATCGCCAACACCACCGCGTCGGCCGCGCTGATCTGCGCCTTCACCGGAGCCGACCCGGCCGAGGCGACCGGCCGCGGCACCGGCATCGACGCCGCCACCTACGCTCGCAAGATCGAGGTCATCTGCCGCGGCCTGAGCCGGCACCAGCCGGATCCGGCCGACCCGGTGGGTGTCCTGGCCGCCCTCGGCGGCTTCGAGCACGCCGGCCTGGCCGGGTTCATCCTGGGCGCCGCCGCGCTGCGCGTGCCGGTGATCCTGGACGGCGTCATCGCGGGCGCCGCCGCCCTGGCTGCCGCCGCCCTGGCGCCCGACGCCGTCGCGGCCTGTTTCGCCGGGCACCGCAGCGCGGAGCCCGGGCACGCCATCGCCCTGGATTTCCTGGGGCTGCGCCCGCTGGTGGACCTGGGCCTGCGGCTGGGCGAGGGCACCGGCGCGCTGCTGGCCCTGCCCCTGGTGCAAAGCGCGGCCCGGGCTCTGCGCGACGTCGCCACCTTCGATTCCGCCGGCGTCTCCGACAAGCAATAGCGGGTCACGTGGACAGGCCGGCCAGCTTCGCTATTTCCTCAGTGGATTCCCGCCATTTTCTCCACCTGGCGGTTGACGTTGTCGCTAAAGGCCTTGAACGACGGGCAGACCGTCGCGCCGGACTTATATTGCGCGGCGGTCACCACGCAGAAGGCCAGGCCGGCCCAGGCTGTCGTTGAATAGGACCGGCCATGGTAACGATACTCGATCCGTATCCCGGCGATTGCGTAAGCCCGGCCCACTTGAAGGCCGCTGAGTCCGACGATGATGCCCGACTGGCCCTGGGGCAGGCCACTACCGGCCAGCGGCAGATCGGCGCCGATGAGAGGCCCGACCGGCACGGGCGGCCAGCCCCGGTCGACTGCGATGCTGGCGCCGGTCGCCTCGATGCCGGCGTGGACGAGCCGGCCGGTCGGGTCGCCGGGTACGGGCACGGCCGATACCCCGGCGACGGTCACCGGATCGTGGGCCGCGCTGAAGACGTATGCCTCCGCGTCGGCCGGCTGGCCGGCCACGACCCAGATACCGCCCATCGCCGCGTACGGCTGGCCCCCGACGCTGAGCGTCTGCAGGGGGCCAGCCGGCGGGGCTGACCCGCACGCCGTGAGGGATACAGCGGCCAGCACGGCGGCCACCAGGCTGATGCGCCGGCCGGTACGGGTCATGACGAGCCTGTGATTCCTTCCGGTTCAGGGGGTGTTGTACAGGATCGGAGAGTCGGGCGCGCTTAGACCGTCCTTGGGGCCGCATATGTAGGTGGTGGGCGACGAGACCGTCGAGCTGTAGTAGTGCAGGACGTCCGTGGTGAAGCCGTCAGAGCCGCCGAAGGTGAATCCGAACCAGCTGGCGATGCCGTTATAGTATTCCGACTTCGACAGGTCGTGATTCCAGTAGGAGTGAGGTGGGAGCTCGGCGTGCAGCGGGTCGTTCAGGCAGCCGCCCCACGGATTCACCCCCGGAGTGTTGGTCCCATGGAAGACGTCGTCCTCAGAGCCGACGGCCTGGATCTTGTAGGGCGTCGTGAGCGGCCAGCCTGGGCAGGTATCGCCGTCCCCCTGGTATTCCTGGTAGATCATGTGGTCGTCGACGTACTGGACGGTTCCGGCGGGGAAGGTCGTTCCCCCGCCGGCCTTCATCGAATTGGTGAGCGTGATGGTGCCGCTCGCCGAGAAGTCGCCGTCGGGGTCGCTGGCGCTGAGCCCCACCGTGATGGTCAGGTCGTTCTGACTACCGAACTCGAACCTGTCCGACACTCCGGTCACATTGGCAACGTGGACTTCACCGATACGGGTCGCGTCCTGGTACTCGCTACCCCAGGCGTTCCAGGTGCACCCACTTACGATGATCCCGGGAGTCGCGTTGAGCGCGGACTGCTGGGCGGAGGCGGCACTGGCCTTCCGGTAGGCAGGGAAGGCGGGGACCTGGATCACGTTATCGGCCACGACAGCCAGCGCGGCCTTACTGCCTGGGGCGGCGGCAGGCGTGAGGGGGGCCGGGACGTACTGGGAGGTCATGCTGGTCCCGGAGACGACCACGACGTTGAAGTTTACGTTGCCGTGGCCCTGCAGCTCGGCCTGCGTCAGTGTGGCGGAGGCAGGTACCGGCACCGAGAAGCTGCCGGTGGTGATGGCCTGGGTGGCGACCGGGACGTCTTCCAGCGTCTGCGGCACGCCCGCCGCATTGATGTTTTTGGCCAGTTCCGCCTCGACCACGACGGTGGCCGAGCCGGCCGGGAGCGTGCCGGCCGAGCCGGCCAGCGTCACCACCCCGGCTCCCACCGTGGCGGCACCCGCGGGTGCCGCCGTCCATAGCGGCAATGCGGCCGCGACGAGTGCGGCCGACGCGGCGGTGGCTCCGGAGAGCCTTGCCCACCTGTGCCAGGTAGATCGATTCCGGTCGGTTATTGCGGCTCTTATTCGCAATGTCGGCTCCTGAGAAAGTTTACGCGAGTCGTTATCCGATGAACTCGGCATAGCTGCCATATGGCACGGAAGGCATGAGGTGAAGATGGCGATCAGGATCGGGATCTGCCACCGTTGCTGCTAGCGGTGACGACAGTGTTCTGGTCGGCCCCCGAGCTGCTGCGTATCGCCGGCGTGCCGGGACTTCCTGGGATGCGGTGTCCCGCATAACCCGCCAGACGCCCGCCAAGCGCCGAGTTGCCTGGCGGCAGGCATCCACCGGGTTCCGGCCCGCAATGATCTTGGTTATCTTGACTGGTTCATTGTGTTACCTCCTGTGCGCTGCCTGATCGGGGCGGGAAGCCAGGTAATGGCGCGTGATCGGCCGGTCGGCTGGGGGACATTCCGTGCCATTTTGCGGGAAAGCCGTGTAACGTGTGTGGCATCGGCGTGGCACTCGCGTTGCACCCGCCGCCGGCCGGAAGTGGACTCTCCGGGAGACGGGATGCGATTCGGGATCTTGGGCCCGCTGCAGGTCCGGGCGGGGAATGCCGCCATCGACGTTCCTGGCGCCCGGGCCCGGGTGCTGCTGGCGGCTCTGCTGCTGCGCACCGGCCAGGCCGTTCCTGCGGACACGCTGGCTGAGATGGTCTGGGATGGATCGCCGCCCGGCGGGGCAGCCGCCACGCTGCGCAGCCACGTCATGCGGCTTCGCCGCGTACTCGGCCCGCAGGCCGGATCACGGCTGGTCACTCGCTATCCCGGATATCTGGTCGAGGCGGACGCGGAGGAGGTTGACCTGCTCTGCTTCACCGCCAAGTGCCGGGAAGGCCGCGCGGCGGCCCAGAATGCGGAGTGGGAGCGGGCGGCCGCGTTGCTCGCGGAGGCGCTGGAGTTGTGGCGCGGTGAGCCGCTGGCCGATATCCCGTCGCAGACTCTGCAGCGAGAGGAGGTTCCCCGGCTGGAGCATGCGCGTCTGCAGGCACTGGAATGGCGCGCCGACGCTGACCTGCATCTGGGACGGCATGACGAGATGGTTCCGGGGCTCCGAGAACTGACTGCGGGATACCCGTTCCGGGAACGCTTCCACGCCCAGCTGATGCTCGCCCTGTACCGGTGCGGTCGCCAGCACGAGGCCCTGGCCGTTTACCAGGCGGCTCGCCGGATCCTGGTCGGCGAGCTCGGCAGTGAACCCGGGCCCGAACTCAGGCGGATGCATCAGCAGATCCTTCACGGCGACCCGCGTCTGGCCGCGCCGGAACCCGTGGTGGCTTTGCCGGCCGTAGGCCGGGTTGTCGTGGTCCCGCGGGAGCTGCCGCGGCCGGTGGGGCACTTCACCGGCCGGACGCGGGAGCTGGCGGCGCTGACCGCGCTGCTGGACCGGGCGGGGGACGGCCTGGCGACCTCGGTGGTGATCTCCGCGATCGATGGTACGGCCGGGGTGGGCAAGACGGCACTGGCTGTGCAGTGGGCGCATCAGACGGCCGACTGGTTCCCGGACGGGCAGCTTTATGTAAACCTGCGCGGCTACGACCCGGACCAGCCCGCGCAGGCGGGCGACGTGCTGGCCGGGTTCCTGCGCTCGCTTGGCCTGCCCAGCCAGGACATCCCGCCAGAAGCGGACGAGCGCGCCGTCCGGTACCGCAGCATGCTAGCGGGACGTAAGATGCTGATCCTGCTGGATAACGCGGCCGATGCGGGGCAGGTCCGGCTGCTGCTGCCCGGCACGCCGGGGTGCATGACGGTCGTGACCAGCCGAGATGCCCTCACCGGGCTCGTGACCAGGGACGGAGCGGCCCGCCTGGACCTGGACCTGCTGCCGCTGGCCGACTCGATCGGCCTGCTGCGGGAACTGGTCGGCGTCCGGGTCGATGACGACCACCACGCGGCCGAGGCCCTGGCCAAGGTGTGCTGCCAGCTGCCGCTGGCCCTGCGCGGAGCGGCCGAACTGGCCGCCGCCCGCCCCGCGGTCACTCTGGCCAGCCTGGTCGCGGAATTGTCCGACCAGCAGCGTCGGCTGGACCTGCTCGACGCCGGCGGGGACCCGCGCACCGCGGTGCGCGCCGTGTTCTCCTGGTCCTACGAGCACCTGGACGCTGACACGGCCCGCTCGTTCCGGCTGGCCGGCCTGCACCCCGGCCCTGAACTCGACCGCTGCACCCTCGCCGCGCTCAGCGCCACCACGGCCGAGCAGGCGGACCACATGCTCGGAGTGCTGGCCCGGGGGCATCTGATACAGCTTGCCCGGCCAGGCCGCTACGGGATGCACGACCTGCTGCGCGGGTATGCGCGCAGCCTCGCCGCCGTCCAGGACAGACCGGACGAGCAGCGCGCGGCGCTGACTGGCCTGTTCGATTACTACCTGCACGCCGCCGTCGCCGCAGTCGGCATCGCGTTCCCCGCTGAGCGCCACCGACTCCCTCAGGTCCCGCCGCCCCAGGTCAAGAACCCGGTCCCCGCCGACGAGGCAGCCGCGCTGGCCTGGCTGGATGCCGAACGTGGCACCCTGGTAGCCCTCACCGAACCCATGGCCGAGCACGGTTGGCCCTGGCATGCCACCAGCATGTCCGCCGTCCTGTTCCGCTATCTGGAGACCGGCTTCTACCCGGAGGCCCTCACCGTCCACGGCAACGCCCGCCGGGCGGCCCGTCAGGTCGGCGATCTGGCTGCCGAGGGGAACGCGCTGAATAACCTCGGCGTCATCGAACTGCGCCAGGGCCGGTACCAGCGGGCCGCCGACCACTTGGAGCAGGCTCTGATCGTGCTCGGCGGGACCGACGGGACTGGACAGGCACGGGCGCTTTCCAACCTCGGCTTCATCGAGTTCATCCAGGGCCACTGCCGGCCAGCCAGAGGGCATCTGCAGCGTGCGCTGACCCTCTGGAGGCAGTTCGGCGACCGGGCCGGGGAGGCACGTACGCTGGCCAGCCTGGGTACCATCGACCTCCGGGAGGGCCGTTATGAGTCGGCCACCCGTCACCTGCAGCGGTCCCTGGCCCTATGCGGTAAGACCGGCGACCGCGGCTGTGAAGCTCGTGTGCTCGGCCTCCTCGGCGAGGCCGACCTCCGGCGAGACCGCTACCAGCAGGCAGCAGGTCACCTGCAGCAAGCTCTTGCCCTGTTCCGCGACCTGAGTGACCAGATCAGCGAGACCGACATCCTAGTCACCCTCGGCCTCACCTGCCTGCGGCTGGGCGACTACGCTCAGGCCGACGGCTACCTGACCGAAGCCCTCGCGTTGTGCGGCGAGACCGGTGATTTGTCCAGTCAGGCGTCCACGTTCAACGCGCTCGGCGAATTGCTGCTCGCTACCGAGCGTTTCGCGGCGGCACGCGCCAGATATGGTGCCGGACTCGACGCGGCAACGCGGGCCGGGGATGAGTATGAGAAGGCCCGCGCCCACGATGGGCTAGCCCGGGCCTGTCAGGCCAGCGATGCTCCCGGCTGTGCTCGCCACCATTGGCAGGAAGCCCTCGCCATCTACAACGCCCTTGGCGCTCCGGAAGCCGAGCAGGTCCGCACCCAGCTCGAGGTGACAGGAGACGGCCGCGGCAAGCCGTGACGACCGCGAAGGTCGCGGCGCGCCTGGGAAACCCGGCCAGCGGGTTTGGTACTACTTAACCGACGCCCGCGCCGACGGCCGAGCGAGCGGCCGGACCGGGCCGTTGAATCGGCAAGCTCGACGGACCGAGGAGCCATGGATCCGTACCTGCTGGGACTTCGCCTGACCGGCCGCCGCGTGCTGGTGGTCGGCGGGGGAGCGGTGGCCACCCGCCGCGTGCCGTCGCTGCTCGACGCCGGGGCCGACGTGGCCGTGGTGTCGCCCCACGTCACGACGTCACTCGAGGGCCTGGCCGCAGCCGGGAGGATCAGCTGGACGGCCCGCCGCTATGCCGACGGCGACTGCTCAGGCGCCTGGCTGGTCTGCGCCTGCACCAGCGACCCCGCGGCAAACGCGGCGGTGGCCGCCGCCGCCGAACGGCAGCAGACCTGGTGCGTCCGGGCCGACGACGCGCAGGCCTCAGCGGCCTGGACCCCGGCCTCGGGCGCGGCCGACGACGTCCGGGTAGGCGTGCTCAGCGGCGATCCGCGGCACAGCGCTGCGATCCGGGACGCGATCATCGCCGGGCTGCGCTCCGGCCAGCTCAGTGCCCGGCACGAACGCGGCCGCCGCGCCGGAGTGGCGATCATCGGCGGCGGGCCCGGCGATCCCGGGCTGATCACGGTGCGCGGGCGGCAGCTCCTCGCCGAGGCGGACGTGGTGCTCACGGATCGGCTGGCTCCCCGGGTGCTCCTCGACGAGCTGCGCGATGACGTCGAGATCATCGACGTGAGCAAGATTCCCTACGGCCGCGCCATGGCCCAGGAGCACATCAACTCGACGCTGATCAGCCACGCCCGCGCGGGCCGTTTCGTGGCCAGGCTCAAGGGCGGCGACCCGTTTGTCTTCGGCCGGGGCGCCGAGGAAGTCCTGGCATGCCTGCGGGCGGGCGTTCCCGTCACCGTCGTGCCCGGCGTCACCAGCGCGGTGGCTGTGCCCGCTAGCGCCTGGGTGCCGGTCACCCACCGCGGCGTGGCCCAGGATTTTCACGTCGTGTCGGTCCACGTTCCGCCCGGTGACAAACGGTCCACCGTCAACTGGGAGCTCATGGGCGCCGGTTCGGGGACCTTGGTGCTGCTCATGGGGGTGGAGCGTATCGGCGCGGTGGCGGACGAACTGCTGCGACACGGGCGCAGCGCGGATACTCCCGTTTCGGTAATCGCAGACGGTACTCTTCCCACGCAGCGCACAATTATTTCAACGCTGGAACAAGTGGAAAGCGTGGTGGTACGGGAAGGTATCCGGCCGCCCGCGATCGTCGTGGTAGGCGACGTCGTGAGCGTCGCCGCGGAGATTACGGAACTTATGCGCGGTGTAACCGCCTGGCGAGGAGGATAAACTCCGCGTGCTAGGCGATCGACCCGGAATACGCGCCAGGCCCCGACCCGCCCGGGACCTTGACGGATGCGAACCGGGGGGTGAAGGGCTTGAGGAGGCCGTTCGAACGATGGAAGGTCAGGGCGTGGCACCGTCATCGGCATCCGCGGCCGGTAGGGAGTCCGGTGCGGGTGCTGTTGTGGCTGCTGAGTCGCAGGACCCTGGCGAGAGTCGTATGACTAGTGATGTTGCCGGTAGTGGTGCGGATCAGGGGCAAAGCGGGAATGACAATGACGTGGTGAAAGCCCCGGGTCACTCAGCGCCGTCAACCCAAGACGCCCAGAATACGCCGGCCCAAGTTCCCGGCCCGCCGCATTCGCCTGAGTCCGCCGGCCCTGAGGCTGCCGCCGGCCCTGAGGCTGCCGCCGGCCCTGAGTCCGCCGCCGGCCCCCAGCCTGGTGAGGGGGGCGCCCAGCCTCACGTCAGGGTGGACGCGCGGTTGCTCGAAGCCGCCCTGCTGAACCTCAGGAAGCGGATCGCCGCGGTCCCCCTCGTCTTCGAAATCTCCGGTGCCGCCGCGGTGAAGACCGAACGCACCAAGCTCCTCAGCCAGATCGACGATTACCTGCTGCCCCGGGTGCGCCGGTCAGCGGCCCCCGTCCTGGTGGCCCTGGTCGGATCTACCGGGGCCGGAAAGTCGACGCTGGTGAACAGCATCGTCGGCGCCAACGTCAGCGCGACGGGAGTGCGTCGCCCGACCACCAACAGTCCGGTGCTGGCGTGCCATCCCGATGAGATCGACTGGTTCGCCGAGAACAACTTCCTGCCCACGCTGCCGCGGGTGCGGCAGGAGGGGCTGGCCCGCCCCGGCCGGGACGGCCTGCTGGTTCTCGCCGCCAGCGAGGGTATGCCGAGGGGTATCGCCCTGCTGGACACGCCGGACATCGACTCGGTGGTGCGGGCGCACCACGAGTTCGCCTACCAGTTCCTCGACGCCTCGGATCTGTGGCTGTTCATGACCAGCGCCAGCCGGTACGCCGACGGCCCCGTCTGGGAGGTCCTGCAGCACGCGCGGGACCGGAAGGCGTCACTCGGCGTAGTGATGTCCCGGGTACCCCAGCAGTACCGGACCGAACTCGTCAAGCACTTCACGGCCATGCTCGACGCGAACGGGATCGACGCCGCGGACCGCTTCGTCATACCAGAGGTCCCGCTCCTCGACGGGATGCTTCCGCCCGATGCCTACCAGCCGATCCGCGACTGGCTCGCCGATACCGCCGTCCGGGCTGACCGCCGGGTGGCGGTCCTCACCCAGACGATGTCGGGTGTGCTCGACACGTTCAAGTCCAGGGTCCCGGCCATAGCCGCGCACGTCGAGGCGCAGGTCGTACTCCGCGCGGAGTTGCGGCGCGTCGCCGAGACGGCCTACCAGGACACGTTCGCCGAGGCCGGCGTCGGCCTGCGGGACGGCACGCTGCTGCGCGGTGAGGTGATCGCGCGGTGGGAGGACGGCCTGGCCGGCGGGGACCTGCGGCCGCGCCGCGGCGTCAAGGCGCGTGGCGGGAACAAGAAGGGCAAGCGCGCGCGGCGCGGGCCGTCGCGGACCGCGGCGCTCGATTCCTCGCTTCGTTCGGCCCTGGAGTCGCTCATCGTGTCGCTGGCTGATCGCGCCGCCGAGCATGTGCACGACACCTGGCGCGCCGATCCCGCCGGTGCTGTGCTGCTTGCGGCCGCCGCCGCGGAGCGGGCCCGTGACGTGCGCGCGAAGCAGGTGTTCGACTCGGTCTTCGGGCCGGGCGGACAGACCGGCCACACCGACCAGGCCGCCGCCGACCTCGCGGCCGCGGACGCGATCACGGCCGCCGACGCGGCCCAGATCGCTGTGTTCAGCCGGTCCTCACCGGACCTGGCGCCGCGGGCCGCCCGCGCGGTCGGGGCGTGGCAGGACCATCTGACCAGGCTGGTGGAAGCGGGGGACTTGGGCCCCGTCACCAAGCGGTTCTCCTTTGACCCCGACGCGCTCGGCTTGGTGGTCCTGCTGGCGATGCTCGGCGAGGACGCGCCCGACGCAGCGGCGTCCGCCAGCATCTACACTGAGCCCCGGCAGATCCTGACCCCGGTGTTCGGTGCGGCGAAGCTTACCGAAATCCTTGCTAAGGCTCGCGCTGACCTGCTCGACCGGGTCCGGCTGCTGCTCGACGAGGAACTGGTCAGGTTCGTGGAGGTGATCGACGCGGCCGGTCCCTGCGACGATGTCGCGGCGATACGGCTCTACCAGGCGGAATTCTCGCTCGAGGCGGTTAGGTGACAGCGAACACGATCGGGGTAACCGGACTGCCGAATGCACGGCTGTCCGCCAGGCTGACCTCGCTCACAGAGCTAACCAAGATCGGTTTCGCCCGGACCGACGGGTTCAGCACCGAACTCCTCACCGAGGCGGAACTGCTGCTGCGACGGTCAGGCGAGCGGATGCGGATGTCCGCGTCGCACACGGTGGTGGCCCTAGCGGGGGGAACCGGCAGCGGCAAGTCCACGCTGTTCAATGCCCTGTCCGGGGCTAATTTTTCGCCGGCGGGCGTGACCCGGCCCACCACCAAGCACTCGCACGCGTGCGTGTGGGGTATGGATGGAGCCGCCCCGCTGCTCGACTGGCTCGGTGTACAGCGTCGTCACCGGTACGCCCGGGCAAGTGCCCTGGATGAGGGTGAGGCGACGCTGAACGGGCTGCTCCTCCTCGACCTGCCCGATCACGACTCCGTAGTCAGCGGGTCAGCCGCCCTAGTCGATCGCCTGGTAAAGATGGCGGACATGCTGGTCTGGGTGCTTGACCCGCTGAAGTACGCGGATGCGTCGGTACACCGGCGCTACCTGATGCCGTTGGCCGGGCATAGCGCGGTGATGTCGGTGGTGCTGAACAAGGTGGACACGCTATCGGTCGATCAGGCCGCCGACTGCGAGTCGGACCTGCGCCGGCTGCTCGAGGCAGAAGGTCTGACCGAGACTCAGGTGCTCGTCACCTCCGCGACGACCGGCGCCGGCCTGGGTGAGCTGCGCCGCGCGCTGGCCGGGGCCGTGGTGACCCGGCAGGCCGCGACCGACAGGATCGAGGCGGACGTCGACGTCCTGATCGAGCGGTTCGCCGTCTACGCCGGGGATCGCGTACCCGGCTGGCAGCCCCCGCAAGCGCCCGCCCCGGCGGTCGGCGCCGCGGAGACACCCGACCCCGAGGCGGCCCCGACCGGCAACGGGAACGGGCACCCCCCTGACCCGGAAGCGCCGGTTACCGGCGGCTGGCAGCCATGGCAGACGACCGCGGCGCCGATGCTCCCGTCCTCGATCGACCAGCCGCCCTGGGCCGACGCGGCGCCCGATGACGACGCCGCGGGCGATACCACCGAAGATCCCGCTGTGTACGTTCCGGCAGGTCCCGCAGGGGTACTCACTGCGGCCTTCGCCAAAGCCGCGGGGGTGGCGGCGGTGACCGAGACGCTGAACGGCTTGCGTGAGCGTCGTGCCGCCGGCTACATCGGCTGGCCGCCCGCGCGGCTGGCCGCGCGCCTGCGGGGCCGGGCACCTAAGCCGCCGGCCGCGGACCCGGCCACCGCGCCGCAGGCGCAGCAGGCCGACATCGACAACGCGATCACGGTGTTCGCCGGCGAGGTGGGCGGCTCGCTGCCTGAACCGTGGTCGCGGACCGTGCTGGCAGCCGCGCGGTCCCGGGCCGATGGGATCCAGGCCGCTCTCGGTGCGGCCGTCGTCCAGGGGCTGCCGCCGCGTGACAAGGTGACCGGGTGGTGGCGGCTGATCGCGCTGGCGCAGTGGCTGCTCATGCTGCTGACGCTGGCGGGCCTGGTCTGGATCGCGCTCATCCTGTCGTTCGGCGAGTCCCATGCGACCCACAAGCCGTCGTCGCTGATCAGCGACGTGTCCCTGGCGCCATGGCTCGGGGTCATGGTGGCGGCGCTGCTCCTGCTGGGCTGGCTGATCTCGTCGTGGTGCCACAACATGGTGGTGCTGGCCGCGGATCGGGAGCGCGAGCTGGCCGTTCACGCCATCTTGGCCCGGGTCGGCGCGGCCGCCAGCGACCTGGTTCTGGTCCCCGTTGGCCGTGAACTCGCCGACTACGAGCGCTTCCGCGTCGAGCTCGCCGCCGCCCGCACCCCGTTGCCCCACACCAGCTGATCACCTCCCGGCGTGGGTCGCAGGTGGTTGGGTCCGTTGACGCGGGACCGCAAGTACTCACCCGGGGTGATGTCGGCGAGATCCCGGAACTCGTCGGCGAGATGCGGCTGGTCCGCGTAGCCGTGCCGGGCGGCCACCGCGGCCCAGTCGGCGTGGGCGTGCCCGTCAAGGTCACGCACGAGCCGTTGCAGCCGCTGCACTCGGCCGAAGCGCTTGGGGGTGAGGCCTACCTGCGCCGTGAATCGTCGGCGCAGCGTTCGAGGCAGCAGCCCGAGATCCCGGGATACCTCGCCGACGCCCGCGCCGCGGGACAGCGCGCTGGCGGCAGCGACCACGGCCGGATCAAGCGCGAGCGTGCCGGTCAGCTGTTGCCGCAGGACCGTTTCCATCACGTCAAGCGCATCCGCGGGCGTCCTGGCCTCGAGCAGACGTTCGCGCAGGCAGGCCCCTGACCGCCCCCAGAGGGTCTCGAGCGGCACCAGTTCGTCTCGCGTTTCCGGCAGCGACGGCCCGGCAAAGCGGCTGGCGGCGCCCAGCGCGAAGGACACCGACACATGGGCGTGCCCCTGCTCGAACTCGATCAGGCAAGCGCGGCTCGTCGGCCCGGCCAGCATGGCGCCGGGAACCTCCCGGCCCGCGCCGGCCTGGTCGAAGGAGCGGAATCCGTCGCGGTTCAGATTGACCCACAGGCCCGTTTCCGGGCCCGGCAGGATCTTCTCGACCGACGTCTGCGGCTGCTCGCCGGCCCGGTAGACGATCGCCCGTACCAGCCCGCTCAGCGGCGGTCCCGGTCGGCGGACGATGACGGCCACGGCTCTACCGGTGTCCCTTTTCGCCAAGACCCCGGCCGCGACGGGCTGGCATGATCGTAGCCAACCGGATAAGCGCTGGTCGCAGGGTAAAGAACAGGAAGGTCACGAAACGATGGTAAACCGGAACGAGAGGGCCTCACGTGGCTGATGACCGGTCCTCGCCAGACGGGGTGGATCTGGAGCAGATGCTGGACCTGTCCACGCCGTGGTGCCTTCGGGTCGCGGCCACCCTGCGCATTCCCGAACACATCACGGCTGGCCACACCGACATCGGCGCGCTGGCCACCGCGGCGGAATGTGACCCCGACGCCCTGTACGCCGTGCTTGGCCATCTCGTTTCCCGCGGGGTCTTCACGGAGGACTCGCCCGGACGGTTCTCGTGCAACCGGGCGGCCGGGGGACTCGCGGAAGCGCACCGCTTCATCGACCTGGACGGCATCGGCGGCCGGATGGCGCATACCTGGGGCACGCTGCTGGACTACGTCCGCACCGGCCAGCCGTCCTACGAGAAGGTGTTCGGCCGGCCGTTCTGGGAGGACCTGGCCGCGCACCCGCGGATCGCCGCCGACTTCGACGCGCTGATGGGACCGGTCGGACATGGCGTCCCCGACTACGACATCGAGCTCAGCGGCGGCTGGGAAGCGGTCCGTACCGTCGTCGATGTCGGCGGCGGCACCGGTGCCCTGCTCGCCACGCTGCTCCGCCGCCATCCCCGGGCCCGGGGCGTCCTGGTCGACCTCCCCGGCACGGTCGCCCGGGCCGCCGAGACGATGAAAGAAGCCGGGGTCGCCGGCCGGGTCACGGCCGAGGGGCAGAGTTTCTTCGATCCGCTGCCCGCCGGGGCCGACCTGTACGTACTGAAGAGCGTCCTCAACGACTGGCCGGACGAACCCACCGTGGCCATCTTGCGCCGCTGCGCCGAGGCCGCCCGCCCCGACGGCAGGATTGCCGTCCTCGGCGGCGTAGCGGCCGACGACACGCCGCGGTCGCTGGGTATCGACATGCTGGTGGCGGGCGGGAAGACCAGCACGCTGACGCAGTTCACCGAGCTCGCCCGGCGGGCGGGGGTGGACATCGTCGCGGCCGGCCCGCAGTCCTCCGGCCGTTACGTGGTCGAATGCCGCCCCGTCAAGGGAAAGGATGAGTCGTGAGCGAAGGCTCGCAAGCCGCCCGGGTGCTCAGCCTCGTGCACGGCCAGGTCTGCTACCTGCAGCTGCCCGCCGCCGACGGCGCCCGCGCGGCCGCGTTCTACGCGGCCGTCTTCGGCTGGGAGATCGAGGAGCACGCCCCGGACTTCGTCGCTCCCGGCCTCATCGGCCAGTGGGTGCCGGGCCGCCCGCCGGCCCCAGACGCCGGCCCCCTCCTCTGGCTCCACGTATCCGACATGGACGACACCCTCGAACGTGTCGCAGCGCACGGCGGCAAGCTGCTCGAGCCCCCGTCTCCCGACGGCCCGCACCGTACCCTGGCCACCATCGCAGACCCAGAAGGCAACCCCATCGGCCTAGCCGCCCACGCCGGGCGCTGAAAAAAAACCGCACCGTTGAACCTGGCCATATTTTTGGCACAGGCGTCCATCGTGCCGGCTAGAAATCCCCGCTAGGGGCTGGGTATTTGGAATTCGTGTGCGTGCAGGTACGGGTGAGGCCCGGAGAGCCGGCATCCTGGACGCGCAGCGCCCGACCGGGGGCACTGGGCGGATGTGGTGGTCTCCAGTGCCGCATGCCAAATGTGACCACATCTGCTCCGGCCGACGGCTCACGATCCAAGCAAGGATCCAGCTTTGATCAGTGTGGCTGACGGCGAGGATCTCCTGGCGCCGCCAGGCAGGCACGTGTCGGGTACCGGCCATGATGGTCCTGAGGTCATTTCTCGGGCGGGGGCAGGTACCTGTGTGTGCCGTGAGGCACGAGCGCGCTGTGATGCGCCGTACCGGGGAGTATTCGGGCTTCCGGGAGAGTTCTGTGCATCCGGGTACCCACAATCCTCCCGTGAGCCCAAATACTCCCGCGTAAGCTGAACAGTTTGGAATACATGAGCTAGCAGGTGATCGTGAGGTTGGCGGACCCGCCAGTCTGCACGGAGCGCCCGCCCGTGCGGGCACTGTGCGGGTGTGGTGCGCCCCCGTGCCCGGAACCGCCGCCAGGCCGGGATCCACGGCTAAAAAGACGCCGAGCCGCATGCCGCCCGTCGCCGCCCTGAGCCCGGCCGCCCCGCGCGATTCCGCTTCAGGCGGAACGGGTCCAGGGAAGCTGCCCTGAGATTTCATGGTTACATGTAATCCTGTAATCAAGTTATGGATTGGCCAGGAGATGTGATGGAGGCTAGTCACCCGCTGGACGCGTACTCCCAGATTGTTTCCGGTGTCGCCGAACGGCTCACGCCCAAGGTCGCGAGCCTCCGAGTCCCGCGCCGCGGCGCGGGCGGCTCGGGGGAGAGCCTCGGATCGGCCGTGGTTTTCACGGGCGATGGATTCCTGCTGACCAACGCGCATGTGGTCGGCAAGGCGACGAACGGTACCGCGTCATTTTCCGATGGTACGTCGGCTCCGTTCACGGTCGTGGGCGCGGATCCACTATCCGACCTGGCCGTGCTGCGCGCCAACGGCAACACCCCGGAGCCGGCCGAACTCGGCGAAGCCGACCAGCTCGTCGTCGGGCAGCTGGTGGTGGCGGTCGGCAACCCGCTCGGCCTGGCCGGCTCGGTGACGGCCGGCGTGGTCAGCGCGCTGGGCCGGTCCCTGCCCGCCCGCGGGCGGCTGATCGAAGACGTCATCCAGACCGACGCCGCGCTCAACCCCGGCAACTCCGGCGGGGCGCTGGCCGACTCCGGCGCCCGGGTCATCGGCATCAACACGGCCGTGGCCGGGGTGGGCCTGGGCATGGCGGTCCCGGTGAACGCCACCACCCGGCGGATCATCTCCGCACTCATGCAGGACGGCCGGGTTCGCCGTGCGTATCTGGGCCTGGTCACGATGCCGGGCCCGGTCCCGGCAATGTGGCGCGACCGGCTCGGCCGGACCACCGGCCTGCTCGTGGCCGAGGTGGTAGCGGGCGGACCGGCCGACCGGGCCGGCCTGAGGGCCGGGGACCTGCTCCTGACCGCCGGAGGCCAGCCGGTCAAGGC
>Ga0302229_10001296_pt1 | contig 19126 bp, 14 predicted proteins | sample II_Palsa_N1_3_FD_193518 | JGI IMG/M metagenome (GOLD analysis project Ga0302229, IMG submission 193518) | Peat permafrost microbial communities from Stordalen Mire near Abisko, Sweden - II_Palsa_N1_3 | ecosystem: Environmental > Terrestrial > Soil > Palsa > Peat permafrost | place: Sweden... | reverse complement strand
GGCCGCCAGCGGTGACGCGAACCCGCCGCTGACGTCCAGGTCCCAGGGGTTGCCCCGGAACAGCCCCTTCGCGACGGCCGAGGTGGCCAGCAGTGCGCCGCACGCGTCGGCGAGCCGCTCGAGGTCTGCGCGCGCCGACGCCCGGCCGGCCCGCCCGCGGGCGCCCCGGCCCGCGATGAACACCGGCCGGTCCGCGCCGCGCAGCACCGCCGCGATCGCCGTCACCGCCTCGCGGGCCGGGCCGGGCGGGTAGGTACGCGGCGCGGCCTGGACCGTGGTGGCCCCCTCGCCGTGCTGGACGGCCGGCGCGGCCTGGACGTTCAGCGGCAGGGCCAGGACCACCGTGCGGCGGCCGAGCGCGGTCTGGTAGGCCCGTTGCACGTCGGCCAGCGCCGAGGCGGGAGAGTAGACCCGCTCGCCGACCGCGCCGACCGCGGCCGCCAGCCCGGCCACGTCCACGTGGAAGTTGGACCTGATCTCCGGGGCCTCCGCGGCCAGCACCAGCAGTGGGGTCCGGCTCTTGGCCGCCTCGGCGATACCGGTCATGGCGTTGGTCAGGCCCGGCCCCTGATGCACGGACACCACACCCGGCCGGCCGGCCGTCCTGGCCCAGGCGTCGGCCATGACGGCGGCGCCGCCCTCATGCCGGGCCGCGACGAACCGGGCCCCGCCGGCGATCAGCGCGTTCGTGACGTGAAAGTTGCCGCTGCCCACCACGCCGAACACCGTGTCCGCGCCGAGCTTGGCCAGCCCTCGCCCGACCGCGTCGGCGACCCGCATGCCGCCGGTCATAAAGATGAGCTGCGCTCGACCAGGGCCAGAGCGCGGCACGGGGACCCGGAGCCGCCGACGATCGGCAGCGGCCCGGTGACCACCACCGCGCCGGTGGCGGGCAGCCGGTCCAGGTTCCGCAACTGGGTGAGGCCGTACTTGCCCGCGCCGAGCAGCGCCGAATGGCACGGGAAGGGCGGGTTGAAGGAGTGCGCGGTACCGGCGTCGGTGCCGACGGTCTCCACCCCGAGCCCGATGACCGGTGCCTCCTCGGCCAGCCAGGTCGCGCACGAGATGCTGATCCCGGGCGTGTGCGGGCCGGTCTCGTTGGCGTTGAGGAACGCCTCCTGGTCGTGGGAGCGGGCGTCCCACCCGGTCCGGTACAGCAGCCAGCCGCCCTCGGGCAGCGGGCCGTGCCCGGCCTCCCACTGCTTGATGTGGTCGATCTCCAGCAGGAAGTCAGGATCGGCGGCGGCCTGGGCGCTGAAGTCGAGCACGGCCGCGGGAGCGATCAGCCGGGGCACGGGGACCTGCGCCACGTCCTGGCCGTCCTTTCCCGTCACCCAGTGAACCGGTGCGTCGAAGTGGGTGCCGGTGTGCTCGCCGGTCACGATGTCGTTCCAGTACCAGGCCGGTCCGCGCTCGTCGTAGCGGCTGATCTCGGTCAGCGCGAACCGGGCCGTGTTACCGAACGGCCCGGGTAGCTGAATGATCGGCGTGCTCGCCGACAGCGGGGCGGTCAGGTCGATCACCTCCACCGAGCCGTCACGGAGGGCGTCGGTCAGGGCTTGCAGGACGGACATGGTGCTCCTTCGTTCACTGGGCTACCGGGTAGCTTTCCCCATCGGAGCCGCCGTCCGCTAGTCCTGTAACCTGAGTGTGGGGTGAAGCATGACCAAGCCGGTTATAACGGCAACGACCCTGGTTACGGAGGACGGCGTGCCGATTGACGCCGTCCACCTGCCCGGCCCGAAGGACCTCGCGATCATCATCGCGCACGGGTTCACGCTGTCCTGGCAGCGCCCTCGGGTCTGGCGGATAGCCAACCGGTTCAACCTGACGGCCGGCGTCATCACCTTCGACTTCCGCGGCCATGGCCGTTCCGGCGGGCTGTCCACCCTCGGTGACCTGGAGATCAAGGACCTGGACGTGGCCGTCGGCTACGCGCGCGAGCTGGGCTACCAGCGGATCGCCGCGGTCGGCTTCTCGATGGGCTCGTCGGTGGTACTCCGGTACGCCGGCCTGATCGGCGGAGTCGACGCGGTGGTGTCGATCAGCGGCCCGGGCCGGTGGTACTACCGGGGCACCGAACGGATGCGGCGCGTACACCTGGCCGTCGAGCACCGGCTCGGCCGGTTCGTCACCCGGCGCTGGCTGAAGACGCGGATCAGCCCAGAGGGCTGGAACCCGGTCCCGGTCCCGCCGGCCGAGGCGGCGGCGAGGATCGCGCCGGTCCCGCTGCTGATCGTGCACGGCGACCAGGACCCGTACTTCCCGCCCGAGCACGCGCGCCAGCTCTACCTGGCGGCCCGGGAGCCCAAGGAGCTCTGGCTCCTGCCCGGAATGGGCCACGCCGAGGCCGACTGCAGCCCGGAACTCATCGACCGCATCGCCCGCTGGCTCGAACACGCCACCCGCGCCCCCGCCGCCGCCCCAGACGACGCCGCCCTGCCCGCCGCTCGGCCTGCCACCGGCCACCCCGAACCGCATCCCAGCACCTCCGAGCGTGTCCCGTGTCGATGACGCAACGTACCTGCTCTTCCTGGTACGAGGTGACATCGACCCGCATTGCATCAGGCGCGGCCGGGCTCGGAGTGGATGACGACCCAGATCGCGTGCACCGGCTCACCGGTCTTGTTCAGGTACTCGTGCGGTGTGGAGGAGTCGAAGGCGATCGAGTCGCCCGCGCTGAGCTCGTAGCTCTCGAAGCCCACGTTGGCCTGCAGCGTACCGCTGATGACCAGGCCGTACTCGCGACCGTCGTGTCGTAGCGGGCGGCGCTCGTCGGTCGAGTGGCCGCCGGGGGAGTAGATCACCTCGAGAAAGTCGGTCATGGCGTCCGCGCCCGGTGTGAGCCGCTCCCAGCGCACGCCGCGGGCCAGGTCGATGATGTTCCGCGCGCCGGCCCGCTGGACGATGCCCGGCCCGGACTCTGGCTCCCGGGCCGCCGGCTCGCTAGCCGGCTCACTAACCGGGGCCGGCCGCCGCAGCTCCGCGCCGAACAGCAGGTGGTCCAGCGAGCTGTCCAGCTCGGTGGCCAGCGAGTACAGGACGCCCACGGAAGGTACCGAGACTCCCCGCTCGATCTGCGAGATGAGGCTGGCCGAACAGCCGATCCGGCGCGCCAGCTCACGCACGGACAACTGCCGTTCATCGCGGGCCAGGCGCAGCCGGGGCCCGAGCCCCGTCTCCGGATCGAAGCCAGCCGACATGGTGTAAACGTACACTGCACGCTGCTTACCGCAAACCTTGACAGTCCCACTGCACGCGCATTGGATGGTTGGTGTACGAGCACCGTGCACGAGCACCGTGCACGAGCACCGTCACGAGCAGCGGACGAGCACAGGAGCTTCCATGGCCGTACCTGCACTTCCCCTTGCCCCCTCGCCCGGCCGGATGTATGTCGACTTCGAGGAGAGGCTCGACTTCGGCCGTCTGCGGGCCCATCGGCTGGACCGCGCCCGACAAGCCATGGAAAATGCCGGGCTGGGCGCGTTGCTGGTCTTCGACAACAACAACATCAGGTACCTGACTGGTGTCGCCATCGGCGAGTGGACCCGGGACAAGCTGTGCCGGTACGCGCTGTACACCCGCACCGGCGAGCTGGTGCTGTGGGACTTCGGCTCGGCGGCGGTCCACCACCGGATGTACTGCCCGTGGCTGAAGCCGGAGAACTGCATCGCCTCCTACACCACCATGCGCGGCGCGGCCCCGCCCGCCTCCGGGCTCACCCAAAAGCAGGTGGCCGAGATCAAGGACCGGCTGGCCGGGGCCGGCATTACCAACGAGCCCATCGGCGTGGACTGGGCCGAGGTCCCCACCTTCTTTGAGCTGCAGAAGCAGGGCCTGGACATCAGGGATGGCCAGCAGGTCATGCTGGACGCCCGGGAGATCAAGTCCCGGGACGAGATCACGCTGCTGGCCACCGCCGCGGCCATGGTCGACGGCACCTACCAGGACATCGCGGACGCGCTGAAACCCGGTATCAGGGAGAACGAGATCGTCGCCCTCGCCAACAAGCGCCTGTACGAAATGGGCTCCGACGATGTGGAAAGCATCAACGCGGTGTCCGGCGAGCGGTGCAACCCGCATCCGCACAACTTCTCCGACCGCATGATCCGGCCCGGCGAGCAGGCCTTCTTCGACATCATGCACTCCTATAACGGCTACCGGACCTGCTACTACCGCTGCTTCGCGGTGGGCTGGGCCACCGAGCCGCAAAAAGACGCATACAAAAGAGCCCGCGAGTGGATCGACGTCGCCATCGACATGATCAAGCCCGGTGTGTCCACAGACCAGATCGCCAGGCTGTGGCCGACCGCGGAAGAGATCGGGCTCGCCGACGAGAAGACCGCCTTCGGCCTGGAGTTCGGGCACGGGCTCGGGCTGGCCCTGCACGAACGGCCCATCATCTCCCGGCTTACCTCGCTCGACGCGCCGCTGGAGATTAAGGAAGGCATGGTGTTCGCGCTGGAGACCTACTGCCCGGCGACCGACGGGCGGTCCGCGGCCCGGATCGAGGAAGAAGTGGTGGTCGGCCCGAGCGGGGTCGACATCTTGACCAAGTTCCCGGCCCAGGACCTCTACGTCACCAATCCCTACTAGGGGAAGCCAGTGCCACAAATACCTGAACAAACCGCGCTCGAGATGTACCGGAAGATGACCGAGCTCCGGCAGTTCGAGAAGCGCGCGTACGACCTGTTCCTGCAGAACCTGGTCAAGGGGACGACGCACCTGGGCACCGGCCAGGAGGCGGTCGCAGCCGGCGTGTCGCAGGCGATGAACGACGACGACTACATGTTCACCACCTACCGCGGCCACAACCACGTGCTGGCCCGCGGCACGCCGATGACCCCGGTGATGGCCGAGCTGCTGGGCCGGGAGAACGGCCTCATGCACGGCAAGGGCGGCTCGATGCACCTGCTGGACGTCTCCCGCGGCATCCTCGGCGCCTACGCGATCATCGGCGCCCAGCTCGTCATCGCCAACGGCTCCGCCTGGTCGGCCCTGTACCGCGGGACCAAGCAGGTCACGGTGGCCTTCCTGGGTGACGGCGCGACCAACATCGGCGCCTTCCACGAGGCGCTGAACCTGGCCGCGGTCTGGAAGCTGCCGGTCATCTTCGTCTGCGAGAACAACCAGTACATGGAGTACACGGCGATCGGCACGGTGACCGCCGTACCCCGGCCCGCCGCCGACCGTGCCGCCTCCTACGGGCTGGATCCGGTCGTGGTCGACGGTAACGACGTGGAGGCGGTCTACCGGACGGCACAGACCGCGATCGGCCGGGCCCGCGACGGCGGCGGCCCGTCGCTGATCGAGGCCATCACCTACCGGCACGGCGGTCATTCCCGCGCCGACCCGGGCAAGTACCGGCCTGCCGAAGAGGTCAAGGAGTGGCTGGCCCGCGATCCGCTGCCCGCCTACCGTCAGGTCCTCATCGGCCGCGGCGTCGACGAGGCGACCCTGGACGCGATCGATAAGAACGCGCGGGACGCGGTGGACCGCGCCACCGAGGAGGCCAAGGCCGGACCCGAGCCCCGCCTCGAGCTGGCCGCCACCAACGTGTGGGCCGACGGCGGCCACGCCTGGAGGAACTAGATGACCGACGTCGTCATGCCCCGGATGGGGGAGACCGTCGACGAGGGCACCGTCAACGAGTGGTTCAAGCAGGTCGGTGACCCGGTCGCCGAGGGCGAGCCGCTGCTCGAGATCGGCACCGACAAGGTGGATACCGAGATACCCGCCCCCGTCACCGGCGTGCTGTCCGAGATCCGGGTGCAGCAAGGCGAGACCGTACCGGTCGCGACGGTCATCGCCGTCATTACCTGAATATCCTTACCGAACGGAGCCGTGGTGGCAGTTATCACTTACCGCGAGGCAGTGGCCCGGGGTATCGCGCAGGAGATGCGACGCGACCCCAACGTCGTGGTCCTCGGTGAGGACGTGGCGGCGGCCGGCGGGGTGTTCAAGACGACGGTCGGCCTGCTCGAGGAGTTCGGCCCGGAACGAGTGCGCGACACCCCGATCAGCGAGCAGGCCATCCTCGGGGCCACGATCGGCGCCGCGATGACCGGCCTGCGGCCGATCGCCGAGATCATGTTCAGCGATTTCTTCGCGGTCTGCTGGGACCTGATCGCCAACGAGATGGCCAAGATCAGGTACATGTCCGACGGCCAGCTGGCGCTGCCGCTGGTCGTCCGCTGCGCCAACGGGGCCGGGGTACGGTTCGGCGCCCAGCACTCGCAGTCGGTGGAGAACTGGGCCATGGCCGTGCCGGGCCTGAAGGTCGTCGCCCCATCCACCCCGCGCGACGTCGTGGGGCTGCTCGCCGCGTCCATCCGGGACCCCGATCCAGTGGTGTTCTTCGAGCACAAGGGTCTGATGGCGAGTAAGGGCGAGGTGCCCGACGGCGAGGTGGTCGACGAACTGGGCCTGGCCACGGTGCTGCGGCAGGGCGGGGACGCGACGATCCTGGCCCTGGCCGCCATGGTCCCGCGGGCGATGACGGCCGCCGGGCAGCTATCCGCCGAGCACGGCATCGAGGTCACGGTGGTCGACGTGCGGTCCCTGGTCCCGCTGGACACCCGGACGATCCTGGCCGAGGTGGCCAACACCGGCCGCCTGTTCACGGTCGAGGAGAACCCCCGGCTGTGCGGCTGGGGGGCGGAGATCGTCTCGATCGTCGCGGAGGAGGCGTACGGCGCGCTCACCGGTCCCCCGGTACGCATCACCACCCCTCATATCCCGCTGCCCGCCGCGGATAAGCTCGAGGACTACGTACTGCCCTCGGCGGACAGGATCACCGAGACCGTGCGCAAGTCTCTGGAGGAATGGTGAGCGCCAACCTAGTCGGCATTGAAGTACCCACGGGCCTGCTGATCGGCGGGGAGTGGACCGGCGGGCGGGGCGGCGGCACGCTGCCGGTGATCGACCCGTCCACGGAGGACGCGGTGGCCGAGGTGGCCGACGGGACCGTGGAGGACGCGCTCGACGCGGTCACCGCGGCCCAGGACGCGCTGCCCGGCTGGGCGGCGACCCCGCCGCGCCAGCGCGCGGAAATCCTGCGCCGGACCTTCGAGCTGATGACCGAGAACGCGGACGCGCTGGCCAGGCTCATGACCACCGAGAACGGCAAGGCGCTGCGCGACGCCAAGGCCGAGGCGGCCTACTCGGCCGAGTTCTTCCGCTGGTACGCCGAAGAGGCGGTCCGGATGGAGGGCGTGCTGATGCAGGCTCCGTCCGGAGCCAACAAGATCCTGGTCATGCGCCAGCCGGTCGGTGTCTCGGTGCTCGTCACGCCGTGGAACTTCCCCGCCGCCATGGCCACCCGCAAGATCGGCCCGGCGCTGGCCGCGGGCTGCACGGTCGTGCTCAAGCCGGCCTCGGAGACGCCGCTGACCGCGCTGTACATCGCCGACCTGCTGGCCCAGGCGGGCGCGCCGGACGGAGTAGTCAACGTGCTGACCTCGCGGAAGTCGGGCGCGCTGGTGTCGGCCATGCTGCACGACCCGCGGGTCCGCAAGCTGTCCTTCACCGGATCCACCGAGGTGGGCCGGGTCCTGCTGCGCGAGGCAGCCGACGCCGTGGTGAACTGTTCGATGGAACTCGGCGGTAACGCGCCGTTCATCATCTTCGAGGACGCGGACATCGACGCCGCCGTCGAGGGGGCGCTGATCGCCAAGATGCGTAACGGCGGCGAGGCCTGCACCGCGGCCAACCGCTTCTACGTGCACGAGGCGGTCGCCGACGAGTTCAGCCGGGCGTTCGCGGCCCGCCTGGATCGCATGATCGTCGGGCCGGGCCTGGACGAGGGCACCGACGTGGGCCCGCTGGTCAACGAGCCCACTCGGTCGAAGGTGGCCGAGCTCGTCGAGTCCGCCACCGTGGACGGTGCCAAGGTGGTCACCGGCGGCCGGGCGCCGGACCGGCGCGGTTACTTCTACCAGCCGACCCTGATCGACCAGGTCCCGGCGGACGCGAGCATCCTCGGCACCGAGATCTTCGGCCCAGTGGCGCCGATGGTCCGGTTTACCGCCGAAGCGGACGTCGTCAACTGGGCCAACGACACCGAGTTCGGGCTTGTCTCCTACGTCTACACCCGGGACCTGGGCCGCGGCCTGCGGGTGTGCGAGGCGCTGGAAGCCGGCATGGTCGGGCTCAACCGCGGCCTGGTATCGGACCCGGCGGCCCCGTTCGGCGGCGTGAAGCAGTCCGGCATCGGCCGCGAGGGCGCGCACGAGGGGCTCCTGGAGTTCACCGAGACCAAGTACATCGCGACCAACTGGTGACTTCCGGCGTGCGGCTGGTTACGATCCGACCAGCCTGCGCTGCGTGACGTCAATGAGCGCCGGGATCAGGAGTACCTCGAGCGCGGGCAGCGCCCACGCTCGCAGGTGATGCCGGGGCGCGCCCAGCAGGATGATCGCGGCCAGCAGGTACACCTCGATGAAGGACCGCAGGTCGGCGTCGAGGCTGTACCAGGTACTCGGCGAGACGACGCAGATCTCGATCATGTAGAGGACCAACGCCAGCCGCTCATGCCCGGGCGCGTTCGTGGACCGCAGGCAGAGCAGCGCAGCGACCGCGAGCAGGACGACGATGGCAAGTTCGGTGAACCACAGGTCGTACTGTTCGAAATGGTGCAGGTTGATATACGCGAGATTGTGCTCCACCGCCTTGATCGGCGTAATAAACGGTGATCCGGTGTTCCCATTCGCGTCGACCAGCAGCGGGAAACGGCCGACGGCCGCCTTCACCACGACCTGCCAGGCCACGAAGGCCGCGGTCGGAAGGGCCCAGACCAGGTCGTCGCGGCCGGGCCGCACGGAGCGCCGGCGGCGGATGACGCCGATGAAATCGACGATGGCCACGGCGGCCACCGCGACCATGACCGATTCCCTGGTCAACGCGCCGTAGGCCAGCAGCAGGCCAGCGAGCACGGGTCGGCGCGCCCGGATGGCCAGCAACCCGGCCAGCAGGCAGGCGGCGGCGAGCGGCTCGGCCGTATCCCTGGACAGGCTGGTGATCAGGCCGAAGTAGGCGGGCAGCACCAGCCCGGCCAGCGCGTGCCGGCCGCCCTGCCGGGCGAACACCCCGCCGAGATAGCCCATGACCCCGATGGCGGCGACGTTGATCACGACCAGCATGACGGGCACCAGCACATGCTGGCCGACGGAGATCAGCCAGGTCAGCCAGGGATAACCGATCCGCATGTACCGGTAGGGCTGGTCGACCCTGATGCCGTAGGCGATGGGCCGGAAGTTGAAGGGGTTGAGGGCCAGCCGGTAGAAGAACTGGCCGTCGTAACCGTAGGTCGGCGCAACGGGTATGCCGGGCGGCAGCTGAGACGGCGTCGCGAAATGCCGCCCGACCAGGATGAACCGGCCGATGTTGCCCTGGGCCCACGTCTGCCAGCGAGCCAGCACGAAGGCCAGGGCGGCCAGCAAGGCGATCAGGCCCGGGATGATAGGCCTGTCGGTACGCGTCAGGAGCGATCCGGGCCCCGGCCGGTCGCCCCCGCCAGCCGGATCGGCGGACGTGATCACGCCGCCAGGCAAAGGAAGTTCCGGGCCATCCGGCATGACGGCGTTGGCGACCCGAGCGCGAGCCACCACGAGCTCCTGACCAGGCATCGTCCATTCCTTCGGGAAGGGCGGGCCAGGCCAAGACATACCGCCGCGCTGTGTTGGCGAGACTGTAGCGCGCGTGACGCGTCTGCGCTAGTGGGAAAGCTGAAGCTAGCATGCGGAATCGCAGTGAAAGTGATGAGCCGGTCCATCCGCCGGTCGTTCAGCTAAACTCCGGATTTCATGGGCGTGCTCCGCGCGGGACCCGAGACGGAACCCCCGTCCGACGAGGCGGCCGGGCCCGGTAGCACGCCATCGCAGTGGTCGGCCCGGCGTCGCCGCTGGGTCGAGGTAGCCGCGTTCATCGTGGCCGGGCTGGCCCTGTTCGCCGTCTACCTCAGGCTGTCGCGGACCGTGCCGGAGAACTCCGACCAGGCCAACATCCTGCTCGTGGCCTCGGACATGCTGCACGGCAACCTGCTGCTGCACGGGTGGTACCTGACCGACGTGTCGTTCTACACCACCGAGCTGCCGCAGTATGCCCTGCTGGAGATCTTCTTCGGCGTGCACGCGAACACCGCTCACATCGCGGCGGCGATGACCTACACGCTGGTGGTCCTGCTCGCCGTGCTGCTGGCCCGGGGCGGGTTCACCAGCCGCGCCGCGGTGATCGCGATGGCGATCGCGGCCGGGATCATCCTGGCGCCGCAGCTCGGCGTCGGCGTGACCGCCCTGATCCTGACCGTCGGCCACATCGGCACCGCGATCCCGGTCCTGCTCATCTGGCTGCTCCTTGACCGAGCCCCGCAGCGGTGGTGGGTGCCGGTGCTGACCGGGCTCGGGCTGGCCTGGGTGCTCGTCGCGGACCAAATAGTGCTCGTCGTCGGGGTGGTGCCGCTGGCTGTGGTCTGCGCCCTGCGGGTCCTGCAAGCCGCCGTCCGCGAGCGCAGCCTGTCCCGCGGCCTCGCCGGGCGCACGCACGAGCTGTCCCTGATCGCCGCGGCGGGCGTCGCGGCCGGACTGGCCTGGGTCGCCGAGCGGGTGCTCCGGGCCCTGGGCGGCTACATCCTGAGCCCGGTGCCCTTTAAATTCACGATGCACGACATCCCGGCGAACCTGCACTCGCTGTGGGCCTTGCCGCAGATCTTCGGAGCCGACTACCGCGGGCTAGCCGGGGGCCCCTACTACACCGCGTTGCTCCACATGGTGAGCCTGGCCGTGGTGGGCCTGGCCCTGCTGTTGCTGGCCTGGCGGTTCTTCGCCGGTGCCGCCCTGATCGACCAGGTCCTGGGCGTGGCCATCGTGCTCAACATCGGGCTGTTCGTGGTGACCAGCGCGGGCTCGGAAGGCCCGCACGAGATCGCCGTGGTCGCGCCGTTCGGGGCGGCGCTGGCCGCGCGGATGCTGGCCGGTCCGCAGGCCGCGGGCGCCCAGGCCGAGGGCGCGCGGGCCGCCGGGCTGGCGCGCCGCGCACGGGCTGTCGCGTACGGGGCGGGGGTGGTGGTCCTGGCCGGTTATCTGGGAGGTCTGGCGCACGACGTGGTCCAGCCGGCCTCGCCTCCGGCCTTCGCGCGGGTCGCGTCCTGGCTGCAGGCTCATCACCTGCGCTACGGCCTGGGCGGCTACTGGGAGAGCAGCATCGTCACGGTCCAGACCGACGGCCAGGTCAAGGTCAGGGCGCTGCTGAAGCCGACGCTGGGGCCGGACCTGTGGCTGGCCAAGCCCGCGTGGTACGACCCGGCCGCCCAGCAGGCCAACTTCGTCGTGCTGTCCAGCACGCCGGGCTTCACGAACAACTGGGAACCGCGCGCGCTGATCAGCAAGTACTTCGGCCGCCCCGCTCAGGTGTACAACTTCGGTCCCTACACGGTCATGGTGTGGGACCGCAACCTCCTGGCCGGCATCCCGCGCTGAGCGGGCTCAGCACTGGACCGGGCCGTGCGGCGGTTTCGTGGTCAGATCCGGCAGCAGGTTCTTGTGCCAGACCAAGATGATGAACCCGGCTACCCGGTAGGTCCCGGACGGCGGTCCGAAGGTGCCGCGAGCGGCGGCCTCCCACCCGGCCGGGGTGCCGGGTGAGCATGCGTTGGCCGGTCCGGGGGTGACCAGGAACGTGGCATTGTGCTGCGCCGGGTCATACCAGGAGTTCTCGGACTCCCAGGGCCGGTAGACGAGCTTGTCGCCGATCCGGCTGACGGATCTGACCTGGACCCGGTTAGCGCCGTCCACCGTCATGGCGTTGGCGTTCCAGTAATCGCCCAGCCCGTAGGTAAGGTGATGGGCCGTCAGCCACGCCGCGACCTGCGCGTTGGGATCGGACGGGCGCGGCTGGACCGCGTTGTGCACCTCGATCCCGGCGTAGCAACCCAGGATCACCGCCAGCGCCGGGATCAGCAGCCGGCCGCGGGCCAGGGTCCCGCCCAGCAGCCGGCCCGCCAGCACCGCGCCGATCGGCAGCACCCCGGCGATCTCGTGCGTGCTGCCGCGCACGTTCGGGTTTCCCCGCACCACATAGGCCGCCAGCAGCACGATCAGCGCCACGGTCAGCACCTGCACCACCAGATCCTCGGTACCGAACCGGCGCAGGGCCCGGCCGACGGCCCAGGCCGCCAGCGCGACCCCGGCCAGGTGCACTACCGCGAGACCGATGTGCGCGGCGCGCTGCCCCCCGGCGAAATCCGCGCCGAACAGCAGCAGCACGCTCTGCACCGTGACCCACGCGTTGGCGGGCAGGTGGTCCAGGTGCGCGAACGCCACGGCGGGCGGCCGGACCGCGAACCCGCCGAGCCGGTTGATGACCTTGAGCGCGACCCACGCCACGCTGGCCGAGACCACCGCCCCGGCCGCCAGCGACAACTCGTACCAGTTCTCCGCCAGCGAGCCACGCCGCCGGAGTATCCGGATCGCGCACACCAGCGCCAGCGGCACGACTCCCTCGTACAGGACCAGCGGATCGCCGACCTGCACCCAGGCCAGCAACACCGTCACCGCGGCCGGCACCCACCATTCCCTCCTCGCGGGGGGGTTTGGGGGGGCCGAGGGGGTCTGAGGGAAAAGGCTTCCCCCCAGGAGCGGCGGGGGTTTGGGGGGGGTCGTCCCCCCCGGGCCAACACGGTCCAGGATCAGCCAGATCACCAGCATCGGGACCTGGGTACCGGTGTGGTCGGGGTTGGACAGGAGCGTGACGGTGCCCGTCCCGAGGGACGGCGCCAGCATGATCCCGGCCGCGACCAGCATGCGGACCGCGCCCTCGCGTCCAGACGAACGACCCCGGGCCAGCAGCGCCGCGCCCAGCACGAGCAGCGTGTAGCTCATCGCCGCGGCGATGTGCACCACGTCGGCGTTCAGCCCGTGGGCCAGTTCTACCAGCATGTACTGCGGGATCTCGGTGGTGTAGAACGAGACGTCCGACATCGTCCAGCCCCGCAGCAGCACGTTGCCGTGTAGCAGATCCCAGGCCTGGAGCGCGTTGGAGGCTCCGTCCGACATGACCGGGACGGTCTGCGCCTGCCGCAGGTAGGCGGCGAACAGCGCCAGGCCCGCCGCGACGAACAGCACCGGCCAGGCCCAGCGGCGCGGCCAAGCCGCGGCGGGCCGGGCGTGCGAGGCGGGCGTGGTCCCGGTTTCGGCAATGGGTGTTTCCAACTCGGAACCACCCATCGTGTACTCCTCGTCTGCCCGACGGACGTCATTACTGTCGACCGAGCGTAGCAGCGGCACCGTTGCGGCTACTCTTGTACAGCTCAATGGCTTGCCCGGGCCCCGGGGCGAACGCCGGTTACGAAACGGCTGCGACACGGGGGTAGCGGTAAGGTGGGGCGTCGAGCGGGTGCCGGTCCACCCGCCAGGGGCCAAATCAGTAATCGGCCAAATCGGTAAAATCGGAAGGCATGCGATGACGGGTACGTCGGAATCTGGCCACTTTGACCGCCAGGTCGTGGTGATCGGCGGCTGTGGCCATGTCGGCCTGCCACTGGCCATCGCCTTCGCGGACCGTGGCGCGCGGGTCGGCATCTACGACGTCAGCGACTCTGCGGTGCAGACGGTGAACGCGGGCCGGATGCCGTTCGCGGAGCGGGGCGCGGAAGAGGTCCTGCAGCGGGTCCTGGCCGACGGCCGGCTGGAGGCCTCGACCGATCCCGCCATGGTGGGCACCGCCGAGCACGTGGTGGTGGTGATCGGGACCCCGGTGGACGAGCACCTGAATCCGGACCAGGCGGCGATCCCGAACGCGCTCGCCGGCTGCACCCAGTACCTGCGGGACGGCCAGCTGCTGATCCTGCGCAGCACCGTCTACCCCGGCGTGACCGCCCTGGTGGAAAAGATGGTGGCCGGGTTCGGCGTGCAGATCGAGGTCGCGTTCTGCCCCGAGCGGATCGCCGAGGGCAAGGCCATGACCGAGCTGTACGAGCTGCCGCAGATCGTCTCCGCGCGCTCGCCGGCCGCACTGGACCGTGCCTCGAAACTGTTCGGAATGCTGACCAGCACACTGATCCCGATGTCACCCGAAGAGGCCGAGCTGGCCAAGTTGTTCACCAACGTGTGGCGGTACATCAAGTTCGCCACCGCCAACCAGCTGTACATGATGGCCAACGACCAGGGCCTGGACTTCGAGCGGATCCGGCAGGGCCTCTCGGCGGACTACCCGCGGGCGGCCGACATGCCGGCCGCGGGCTTCGCGGCCGGCCCCTGCCTGTTCAAGGACACGATGCAGCTCGCCGCGTTCAACCACAACAACTTCGCCCTCGGGCACACCGCGATGGCGATCAACGAGGGCCTGCCCCTGTACGTGGTGCACCGGCTCGGACAGCGCTATGACCTGGCCTCGATGACGGTGGGCATTTTGGGGATGGCGTTCAAGGGCGGCTCGGACGACATCAGGTCGAGCCTGTCGTACAAGCTCAAGCGGATCCTGGCCTTCAAGGCCGACGCGGTGCTGTGCACCGATCCGTACGTGACCGTCGACCCAGGACTGCTGCCGCTGGACGAGGTGATCTCCCGGTCGGACCTGCTGGTGATCGGGGCGCCGCATCCGGAGTACCGTGAGCTGGCTACGGACAAGCCGGTCGCCGACATCTGGAACGTGCTCGGGCACGGTGTCCTCGTATGAGCGTGCGGGAGACGCAGCATGAGCGGTGAGGTGCCCCGGGTCTCGGTCGTGGTGCCCGCGTACCAGGAGGGCGACCAGATCGTGCCGGTGCTTGACCGGCTGTTCGAGTCCGTCCATCTGCAGTGCGAGGTTCTCGTCGTCGTCGACGACGAGAACGACATCACGGTCCCGGTGGTGGCGGAGTACGCGCTCAAGGAGCCGCGCATCCGGTGCCTGGTGAACACCTACGGGCCCGGGCCCGCCAACGCGATCAGGTTCGGCATCGACGCCGCCGCTGCCCCGGTCGCCGTGGTCACGATGGCCGACGGATGCGATGACCCGCGGCAGATCGACGATCTGGCCCGGCTGGTCGACCGCGGGGTGGCGGTCGCCGCCGCGTCCCGGTACATGGCAGGCGGTCAGCAGGTCGGCGGGCCGGTGATGAAGGCCTTCCTGTCGAAGGCCGCCGGCCGGTCGCTGCGAATGCTGGCCCACACCGGCACCCGGGACGCGACCAACTCGTTCAAGGCCTATTCCACGAGTTTCGTACGGCAGGTCGGCATCGACTCGCGGCACGGATTCGAGATCGGCATCGAGCTGACCGCCAAGGCCAAGCGGCTCGGCCTGCCGGTCGCCGAGATACCCACGATCTGGCTGGACCGGCAAGCCGGAGTATCCAACTTCCGGGTGGCCAGCTGGATTCCGAGATACGTGCGCTGGTACCGGTTCGCGTTCGGGCCGAAGCTGACGGCCGAGCAGATCCGGTCCCGGGGCGAGGCGGCCAGGAACAACGAGGCGGCCAGGGATAAAAGGTGAAGGGACAGTGATGCAGAAGGTTCTGGTCAGCGGCTCCGCGGGATTCATCGGCGGGTACGTCGTCGAAGAGCTGCTCCGACGCGGGTACGCGGTGGTCGGACTGGACAACTTCTCCAAGTACGGGAAGGTGCGCAAGTCCTACGACAATCACCCGAGTTACCATCTCGTCGAAGGCGACGCGCAGGACGTCGAGCTGATGACGCGGCTGCTCACCGACTGTGATCACTTCATCGCGGGTGCCGCGATGATCGGGGGGATCTCGTACTTCCACACCTACGCGTACGACCTGCTCGCCACGAACGAGCGGATCATCGCGGCGTCCTGCGACGCCGCGATCGCCGCCCGGCGGGATGGCCAGCTGCGCAAGGTCACCTACCTGTCCTCGTCGATGGTGTTCGAGAGCGCGGACGAGTGGCCCTCATACGAGGGCCAGCAGCGGCAGATACCGCCGCCGCTGTCGTCCTACGGGTTCCAGAAGCTGGCCGTGGAGTACTTCGCCCGGGCCGCCTGGGACCAGTACGGCCTCCCGTACACCCTGGTCCGCCCGTTCAACTGCGTGGGCATCGGGGAAAGCCGGGCCCTGGGCGATGAGGAGATCCTGTCCGGGAACGTCCGGCTAGCCATGAGCCACGTGGTTCCGGACCTGGTCCAGAAGATCCTCAAGGGCCAGGACCCGCTGCACATCCTTGGCTCGGGTGACCAGATCCGGCACTACACCTACGGCGGGGACCTGGCCGTCGGCGTGGTGACCGCGATGGAGCACGAGGACGCCCTCAACGAGGACTTCAACCTGTCGACTTCGGAGGGCACGACGGTCCGGCAACTCGCCGAGGACATCTGGCGCAAGGTCAAGGGGGACGGGGTCCCGCTGCGGCTCGTCCATGACGATCCGTTTGAATACGACGTTCAGCGGCGCGTCCCCGACACCGAGAAGGCCAAGAAGGTCCTCGGCTTCGAGGCGACCACGACGCTCGACCAGATGCTGGACGAGGTCATCCCCTGGATCGACGAGGCCATCAAGTACGGCACGATCTGAACCCTGGCGGCACCATGGGCGGGCGGGACACGACGACCGCTGATTCCGCGACGGCGGCCGGTCCCGGATGGCGGCCGGTCCTCGGATCTCGCTCGCCCGGCGCGTCGTCGCGGTCGGCCGGCGACCGCCGGCCTTGGTGGGTCTGGGCCGGGCCGTTCGCGCTCGTGCTGGCGGTGCTCGTGGTCCGCAGCCGGTTCCTGTTTACCGCCAGCTTCTACGAGCAGGGTGACGCCGGGGCCAACTCCATCTTGATCCAGCAGGCCATGCACGGCACGCTGCTGATCGGGAACTACTCCCGGGAGGGCTTCAACCATCCCGGGCCCGCCTACATGTACGCGCAGGCCGCGGGCCAGTGGCTCTTTTTCTATGCGCTGCATCTGGTGCCCACTGCGTGGAACGCGCACGTGCTCGCGGTCTTCGCGCTGAACAGCGCGTTCGTGGCGGTGGTGACCGGCGTGGTCTACGGCTGGACGCGATCGCTACGCGGTACGGCGGTCTGCCTGGCCGTGCTCCTCGGCTTCGTCGCGACCGAACCGTGGATCCTCAGCTACGACTGGATGCCGTGGATGTACGTCCCCACGTATATCGCCTTCCTGGTCGCGGCGGCGTCGGTCGTGGCCGGCGGCGCGCGCGACCTGTGGATCTTGACCCTGACCGGCTGGTTCCTGCTCCACGGGCATGCCTGCTTCTTGTTCTTCGTGCCCGTGATCCTCGCCGCCGCGGCGGCCGCGGTGGTGTGGCAGCACGGGCCGCGCGCCAGCCTGCGGGCCTTCTCCCGCCCACGGGTCTGGGTTCCGGTGGCGGTCATCAGCGCGGCCTTCGCGCTGCCGATCGCGGTCAACCTGGCCCTGCACTGGCCGGGGGATTTCGGCAAGTACTTCTCCTATACCTCTTCCTCCCGGGCCGGCGGCCACAGCCTGGGGCAGATCGTCCGGTACGCGCTGTGGTTCTGGTGGCATGGCGGCAGCACGTGGGCCGCCGCGCTGGTGCCGGTGGTTGGGTACGCGGTCGCGATCGCCGCCGTGTGGTGGCTCACCCGCGGCGCGATGCGCCGGTTCCTGGCCGCCCTGCTCGCCGTCAACGTGGTCTCGAGCCTGGCCTTCATCTGTTACGCCGCGGTCGGGATCGACAAGCTGTCTGAGTACTACATCGGCTACTTCTACTTCTCCGCGCCGATCATCACCCTGCTGGTCATCGCGCTGGCCGTGGTGCACGCCCCGCCCGTGCCGCTGGGTGCCGTGCTGGCCGCCGGCGCGGCCGTGCTCGGCGTCGCCGTGTTCGCGGCGGCCTCGGCTACGGCGGTGAGCACCGAGGACACCGACGCGGCCCTGCCGCATGCGGTCCAGGCGGTCGCGGCCCAGGCGGGCGGCAAGACCATCGTGATCCGCTTCAGCCACAACGCATGGATCGACATCACCGGCTTCCTGGTCCAGGCCGAGCGGACCGGGGTCCGGGCCTGCGTGGCGAACCCCACCTGGACCTACATGATGACCACGCAGTTCATCTGTACGCCCGGGCAGATCGCCGGCGGCGCGCCGTTCTGGTTCAACGCGCCGTCCGCGCCGTCCGGGACGACGGTCATCGCCACCCTCAAGAATTCTCAGGTCACCGCCGGCTCGCGGCCCTAGCGCGACCTGCTGCGGCGCCTGGGCCACCCGGGGATCATCTGACCTACATGTACAGGATGCGGCGCCTGGCCACGACCAGGAGCGCCGGTGCCACGCAGGCCGTGATGAGGCCGAGATAACGCCAGGACAGGTACTGCCGAGGCGTGGCGAGCAGCAGGATCAGCGCCAGCAGGTACGGTTCGATGAGCGAGCGCCCATCCCCGAACGTGCTGGTCCAGATCTGGCCGGACAGCAGGCCAAGCTGGAGCACGAAGAAGACGAAGGCTAGCCGCTCGTGCGCCGGCGCGGTGGTGACCAGCAGGACCGCCAGCCCGGCTAGGACGAAGATGCCCAGCGTGGCGTATTCGAGCAGGGCGATGTCGATCGGGCTCAGGTGCGCTGTGTTGATGTGCCTGATGTCGAACGTGAGCGCGTCGAGCATCGCCGTGAACGGCGCGGCGAGGTTGCGGCTGCCGTTGGCCAGCAACGGGAACTCGCCCTTGACCACGAAATGGACCGCGACTTCCAACACACCGTAGACGCCGGCGGGCACTACCCAGGTCAGGTCGGCCAGGCCAGGCCGGACCTGGCGGCGGGCCATAGCTACCAGCCGGGTGACCGCGATCGCCGCCGGGGCGAGCAGGATGGTCTCCCTGGTGATGGCGCCGACCATGAACAAGACGGTGCACAGAATCGGCTTGCTCCGGCGGTAGGCGAGCAGGCCGCCCAGCATACACGCCTCGGCCAGCGGCTCGGCGGTGTCCCGGCCCACGCTGATGACCAGGCCGAAGTAGGCCGCGAAGGCCAGCCCCCACAGGGCGTGCCGCCCAGACTCGCGGGCGAACATGCCGCCCAGGAAGGCCATGGCGGCCACGCCGAGCAGGTTGATCACGACCAGCGCGAGCGGCACGAGCTGATGCTGGCCGAGCGAGACCAGCCAGGCCAGGATCGGATACCCGATCCGGGTGTACCGGTAAGACTGGTCCATGGTGATGCCGAACGCGGTCTTGTTCCAGTT